>Ga0335081_10000604_pt1 | contig 59914 bp, 42 predicted proteins | sample Lox_Sample_35_FD_206713 | JGI IMG/M metagenome (GOLD analysis project Ga0335081, IMG submission 206713) | Soil microbial communities from Loxahatchee National Wildlife Refuge, Florida, United States - Lox_Sample_3.5 | ecosystem: Environmental > Terrestrial > Soil > Wetlands | place: USA...
CGCGCTGAACCATCCCAACATTTGCACCATCTACGCCATCGAAGAATGCGATGGGCAGCACTTCATCGCCATGGAGTTGCTGACGGGCGCAAGCCTGGCCGAGAAAATCGAAGGCCACGCGCTGCCCCTGGACAAGATTCTCGACATCGGCATTCAGATCACGGACGCGCTGGATGTGGCGCACAGCAAGGGCATCGTGCACCGCGATCTGAAGCCGGCCAACATCTTCATCACCAACCGTGGACAGGTGAAGATCCTCGACTTCGGACTGGCCAAACTCACTCACGAACGCCGCGCCGCTCTGGAGACGGTCGCCGGCAATGCTCCTACGGCCGCTCCCCTGATGCTCACCTCGCCCGGAATGGCGGTAGGAACCGTGGCCTACATGTCGCCGGAGCAGGCGCGCGGCGAAGAGCTGGACGGCCGCAGCGATCTGTTCTCGGTCGGTGGAATCCTGTACGAGATGGCGACCGGCAAGCTGCCCTTCGAGGGCAACACCTCGGCCGTCATCTTCCAGGGCATTCTCGACCGCAATCCCCGGCCCATCGGCGAACTCAATCCCGGCCTTCCCTTCAAGCTGGAAGAGATCATCGAGAAGGCGCTGGAGAAGGACCCGGAGCTGCGCTATCAGAGCGCCGCGGAGATGCGCGCAGATCTGAAGCGGCTGAAGCGCGACAGCGCAGGACACACCTCGCGCCCGGGCGTTGCCGCCGCGATCTCGTCGACCGAAACGCGTGCCATTTCCGAGCGCGAGCCGGCAACGACGCCGCAGGAGTCACCGGCGGAGCGGCGCCACCGTCTGGGCTCCCCCATTATCCTGACCATCAGCGCATTGATGATTGCGGCCGGCCTTTACGGCCTCTATGTACGCTTCTCGCAATGGCGCGGCGACTCGGGGCCGGTTCCGTTCCAAAACATGGAAATGGAAAAGCTGACCAACTCCGGCCACGTCATCCTGGCCACCATCGCGCCGGATGGCAAGTACGTGGTCAACGTAGTCGACGAGGGCAAGGGGCAGCAGAGCCTGTGGATGCGACATGTGGCCACCGGCAGCAATGCGCAGATTCTCGGCCCGTTCGAGGGCCGCTATACCGGCCTGACGTTTTCGCCCGACGGCAACTTCCTCTATTTCGTTCGCGGGGACCCGCAGCATCCCGGCGTGGGATTTCTTTTCCAGATCCCGGTTCTGGGCGGGACCCCGCGCAAGCTGGTGGACGATGTTGACAGCGCGGTCAGCTTCTCGCCTGACGGTCAACAGATGGTCTATCTGCGCGACAACACACTGGCGGCGACGGCCAGCCTGATCATCGCGCATGCGGATGGTACGGGCGAGCACGTCCTATCGAAGCTGCCGCTGCCCGGGTATTCCGACCCGGCGTGGTCCTTCGACGGCAAGTCGATCGCGGCCAGCGTTCTCGATCCCGGAAGCCAGAACCTGGGACGGGTGGTGCTGCTGAATCCCGACAACGGCAAAGAGAAGACCGTATATGCGGGAACGGCTATCCTGCAAAAGCCCACCTGGATGCCCGACAACCAGCACCTGCTCATCATCTTTCACGACGTCTCCAGCGACTGGAACGGCCAGGTGGGCGAGATTGCCATCGGTGCAGGCAGGTTGCATCGCATCACCAACGATCTCAACTCCTACAGCAATCTCACGCTCAGCGTGACCAAGGACGGCAAGCAACTGGTGGCGATTCAGATCACGCCCCAGGCCGGCATCTACACCATGAGCGCGGATGCGAACGGCAGCGCCAATGCCAAGCAGATTGACGATCATGGCGACACCGGCGTGGCATGGCTGCCCGACGGACGGCTGGTGGCCCTCGACTACGATGGCCACATCTCGCTGATGAACGCCGACGGCACCAACCGCAGCATCATCTACCAGCAGCATCTTCCGATCGGAAACCTGTCGGTCTGCCCCGATGGGCAGACTGCGCTCTTCTTCATGCCCAACAAGGACACGAAGGCAATCAATATCTGGAAGCTCGATCTGCAAAGCGGCTCGGCCAGCCCGCTGACCAAGGGCAAGCTCGACCAGACCGCCTCGTGCGCCCCCGACAGCAAATCATTCCTGTACATTGCGATGGACAAAGGCAAGAGGCTGCTGATGAGTATGCCGATCGCCGGCGGCGAGCCGAAGCAACTCAGTGATCGGGTGATTAACTTCGGCACCTTCTCGCCCGACGGCCAGCAGATCGCGGCCATGGCTACGGAAGGCAGCGGCGTGAACTTTCGCGGTGTGATCATCATCCTTCCCGCGCAGGGCGGCTTGCCGGTCAAGAGCTTTCCGCCGGTGCGCTCCATCTCCAATGCGTTTCAGTACTCGGCGGACGGCCAATCGCTGTACTATCCTGTGACGGAGCGTGGAGTCTCCAACATAATCATGCAGCCCATCGGCAGCTCCACTGCCACGCCGATGACCAACTTCAACGATCTGCTGATCTACGGCTACGACTACGACTGGAAGAATCATCGCCTGGCGGTGGCCCGTGGCCGCAACAACACTGACGTCGTCCTGCTGACGCAACAGCAGGCGCAGTAACGAAGGTCTTGCCGATGTTTTGTACGGGGTGTGGCAACAAGGTTGAGCGCGAAGACAAGTTTTGCTCCGAATGCGGAGCGCCAGTCCGGCGACAGGCAGTTGGATCGGCCGCGGCAGCCGCATCTTCCCCCGCCGACGCCGGGCAACCGATCCCGCGCACCTCATCCACGGCCGAGATGCAGCTACCGTTCACGGCTACGCCGCCCCAGGCGCCCGAAGCTGCCGGCAGTCCAACCGCAGCACCGCCGCACCCCGAGCCGCTTTTCGCGGAAACGCCAGCCGTCGCACCTGCCGAGGTTCCGCTGCCCTCGTTCAGCGGATATGCGGACGTTCATCCTGCCAGCCAGGCTGAAAGCGTGGCTCCGACCGTTCGTCCGGCCCCAACCTTAACCTTCGCCGCGCAGCCATCCTATATCGAGACGCGTGCGCGAAAAGCGCGCCCGCCGGTGCTCGAAATCATCGTCATTGTCTTGCTGGTGCTGGGAGCGGGTGCGGCCTTCTGGATGTTGCACTCCTCGCTGCCGGGCAAGAGTACGGCGCCGGTTTCGGTCATCGCTGTGACCTTGTCGCCGCCGAATGCCGAAGTAGTGGCCGGCAATGCTGTCGACTTCAGCGCAGCCGTCACCGGCACCGACGACGCCGAGGTGACCTGGAGCGTGCAGGAAGGTGAAGATGGAGGCCGAGTGACGCCGCGCGGCGCCAAGGCCGAAGCCGGTGGGGTGGCGTCACTTGCCGTCTACGTCGCTCCGGCCACGCCGGGGACGTATCATCTCATGGCCACCAGCAAAGCTGATCCGCAACAATCCGCCTCTTCCGAAATCACCGTGCTGAAGCCGCAGGCGAACAAACCCGCCGCGAAGCCAAAGCACAGAGCGCGAAACACAAAGTAGCCAGGCTTTCGGGTCAACCTGTCGACAGCTTATTTTGCTTGCTAAGAGCCAATGGCTAATAGCTGAGAGCCAACCCGACCTTCAACCCTGCCGCCCGGCGCTACTCCTTCACCGCAATCCCCAGCGCCTTCATCTTGCGGTACATGTGACTACGTTCCAGGCCGAGGACCTCCGCCGTGCGGCTCACGCTGCCGTGGTTCTCATCCAGCTTCTTCAGGATGTAATCGCGCTCGTAAGCGGCTCGCGCCTGATGCAGGCTGGAAAAATCGCCTAGCGTGCGCCGTCCGCCTTCACGATACACCAGCGTGGGCAGATGCTTGCGTTCCAGCTTGCTGACGGAAGGATTCATGATCACAATGCGCTCGATCAGGTTGCGCAGCTCGCGCACATTGCCCGGCCAGGAATAGCGCATCAGCACATCCAGCGCGTCGCTCGCGATTTCTTTCGGCCGCTGGCGGTAGGTCTGCGGAAACTCCTTCAGGAAGTGCCGCGCCAGCAGCGGGATGTCTTCCTTGCGCTCCCGCAGCGGCGGAACATAGAACGGAATCACATTCAGGCGATAGAACAGGTCCTCGCGAAAGTTGCCCTTGGAAATTTCCTCTTCCAGATCTTTGTTGGTCGCGGCGATCACGCGCGCGTCCACCGTGATCGGCTCCTCTTCGCCGACCGGCGAGAACCGTCCTTCATCCAGCGTGCGCAGCACCTTGGACTGCGTCTTCAGGCTCATGTCGCCGACTTCGTCGAGGAACAGCGTGCCCCCATCGGCTTTCTGAAACTTCCCTTCCTTGTCGGCGGTCGCCGCAGAAAATGCGCCCTTGCGATGGCCGAAGAGCTCGCTCTCAATCAGGTCTTCCGGAATCGCGGCGCAATTCACCTCGACGAACATGGCGTCCTTGCGCAGGCTCTGCGCGTGCAGCGCGCGCGCAGCCAGCTCCTTGCCCGTGCCCGACTCCCCGTAGATCAAAACGCGCCCATTGGTAGGCGCCATCAGCGCAATCTGCTGCCGCAGCGCCTTCATGGGAATACTGTCGCCCACGATCACGCTGCGCGCCTGAAATTGCTTCTTGAGTTCCAGGTTCTCGCTGCGCAGCCGCTTGGCCTCGATGGCGTTCTTCAGGACGATCAGCGTGCGCTCGATAGACAGCGGCTTCTCCAGGAAATCGAATGCGCCGAGTTTGGTCGCTCGCACCGCCGTCTCGATGTTGCCGTGGCCGGAAATCATGATGATCTCGGGATGATCTTCGCGTTCGACCAGCCTCTCCAGCGTCTCCAGGCCATCGATGCCCGGCAGCCAGATATCGAGCAGAACAACGTCGGCGGATTTCTGCCGCAGGATCTCCAGACACTCCTCACCGCTGGCGGCAAGCAGCGTCTTGTAGCCTTCATCCGCCAGCACACCTTCCAGCGCGGTGCGGATCTGCGACTCGTCATCCACGATCAGAATGGTTTGCATGATGTTAAGCGACTGTCTCGGTGACCGGCAGGGTGGAGCACTGCTTCAACGGCGCAGTTGATAGTCAGTTGGCATCGGCTTTAGCGTCTGAGGTAACAGACAATTACCTCAGACGTTAAAGCGCGTATCTTTCACCGCGGACATCACGGCGCGCCTAAAAGGCGTGCTCCACCCTCGCGCACCCGTCTTCCTTACGCTGTCACCACTTCCGCCGGCACTTCCTGCGCCACAGGTAACTCTACGATAAAACGCGCGCCGACGGGCGAGTTCTCTTCCACGCGGATGGTCCCATGGTGGTCTTCGACGATGCGGCTGACAATCGCCAGGCCCAGGCCGGTGCCGCGCCGCTTCGTCGAGAAATAAGGCAGGAACAACTTTTCCTTCACTTCGGGCGTCACGCCGTGCCCGGTGTCGGCAACCACGATCTCGACCGAATCGTGCTCCTCGGCCAGCGAGGTGGTGATGACAATCTCCTTCAGCAGCGAATCGTGCAGCGCTTCGGCAGCATTGTCCACCAGATTGGCGACCGCGCGCTTCATGGCTTCGGGATCGGCTTGCACCGCCGGCAGCTCAGGCGCCAGAAACCGCTGTACATGGATGCCGTCGAGCCGGCCATCGAACATCAGCAGCGCCTCGTTGACGATGGCATTGATATCGGACGGCTGCGGCTTGGAGGCCGGAAAGCGAGCCAGCGTGGAGAACTCGTCGACCAGCTTACGCACGGTCTCCACCGAGGAGCCGATGGTGGTGGCGCAGTGACGGATCACATTGAGTGACGCGGCATCCGGAGTGGTCGAGCGCTCCAGGTGGCGGCGAATGCGCTCGGCGGAAAGCGCCAGGGGCGTGAGCGGATTCTTGATCTCGTGGGCAATGCGGCGCGCCACCTCGCGCCAGGCTGCCTGCTTCTGCGCCCGCAACAGGTCCGTCAGGTCCTCCAGCACCATCACATAGCCCATGCGTTGCTTGCCGTTGCGCGAGGAGTGCGCATCCAGCGATGCTACCGTCACTGCGATATTCAGGCTCCTACGATCCGTGGCCAGCTCGATCTGACTGGTTGTCGTTCCCATACGGTCGGCCTTCCGCAGCATGTGCTCCAGGTCAGCGACAGCGTCTTCGGGGAACAAGTCGCGCAGGGTCTCCGAGCCGGCCGGCAGATCATGATCGAGATCCAACAACCGCCGCACCGCGCCGTTAAAGTGCACCACCCGGCGTGACGCGTCCAGCGAGAGCACGCCCGAAGGCACGCTCTCCAGAATGGTCTCGATATGACGCGTGCGCTGTTCCAACTGCGTGTTCATCGCGCCCAGCTCGCGGCGTGAAGCCTCGATGCCGCTGCGGCTGCTCTCCAGCTCTGCCGCCATGCTGTTGAACGACTCCACCAGCTTGCCGATCTCGCTGCCCGCCTGCACATCGACGCGATAATCGAGACGGCCGCGGGAGATCTCGTGCGTTGCCTCCGCCAGCGCCACCAGCGGGCGCGTGACCATCTTCGACAGATACAGCGCCAGCCAGGTCGATGCGAAGAGCACTCCCACCGTCAGCAGCAACAACAGGCCAAGATAGGTGCGGCGTAGACGGCGATGCTGCAAGCGCAATTCGCGATATTGCTCCTGACTGCTTTCGATGGCGCTCAGGGTGGCGGAGTAGTTTGCCGGCAACGGCATCGCTACCAGAATCTGCCCATGATCTCCTACATGGGCCCGCCCTAAAACATACGTTTGCCCCAACACGTCAAACGTCCTCGCGTGGCCTGCATCGGCCGCCTGCAGCGGCAGATGACGGCGGATCAGCGGCCATGCCTCCGGAGCGTGAAAGCTGGCTTCGGCGCGATCGTCCACCAGGGCAAAGGCGAATCCGCCCTGCAGCGTCACTTCGCTGCGGCGGAACTCGTCCATGATGAAGGTGAAGTTTCCGGTGTGAAACGACTTCTGCGCATCGGGCGTGACGGCAATGCGTTCGGCCTCATCGTGCGCATTGGTCGTCGCGTATTCCTTCAGCAGCGAAGCGATGACATTGGTGCGATACTCAACGTCCTCCGCCGGCCGCGAAAACCACTTCTCGATGGAGCGGTTCAGCAGTCCGTACGAGAAGAGGAACAGGAAAATCACTGGCCCCAGCGACAGCAGCAACGCGCCCATCACCATCTGGCTGCGAAACCTTGAGCCCATCAGTCCCGTCTTCCGTTCCGCATAGAGGCGCAGCAGGGTGCGAATCAGCACGAACGTCAGCGCCACGAACAGCAGGAAAATCAGTGCTGAGACAGCGGCGAAGATGATTGTCTCTTCGCTGGTATCGGGCTGCAGAAACGTCAGCTTGAAGGTTGCTTGCGCAAGGATGACGGTGAACAGAAAGAAAATGCAGATCGAGAGCGCGACAATCGCGGGGGTGCTGCTACGTTTCCGCTTGGGGCGAGTTGGTGGTAAAGACGGCAGCATCGCTCGCTGAAATTTCTGAAAGACGCAGACCGGCCCGCCGTCGGCAGCAGTGCAGATTTACGCCTGGGAGCGCACATCAATTATAGCCGCGTTCGTTTGGCCGCGAAGGAAGATATTGGCTCATCTTTATCACAAGGCGAGAAAGATTTTGGATACACCATCTGGTGGCCTCTCCATCGACACTTGGGTGGTAAGAAATGCCCTTCAGGAAAGCGGTGTTCTGCAGGCCTCTAAGAAGCAACACTGCTACTAAGTCTGGTAGTCGACGGCGAGCTACCAGGCCGGCTGCCCCTTCGCCGGCGTGGCCCTCAAATCTTGGATGACGATTGTCTCGACAAGGAGAGTCCCGGGGGTAGACGAGCGGAGATTTACGACAGCCGCCAGCGAGCATTCCGGAACCGATGGAATGCTCGGCTTTTCCGGGCTCCCGCTTGCAAGAATGTCATCACTGGTAGGAACCCGGAATCGGTGAAGAGTTACGCGGAGCCGCGCACCAACCAAGTCCCGGTGTGGGTAGCGTATGGACGGAAGGAAAAGCGCCCAATTTCCGACGCAGCGCAGCGAAAGGGATATTTTGAAGCGAAGGACCCGAACCCTTCCGCCACGCCAGAGGTTGCCGCTCTATTGCGCCGGCTTCCAGAAGGCAGGATCGGCTTTGATCCATTGGTCCTGAACGTAGCTCATCTTCGGGTTGAACATGAACAAATTGTTTTGGCTCTCCTCCAGACAAGACGCAGCCAGATCGCCTGCCTTTTTCATCCAGTCGTCGCCCATGGCAGTCATGAATTTCTTGGAGTCGGCGAAGTTCTGGTCAATCTCCCCCGCCGATTTCATGGGAGTGATCACAATGTACACGCCGCCGTTGTTCATGCCATACACGCTTTCATACGTTGCCCAGTGCGCATTCGGTACAGTCTTTTGATAGCCGTCGACGTACATCTTCACCAGCGTGTCCCACTCCTTCTCGTGGCCGGGACGAATCTTGAAACGCTGGATCTCGAAATAGCGCATCAGTGGGATATTGACCGGCGCGCGCAAACTGTAATCCTCGCGGTAGACCAAAACATTGGATTGCGAGGACTCCAGAAGCTCCCCATCGGCGATCCCTGCACGATCCAGGGCCGCCGAAAGCGCCGCATTTTTCTGGGTGGCCATCGCGTCCTTCTCCCATGCGGCGAAGGAATCGTAGGCAACGAAAAACAACGATCGTGGCGCGCCCGTCATGGAATCCACTGCCAGATAGTGAGTAGGCCAGTTCGCAGCCTGGAAAGCCTGAACGAATCCCGCCTCGCTGGCCTGATGCAGGCTGCCGGACTTGCCCGGCTTCAGATATTCCACGATGACCTGGAGCACCTTGGGTGGCGGCGTCACGCCGTCTGACATCTGCTGTGCCGTGACCGTACCAAGCCCGGCGAATAGCAGACACAGCTCCAACAAAAACCCGCTAAATCTTTTCATAGAACACTAGCCTCCAAGTTTCCAATTTAGCTGCTGAGAATGCCGAGCCGTAGAAGAGAACTCGCGTATGACAGTGACAGGTGAGTAGTGTGAAGTTCGCGCTGATCGACGAACTGTGACGCAGATCCGGTTTAGCAGATTCTCAACGAGTTGGTTCCAGCGCCAACACTGTCGCGAACTTGAACGACTCTCCGTTTAAGAAGAGGACCCGTAGAACAGGAGCAATGCTAACCGCTTCTCAGCATTCGTCAAGCAGATAATCAAAATATATGCGGCTTCCTCACATCCGTGCGCGACTGTGGCATGACAGTGGCTGCTCTCCCCGCCAGATAGTCCAACGACGATACAACTCCTTCGGTGGCGTTACATTCGACACAAAACGGCAACCGCCACCGTTTCCCTGTCGATCCAAGATGGCAGCCATCCAAATGGATGTGTGACTTTCCTGCTCAAGTTAAGGGTCTGCCCTGTGCTGAGGACTCAGGGCTGGCCCTCTCCCTTACTGCTGCGGCGGACGCATGCCCTGCATCATGTTGCCCATGTCCATCTTCTGATAGCCGGCGGGAATCTGGAACAGGCTGGCCGACGGCGCGCCCTCCTGAATGTTGCTCAGCTCAACTGTCGAATCGGCCGACACAACCTTGATCGGAAAGCGCAGCTTATGGTCGATCCACACATTGCTGACTTTGCCGTTCTTGTCGGTGATCTGCCAATGCTCACAGCTGCGGCCGTTCATTTGCTCGCTGCCCAGGTCTTTGCAGCTCGCGCCCTCTTCATAAGCGCAGGGATTGCTGGGATCGCGAAACGGCTTTAGATTCGGCGCCATGCCCGGCCGCTTACCCTGCATGTCATTACCGTTGAACTCCATGTACATATGCTGCTGTGGCATCAGCGTGTCCACAATCTTGGTACTGAAGTTGGTGATGACGATGACGCCGCTGCCCTGAGTCTGCATGTCCATCCGCATATGTTCCGGGGTGATATAGATTTTTCCGCTCACCTCGCGCCCTGATTTGCCGGAGCTGAATTGCATATCGGCGGAAAACGGAGAGAGTTGCGGCACTTGTGCCATCATTACCTGCAGTAGCAGTAGAAAAGCGAATACCGTCCAGACCAGGTTCCAAACTCGCAGTTTCACGAAGCTCTCCTTATTTAGGGGCTGTTATTGTTGCGTTTACGACATCAAAAAACAGTGTACGACGAAAGCCCTGGCGCCGTTGACTGGAAACTGCAGCCCCGGCGGGACAGGTTTCAAAGTGGGGCAGGAACGCCGCAATAGGTAGAACAGCAGTAGCTGTGTCGGCGGTGCTTGGACTATAGTTTTAGCACGAACATTTAACGGCAGCGGCCGAACGCAGACGGAAGGGATAGCCTCATGGGCGCTACGGGGATATGGCTGCGCAAACTAGATAGTGCCTCGACCGGCGATTCACTGGTGCTGGTGGTGGTGGAGGGCGCTGACCGCCGTACCCTGGTGCTCGACCATTTCCCTTTTACCATTGGCCGCCGCACCGATCGCGATCTGGTGATGGCCGATCCCCGGGTCTCGCGCGAGCACGCCCACTTCCTCCGCGAAGCGGACGGCACCTACATCGTCGATCAGGGCAGCCGCCACGGGACCTTTGTCAACGGCGAGCGGGTCAACCGTCGCAAGCTGGGCCGCAACGACCGCATCGAGTTCGGAGTGCAAGGCGGTGCCTACGTCCTGTTCAGCCCCGACCGCTCTCCTTCCAGCGCGGCGCAGCAATTCCTCAGCCAGTTCTCCACCTGGAAGCCGGCCGCCGGCGCGGGCTCCGATCTCGAGATGCTCAACGTCTTTCTGGAGGCCGCGCGCAAGCTAAATACTAGCGGCGTGCTAGACGACGTCCTGCAAACTCTGCTGGAAGCGGCATTGCGTCTTACCCATGCCGAGCGCGGCTTCGTCTTCCTCCGCCAGCGCGATGGCGAGCTGAAGCTGGCCGCTGGCCGCGACAAGGACGGCGAGAGCATCACCGACGACAGCAATATCTCGCGCTCCATTCTGCGTGATGCCGCGCAAAGCGCCTCGGAGTTCCTGGTCACCGACACCGACGACACCGGCAAGCTGGCCGGCCGCGAGAGCGTGGTCGCGCACAACCTGCATAGTGTCATCTGCATTCCCCTGCGCAAGACCAACATCCAGGAGAAAGCCAAGGAAGACACCAAGTCTGGCGATCACAGCGATGTGCAGGGCGTACTCTATCTGGACGCACATTTTCTCTCCGGCAAATTGTCGTCGGTTAGTCACGACATCCTGCGTACCATCGCCAATGGCGCGGCAACGCTGGTGGAGAACGCCTCGCTGGTACAGGCCGAAGACGCGGCCAAGCGCTACCGCCAGGAGCTGGCCATCGCGGCCGAGATCCAGCAGCGGCTGATGACCGTGACCGTTCCCGAGGTGCCGTTCGCCAAGGTGAACGCCGTCAGCTACGCCTGCAAAGATATTGGTGGCGACTTCTTCGATCTGGTGTACACGGAGAAGGGTCTGTCACTGATTGTGGCCGATGTTTCCGGCAAAGGCGTGTCGGCAGCTGTGGTGGCTTCCATCCTGCAGGGGATGCTGTATTCGCAGCTGGCGCGGGACTCCTCGCTGCCGGAGATGATTGGCGCCGTCAATCGCTTCCTCTGCGAAAAAGTCGGTGGACAGAAATATGCCACGCTGGTGGTTGGGCGGCTCAGGCAGAATGGCGAGCTGGAGCTGATCAACTGTGGACATGTGCCGCCGCTGCTGGTGTCTGGCGACAAGGTGACGAAGCTGGAGGAGGGCAATCTGCCCGTCGGGCTGGTTCCCATGGCTGAATTCCAGGCCACGAGCCTGCAGCTGAAGCCGGATGACCGGCTGCTGCTGGTCACCGACGGCGTCACCGAAGCCGAAGACGCGGCGGGCGAATTCTTTGGCAACGACCGGCTGGAGCAATGCTGCCATCAAGGCTTGACAGCCATTGAACAGGCGGTCACGGCCTTCCGCGGCGACACGCCTCTGACCGACGACTTCACCATCACGGAAATGATTTTCCGCAGCGCGAACTGAGTGGGCCGGGCAGTGAGAGGCGGGATTCGCAGGGCCGACCTTTCGCGCGCCGACTCTTTGTTCTTAGCTGATTGCTAATTGCTGCTGTTATGGACTTCGATCAACTGGAAACGTTTCTGGAAGTGGCGCGGCTCAGCAGCTTCTCGCGGGCAGCGGAGAGGCGTTTCCGCACTCAGCCGGCGATCTCGGCGCAGATTCGCGCCCTGGAAGAGGAAGTTGGCGCCAAGCTGCTGGATCGCAGCGGCGGCAAGGTTGCCATCACCGCCGCCGGCAAGGTCTTCCAGAAGTATGCCGAAGATAGCCTGGAGCAGCGCCGCGTCATGCTGATCACGCTGGCCGAGATGCATCGCGTGCCGCGCGGCGAGATCGTGGTCGCCGCCAATGAAGGCACTTGCCTGCACATCCTGCCCGAGGTGTTTGCCGAGTTCAAACGTCAGTACCCCAATGTGGGAGTCGCCGTCCACCGCCTGGAGCACAACAAAATCCTGGAAGCCATCATTGAGAACTCCTGTGACTTCGGGATCATCTCCATGCCGGTGACCGACAAGCGCCTCACCGTCGTGCAGATTCATCGCGACGAGCTGGTCGTCATCACGCCTCCTGACCATCCGCTGGCGAAGCATAGGCAAGCCATGGTGGCGCAGGTCGTCGAATATCCTCTGCTGCTGCCAAAGGTGGGCCGCACGCGCGACGCGCTGGAGGAGCTCTTCCATGAGCGGCGGCTGAAGCCGGCTATCTCCATGGAACTGGATTCCAGCGAGCTGATGAAGCGCTTTGTCGCCGTCGGTGTGGGCGTGGGATTTATCGCGCGCTCCAACGTCATCGAGGACGTGCAGGCCAATCTGCTGGCTGCGGTGACGCTCGCGGATGCCGCTATCCAGCGCGACCTGGCGCTGGTGTTTCGCAAAGACAAGGCGCTGAGCCGCGCCGCGCTGGCATTCATCGAGATTGCCGTGAAACTGAAGGCGGCAGGAGCGGCCGTGACCGCGGGATGAGGTGGCGCTAGACGCCTCTGGCGAAGAGCGCAGAGCGAACAGCCGCCTCCCCTGCTAAAATCTCCTCATCGCCATGTCCGTTCATGCTCCCTTCTGCGATGTCGAGACCGCGCTGGAGGAAATCCGCGCCGGCCGCATGATCGTCGTTATCGATGACGAAGATCGCGAGAACGAAGGCGACCTCACTATGGCGGCCGAAAAGATCACGCCCGAGGCCATCAACTTCATGGCGAAATACGGGCGCGGCCTGGTCTGCCTCGCCATGACGGAAGAGCGACTGGAGTATCTCCGTCTGGGCCAGATGTCCGCCGAGAACACTTCCAACTTTGGCACCGCCTTCACCGAATCGATCGATGCCAAAGACGGCGTGAGCACCGGCATCTCAGCGTATGATCGCGCGCACACCATCCATGTCGCCATCGATCCCGCTACGCGACCCAACGATCTCGCGCGCCCTGGACATGTCTTTCCCCTGCGCGCACGCAAGGGCGGCGTGCTGGTCCGTGCCGGCCAGACCGAAGCTTCCGTTGATCTGGCGCGCCTGGCCGGCATGGTTCCCGCCGGCGTGATCTGCGAGATCATGAACGACGATGGCACTATGGCGCGCGTGCCTGAGCTCACCGAGTTCTGCCGCGAGCACGACATGAAGATGCTCACCGTCGCCGAGCTGATCCGGTACCGCATGGCGCACGAGCGCTACGTGCGGCGGCTTGCCGAGGCCATCGTCCCCACCACCTATGGCGAATTCCGCATGATCGCCTACGAGTCGGAGATCAACGGCGACTCGCACATCGCGCTGGTCAAGGGCGACATTGAGAGCGGCGGCGATGAGCCGGTACTGGTCCGCATGCACTCGCACTGCCTGGTGGGCGATGTCTTCGGCGCTGCCGGCTGCGAATGTCACGACGTGATCGATGCCGCCATGCGCCGTATTTCGGAGCAAGGCCGCGGTGCACTGATCTATCTCCACTCCAGCTCCAAGGGCTATTCGGTCGAGCGGCTGGGCGATCGCATGACCATCCAGTTCCATCACGAGCAGCGCCTCCCCACGTTGCCCGAGAGCCAGCGCAAGACGCAACGCGAGATCGGCATCGGCGCGCAGATCCTCTCCGACCTGAACCTGAAACGCATCCGCCTGCTCACCAACCATCCGCGCAAGGTTGCCGGCCTGGAAGGCTTCGGCATCGAGATTGTCGAGCAGGTTCCGCTCTCCAGCGTCGATAAGGCACACGCGCGCTAGCGGCCATCGGGCTCATGCGGCTCGTCAACGTCCACAGGAAATATAGACGAGAGTTCTCTGGCGTTCGGGGCTGGCGGTCATGAGTTGATGCAGGCTTAAGCGAGGTTGGCATTATCGGGATGGAGGTCTATTGTCAATTGGGAATCCATCCCCATGAGCAAGGAAAGACCATGCGCTACTGGAATTGGATAGTGCCTCTGTGCGTGCTCACTCTCGTCGGCTGTGAATACCGTCACGATACATCCGGGCTGTCAGCGACGATGACGCCCGAACGCGCCGCCGCCGTCGAGCGCGACGTACGCGCCTACGCCGCCACCGTCGCGCACGATGTCACGCAGCAAGGTCCGGCGGCCTGGCGCAACCATCTCAGCGATTCGCCATCGTTCTTCCTGGCCTCGGATGGCCAGCTGGCGTTCTCCAACGGTGCCGCTGCGATGGCCGGCATACCCAACCTCGAGCAAATGATCAAACACATCGATTTGCAATGGGGACCGGACGTGCGCGTCGATCCGCTCACGCCCCAGTTGGCCGTGCTGGCTGCGCCCTGGCACGAAGTTCGCACCATGGCCGACGGACAGGTCTTAGATCAGCGCGGTTATTTCACGGCTATCGCAGAGTACACGGACGGTCGCTGGCAACTGCGGAATTGCCATTGGTCCGTCCTGCATCCGGAGGCAAAGAGCGACGTCAAGTGAGGTGGAAGGGAACGGCTTCACAGGCTGCTGAAAGAGTCCGCGTCGTGAGCTTTGTAACAGGGCATGACTTCAGTCATGCCAATTAGCAAACACCTTTTCCGCCCTTTTCGGCCGGCTTTAGCCAGCCAAAAACTCTATCCTGAGCCGTAATTTCGCGGCTGGTTCTGTTGCGGGCTGAAGCCCGCTTATGTCTCAAACAAATTTCGCTTACCGGCACGACTGAAGTCGTGCCCTGGTACAAAGCATTCATCGTCGGATATCTCACAGGCTACTCCTCAGTGCACGCCAATCGTGTATCGCGGCGACGCGATGCCGTTGACCACCACCTCCAGATAGCTCTGTCCTGTTTCCATATTCGATGGGATGTCGAGGTGCGTGTAAGTCGGCCCGTTATATCCCACGGACATAGTGCTGTGATCATGGGTGCGGCAATAGAAAACGTGGCCGGTCGCCACGTTCGTAATGCGCACGATGGGATAGTTGGTAGCTTCCTGCGCATCATCGCCGTAGGAGTTGGCTTGCGAGGCGCCGTTGAACTTGAATCCGGCCAGCAGGAATGAGCTGCCGCGGCTGATCACCGCCGAGGTCAGCAGCACCGAAGGCGCCAGTCCGGGATAGGGATTCCCAGCTGGGGTGTAGATCTCCACGTCGGCGCTGCCATCGGTATACAGGACTTGTCCGGTGGGCAACACCAGCATGCGCCCGTACCACGAAGAGTTGTTGGGCGAGTTGGGCGTGCGTGGCACCGAGTTCAGGTTGTGCCCATCCCACTCGAAGAAGAAAGTATTGTTCTGAAAGATGCCGGGGCTAGCGCTCACCAGCACATTGCCATCGGGCAGGAGCGCGGCGGGGCCGTCGGCGATGTCCAGGCCGTCGGGAAAATCCGGGCCTGCTGTCCAAGTCTGGGTCGTGAGATTGTAGATGGAGGTATGCCCCGCACCTGCGCCATTCGCGCCCGTCGCAAACACCGTTCCGTCCGGCCGCAGCATCGCAGGTCCCACTTCGTAGGATCCGTGCGAATCCCATAGCTGGACGATGGTGCTGCCCGCGCTCGACCATGTACCGGTCGAGGAGTTGTAGATCTCCGAGTTTGTGCCGCTGGGATCGTCGACATCGGTGTATGCGTCGACGGTAAGGACGTTGCCGCCGGGCAGCAGCGTCCAGCCTTCCTCATTGTTGGAGTCGAACTTACCCGCGCCCGTCGAGCTCCAGGCCAGCGTAGTGGGATTCAGCAGCGCCTGCTGCCGGCTGCAGCAGTTGGCCAGCATGAAGGTTTTATTGAACAGCACTGCACTCGAGGCGTCACCAATGCTGTTCCAGCCGCTGGGCGGAGTCATGGTCGTCCACTGATTGGCGACCGGATCGTAGATTGCGCCCTGGTTCGTCCACACGTACTCGCTGAAATTCTGCTCGCCGCCTTCGACAATGACACGGCCGTCAGCCAGTACGGCCGACGCGAAAAATAGCGGACCGTAGCTCGACGATAGCGACGCCAGTTGCGACCACGTCCCGTTGACGTAGCTGCCGTTGATGTCGGGCGTAAGTTTGTACCACTGCGTGTATCCGTCGTTCGGATCTTCGTGATGCACCATGACAGTGCCATCCGTGAGCAACAGCACCTGCCCGGCGGTAAAGCTGGGCTGATGAACCAACGGTTGCCACGTCTGCGCGCTGAGCGTAATAGGGGCGGCTCCAAACAATAATGCGACTACAGCAAGCACACGAATTTGCAGACCCTTCATATCTCTCCTTGAGGATTGCCCGGTGGCAAGGCAGTTCTTGGGTTTGTGCTGGGAGCGGCCGCCTGCCCGGAGCGGAGTCGAAACATTATAGCTGTGGTCAGTTCACACGCCGACCGGCAGACGCAGGATACTTTGTAAAATCTTGGGCACTATCCCATTCAGGAGGCCTTTTCCGGATAAAGCCCGGGCCTGAGCTTATCGCACGATGAAGTAGGCCAACCCGATGGCAATGAGGTCTTCCGGAATCGCGATCAGAATGTCATTAACCTTCAGGCCGTTCACCAGCGCGCGGCGGATGTGATATCCGGCATAGGTGCCAATCACCGCGCCCACGATGCCGATCACCGCTCCGACCAGAGGCGTAGCCGCGCCCGCGGCATAAATGCAGGCGCCGGACAAGCCACCCAGGATGATGCGCGCGATCAGACCGACGGGCGCTGTTCGAGGCGGCGTCTTGGGCAACACGTCACCAACTAACTCGACGATCGCCAGCACAGTGAAGATGCCTACGGCAACCGCCGATCCCATGAACGCCAGCGGCGTGTTGTGCAGGTTGATCCAGCCGAGATGAGCGGCCCAGCAGACCAGCGCCGGTGCGATTAGCGAGCGCAGGCCGGCAACGAATCCGATGCCCAGAGCCAGGAGGAAAACGAGATTCATAGTCGAATTTCCGCGTCTTTCCGCCTCGAACCGCGAGGCAATCTGTGCGTCTCAACCAGAGATGCTGAACGTCTATAGTGGTCGCAAAGAATTACGAATTGGCTGGCGGCGGGATAGCAATAGCAGGAAATCGAACGGCGTTAGCCCTGCGGCTCTTCGATACAAGGTTCTGTGCCGTCGTGGCTGACGGCTGATAGCCGACGACTGACAGCTGCTTCTCTAGCTCGGCTTGCGTGGCATGATTTGCTCGTCGCGGATGAAGAACTGCGCCGAGCAGCGCTCCGAGCCGCAGATGACGGGCAGCAATCCGCCGAGTTGCTTGCGCGTCACCAAGCCCAGTTGCCCGCAGGATGGGCACGATAACACGGCCCAATAGGGGTCGTCGCGTTCGCCCACCTCGCCGGCATTCTCCAGGACGAAAATGGTTCCAGGCTCCATCTGTTCGGGGATCCACTCGTTCAACACGCTGAGTTCTCCGATCATGTGCCCTCCCTGGGACTATTTAAGAGGCCTTGCCACGTCCTTCGCTAAGATGACGAACGGAACCATAGCGCTTACCTGCCGGCCGGGTGACGCGATTTGGCGGACGCCGCGGCGCCCCTCCCTTCAGCCCGCCCGCCCAGGAGCTTGACCGCCGCTTGCCGGCGCGCTCCACGGGATGCAGCACGCGTTGCACCGCGTCGCTCAGGCACACCGATAACATCGGCTGTCGCGCGTTTTTCAGCAGGTCAACCACTCCCCGCGCGGAATCCTCCAGGAAAATATGACGGCCGTCGGTGAGCAGGTGATATTCGGAGGCGGCACGAACCGTCTCGACCAGCCGCCGGCCCAGCTCTTTTTGCAGGAAGCGAAGCACGCGCCGGATCTTTTGCAGCGAAAAGCCGCGCTGGCGCAGCTCACACAGCACGGCCACCTCGGCCACGTCGTCGAGCGAGTAGATGCGCCGGTGGCCTTCGCGTAGGGGGACAACAATGCGGCGCTCGTCCCACCATTGGAGCTGGCGCAGGCTGATGCCGGTCAGCGCCACCACCTCCCTGGATGTGAACCTCTGCTGCATTGCCACCGCCCAAAACAAATCCAGCGGGAAATGTTTTAAACATCATAGTGCACTCCCGTGCACTGTCAAGCTCAAGTAGTGACCAAGTCGGCACCTCGTCTGTGGAAAACAGTTGTTGGTTGCCAGTTGTCAGTTGTCGGTTGTCGGTGTCTCCGGGCGAGCGCTCACCACTGTCAACTGCCTACTGGCAACCAGCTACTGGCTACTGCTGTACATCACTTTCGCTTGTGAGGCGCGCACTTCTCCGCAGGTTATGTCCGGCATCATGATGAGAGGTAATCATCGGCCAGGCAATGTGCCGGTCACCCCGGTGACTGGTACTGACAACTGGAGGGTATGTGGAACCGTTTCGCCATCACGCATTCGTCTGCACTCAGGAAAAACCGGAGGGAGTTCCCTGCTGTTCGGCCTCGGGATCGTTTCGCGTTCTCGACGTGCTGCATCGCGAGCTCGGCGCGCAGGGTCTGGCCGACACGGTGCAGGTTTCCAGCTGCGGCTGTCTCGGCATTTGCGACAGCGGTCCGATCATGATCGTCTATCCCGAAGGCGTGTGGTACGCGAAGCTGACTCCCGATGACGTGCCCGAGATCGTTTCCTCGCATCTGCAAAACGGCAAGCGGGTCGCACGCCTGGAGCGCAACGATAGCGAGGCCATGAAGGCCGAAATCCTCGACCACCGCAACAAATATCTTGCCATGCTGAAAGCCAAAGACGCCGCCGGCGTGTTGCCCGACGACATCAGCGAGATGATCCGCGGCTTCATGCCGAGCCGCGCGATCCTCACCGCGCTGGAGCTGGATGCGTTCACAGCGATCGGCAATGGCAGCTCGGCGAGACAAGTAGCGGGCAAGATTCAGTGCGCGGTGCGCGCCACCGAGATGCTGCTCAACGCCCTCGTCAGCCTCAAGCTGCTGCAGAAATCGGGCGAGACCTTCACCAACACGCCACTGGCGGCACGCTTCTTCGTCGAAGGTACGCCCGATAGCGCGCGCATGGCGCAGCTGCACATCAACAATATCTGGAAGCGCTGGTCGAACCTTACGGAAGCGATGCAGACTGGAACCAGCGTCGGCCCCGAGAGGGACGACCGGTGGACGAAGCCCTTCATCGCTGCCATGGACCACAACGCCCGTGCCCGCGCCCGCGCCATCGCTCAGGCGGTAGGGATGAATGGCGCCCGGCGCATGCTCGATCTCGGCGGAGGCTCGGGAGCCTACTCCATCGCCTTCGCCAAGGCCTCTCCCGGTCTGCATTCCGAGATCGTCGATCTGGCCGACGTCCTGCCGATCGCGCAAGACCATGTTCGCCGGGCGGGGCTTGCTGATCGCATTACCACCCGCTCCGGCGACATGCTCACGGTTCCGCTAGAAGCCGGAACCTACGATTTGGTGCTGCTATCGGCGGTGTGCCACATGTTCTCGCCGGAGGAAAACCAGCAATTGTTCGCCCGCGTCTATCGTGCGCTGGCGCCGCGCGGGCGCCTGGTGGTCTCCGACTTCATTCTCGATGGGACTAAGACCGCCCCTCGCTTTGGAGCTTTGTTCGCCTTGAACATGCTGGTGAACACCCGCGCGGGAGCCAGCTACAGCGAGCCGGAGTACACCGCCTGGATGAATAAAGCCGGGTTTGCCGACGCCAAACTCGTCCGCGTGCCCGGGCCGGCAAACTTGATGATCGCCACGAAGTAGAACGGGCTTCCCGCGGCCATGAAAAAAGCTACTATCATGGGCGTTGGAGGTATCGATGTCCACCAGCGCCCAGCAGTTCACTCGCCGTGAACTGATCGCCAAAGCTGCTACTGTCACCGCCGCAACTCTCCTCGTTCCCAACGTTCTCGCCGCGGCCGAAGCGAAAGAGCCCGAGGTTACGGCAACCGAAGACCTGATGCGCGAGCACGGCGTACTGCGCCGTGCCCTGCTGGTCTACACCGAATCGATTCCCAAGATCCGCGCCAACGCCCCTTCTCTCGATGCCTCCGCGCTGCATCGAACCGGAATCCTGTTTCGTGACTTCGGCGAAAACTATCACGAGAAAATGCTGGAGGAGCAGCACATTTTTCCCGTGCTGCAGAAAGACGGCGGCAAGATTGCGGCGCTGGCCGATGTTCTGCTGGCGCAGCACGCGCGCGGTCGCGAGATCACCAGCTACCTGCTGGCGGTAACCAAAAATGGGCGCATCGCCACCGCCAACCATGAGCCGCTGGCGCGCTCGCTGGAAGCTTTCGTCCTGATGTATCGTAACCACGCCGCGCGTGAAGACACGATCATTTTCCCGGCGTGGAAGAAGCATTTCACCGACAAGCAGCTCGACGAACTTTCCGACCAGTTTGAGGACATCGAGAAAAAAATGTTCGGCAAGGATGGTTTTGACGACGCCGTGGAGAAGATCGGGGCCATCGAAACAACCCTCGGCTTCGCCGATCTGAGCCAGTTCACCGCGCCGCCTCCGCCTTTCGTAAAGGTGTAGGTCTTTGCGGCTGCTGCCGTCGCTATAATTAGCCCATGAGCCTGACCGAACGCGTGCAAAAAGACATGGTCGACGCCATGCGGAGCAAGGAGGAGCTGCGTCTTTCCACTCTGCGCATGATGAAGGCGGCGCTGCAGAACAAGCGCATCGAGAAGCGCGCCGATCTCGACGAGAAGGAAGAGCTGCAGGTCTTCACCACCATGATCAAGCAGCGCAAGGCCTCGGTCGAGCAATTCACCAAAGGCAACCGGCCGGAGCTGGCACAGAAAGAGCAGCAGGAGATTGCCATCATCGAGGGTTACATGCCGACGGCGGTCAGCGAGGAGGAAATCATCGCCACGGTGCGCGCCGTGGTCGCCGAAATGGGTTCTCCCACAATGAAGGACATGGGGACGGTGATGAAGAACGTGAAAGCCAAATTCGGCGACGCCCGCGTGGATGGCAAGCTGGTCAGCGAGGCAGTGAAGAAGGAACTGGCCTAGTTCCCGATAGAGCTAGAGATATTCCCGTGTTGTGGGGACTTTTGGCAACGCCATTGGATTCCTGCCCACAAAGTTCCGCCGCCGTATCAAGTGCGGTGCTTCTGCTTCAATGCCATCCAGCCAGTTCCTCGTGTGCCTTAGCTGAGAGCTGACAGCTGATAGCCGACGGCTGATTGTTGTAATCTGAATTCGGCCCCCATGTCATATCAGGACACAGTTGAGCAGCTTTATGCGCTTGGGCACGAGCTGGCGACAACGCCTTCCCACAAGTTTGACTTGGTCTACGTGCGCGAGATGCTCGAGGCGCTCGGCCATCCCGAGCGGCGTTTCGCCAGCGTTCTTATCGCCGGCACCAACGGCAAGGGCTCAACTGCTGCCACGCTGTCGTCGATTCTGCGCGTTGCCGGATACAAGACCGGACTCTACAGCTCGCCGCACTTGATTCGCATCAACGAGCGCATTCGCGTGAATGGCGAGACGATCTCCGACGCCGAATTCGGCGCGATTCACGATCGCGTAGAGCAAGTAGCCCAGCAGCTTCTGCGAACGGGCAAGCTGCCTTGGCATCCCAGCTTTTTCGAGATGCTCACTGCGATGGCGTTCGAATATTTCGCCAGCGTGGGCGTCGAGATCGCCGTGCTGGAAGTGGGAATGGGTGGGCGCCTGGACGCGACCAACGTGGTTGAGCCCGCGATCTCGGTCATCGCCGACATTTCGCTGGATCACCAGAAGTATCTGGGCGAGACGATTGCCGAAATTGCGCGCGAGAAGGCGGGCATCATTCGCGACCATGGCGTGGTGGTGACCTTACCGCAGCATCCGCAGGCCAATGACGTAGTTGGCCACGCCATCCTGGAACAGGGCGCACGCGCGGTGAGTGCCGTGCAATATGTGCCGCCACTGTCGCCCGGAGCGGTAGCCGGCGTGCACGGACGCGACGGTGCGGCCGCGGGACGCAATCGATATCTCCTCGCGGTAATGGGCGAGGAAATCGAGGTAGATTCGCCGCTGGTGGGACGTCATCAGCTGCGCAACATCGCGCTCGCGATTGCGACAGCGGAGGAGCTGGCGCAGTTCGGCTTCAAGACGACGCCCCATCAAATCGAACAAGGCATACGCGAGACGCACTGGCCGGGTCGCTTCCAGGTGCTGCCACCATCGGCCGCAACGCATCAGCGGGGGATGGTGCTGGATGTGGCGCACAATCCGGCGGGCGCGTGGGCTTTGCGGGCCGCCTTGTCGCAGAGCTTTCCTGAGCGTGAGCTGACTGTTGTCTTCGCCGCAATGCGCGATAAGGCACTGCAGGAGCTCAGCGAGATTCTCTTTCCAATTGCCGAGCAGGTTGTGCTGACGCAGGTGAACAATCCGCGCAGCGCAACGGTGGCTGAGCTGAAGCAGGCGGCAGCTCGAACCGGTGCAAGGTTGTACTCGGAGGAGAATGCGCGCGCCGCCTTGGCGCGCGCGCTCTCGCTGGGCAAGCCCGAGGGCCTGATCGTGGTGACAGGGTCGATTTTTCTTGTAGGGGAAGCAATGAGCGCGATGGGCATTGGGGCGTGACGGAGAGTGGTTTCAACATGCCGAACCAATCGCAGCTGATATGAACGCAACTCCACAATTCGCAGCTCCGGCGCGGCGGCGCGGCTCGCTGCTCGGCCGTCTGCGTTCGTACTGTCTGTTCGTGCCCATCGTCTATTTGTACACAGGGGTTTTGGGCACGTTGGCGTTGGTCAGCTCGCTGTTCGACAGCAGCGGCCGGATGCAGCACTGGTTCGCTCGCATCTGGGCGACCGTCATTCTGAAGAGCGTTGGCATTCGCGTGCACGTAGAGGGTTTGTCCAACCTGCTTCACTTGCAGCCCGCGATTTACGCTGCCAACCATCTGTCCGCAATCGACATTCCTGTGCTCTACTCGAGTCTGCCGGGACAGTTTCGCATCATGGCGAAGCGCGAGCTCTTTCGCTATCCATTTCTCGGCTGGTATTTGAGGCGCTCGGGGCAAATTCCGATTGTCTACGGCGACGCGCATGCCTCGCTGCGCAGCCTGAATCGTGCTGCCGATGCCCTGCGCAAGGGAATGCCGCTAGCTGTCTTTCCCGAGGGTGGGCGCTCGCGAACCGGGCAGTTGCAGGAGTTCATGGGCGGAGCGTTTTACGTTGCCATTCGGACGCAGAAGCCGGTGGTGCCGATGGCGATCGTAGGCAGCTACGAGCTGCTGCCGATAAACAGCTTCTATATGATTCCCGGAGAGGTTGTGCTGGTCATCGGCGAGCCGATCCCGACCACCGGGCTGCGTGTGCGCGACATGGACGCTCTGGCCGCGCGGACACGGCAAGCCATCGCGGAGCTTTACGATTCCTATGCCGCACGCCTGCCGCAGGTAGATACAAGGCGCCGTGAGCCTAAGCCCATGTTGAACGCGTGATGTCCATTTGATTACGAGCATGAAACCTCGCATCGCCATTCCGGTACCGAATTCGAAGCGGCCGCTGTACGTTGGCGTCGCGTTGCCGCAGTATGAGCGGGCGGTGCGCAACGCAGGAGGCGCGCCGGTGATCATCGAGGTGAATGCCACGCCCTCGGAGATCGCGCAGGCCGTGAAGGCCTGCGATGGCGTGCTACTGCCTGGCAGTCCCGCCGATGTGGATCCCGAGAAGTACGGTGCGGAGCGGCATCCGGATACGGCGCCTGCCGATCCCTTCCGCGACAACACCGATGAACTGCTTCTGCAGGACGCTTACAACATGCGCAAGCCGGTCTTCGGGATCTGTTACGGACTGCAATCGCTGAACGTATGGCGCACCGGCACGCTCAACCAGACTCTGCCGCCGGGGGTAAAGCACAACGCCGGGCGCAGCGTGGTCCAGGCGCATCGCGTGCAGATCGATTCCAGCTCGAAGCTGGCCGTCATGTTGCGGCAGGCGGACGCGCTGCCGGAGAGCAACGAAGTTGTCATTCCCGTAAACTCCAGCCATCATCAGGCGCCGGATGTCCTCGGCGACGGATTGCGGCTAGTGGCCTGGTGTCCTGAGGACGGTGTCAAAGAAGCGTTGGAAGGAACGGCACCCGACCACTTTGTGCTGGGAGTGCAGTGGCATCCGGAGAGAACGTACGACAGCGAACCGGCCTCCCGCGCCATGTTTCACGCCTTCGTGCAGGCCGCCTCCCGGTGGCACCAGCAACTGGCCAACAAGCAGCAGGACTTCGAGTCCGTGGATCGCTGAAACTCATTGACCACAGAGACACAGAGAATCTTTTTCACCACGGAGGCACGAGGGCCGCGGAAAGAATCCAGTTAGTCTTCGATTCCGGTTTTTGGCTCGCCGCTCTTGGTTCCAGCCAGTGAGACGAAGGCGCGTCGTTTCTGTTCGGTCAGAGCTAAGCGCCACCGGCTTCCCTGTAAGGTTCTTCTTTCCTCTGTGCTCTCTGTGCCTCTGTGGTGATCTCTCCCGTTTTCAAGTACCCTGATTTCTTATGCTCGATCTGGCTTTTGTTCGCGATCATCTGCCCCTGGTTGAAAAGAAACTCCGTCAGCGCGGTATGAACCCTGACGCGATCCTTGGGGATTTTTACGTCATCGATCTCGATCGTCGCGATGCCATCGGCAAAGCCGAGACCCTGAAGGCCCGCCGTAACAAGGCATCGGAAGAAATTGCGAAGCTGAAGAAAGAGCAGCAGGATGCCACGGCCCTGATCAACGAAACCAAAGAACTGCGCGAGAAAATTACCGAAGCCGAAAAGATCGCCGAAGAGACGGACACACGGCTGCGCAACATCCTGACTGGAATTCCAAACCTGCCTGACGACAGTGTCCCCATCGGCACGAGTGAAAAAGACAATGTCGAAGTTCGCCGCTGGGGCACAGCGCCACAGTTTGACTTCACGCCCAAGCCGCACTGGGAGCTGGGCGAAGAGTTGGGCGTCCTCGATCTGGAGCGCGCGGCGAAACTCACAGGAGCGCGCTTCGCGGTTTACTGGGACCTGGGTGCGCGCCTGGAGCGCGCGTTGATGAACTTCATGCTCGACCTGCACACGCGCGAGCACGGCTACACGGAAGTCCTGCCGCCGTTTCTGGTGAATGCTGACTCGATGTATGGGACTGGTCAGTTGCCGAAGTTCGAAGCCGATCTGTTCAAGGTGCCACACGGCGAAAGGAACCTGTATCTCATCCCGACGGCCGAAGTTCCGGTGACCAATCTCTATCGCGATGAGACGCTCGAGGGTGCGCGGCTGCCGATTTCACTTGCTGCTTACACGCCGTGCTTTCGCAGCGAGGCCGGCTCGTATGGCAAAGACGTGCGCGGCATCATTCGCCAGCACCAATTCCAGAAGGTTGAGCTGGTGAAGTTCACCAGGCCGGAGCAGTCGTGGGAGGAGCATGAGAAGCTGACGCTCAACGCCGAGGCTGTGTTGCAAAAGCTCGGCCTGCATTATCGCGTGGTGAACCTTTGCACCGCTGACCTGGGGCCGTCGTCGGCGAAGACGTACGACCTGGAAGTGTGGCTGCCGGGACAGCAGCTGTTTCGCGAGATCTCATCGTGCTCGAACTTCCTGGATTATCAGGCCCGGCGGGCCAATATTCGTTACCGTCCCGAGGGTGCGAAGAAGACCGAATTAGTACACACGCTCAACGGCAGCGGCCTGGCGATTGGCAGAACGTGGGTGGCCATCGTGGAGAATTATCAGCAAGCTGACGGCAGCGTAGTGATTCCCGAAGCGTTGCGACCGTACGTCGGTAGGGAGCGGATTACCGCAAAGAAATTCTGAAGGACAATTCTACCCGAATCGATCTATGGCATCGCTTCCTTCCGTAAGCCGCGCAGCTTCGCCCACACCACCACAAACAGCACAAACCAGATCAGGTCGATCACGGCTGTCCCAAGATTGTTGGCTGGCGCCCTGCCCTGCACATACAGCGTGAACACGCCAATGGGATACAACAGTTTCTCCAGAAACAGCGCAGGCATCAGCGGCTGATAGCGCGGCGGATCGCGCGAAATGATAAGGAACGCGACCTGCCACGCCAGTGCCACGCCGACGAAGCCATAATAGAAACCAGGGTGGGTAATCGGCGGCGGTTCTTTGCGACCGATCAAGTCTTCCATAAAGTACAGCGGCACAATTTCCAGCAGCCCGAGGATTCCGGCGATCAGGAAGACCCAGCGTGCGAAGCCAACAGTTTTGTCGTCATTCATCGCGATGCACCGTCTCCATGGAAAACGCCGGCAGGCATACGGCGATGTACTCGGCGCCGTCGGCGTCCGGAGTCGAATACTGTACCCACTCTCCCGCATGCGCGACAACGGCCTGGCCGGCATGGACATGGAGACCGCCCGTAGCCGATCTCACGTGCAGCCTGCCGCGCAGCACCAAAGTGAACTCGTCGAATTCGGGAGTCTGCCCCGGTTCCACCCAGCCTTGCGGGCTGCGCATGTGGGCAACGCTGATTGCCTGATGCTGAGAATTAACCCGGCCAATGTACTCGTCGATGAGCTTGGGTTTGTTGCCGGCAGCGGAAACACGCGTTGGTTGCGGAATGAGAGTGGGCGGCATGGAGGGATTATAAGTGTATGGCGGGTCGCCGCAGCTGCCGGAGCCAAAAGCGAAGAACGAAAAGCGAATTGCGGCTCGATTTACAATGACATCCCGGAGGTTGCTTAGCCGATGCGCCAACCTATCTTGTCCATTCTCAATTCATTGCCCCTATTCATCATGGTTCTTTCAGGTCCTCTTATGAATGCTCAAGGCACCAGCAACATCAGTTCGCAAGTCACGTCACAAGGATCCACACCAACCGTCGCCCAGGCCGAAGAGTTCATGCGTAAGGCCGAGGACCAGCTCAACGACCTCAATGTGAGAGCGAACCGCGCGTCGTGGGTGCAGTCGAACTTCATCACCGACGATACCGAGATCCTCTCGGCGCAGGCGAACGAAGCCCAGACCGGCACGGCGACCGAACTGGCGAAGCAGGCAACGCGCTTCGATCATCTCCCGCTGCCGCCGGAGTTGGCACGCAAGATGTTGCTGCTGAAGCTTGCCGCGGCCAATCCCGCGCCCGCGCCCAACGATCCCAAAGAGCTGGCGGAGATGGCGCGCATTGCGACGTCGCTCGAAGCCGACTACGGCAAGGGCAAGTACTGTCCGGCGAGCGGCAAGCACGCGGGCGAATGCCTCGACATCGGCACGATCGAGCACATCATGGAGAGCAGCACCGATCCGGATGAGCTGAAAGACCTGTGGGTGGGCTGGCGAACCATCTCGCCGCCCATGCGCCAGCGCTACGCACGATGGGTCCAACTCGCCAACAAGGGCGCGAAGGAGATGGGCTTCAGCAATCTGGGCGCGATGTGGCGTGCCGGATACGACATGACGCCGGAACAGTTTAGCGCCGAGATAGAGCGGCTGTGGCAGCAGGTGAAGCCGCTGTACGATTCGCTGCATGCCTACGTTCGCACTAAGCTGGTGGAAAAATATGGGCCGACGGCGGTGGATGCGAACGGCATGATCCGCGCCGATCTGCTGGGCAATCCCTGGGCGCAGGAGTGGGGCAACATCTTTCCTCTGGTCGCTCCCCCGCAGAAGTCGCAGCCGTACGACCTAACTGAGTTGCTGAAGGCCAAGAACGTCGACGCTGTCGGCATGGTGAAGTATGGCGAGGGCTTTTTCACTTCTCTGGGGTTTGCGCCTCTGCCGAAGACCTTTTGGGAGCGATCCCTATTCGTGAAGCCGCGTGACCGCGAAGTCGTCTGCCACGCCAGCGCCTGGGACATCGACAACTTCGACGATGTGCGGCTGAAGATGTGCATCCAGATTCGCGGCGAGGATTTCGTCACCGTTCACCACGAGCTCGGGCACAACATGTATCAGCGTGCTTACGAACATCAGCCGTACCTGTTCAAGAATGGCGCCAATGACGGCTTCCACGAAGCCATCGGCGATTCGATCGCGCTGTCCATTACGCCGGAATACCTGAACAAGGTGGGGCTGCTGGCAACCATTCCGCAGAGCGACGACACGGCCTACCTGTTACGGATGGCGCTGGACAAGGTCGCGTTCCTGCCTTTCGGCTTGCTGATCGACCAATGGCGCTGGAAAGTCTTCAGCGGGGAAATCAAGCCGGCCGACTATAACGCGGCATGGTGGGAGATGCGGGAGAAGTATCAGGGAATCTTCCCGCCCGCGCCGCGGACGGAGGCCGACTTCGATCCGGGAGCGAAGTATCACGTGCCGGCGAACGTTCCCTATACACGCTACTTCCTTGCCCGCATTCTGCAGTTCCAGTTCTACCGCGCGATGTGCCGGGAGGCGGGGTTCACCGGGCCGCTGTATCGCTGTTCGTTCTATGGAAACAAGGCGGCGGGCGCAAAGCTGAATGCCATGCTGGAGATGGGAATGAGCCAGCCCTGGCCGGATGCGCTGTACGTCCTGACCGGCGAGCGCCAGATGGATGCCAGCGCAATGATGGAATATTTCGCGCCGTTGAAGCGGTGGCTGGACCAGCAGAATCAAGGCAAGCCGGTGGGCTGGAAGACAACGGCCAACTGACAGCCGCAGAGTTCGAGTGACGCCATCATGCCCGGCTCGGCTCCAACGCTTCGTGCTATCGGAAGCGATGGAGCCGCTGCAGGGCATTCACTGTGGCAGCCCCAGATTAGTAGGTAACGCGCGAAACGTTGTTATCGGCTTGTGTGTTGCTGATGCCGCTATACGTTCCCTGCCTCGAGTTATTGGTGAAGCCGAGATACAAACGGCTGCTACCCGTTCCCGAGCCTCCATGCGCCGCCAGTCCCATATAGTCGCCCGGATTGCCGAAGAGGAAGCTGGTGCCGTCTCCGGAGAGCGAATCATAGGTTGACGTGGCGTAGGCAGTGCTGCCCGGGGTAATCGAGCCGCCCGGTATCTGATTCACCGCCATCACTACGCTGTTCTTAAAGATGTCGGACTTCGATGTGTAGTAGGCGATGTTGACCATGTTCTGTCCCGAATCGTAGGCAATCGACGGAATGATCTGATGCCCTGAAGCCGTTGTAATGTGGTGGAAGGCAAACGAGGGGCTACTGAGACTGGTCCCAACCTCCATCACGATGTCGGCATCGGGACAGCCTTCCAGCGGGAAATCGCTGAACGGCACCACCTTGCAGTCGGACCAAACGATGAAGATGGTCTGTCCGCCGCTGTCGGTGCGGGCCGCGATCACCGGCCAGGTAACGAGACCTTCAATGTAGTAATAGTCGGTCAACGTCGAGTAGAGGTTGGGGTCATTCTTGACGAGATGTCGGCTGTTGCAGGTGGGGCGATTCGGCGCACCGGCGGGAGTGCAGGAGACAAAGTCGATGCCATCGTCTCCCAGCCAGGAAATCGCGATTGCACCGGCATTGGGACCACCACCCACAACCGCGACACTGGGAAACTGTGCCCTGATCTGACTGCCGCTAATTATCAACGAAGACGAGCAGTCAGACGACGTGGTGAAAGTCGCTTTGCAGGCGCTCACCACGATCACGGTGCGCAGGTCGCGAAGCGAGGCGTGAACGACATAGATGTCTCCCGCGCCGGTTCCGCTGCTGCGTGGGTCTTGGGCAATCGAAACCGAGTCGCTGTCGTTGTCGAGGCTGGCATCGACCAGAATGGCTCGTGTGCCGGCGCAGGTTGCCTCCTGGCTCCGGTTCAGCGTGCCGGAGGGACAGGTCGAGGTCGATTCGAAGTTGCTGGCCGGAATGCGGCGTAACCCGATGCCTCGGGTTGTATTGTCGGAGCGCAAATCGGCAAAAATGAATTGCTTCCGGGAGGGATTCGGGTCAGCCAGGACACGCGCGATTCCCAGGCTGGTCAACAAAGTTCCGGAGTAGAAAGGATCGGCAATTGGTGGATTGCCCATCTCAAAGTCCGATCCGCCGTAACAGGGCTGGCTGGCATCGCGGTGCACGTAGATGGCGGTCATGGAATCGAATTCAGCGAGGGTGCCGCGCTCGTCATTGCCACTCTCGACCACCAGGTCTTTGCCGCTGCCTAGCTCGCTTAACAGAAAGTCGACGCTGGGCGCAGTCTGCGATACTGCCAACGCCGCCGGCTCAAGATTCATCACCGTGCCGGAGTCCGTGCCGCATCCGGTGACGGAAACCGCCGGCCGGGTAGCACCCACCGGGCCGCGATGCATCATTGGTTGCAGAGGATACTGACTGGCGGCTTCAGGATGAAAATGCTGCAGCAAAGGAAAAGCGAATGGGCTCGGCGAGTGCAGCAGTAGGTTCTTGCCGGCATCCGAAGCCCAAAATCGTAAGGTGGTAGAAATCGGAGCAGGTAATTGCTGGTAGATCCCGGGATTGTGGTAGTTTTGCGCCACAACTGTGGGCAATGAAAAAGCTACTAAAGACAGCACGGCCAGAGTACAAATGATCCATCTTGAAGCTCTCATGTTTCCTCCTCATTGTGTGAATGGTTTGTCGCATTCGCCAATCGATACGAATGCGCCGACCCGCAGGAGCAGTGCCTACAACCACCAATCGAAGGTCGAGCCGGTAGTCGAGGTTAACGGGGAGTTCCAAAATTTGGGCGGAAGCTCGCGGGATTATACAACGGTTCTGGGCGGCTCTCGACGAATTTAGGGTGGGATTCTTGTAGTAGACCGCCAGACATCAGCAAACCTACCGAAAGGTGAAAGATCACTCCCGAGACATGGCTCACTTAAGCGCTAGGCGCACGTTAGTGCTCTTGCTCGACTTGCAGTACCGCCAGGCCGTTCACCGGTAATTGAAGAGTGAGGCTCCCATGCAAGAGATTTGCATCCTCAGGAGGCGACGGCCTGGATCGTTGCCGAAGCGCTTCGAGTTGCGCTTGCGTCGGATAGGACGGGCTTCCCATTTCTTGCCAGAGGCTGAGCGTATCTCCGTTCTTTTCGTCCACTCTGCGGATCGAGACGTGGGCGTCGGGCTTGATTCCTTTGAACTGTAGCTTCACCGTTCGGGCGGCGCCGCTGGCGCCCGGATTCACCAGATTCCATACAGCTATAGTCAGCGACCCGTTCGCTGTCCTGGTGACCAGCACGTTCGGATTGCTATTCTGAATACGTTCCTGGCCCAGGAGGTGGAGAATCTCCATCGCATAGAACGAGGGCTTTGGCAGATTGTCTTCGGCGATCAGACCGAAACCGCCGTAGAAGGGCGTCTTGACCACTCCTTGTTCTTCGAAGACATCCGAAAAGGTCCACAGCGACATCATCTGCGTTAAGCCATCGCATTGCGCGATCGTGGTCGCCAGCCAGGGTCCCATGTATACCGAATCCGTCACCGCAACCTCATTGTCGTAGGCGGCATTGAATTCGCTCCAGATCAAAGGAATATCGGGACGCGCCGACGCTCTAATCTCCTCGTGAACTTTGTTTACTGCACGGCAGACCATCTGGTCCCGGGGAATGTTTTCACTGGTATGAAAGACGTCGCTGGCTTTGTCATTGCCGTAGACGTGAGTAGAGACGAAGTCCAGCGGGACATGGGTCTGCTCCGCGTGCCGAATCATGTCGCCAACCCACGCCGCCTGCGCGCTGGCGGGACCGCCAACCCGCAGCTTCGGGCTCACCGACTTGATGTCACGCGCCGTGTGGTCGTATAGCTCGAAGTATGATTCCTGGCGCGGTGTGCCCGTCCAGAAATCGAGGTTGGGTTCGTTCCACACCTCGAAATACCACGTGGCGACTTCATCCACGCCATAGTGGTCGACCAGATGTTTCACCAGGTGGGTAATCAGGTCGTCCCATTTGGCATAGTCCTTCGGGGGCGAGACATTGGGGTGATACCAAAACGCCTGCAGGTTCTGACGCGCGGCCAACTTGTAGGGCATGAAGCTGAGTTCGACGAATGGCTTCACCTCATTGGCCAGCAAGCCATCGTAGATCTGGTCAACGTAGGAGAAGTTGTAGATTGGATGGCCCGCTTTGTCCTGATCGTAGACACCAACATCATCATCGAGAATGCCGTGAAATCGAACGTAGTTGAATCCGGTGATTTGGCGGACAGCTCGCAGGTCGCGGCGATACGAATCGCGCAAGCTCAAGATGGCGCGGCCGGAGCCGAACATCTGCTCCCAATAATGAGGAAAGGGATGGGCGGGCGCATCCGCGTCGATCGTGATTGTCTCCACTTGAACCCGTTGTGCCAGCATTGGTAAGGCGAAGAGCGACAGCAAGAGCCCGGCCACGACTCTGATTCGCGATGTCTTGAGGTGCGCGGTCAACAAGATCGTGAGATGACGGTGCTGGGCGGCCGGTTTTCTACCAAGATGAATGACAAACGGGACGGCGTCGACGATCTAAAGGAACTCGTCGGATCCCGATCAACGCGAACTGGAGTCCTGGTCACCCTTGGACTTCTTGTTGTTCTTTTGCTTCCCTTGCGGCGGCATGACTCGCAGGTTGTTGGTCACCGACATGACGGAAGGCACCTGGTTGGCGCGCATGGTGCATAGCCCTTTGTCGGTCTCGTTATCTACCTGGCCCTCCAGGGTCACCCGGGCGTTCTTCACGATGATGCGAATGGGCGGGATCGGCAGATTGGAGTACTTGAATAGCGGGCCATATCCGTAGATTGCTTCTCTGACCGCCTGACGGATCTGCATATCGATGGCGCCCGGCGGGAGCACCTCGATGTTATTGATCACCTTGTCAACGCCTTCGATCTTCTTCACGGCATATTCGGCATCCGGTTTCAAGCTGGACCGCAATACCTGGCCTTCGAGAATTACGGTGCGTCCCTGCAGCCGAAACCCGAGGTTATCGAAGACGCCATAGTACGGCAACATCAACAATTGATGGATAATCTCGTGCACCAGCTTGGCCTGGGCTTCCGCGGTCAAACTCTCGCTCGACATTTGAGGCTGCCCTGCTTGTTGGGCTGGAGCGGTCTGGTCTGAAGCCGGCGGCTGCGCGGATTGCCCACTCGCCGTAGCAGCCAGCAGCACTCCTCCGAGGATGATTCCCACAACTCCTCGATCCGCTTTTCGCATGACGCCTCCTGTCGCCAAAGACTGTACACCGTCTATGCGTGACATGTCAGCCTCGGCCTGGTCAGGCTAGTGCCGAAACGCGTGCTCATGGCCGTTTGCCCCCAATCCTCTGCGTGCGGTGCAAGATTTTCTTCCCATTTCAAAGCTGAAAGTGATTTAATTCTCTCCGAGCCAAGAACCACAACCGACCACTTCCTGATGCATAACGTCCGGCCGATTCGGGGTCTGTTTGTGCAACTATCTATGCACACTTGTGTGTGCATTGTGATGCTTGCGCTTGCGACGACGATGGTTATGATTTTCCCTGCCCAGTCTATGGCGCAGGATGAAGCTGCCACCCCCGAGTTGCTAACCATAGATCAGGCGGTGAAAGAAGCCCTGGCCAACAATCGATATCTGAAGATTGTTTCGCTTAATCTGGACATCTCCAAGGAGAAAGTGCTGGCCGCCAAGACCCGACGTCTGCCGGCCTTCAACTTCTACACCTTCGCCTCGCAGCTGCTCTCTCCGATCTCGTTCGACGTTCCAGCCGGACAATTCGGCACGTATAAGGGGATCGGCCCCATCCCGGCGATGAATACCCCCATTACCACTCCAAGTCAGCCGACGGCTTACATCTTCGGAACGGTGTCGCAGCCGCTGCTGACGCTCTACAAGCTCAACCTCCATGTGCATGGTGAGGAGCTGTCGGTGCAACAGGCAACGCAGGACGTCCGGGAGCAGCGGAACACCATCGTCGACAATGTCCGTCAGGCCTATTACTCGATCGTCGAGATTCAGAATGTCATTGAGGCGACCCAGGCCAGCATCAAGCAATATCAGGAATTGGACCGCATCACCCTCGAGTATGTCGCCGAAAAAGTTGTGCTCCAATCCGACAGCCTCGAGGTGAAGGCCAAGCTGGCCGACGAGCAACTGAAGCTGTTGCAAGCCGAAGACAAATTGCAAACGGCGAAGGAAACTCTCAACGACTTGCTGGGGCGCGACATCAATATTGATTTCCGCGCGGCTGAGGACAAGGAACTATCGCCAACAGAACAGGACCTGAAAGCAGCGCAGGCAACCGCACTGGCCAAAAATCCCAAGATCAAGGAAGCCGAAATCCAGATCCAGCAAGCCGATACGGTGCGGCGGCTGGCGAAATCGGAATACCTGCCGGACGTGGGCGCTTCGTTTCACTACCTCTCGCCCTTCGGCGTGAACTTCGTTCCGACAAACATCATGGGTCTGGGCATTGAGATCAGCTGGGAGCCCTTTGACTGGGGCCGGCGAAGGGACGTGGTCAACGAAAAGACGCTAATGGTCGAGCAGAGCAAATTGAACCTGGCGCAGACCAGCTCCAATCTGCTGATCGACGTCGACAAACAATTCCGCGCCCTGCAGGAGGCGCGCATGGCGGTTGAAGTGGCCACCGCCCAGCAAGACGCCTCTCGCATGAAGCTGCGCGAAGTGACCGACAAGTACGGACAAAAGACCGTGTTGCTGCGCGATGTGTTGCAGCAGCAGGCAGCCGTGGAGAAAGCCAACGCCGACTACAACGAGGCCATCGCTTCGTTCTGGACTGCCAAGGCTAACTTCGAGAAGGCGCTAGGCGAGGATTAGCGATCATGGACAAAAGCACCACAAGACGATGGAGGGTCGCTGCCTATCTGATCGCCGGCGCCGCAATCGCCGGCCTGCAGGCGGGCTGCGCCAATGCCAAGCCGGACGACAAGCTGATGCCGGTTCGAACCGCCGAAGTGCGAAACATCGATACCGGCACCAGCAATATTTATTCGGCCAACATTCAGCCGTATCAGCAGGTGGACCTGGCGTTCAAGTCGAATGGCTATCTCGTCAGCATTCGGCAGGTGCGCGATGCCGACGGCCACATGCGCAACATCGACCAGGGTGACTATGTAGCCAAAGGCACCGTCCTGGCCACGGTACAGCAGGACGATTACCAGCAGAAGCTGGACCAGGCCAAAGCATCGCTGCTGAAATCGCAGGCCGAGCACGAGCGCGCCAGGCTCTCATTCGAGCGCATGTCGGTGCTATACAAGGCCGGCGCCGCAACCCAGCCTGAGTACGACGACAGCCGCGCGCAGGACCAGAGCACCCAGGCAGCCATCGACAATGCCCAGGCGCAGATTGCCGAAGCACAACTGGCGCTGAGCTACTGCGAACTGCGGGCGCCCTTCGATTCCTGGGTCCTGAAGCGCAATGTCGACGTCGGCATGCTGGTCGGACCTGCCACCAGTGGCTTCACCCTGGCCGATACGCGCACGGTAAAGGCGGTCTTCGGAGTGCCCGATACGGCCATCGGCAAAATCAAATTGGGCAGCCCGCAGGTGGTGACCACCGAGGCGCTGCCCAATCCGTTTTCCGGCCACGTAACGGCGATCTCGGCAGCAGCGGATCCCAAGAGCCGGGTGTACTCCGTCGAGGTGCGAATCGACAATCCGCAGGACCTGCTGAAGGCTGGCATGATCGCGTCAATCACAATCGGCACGCCTTCCGCGCCCGGCGGCGTAATGGTGGTGCCCATCTCGGCGGTAGTGCGCAGCCCTTCGAACCTGAATGGCTTCGCCGTCTTTCTGACGGAAGGACCGGGTGAACTCGTCAAAGTCCGCACCCAGGATGTAACGCTGGGCAATACTTATGGCAATCTGATCGCCGTCAGCAGCGGATTGAAGGTTGGCGATCGCGTCGTCACCTCGGGTACGAACATGATCAAGAACGGCGACGAGGTGCGGGTCATCCCATAACGGTTGATGGCCGGACTGGCAGCGAGGATTTCGCAAGCGTAATGGCAACTCATCACAAGTCGGACGCTGAGATCATCGCGACCACCCACAATACTGCTCGCTTCTTTACTGAGCACCGGCAGGTCGGGCTGATTTTGCTGCTGGCGACCTTTGTCTGGGGCTGGTACGGCTATCACAACATGCCCAAGCGCAAGGATCCGGACATTCCCGTCCGGGTCGCTGCGGCGCAGTGCCAGTGGCCTGGCGCGACTGCCGAACAAGTTGAGCAGCTGATTACCCGTCCCATCGAGCAGGCCGCTGCCATGAACACCACTATCCGTCCGCCAAGTCCCTCGAACTTTGGCATCCGGTCTCTCAGCTTTCCCGGCATGTCGGTGGTCTACATTCAGCTCGACGACAACGTCAAAGACAAGCAGAAGGAGTTCAGCGACATTAACCTGAAGCTGAACCAAATCAATCTGCCGCGCGGGGCCGGTCCCATCCAGTTCAACAGCAACTTCGGCGATACGGCCGCGCTGATGCTCACGGTGGCCAGCCCGGTGGTCGGACCTACCGAAGTCAGTCTGCGCGCGATCGCCATTCGTAAGGCGATCGAAGAAACGCGGGCGGCACTCCCGCGCAATGCGCCTCAACCGCGGGTGAGCGTCATCTATGCTTTCCCCCTCTCAGTTGCGGCCGGGCCGGTGCGCAGCATTTTTGAGAGCATTGCGGAGATCGCCAAACGCAATGGCACGCTCAAGGACGTGCACTTCTTCGATGGTCCGGGCTATGTCGGTCTCGACGCCAGCACGGCTCTCGATAACGAGACGATCCGGCAGCGTGGCGAGCATCTGATCCAGAATAATCTGCAGCGCTCGGAGCTTTATCCCGATGCCTGGCAACCTGCCATCGTTCGCAATCCTGTCGATACGGAAGCAGAGCTGGCCGCGGTCGCCGGCGCAAAATACTCCTACCGTCAGCTTGACAATTACACCGACCTCATCCAGCGCACGCTACAGGGCGTACCTGAGACCTCGACCGTCTCCCGCTCCGGCGTCCTGCAAGAACAGATCTACCTCGACTATTCGCAGCAGCGCCTGGCGCAATACGGCTACGATCCCTCGAAGCTGAAAGACATCCTCAACGCGCAGAACATCACGCTGCCCGCCGGCTCGCTGGAGGTCGGGCCGCAAGACCTGATCGTCAATCCTTCCGGCCTCTTCCCCGACGCGCCGGCGATCGGCAATGTCATCATCGGAGTTTCGTCGTCGAATAGTCCCGTTTATCTGCGCGATCTGGTGGACATCTCGCGGACGTATCAAAGTCCTCCGACGTTCCTCAATTACTTGACGTGGCGGGACACTAGCGGAAAATGGGTCCGCAGCCGGGCGATCACCTTGGGGGTCAACATGCGCTCCGGCCAGCAGATTGATCTGTTCGGAGAACACGTCAAAGAGAAGCTCGACAGCCTGAAGCCGTATCTTCCGGACGATCTCGTCATTGTCCCCACCTCCAGCCAGCCGGTACAGGTCAAGGAACAGATCGATCTGTTCATGGACGCACTCTACGAGGCCATCGGCCTGGTGGTTGTGGTTTCCCTGCTTGGCTTTTGGGAGTGGCGCTCGGCTGTGCTGACGTTCGGCGTCATCTATGTGCTCCGCATCGATATCCAGCAGGTCTCGGTCGCCTCGCTGATTATCGCTCTGGGATTGCTGGTGGACGATCCTGTGGTTGCCGGCGATTCCATCAAGCGCATGCTGGCCGAAGACCATCCGCGAATTGTCGCTCCCTGGCTTGGGCCCACCAAGATCGCAACGGCAATCCTGTATGCGACGCTCACCAATATCGTCGCCTATCTTCCTTTCCTGATGATCACGGGAACGACCGGCGAGTTCATCTATAGCCTGCCCGTCGTGATGACCGTCGCCCTGGTCTCGTCGCGCCTGGCGTCGATGACCTTCATTCCTCTGCTGGGTTATTACCTGCTGCGGCCCGGAAAGCCCGAACCACCGATCGAAGAGCGCCGAGCCAGAGGCTTCACTGGAAGTTATGCGGCAGTAGCTAAATTTGCCATTGAGCATCGCTGGAAGGTCGCGATCGCTTCGCTGGCATTCCTGGTGCTGGGTGGATTCCTCTTCTCGCAACTCAAGACCTCATTTTTCCCCGACGATGTCCAGTACTGGTCGTATGTGGATGTGTGGCTCCCTAACGATGCGAACTTTGCCGCTACCAATCAGGCGGCACAGCAGGTCGAGCAGATCATCCGCCAGCAAGCCGAGGAGTGGGGCAAGCAGCACCCCGAGAAAGACGGCTCCCCATCGCACATCTTGCGCTATGTCACGACCTGGGTCGGGGGTGGGAGCCCGCGCTTCTGGTTTTCCGTCTCGCCGCAGCCGAAGCAGCTCAACTACGCCCAGGTTCTGGTGCAGCTCACCGACAAGGACATCACGCCCAAGTTCGTCAATCAGGTGCAACCGATCCTGTCCGCCGGCCTACCCGGTGTTCGCTGCGATTACCGCCAGCTCCAGACCAACCCGATCAACTATCCGGTCGAGATTCGCGTAGTCAGCGAGGCGGATGTGAGCTCGACACACAGCGCGGAAGATATCGCGGAGATGCGCAAGATCACCTCGCAGGTTGAGGACATTGTGCGCTCCGCCGACGAGGCGCGGCGAGTGCGCAATGAGTGGCAGAAGGAGAGCTTTCAGGTCACGCTTCAGGTCAACCCGGACCGCGCCAATCTGGCGGGGATCACCAATCTCGATGTCGCCAATTCAGCCACCAGCGCGATGAGCGGCACGACCGTAACCACGCTGCAGGACGGCGATAAGAACATTCCGGTGGTCGCGCGCTTGCAAATGAACGAGCGTGCCCGGCTGTCGGACATCCAGAATCTGTATGTATACTCCGGGTCATCCCAGGACAACACGAAGATTCCGCTGGTGCAGATCTCCGACATCCAAAACAGCATGACCACCAACCGCATCGTTCGCATCGACCACTTCCGCGAGATGTCGATCTTTGCCTTCCCTGCACCGGGACACCTGGCCTCGGAAATCACCAACGTGGTGATACCCAAGCTCGGGGAGTTCGAGAAGACCATGCCGCCGGGCTACAAAATCACCATCGGCGGCGAGTACAACAAGCAACAGGATGGCTTCCGCAACTTGACCATGGTGTTGGCCATATCGGTAGTGGCTATTTATCTGGCATTGCTATTCCAGTTCAACAACGCCGTCAAGCCGATGCTGGTCTTTGCGGCCGCGCCCTATGGAGTGGCTGGAGCGATTTATGGGCTCTGGATCATGCGGACCTCTTTCGGCTTCATGGCCTTCCTCGGCATCGCCAGCCTGATTGGCGTCATCGTCAGTCACGTCATTGTGCTCTTCGATTTCATCGAGGAAATGCACGCCAAAGGCGAGCCCTTCGAACAAGCAGTCATCGATGCCGGAATTATTCGCCTGCGTCCGGTGATGATTACGGTCGGCGCGACCGTTCTTGCTTTGTTTCCGCTGGCGATGCACGGCGGTCCCTTGTGGCAACCGCTTTGCTACGCTCAGATTGGAGGACTGACCGTCGCCACGTTCATCACCCTGCTGATGGTGCCGGTACTGTATTCCATCTTCGTCCTCGATCTGAAGATCCTTACCTGGGACGTCAAAGCAACAGAGACGGCCCAGGAAACCCATCCCGGAGCGGCCTCGGCTCCCGCTGTGGTGGGCGGCTAGTTCGCTCCCCCCTCTTGTGCCCAATCCGGTTTATACTGCTTGGCAGAGCCTTCCTCGAGAGACAGAGCATCCACATAGGCTGTGCGGTTGATCTAAAGTTAAATGGCGGAAACCCTGCAATTCGTCGTGCAGTACGGCTATGCTCTGCTCTTCATCTGGGTATCAATCGAGCAGGGTGGTTTGCCCATTCCGGCTACGCCATTACTGCTGGCCGCCGGAGCGCTTGCCGGACAGGGCCGCATGAATCTGCTGCTAGTGGTGCTGTCGGCGACGGTGGGTTGCTTCGCAGCCGACCTCTTCTGGTATTGCTTTGGCAAGCGGCGCGGGGCGGTGGTGCTGAACCTTCTGTGCCGCATCGCCATGGAGCCGGACTCCTGCGTTCGCCGTACCGAGACCACCTTCGGCAAATACGGCGAGCGTACGTTGCTGGTCTGCAAATTCGTGCCCGGACTTAACACGGCCGCACCGGCCTTGTCAGGGATGGTAAATGTTCCCTACTCGAGATTTGTCGTCTTCGATCTGCTGGGAGCCTTGCTATGGACAATCGCTTACGCGATGCTGGGCTTCCTCTTCAGCAAGCAACTCGACCGCGTTGCCAGGGACGCCCATCTTCTCGGCGGTGGATTGCTTGCTTTGTACGCTACGGGCGTGATCGCCTACGTGCTATATCGTTGGCGAGAACGGGAGCGTTTCCTCCAGCAGGTGAAAGGCGATCGCATCACGCCCGACGAACTGAAGCACGAGTTGGAAGCCGGCGAGCACCCGGTCATCATCGATTTGCGGCATCCCTTGGATGTCCTCTCCAACCCTCTGACCTTGCCCGGCGCACTGCAGATCTCACCCGAGGATCTGGAGGCTCGCCACACAGAAATCACTCGCGATGGCGAGATTGTACTTTTCTGTACTTGACCGAACGAAGCCACCAGCGCCCGGGTGGCGCTGCAACTTCGCAAGCACGGCATACGCCACGTGCGGCCCTTGCTGGGCGGCTTCTATGAGTGGAAGAAGCTCGGATTCCCCCTGGTGGAAATCACTGAGCTTCGGCAACGTCCGCCTGCTCCTCCTTCGCGCATCGCAGCGGAAGGCCCGGCATAACGCCGTCCGGGTCCCAACTCTTTGAAGCCGGTTAGCGTTTCCGTTTGCGGATCAGGAGATCGAAACTGACCACTCCGTTTTCGTCGCGGATGCCCTGCACCGTGTATTCGCTGTTGACGTTGTACTCGAACTGAATCACTTCCTGGGCGGAGCGCGCCAGATTGGTGATGTAGGTGAAGGTCACATTGTTGGATACCTGTTGCTCAATGGTGACTCGCGCGTTGGGATCGTTGTCCGGTCCGCCAATAGCGGGGTTGATACGAATCGAACTGACCCCGAATATCTTCGATACACGGTTTGTGCTCGCCTGATTGATGGCCGAACTCAGCAACGCTCCAGAAGCGCTTTCGGCAAAACCGGGCGAGGATGCGCCCATGGCGGTCTCGGTTTGGGTGCGGCCAAAAGCCAGCAGGGACACGATGTCGTCGCTGGAGAGCGGCGGGTCAGAGCGGTACGTGGTGTTGAGCCGTTCCAACGTGCCGTGCAGTCCGATGGTGATGTCGTAATCGCGCACCCGGGTAGTAGCTTCCACATCCAGCACGGGATCGATGCGCACGGGATCAAGGAAGGTCACGTCGCCCCGATCCAGGTGATATTTGGTTCCCGCAATCTTGACGTCACCCTCGGCAATGTTGATGCGACCCAGCAATACCGGGCGTTCTGCCGTACCACGCAAACGGAGGTCAACATCGCCCGACAATTTTGCCAGCGAGGTCTGCACCGTCAACTCCGGCGTGGAAAGAATGCGTATCTCCAGATGAAGATTATTGAGGGGCGACTTCGCGTTTGGAACTCGGGCCGGTGTCGTCGCCTGCGCCAGCAGAAATTGCAAATCGCTGGAGGGAACTTGAGCAAAGCGGGTGACGGTGATGTTGCCAGTGAGCGATGCGTTCTGCTGGGTGCCGCTGAGCCGTAGCGTCTGGTCGGATGTCACGCTGATGCCGGCGTAGCGGAAACGAATGTCATTTCCCTCGACCGTTAGATCGACGCCGATCGTGCGACCATAGGTAATGAAGCCCCCAAGCTTCACGTGGCCGCCACCCATGCGGCCGGTAAGGGTTTCCACCTCCAGCCGGTCCCGATTGAACACCAGGGTCCCGTTGACATCGCCCAGTCCGACCGGTAGATCAATCATCGAGAGACCGGCATGCTCCACTTCCACTTTTCCCGACATCAACGGATCCGCCATGTTTCCTCCGATGGCGAGATCGACCTGCGCCGTGCCGTAGGACGTGAGATCGGGATTCAGGGTCTGCGCCAACCTCAGACTGACCGACCCATTGGCGCGCAAATCCAGTGGCCGCTGGTCCTTCAAGCTGGCCGTGCCCGTCAGGGTGAAGCGCGTGTCCTCACTGGTAATCGTGCAGCGCTGAACCGCCACGACCTCATCCGCAAAGCTCAGTTCGACATTCCCCTCGCTCTTCAGAGGAATGTGCTGCACGTCCACGGAAAATTGCTGCAGCGTGAGATTGCCATGCAACAGCCGCGGCTGCTTGAGTGGACCGGACAATTGCGCCTCTCCGTCAAGTGACGCATGGTGAGTAACCTGTCCCCTGATTTCCGGCGGCAGGAAGGGATTCACGTCCAGGCTGGAGAAGCGCAGGGTGGCGCTGCCCGGCAAGTCGCCGCGCAGGTCGAGGTTGCCATCCAGCGTGAAACTCGCATGGGGGAAATGCGAGCGAGCTGTCAGCGTAAGCTGCGGGCCATGCGTGACGGCGTTGGCGGTGAGACTGCCCAGGGTGTCGCCGTTGAGTATCAGGCTGCCGATTTCGACTCGCGCATTCACCACCGGATGGTCTGCCGTTCCGGATGCCTTCATCGTGAAGTCGGCCACACCGGCCGTCTGCAGGCGTTTGGTTTGAACCTCGGGAATCTCGGCGAGATCGATGCTTTGTCCACTCAGGTCGAGCTTGATGCCGCGCGTGCGCCAATCGTAGGCGCCCGATCCGGTCACCGTGCCCCGCGCCGCGCGCAGGTGAGCACTGTCGAATTCCACGGCATGGTTCGCAAACGCGACCTTGGACGTGAAAAAGAGGATGGGACGGCCGCGTGCCTGACCGTCGGTGAGCGAAATCTCTCCGTGACCATGCGGATCATCCACCGTCCCCGATGCGGAGACGTTGAAGTTCAGCTGCCCGGAGACGTGATACTCGGTGCCGAACGCTCGCTGCAGCTCGCTGACATCCGCATTATGCATGGCAGCCTGAACCTGGAAGCGCGAACCGCCGGTGAAATTACCTTTGTCCAGCGCGGTTGTTCCGTCAATGGTGAGCTGCGCGTTCCCTTCTTTCACCACGGCGTGATGCAGTCCGGCCTCTGCCGGCGAATATTGAATGTCTCCGGAGAATTCGTCGATGTGAATGCGGCGTGGCTCAACCGGCGGCAGTGGCGCAGGAGGCGGCGTGGGAGCAGTCGTCAGGTGAAACCAGGCTTTGCGTTTCGGCGGCGGCTGCGGTGCCGCGTGCGGTTGGGGCTGAGCCGGCATGTAGAGGTAGGTGAAATCGGCGGCTTCCAGATGCCCTGCAATCTGCGGCGTCCGCCAGCGGCCGTTCAAGGTTCCCGTGAAATTGGCCATACCGTTCAGCTCAACCGGCAAAGGCGCGCTTTCCATGGCCGCCCACAGCGGCTGAAACTCGGAGAGGCTGGCAGCGCTGACTGCCAGCTTCAGCGCGGCTGCTGTCGCACCCGCCGACCCACTGGCCAGCAGCTGCGCGTGTGGCGTGGACAGGTTTAGCGTGGCGAGGTCAGTCCTTCCGGAGCGCACACCGTAGCGGCCACGCAAACTACCGCTGACCGGCAACTGGCTGTTGTCGACTCGCGCAGGAGCTGCGAAATCAAGAGCGAGATCGGTGACCGCGTCAGCCAGAGACACCTTCCAGCCCGCGATCACGGATCCCGAAACCGCCCCTGCAATATTCAACTTGTCCAGCGGCAACGTCCTGGTCGAGATCATCCGAGCCAGCAGGTTCAAGGACAGCCCGCTCACTCGAAGCCGCGCAGAGCCTTGTTGTAGCTGAGAAGGCGATGCGATGAAATTCCTGATCTCAACCTCGCCGCTCACCTGCCCTCCCAGCAGAGCAGTGGACAGTCGCGATAACAGAAGGCGATTGTCCGCGAAAGCAAAATTCGAAGATCCGCTCGTCTCCCGAAGCGCGATTCCGTCATTCAGGTAGTCGAGATTGCGAACCGCAATCGTCCCATCGGAAGCGTAGCCCGCCGCCTGCGAGTATGTACCTGCCCCAACGAGCTGCAACCTTCCCGCGCGCAGCTCTGGTGTGCGCATAATTGCCCCCAGCTGGGCGAGATTCACCGCGGAAGTATAGGCAACTTGCACCTGCGGCCGGTTGAAGTCAACCAGCTTGCCGCTCACCGTCAACGATGAATCCTGTGACGTCAGCTTCAGGGACTTAACTTCGGCTGTATCGTGCCAAAGACTAAGCTGGAGATCGGCGCGGGCCGGAATATCGCGACAACCCGGATACTGCAAATCGAACTTGCTAACCTGTACGCTGCCGTCATAGCGCGGGGCGCCGGCGTCGTAGGTCATCACCGCAGCAATGTCGTTGGCTGTGAACTCAAACGGCAAGCCACGTTCATTCAGCAAGAGCATGCCATCGCGCGCATCGGCCCGCGCGACCGCCAGATCGAACAATTCCTCGACCGCCGTCTTATTGCTCCTTGGCTTGATCTTTGGTTCCGGAGCATTGGTGGTTCCGTCCGGATAAATAATGACGTGAATGACGGGGTGCTGGAGGTCCAGCCGCTCGAGGCTGATCCTCCGCTCGAAAAAGGAGATGATGTGCAAGCGCAAGAAAGCGTGATCGACATGAGCGAACGGCAGCTGGCTGGCGCCTTCCAACCCATGCACGGTAAGGTCGTCAGCTTCAAACGAGAGCGCCGACAAGTTCCATCGAAATGAAGCTATCTCGACGCGGCCGCCCGTGGCTTGTTCCAGGCGGGCAATTACCTTCCGCCGAATAAAGTCCGCAAAACCCTGGCTGCGCAGATACCAAACTAGAGTCGCCACGACGGCCACCAGTACCACACCTGTGGCTAGCCAGATCCACAGGCGCCTGTGCCGATGCCGCGTTTTGATTTCTTCAGACATACTCAATTGACGCCGGAGGCCCTCACTCCTTCCGCCGCTGCAGTCGCGGCCGGAACCGGCACGCTGCTGTGAATCTCTGCCTGCTGGCGCAGGTTATGCAGCCAGGCATCCAGCAGTTCATCCATGCGCTGCTGCGTGAGCAGCTCGCGAATCCTGGGACTCACCTCTTCGAGAGGAACGACCTTGCCCCCGGTCTTCTGCAGGTCAGGCAGCAGTTGGTTCTGGTAATACGTCAGGACATCTTCGTCCTGAATCCGAATATTGGGCCGCAGACGCACCTCGACAAAGTTCATTACCTGAACCTCCGTGCGCAGATGTTGCTTCAGGATGTCTTCGGTCAGACCGTAGCCAGCCAGAACACGCTGCCAGCCGTCATCACTCTTCGCGTCCAAAATCTGGGCGCGCAGCTTCACGATGTCCTGCTGCAAGGCGTCGTCCGAAGGCTGCATATAACGGACATCGCCCATCTGCGACTTGAGCAGCTGCCGATCGATGAGCCGCTGCAAAGCCAAACCGCGGTCGGCATCCGTGACCTGACTCAGCGGTTTTTGCTGCATGAAAGCTTCAAAGCGAACAGCCTCGTCCCAGTCGCTGCGCAGGATCGGCTGACGGTTAACGGTGGCCACCACGCCGTCGATGACTTCTCCGGCAAATACGGCGGGTACAGCTCCACTGAGGAGCACCCAGAAACAAATTGCAACTTGTAATACTCGTCTCATTAGAAAGTCTGTCCAATGCTGAAAAATACGTTGATCCGGCGCAGCGACTCGGTCGTGGGCACATCCTGGATCGGATAGCGCGTCGGGTTAAGGGCATAGCCAAGGTCGAAGCGCACCGGACCGACCGGCGTCTTATATCGGATACCGATCCCTATCGCTTGCGAGTTGTAGTTGAAGTTGCAAGGTATGTTGCTGCCTTTCATGGAGCAGTTGGCAATGGAGGGCTGATGCAGACGCAACATACCGCTGATGATGTGGTTGGCCGTGTCGAAGACGTTGCCCATATCGTGGAAGAAGACAAATCCCAGATTGTTTCCCACATAAGGCAGCGCCACCGGGGGCGTGCGTAGCTCAAAGTTGTTGACGAACAGCCCCTGGCCGCCGATAGCAAAGCCAGTATCGGTATCGCGCGGGCCGGCCTGATTGATGGAGAAGCTGCGCAGCGAATTGCTGCCGCCTGCAAAGAACAACTCCGGCAAAGGAATCTGCGTGGCCTCCACTGGAACGGAGTGCGGTGGTAGGTTGCTCAAATCGAGGAAATCATTGGTTCCGTACGGCTTCTCGATTCCGATCTGAGTCCGGCGCGCGAATACCCAGTGCTTTTTGAAAGTGTAATACGTGGAATTATCGAACAAGGCCCGTCCGAAGTTCGTCTCCGATCCCAGTGCGCTGGTCGCCAGTCCCAGGTTGAGAGCGTTGTAGCTGCCGGTAGTCGGGTTGATAGGGTCGTCACGTCGATCGCGCACTGCGGTGAAGGTCGGCATTGCAATAAACACCGGCTTAGAGTATGCCGTAATCAACACAGGGTCGATGACCAGGCTGTCGGGATCGACCCTCACGCGCTGGAACGTCAGTCCGTACAGGAAGGTGGTGTAGCGGTTGTATCGCTGCTCCGCCTGGACTGCCCCTTCCAGTCTTTCAGACGCGAAGGTGTTCACGTCGGCCGTGTTGTCGTACAGGCCGCTGACAATGATCCGCCAGTTCTCACGATGGAAGAGGCGTGGGGCGTCGTAGCTGACCAGACCACGGCGGGTCAGCAAGCCAACTCGAGCGCGGAAGGTAAACGTCTGGTCTTTGCCGAAGAGATTCAACCGGGTGATCTCCAGGACCCCGTTGGGGCTCACTCCGGTCTTGCCTTGTGGATTGCTGGTGGGAATGTTGCCGGTAGCAAACTCGATGCCGCCACCGTAGCGGAAGGTCCAGCGCCGCGCTTCCTGGATGTTGAACAGTACGTCCTTCGACGGCTCCTGTCCTTCGGGGTTCTGCACCGCCATGTCCACCTGATTGAACAGGCCGAGCGAATAAAGCCGGCGCTGCGAATCGACCATCCGGCTCTGGCTCAGCGGATCTTGGTCGTGAATCCGCATCTGCCGATTCACAACGTAGGGGCGGGTGTAATGCAGGCCGGTGATGATCACGCGATCGACGAAGACTCGTTGGCCCTCGGTGATCTTGTACATTACGTTCATCCGCTGCGGGTCGTCCGGCGCCGGAGTGGCGGACGACTCGAATTGCACGTTGGGAAAGCCGCGGTCGTAATAGTAATAAGTGATGGCGTCGCGGTCGGCTGCAATGTTGGCGTCGCTGAAGGGCTGGCCTTGGACATTGCTGAGGTTGGGCTCCAGTTGCTCCCGGGCGAAGTTGCTCACTCCCTCGACCTCCAGGGCATTCACTAGCGTCTGCGAACCTTCATCGATATCGACCACAACCTGCATCTCATCTTTTCTGCCCAGGTAGTCATCTTCCAGACCGGCCTTGACGCTGATATCCAAGAATCCGTTCGCCAAGTAAAGATTCTTGATCGAGGCGACATCTCCGCTCAGCAGTTGCTGGCTGAACCTTCCGTTCGGCAGAAGAAGACTGGCAGGCGCGACCGCCATCCGTTCGCGAATTTCACTGGTGCTGAAGTATTTGTTTCCTTCGATTTTGATGCCGACAATCTTGTGGCGAACTCCGGGGTCGATCTTGTAAACGATATTGAGATGGTCCTTTTCGGCTGATTCTTGGCGCTCCACATTTACCGTTGCCTCGAAGTAACCGCGAGTTTGCAGATAATCGCGCAGGTTTCGACGGCCCTCGTTGAGCAGGTCATCGTCCACGGAATTTTCCTGGTACACGGGAACCAGCTTCTTCAGCTGACTCTTGCTTACACTGTCGCCTTCCGCAGTGATGTTGACAGTCGGGCCTTGTTGTACCTCGAAGGTGTAGTTCAGGCGATTGCTGTCGGTGCGATATTGGCGACCGGTCAGCGAGACTTGCGCTTCCAGATGTTCGTTCTTCTGGTAGTGCTTGCGCAGCCGCTCCAGGGCACGGGTCACGTGCTCCGCATTGACTTTGCTACCCTCCTTGAGCTTGGTAATGCCCCTGACCTGGTCCTGTGGAATACCGGCATCGCCAACAATCTTCACGTCGCCAACGCGAGCCAGCACCCCCGGCACCACGTGAAAATGGATGGCCATCTGATTGTCCGTGGTGCTGGGTTGCAACTCGTAGGTGACCTTGGCCTGGTAGTAGCCATTGTCAGCCAGTATCTTTCTCATCCGGTCGACGGAGAGCACGACCTTCTCTTCGGTGAAGATATCGCCCAGGTCCAACTGGCTGGCAGCAATCAATTGTGGAGCTTTGGGATTGGTCTTCTGCGGGGTTCCATCGACCGTGATGGAGCCGTTGAAGTAGTTTTCGGTGACGACGAAGGTCAGCGTCAGCTCCTTTTGCGCGTTGGACTCGGCTTCCACTTCCAGCGTGGCAAAGCGGCCGGTGGCATACAGCGCGTCGATGCTGGCCCGCAGCTTGTCACGGTCCAGCGGCTGACCGACTTTTTGCTCCAGCATGGAGCGTAAGAGCTCCGGATCGGTGCTGCCGATTCCGCGAAACTCGATGGCGGTGACGACCTCGCCCTGATACTTGCCGAGAGCGCTGGTTTGGCCGCCCACAACCGCCTGTGGCGAAGCTTCCGCGCCAGCGAAGGCCGGGCTGGTCTGCGCCTGTGTCGACAGGCCCAGGAGCGCGCAGAAAACAGCGAGCGTGCACAATATTGGCGTGTTCGGTGTCCTCAAACTCTGCCCTTTAACGCAGACGTAGCCTGGCTTGCATCAGCCTGACAGGCGTCTGCCCCTCACGCACTCACGTACAGACGATCGCGCATTGCGGAACCCGTCGTTCTTAAAGCCTGGAAGGCGTACTGGATGTGGAATCCCTATAATAAACAATGCAAGCCTTACTGAATAACCCGCTTCCGCGTAAGACCGACAACGCGAGGCGTGGAGGTAAGCGGTTGGAATTCTCCGAGCGGTACTCCCGCCAAATTCTCTTCCAGCCAATCGGCGAGCAAGGGCAAATGCGTTTGGCAAAAGCCCGGATCGCGATCATTGGCTGCGGAGCCACCGGTTCGGCGCTGGCGTCGCTGCTGGCCCGCGCCGGCGTTGGCTCTCTTCGAATCATCGACCGCGACTACGTCGAGCCCAGCAACCTCCAGCGGCAGGTGCTGTTTGACGAGGCTGACGCAGTCGAGTCGCTGCCGAAAGCGATCGCGGCGGCCCGCAAGATCGCGGCCTTCAACTCGCAAATCACGGTTGAGCCGCACGCCGCTGATCTTGCTCCCGACAATATCGAAGAGCTGCTCGGCGATGTCGATCTCATTCTGGACGGGACCGACAATTTCGAGACTCGATATCTGATCAACGACTTCGCCATCAGCAAGGGCTTGCCCTGGATCTACGCCGCCGCAGTCGCCAGTTACGCCGTGACCATGAATGTCCTTCCCGGCGAGACTGCCTGCCTGGCCTGTGTGTTTCCTGATTCACCGCGAGGCATCGTCGAGACGTGCGACACCTCAGGCATTCTGAATTCCGCGGTGAATTTTGTGGCTTCGATTGCCGCCAGCGAAGCCCTGAAGCTGGCCGTGGGCGCGCGTGACGAGCTTCGGCGCACGCTGCTTTCGTATGACGTTTGGAGAAACGATTATGCGTCCGTAAAGGTGGACAAGCCGCGGCCAGATTGCCGCGCCTGCCAGCGGCGCGAGTTTGTCCATCTGGCCGGCCAAGGACGTCCGCATATCTCGCTCTGCGGAAGAAATTCGGTGCAGATTCATGAGCGCCAGCGGCCTATCGATTTCGCGGAGATGACGCGGCGGCTCTCGCCCCATGGCGTCGTGCGGCACACCGAGTTCCTTCTGAAGTTCTGGCGCGAGCCTTACGAGCTGACGCTCTTCCCTGACGGCCGCGCGATCATCAAGGGCACAACGGACACGGCGATCGCGAGAAGTTTGTACGCGAGGTATGTGGGGTCGTAAACAGCATTCAGCCATCGTTATTCCTTCCTATCCGAGGTCGCATCCACGACGTGGGACCGAGCAGGCAATCGTTGCCTGAGTGCCGATTGCTGCCTCTTCTGTTATCTTTGCAGCTTCACCTGAACCCCGAGGCCTTCTGAATGTCTCTAGCCCAATCGCAGGTCGATGTCCGCCCAGAGCCAACGAAGTTCTACCGCTGGCTGGTGCTGATTTTTGTCAGCCTGGCCATGTTCGGCAACTACTACTTCTACGACGCTCTGGAACCGCTGGCGAAGCTGCTGCAGCAGCAGCTTCATTTCACCGATCAGAACATCGGCCTGCTAAACTCCTTCTACTCGATCGCGCCAATCGCGACCGTGTTAATCGGCGGCATTCTGATTGACCGGATCGGGACCCGGCGGGGGATGCTGATCTTCGGCACAATCTGCCTGATCGGGTCACTGATGACAGCTTTCGGCACGCACTTTCCTCTGATGGCCGGGGGCCGGTTTGTCTTTGGGATGGGCGCGGAATCGCTCATCGTCGGCATTACGACGGCTGTAGCCAAGTGGTTTAAGGGCAAGGAGCTGAGTTTCGCGCTCGGCATCAACCTGATGATCGCGCGCGGGGGCACCTGGCTGGCGCAGAACTCTCCCACCTGGGCGCGCGGCGCGTACGATTCCTGGCAGAAGCCGTGGCTGATCGGAGTGGGATTCGTCACGTTGTGCGTTATTGGGCCAATCGCGTACTGGATTCTGGAGGTTCGCGCCGAGCGAACCTCGTCGCTGGGGCAGGCAGGGGAGTCGGACAAGATCGTCCTCGCTGACATCAAGAACTTCAATCTTTCGTATTGGTATATCGTCGGCCTCTGCGTGGTTTTTTATTCCGCCATATTCCCGTTCGAGACCTTCGCCGTGAAGTATTTTGTGGACGCTAAAGGCACATCGCTGCAGCTCGGCGGATTTCTTCTCAGCGTGCTGACCGGCTTTACCATGATCGGCACCCCCATCATAGGGCTCTACTCGGATAAAGTCGGCCGGCGCGCGACCATCATGCTGCTGGGTACGTTGTTGTTGATTCCGGTCTTTCTGATGATGGCCTACACCAACGTCTCGTTGTATGTTCCGATGGCGATGCTCGGCTTCGCTTTCACTCTGGTGCCGGCGATCATTTGGCCGTCGGTCGCTTATCTGGTTCCGCAACGGACGCTCGGCACCGCGTTGGGGCTGATGACCATGATCCAGAACATGGGGATGGCGGGCATGAATTGGGGGCTGGGCAAAGCTAACGATCTGGCGGGAGCCAGTGCCTCAAATCCCGCTGGTTATTTGCCGATGCTGAAGATCCTCACCGCACTCGGCTTCGTTGGACTCGGCCTGGCTTTCCTGCTTCGTCAACGCGAAACCGGGCCCCTGGGACATGGTCTGGAGACTATTACCACCGCTTCGCAAGCCGTGGCGTAATGGCTTGGCATGAACACCGTATCGCCATGGCGGTCCTTCCCACTGTAGTGGTATTCATTAACCAGGGTGCCGCGAGAGTAAAATCACTGTTATAGGGAGATGGTGGGAACCATGAGCAGAAGTGTGCCTTTGCCCGGTAACCCCGGAAGCCTTAAGCTGCCCATCTACATGGACAACCATGCCACCACGCGTACCGATCCGCGCGTGCTGGAAGAGATGCTGCCGTACTTCATTGAGAATTTCGGCAATGCCGCCAGTCGCAACCATGAGTTCGGCTGGGTGGCGGAGCAGGCGGTCGAGCAAGGGCGCGAGCGCATCGCGAAGTTGATCGGCGCGACTTCCAAGGAAATCATCTTCACCTCGGGCGCTACCGAGAGCGATAACCTGGCGATCAAAGGTGTCGCCGAGATGTACCGCGAAAAAGGCGACCACGTTATCACCCAGGCGACCGAGCACAAGGCCGTGCTCGACAGTTGTAAGCGCCTGGAGAAGCATGGTTATCGCGTCACGTATTTGCCGGTGCAGAAGGACGGTCGCATCGATCTCGACGACCTGAAGCGGGCCATGGATGACAAAACCATCCTGGTGACGATCATGGCGGCCAATAACGAGATTGGCGTGCTGCAGCCGATCCGCGAGATTGGCGCTCTGTGCCACGAGCGCGGCGTCCTCTTCCACAGCGACGCGGTGCAGGCGATCGGCAAGGTGCCCTTCAACGTGATTCAGGACAATGTCGATATCGCCTCGATTTCAGCACACAAGTTTTACGGGCCGAAGGGCGTGGGCGCTCTTTATGTCCGGCGCAAGAATCCTCGCGTTCAGCTGGTGGCGCAGATCGACGGCGGCGGCCATGAGCGCGGTATGCGCTCGGGCACGCTGAACGTGCCGGGAATTGTAGGTCTTGGCAAGGCCTGTGCCGTTGCGGCTGATGAGATGGCGGCGGAGGCGGTGAGACTTTCGGCGCTGCGCGAGCGGTTGCGCGCTGCCATCATGAAGCAGCTGGATGAGGTCTACATTAATGGCTCGATGGAGCATCGGTTGCCCGGCAACCTGAACCTCAGCTTCGCCTATGTCGAGGGTGAGTCGCTGCTTATGGGCATCAATGACGTCGCGGTGTCGAGCGGCTCGGCCTGCACCTCGGCAACGCTGGAACCGTCGTATGTACTGAAGGCGCTGGGCGCGGGTGACGATCTGGCGCACAGCTCGATTCGATTTGGCATTGGCCGATTCAATACGGAAGCAGAAGTCGATTATGTGGCACAGCGCGTAGTCGACACGGTTCGGCGCCTGCGCGAGTTGTCGCCCCTTTACGAGATGGCGAAAGAAGGCATCGATCTAAAGAAGGTGCAGTGGGCAGCGGAGCCGACACACTGAGCCCTAGGGCGGACCTTTAGGTCCGCGTCACGCGTCGGGTAGAGCGGCGCTTTGGCGCCGCGTCTCGCGACGTTCTCTGTGGACAGAGCCGGCTTTTGGCCGGCGGACGTGAAAATTGGTGGCGGAACGCGGGCCTGAAAGTCTGCTCTGCCACCAGCAACAGGAGCAAGCATGGCCTACAGCGACAAGGTCCTTGATCACTACACCAACCCGCGCAACGTCGGTTCGCTCGACAAGAGCAGCCCCGAGGTGGGCACGGGTCTGGTTGGCGCGCCGGAGTGCGGCGACGTAATGAAGCTGCAAATCAAGGTGAACCCGGAGACAAACGTCATTGAAGACGCAAAGTTCAAGACCTTCGGTTGCGGCTCGGCGATCGCGTCGTCTTCCCTGGCTACGGAGTGGGTCAAGGGCAAGAGCATCGACGAAGCGCTGGCAATCCGCAACACCGACATTGTGAAGGAGCTGGCGCTGCCGCCGGTGAAGATCCACTGCTCGGTGCTGGCGGAAGATGCGATCCGTGCCGCCATCGGCGATTGGAAGAAGAAAAACGCGGCTACCCGCGATCACACCGAGCCGCAGAACAGCGCGGCCGAACAGGAAGCGAAGCTGTAGCGAGCGAGGCAGGTATGAGCACAGTCAAGGTTGAAAACCCGGCCACAGCCCAAGGCATAGAAGTAACGGAGAAAGCACTGGGCCATATCCGCTCTGCCATGGCCAAGGAAAACATTTTGCCGGCAGAGGGCGGCCTGCGTCTGGGCGTGCAGGGTGGCGGCTGTTCGGGACTGAGTTATGTGATTCGCTTCGAAACGCAGCCAGCGGAACATGATCGCATTTTGCAATTTGGCGATGTTCGCGTCTTTGTCGATCCCAAGTCGTTTATCTACCTGCATGGCATGGTACTCGACTACGAAGAGACCCTGATGCGTCAGGGCTTCGTGTTTCATAACCCGAACGCGACCAAGTCCTGCGGTTGCGGCAGTTCGTTTTCGTAGCGCTTGCCCGTTCCTAAGCTTGTCACCGCCATGCCTCTCGAGCGCAAGAAGGAAGAACATTCCGGCATCCTGGTAGCTACTCCGAGCAAACCCACCAAGACCAACTGCTGGTCCTGTGGCGATATGCGCGCGGCACATTTCTGCCATCAATGCGGCAAGGTACAACCTCCGGTGCCGGTCGATTACTTCACATTTTTCGGCTTGCCCTACAAGCTCAACCTCCAGGTTGACCAACTGGAGCGCGACTTCTACAGCCTGAGCCGGCATCTGCATCCCGACATCAGTGCCATCGGCAGTGCGCGCGAGCAACAGTGGAGTCTGGAGCAAAGCTCTCAACTCAACGACGCTTTTCGAACTTTGAAGGATCCCATCTTGCGGACAGAGTACCTGCTGCGTCTTCAGGGCGTACATCTTGAGGAGCAATCGACGACGGCCACCGAAGAGGCGCGGCGCAGCGGCCAAGCCAAGAGACAGGGTGTTCCCCCCGATCTTCTGGAACAGGTCTTCGAGTTGAACATGCAGCTGGAAGAAGCGCGCATGAACAAGAAAATGGGCGAGCCCGATCGCAGCCTCGAACTGGAGTTGCAAGATGCGAAGAAACAACTGCAAACCAGGCACGACCGCATGATGATCGAGCTGCAACGGGCCTGGCAGGAGTGGGACGCTCTAGTGGATCGCGCCGAACAGGGTGACACGGTTCTGGAGGAAGACCGTCTGGCCCTGCGCGACAAGATGGTGGATGTGCTGAATCGCCGGAAGTTCCTGCGCAATCTGCTGCGGGATGTTGAGGAAGTGCTGGAGTAAGTGGCTCAGGTAGAGCCGGCCTACAGTCCGGCGTCCAGCGATTTCTTAGTTTCCCGGCAGGCTTCAGCCCGCGAGAATCTTCCGCCCATGAAGCAGGAAAGACTCGTGTCACCGGCTCAAGCCGGCTCAACGCGGACGCAGGCCTGAAGGCCAGCTCTACCAAGTTATTCTTCACATGGCAACGGATCGCATCGTCGGCATCGATCTTGGCACCACCAATTCCCTGGTAGCCTACATGGAAGGCGACCGTCCCGTCGTCATACCCGGCGAGGATGGTTCCAACCTGGTGCCTTCGATCGTGGCTCTCGATGCCGGCGGCCAGATCGTTGTCGGCAATCCCGCCCGCAAATATCTGATCGAAACTGCGGATCACGCTGTCTATAGCGTCAAGCGCCTGATGGGCCGGGGCGTCGAAGATATTCGGGATGAGTTAAGACTCTTTCCTTTTCGCCTGGCTGACGATCTGGCGCCGGGTGAGGTGCTGCGCATCAAGCTGGGCGAAAAGACCTTCACGCCGCCGGAGATTTCCGCATTCATCCTGCGGCAGTTGAAGCGCAATGCCGAGCGTTACTTCTCCGCTCCCGTTACCAAGGCAGTCATCACGGTTCCAGCCTATTTCAACGATGCGCAGCGGCAGGCCACAAAAGACGCTGGGCGCATTGCGGGACTGGATGTCCTGCGCCTGGTGAACGAGCCCACTGCGGCGGCGCTGGCCTATGGTCTGGACAAGAGCGAGACGGCCACGGTTGCAGTGTACGATCTCGGCGGAGGCACCTTCGACATTTCCATTCTCAAGCTGCACGAGGGCATCTTCGAGGTGATTGCCACCAACGGTGACACCCATCTCGGCGGCGACGACATCGACAATCTGCTGATCTCCGTTGCCCTGGATGACATCGCAGGCGATCTGGGCGTCGATGTCCGGCGCAACGCCGAGATCGTGCAGGCGATTCGCAAAGCGGTTATCGAGGCCAAGATCGCGCTCTCGACGAACGAGAAAACAACGCTGGATGTTGAGCTGCCCAGCGCCAAGCGCTACCAGCGCGAGATCACGCGCGCGCAGTTCGAACAGCTTATCCGGCCCATCATCGATCGTACGGCCGGTCCCGCGCGGCAGGCGATGAAGGACGCGGGCCTGACGGCGAGCCAGATTGACGAGGCCGTACTGGTCGGCGGTTCCACGCGCATCCCACGTGTCCGTCAGCTTGTGGGAGAGCTTTTCCAGCGCAAGCCTCACTGCGATCTGAATCCCGACGAAGTCGTTGCTTTGGGAGCGGCCGTGCAGGCCGACATCCTCGGCGGGCGATCAGAGGCGACGAAGGAAATGCTGCTGCTTGATGTGACGCCTCTGTCACTCGGCATTGAGGCGCTGGGCGGCGTGGTCGCAAAAATCATCCATCGCAACTCGACCATTCCTGCGTCGGCGACCGAGCACTTCACCACCGGAGTGGAAGGTCAGACCAACGTCGCCATTCACGTGCTCCAAGGCGAGCGCGACTTAGCCGCAGACTGCCGCTCACTGGCGCGCTTCGATCTGAAGGGCATTCCTCCCATGCCGGCGGGACTGCCGCGCATCGAGGTGAAATTCCTGATTGACGCCAACGGGATTCTGCATGTCTCGGCGCGCGAACTGCGCAGCGGTAAGGAAGCTGAGATCCAGGTGCGGCCCAGCTACGGGCTCACGGACGCCCAGGTCGAGAATATGCTACTCGAGTCCTTCGACAAGGCGGAGGAGGACTTCCGGCAGCGGCAGGTGATTGAAGCGCGTAATGAGGCAAACACCATTCTGAGCGCGCTGGAAAAAGGCCGCGTCAACTCTGCCTGGGAACAACTCTCGTCGCCGGAGCGGACCAGCATCGGCAAACTGGAGAGCGCACTGCAGGCGGTGATGAAGGAAGACGATTACCAGGCGATTCGCACTGCAATCGATGCTCTGAACCAGGGAACGATGCGCCTAGCGGAACTGATGATGGATTCGGCGGTCGGCGCTGCGCTGAAGGGCAAGACCATGGAAACTGCCGACGTTGGCGAGGGTCCGGCTGCGCCCCACCCGATCGCCAAGGCGGAGATTGAGTGACACCCGCTCAAGGATCGACTTTGCGTTTTTCTTACTGGTAAGACCGTCTTACTAGTAAGATGGCACCGCAGCCGATTTGTCCGTTCCTTGGGCAACAAGAATATGTCAGAAGAAAATAGGCAGGATTCGTACGGTGTCGCCACGGCGGAGGCTGTTTCGCCGAATACCGTTCGTGTGACATTTCTCCCCGACAATCGCACCTTGCAGTTCGAGCACGGCAAGCTTCCCTATCAGGATCATGGCAAGCCGGAATCCATCCTCGACGTTGCGTTGAACTTTGGTCTGCATTTGGATCATGCCTGCGGCGGCAACTGCGCCTGCACCACGTGTCACGTCGTGGTGAAGAAGGGCAAAGAGTTGCTGAGCGAGATGGACGATGAGGAAGCGGACCGACTCGATATGGCCGCCGATCTGCAGCTCAACTCGCGGCTGGGGTGCCAGGCCGTCATCCAGAAGCCCGGCGAGGTGGTGGTGGAGATTCCGGCGTGGAATAGAAACTATGTGTCGGAAGGTGACCATTAGAATCTGACCCAGTTTGTCATCAGGAGCGCCCGTTGGCGCGACGGATCCGGTCTTCGAAATGCGCAGGAAAGCAGATTCTTTGCTACGCCTTCGGCTCCGCTGGTGATGACAATTCCCTGTAAGAGTCACATATTCGCATGCACAGAAGGAGTCCATGGCTGCCGAATTGAGATGGACTGACGCGGAAAATATCGCAATCGCCCTCGCCGAGAAGTTCCCTGAACAGAATCCACTGGAGGTTCGCTTCACGGATCTTCACCGCTACGTGATGGAACTGCCGTCGTTCGTCGACGATCTCCAGGCATCAAACGAAGCCAAGCTGGAAGCGATCCAGATGGCGTGGTACGAGGAGTGGCAGGAGCGGCAGGAATAAGTAAGGAGGCGATAAACAGCAGGTACCTCCACTCGCCCCGCCCGTCCTGTAAACAGGCGGGCTCGGGCGGGATGACAATCATCGTCAAGTCTCGGCCAGCAAAACAGTGTCGCAAACAGAAATGGGAGAGCGATTATGCTCTCCCATTCGTTCTGCGACATGTCTTACCGCCGGGGTCCGCGTCCGCCACGCCCACGATCGCCGCCGCGTCCGCCACCGGAACGGCCTCCGCGACCACCTTCGCGTCCGCCGGGACGGCTGCCAGCGTGTTCCCGGCGCTGCTCACCGTTGCGATTGAAGTTGGGCTCGGGCTCGTCGGCGCGCTCGTGTCCACCTTCGAAAGTCACCCCCCCGCCGGTCTCGCCGCCACCTTCGCCACCAGCCTGGGCCATCTTGGCGCGCTGCTCTTTCAGAATCGCCTTGCGCGACAGCTTAATGCGATTGCCATCCACCGCCAGCACCTTCACCAGCACCTGGTCGCCTTCCTTCAGTTCGTCGCGAACATCGTTGATGCGGTGCTCGGCGACCTCGCTGATGTGCAGCAGGCCGTCGGTGCCCGGCAGAATCTCGACGAAGGCGCCGAAATCCGCCAGCCGCGTCACCTTGCCAAGATAGGTCTTCCCTACTTCAGCAGTCGCCGTGATGTCGCCAATCATCTGGAGCGCTCTGGCAGCCGCTGCCTGATCGCTGGAGGAGACGTTGACCTTGCCGCTGTCTTCGACATCGATCTTCACACCCGTGGCCTCGACGATGCCGCGGATCACCTTGCCCCCCGGCCCAATCAGATCGCGAATCTTGTCGGTCGGGATCTGCAGCGTGTAGAAGCGTGGAGCGAATTCACTGATGGTCGTGCGCGACTCGGCGATGACTTCGTTCATCTTGTCGAGGATGAAGAGCCGGCCCGCGCGCGCCTGTTGCAACGCCTCGCGCATGATCTGCGGCGTGATGCCCATCACCTTGATGTCCATCTGCAAGGCGGTGATGCCGTCGCGCGTACCGGCGACCTTAAAGTCCATGTCGCCGTAGTGATCTTCGGCGCCGGCGATATCGGTCAGGACGGCGTAATCGTCGCCTTCCTTCACCAGTCCCATGGCAACTCCGGCAACCGAAGCCTTCAGCGGAACGCCTGCGTCCATCATGCTGAGCGAAGCGCCGCAGACCGTCGCCATCGAAGACGAGCCGTTCGATTCCAGAATGTCGGAGACCACACGCATAGCATACGGCCAGTCGGTATCGCTGGGAAGCACCGCGAAAAGCGCCCGCTCGGCAAGCGCGCCGTGTCCAATTTCACGACGACCGGCACCACGCAGAAATGCCACCTCTCCAACGGAAAACGGCGGAAAGTTATAGTGAAGCATGAAGCGCTTCTTGGCTTCGCCTTCGAACGCCTCCAGCCGCTGCATGTCTTCGCCAGTGCCCAATGTCGTCGTCACCAGCGCCTGGGTTTCCCCGCGGGTGAAGATGGCGGAGCCGTGTGTACGGGGCAGCACGCCCACCTCGATCCAGATATCGCGAATCTGGTTGAACTTGCGGCCATCGGGGCGACGCCGCTCCTTGATCACCTGCTCGCGGAAGACCTGTTCCCGCAGCATGTCGAAGTAGCTGCCGGCCTTCTTGCGGGCGTCCTCGTCTTCCTCGTCGATGGTCGACTTCAGCTCATCCTTCAGGTTCTTGATGAGGCTGTAGCTTTCGTTCTTGGGATACTTCTCGGTGTTGACTGCGTCCATCAGGCGCTCGCCGACCTTGGTACGCAGATCGTCGAGGTAGTCCTGATCCACCATCGGCGGCTCGACCGCGCGCTTTGGCTTGCCGCCCTTCTTCACCAGATCGTTGATGGCGGCACAGATCTTCTTGATCTGCTCGTGACCGTACTCGATGGCATCGACCACGACGTCTTCGGTTACTTCCTTCGCGCCGGATTCGATCATCACGATGCCGTCTGCAGTGCCCACGACCATCAGGTTCAGATCGCCATCCCGCTGTTCGGCGTACGTTGGGTTGATAACGAACTCGCCATTCACCCGACCGACACGCACCGCACCGATCGGACCGTGAAACGGAATGTCCGACACACTCAGCGCGACCGAGGCGCCGTTTATGCCGGAAACGTCGGGATCGTTCTCGGTGTCGGCCGAGAGCACCATGGCAATGACCTGGGTCTCGCAGCGGAAGCCTTCGGGAAACAGCGGGCGGATGGGGCGATCGATCTGGCGGCTTGTGAGAATTTCGCGCTCGCTGGGCCGGCCCTCGCGCTTGATGAAGCCGCCGGGAATGCGTCCCGCGGCGTAGGTGTACTCGCGGTAGTCGACGGTCAGCGGAAAGAAGTCGATGCCCTCGCGTGGCTCGGGATTGGCGCACGCCGTGGCCAGCACCACGTTGTCGCCCATGCGGACGATGCAGGAGCCGTGCGCCTGCTTCGCCAGTTTTCCAATTTCAAAGTGGATGGACTTGCCGCCGGGCAGGTCCACGCTGACTTCATGCTTGTTGACGCCGTGCAAT
>Ga0335081_10000605_pt1 | contig 59826 bp, 47 predicted proteins | sample Lox_Sample_35_FD_206713 | JGI IMG/M metagenome (GOLD analysis project Ga0335081, IMG submission 206713) | Soil microbial communities from Loxahatchee National Wildlife Refuge, Florida, United States - Lox_Sample_3.5 | ecosystem: Environmental > Terrestrial > Soil > Wetlands | place: USA...
ACTTCGCCTTCAACAACGCAGTTATGCCTGAAATGGCGGCCTTTTTCTATGCTGAATTATGCTTGCCTGTTTACTACTGGTGAGAAATCCGGGCTAGTTAACGCAGACGATCTCGCCCTCGGCGTTGCGGTTCTGCTCCGCTAGACGATTTCGGAATACTTCGTAAGGAACGGGTGCCCGAGAGACGCCGAAAAGGTCTACGGATTCCCATCCAGAACCCGGGCGAATGAACTCCAGGCCCGGAATCGCGGGCGGGGTTGGATTAGTGAGTTCAGTTTGCGGCGCGACTTCCTCGACTGGCACAGGCGCCGGTCCGCTCAGACCGGCCTGCTGGCGAGCGTAGGTAGCGTCCAGCAAGTTCAGAATCCGCTCCCCACGCACCAGCAACGAACCGCTGTGGCGATCTACCTTCTCGCGTTGCTGGCGGGCGAAGGCCGCAATCGCAGTGTGATCCAGCGGATCGCACACGACCACGTAGTCGTAGATCTCCGCCATCCTTTCGTAGGTGTCGAGATTGGTTTGCTTGATGAAGTTGCGCACGGCAGCGCGGATAGTCTGACTCAGCATCTCCGGGTGGAATCGGCGCAGCAGCTGGAAGTAGAAGTCGACTTGCATATTGAAGTAATGCAAGCCGAAGTCGCTAAAGTTGCGATCGAAGAAGGCGAAATTCGCGATCTGGTGGAAGGCCTCGGACCGCCGGTCTTTCAGGCGGTAGTCGTAACCGAAGGCGTCCCCCAGCAGGCGGCCCTCGCGCAGGAGTTTGCATTCCAGTCCTGTGCCGGGATAGGCCTCAGCACGGCAGAAGTTGAATGGGTTTTCGTTGTGACGTTCCATGAAGCGAAGATTGATCAGGATCTCGTCCATGGTGGTGTCCGGCTCAAACATCAGCAGGTTGTAGGCAATGTGTACGTCGAAGCTGTTGAGTACCTCCAGCGCGTTCAGGATCTGCGCGACGGTATTCTTGCGGTTCAGATTGCGCAAGCCGTTCTCTGACGCGTTTTCCACCCCGAGAAACACGCGGAAGAGCCCCAAGTCGTCGAGAATGGAGATCGACTCGCGGTTGATGCTGTCGGGGCGCGCCTTGACGGCAATGGCGATCTGTCCTACGCCCTCGCTGCGCAAGCCCGCGCGCACGGCGTCGAAGCGCTCCGCGGCCTTTGCCGGGTTGGGAAGGAAGAAGTTATCATCCTGGAAGTTGAAGATGCGAATGCCATGACGATGATACAAATCACGTATTTCGGCCACGATGCTGGCCACGCTGCGGAAACGGAACTTCTTCCCGCCACCGCGCTCGTACCAGGCATTGATGCTGCAGAATGCGCACTCACGCCAGCAACCGCGGCTGGTCAGGATGCTGGCAATCGGCTTATCGAAGTAGCTATGAAAAACGGTTCGCTTGGGCCACGGCAGATCGTCAAGGTTATCTGCGTTTCCGGTGTTTGGATTGGTAACCGCACTGCCGTCGCTACCGCGATGGCAGAGTCCGGAAACCTGTTCGAGTGAGTCAAGATGCGCCGCCAGCTCGCACATGACCGTTTCGCCTTCGCCAAGTGCGACGGAATCAAACGCCGGGAACTCGATGACCAGCCGTTCACAGTTGAAGGATGCGAACGGCCCTCCGGCAATAACGTGCCCACGGTATCCAGCCTTGCGCAGCTGTTCCGCGAAGCGGCAGAATTCGCGGCCGCGCGAGGTGAAGATCATGGATAGGCCGGCAATCTGCGGCGCGAAAGCCAGGGTCTGCCGGACGGCCTGCTCGGTATCCTGTTCGGAGTTGTAGGGGACGATGGCCACCTTGTGGCCCTTGCTCTCCAGGGAGGACGCGATATAACGCAAACCCAGGTTTTCTTCCAGCTCAGCCCCGATGAGTGCAACTTTCATACAACGCCTCCGGGCGTGACGCATAGGCCAGAATGTAAACCACTGAGAGAGCAGTTTGTGAGTTTGTGTACTTATAGCTGTGCCGCGGACGAGTTGACTAGGACGTGCATCACAGGCCGATGTTCAATGCCCGGCGCTCTAGCCGCCGCCGGGGCTGATAGGGGTTCGTGGTGCTAGACTGACGCGTGGCTAAGAAAACAACACCTTCGTCCAACGAGCGAAACGGAGAAGATGCCGCTCCGGGTACCCTCTACCTGGTCGGCACGCCGATCGGCAATCTGGAAGACATCACCCTGCGGGCGCTGCGGGTGCTGAAAGAAGTCGATCTCATCGCCTGCGAAGACACGCGGCATACGGCCACTCTGCTCAATCACTATGGCATCGAGAAGCCGACCATCAGCTATCACGAGCACAACGAGCTGACGCGCGCGGCCGAGCTGGTCGTGCACCTGGAGCGCGGCGACAACATCGCACTGGTGAGCGACGCGGGCATGCCCGGCGTCAGCGATCCCGGGTACCGGCTGGTCGCTCTGGCCGTGCGGCACCACATTCGCGTGGTGCCGGTTCCGGGCGCATCGGCGTTCTTGTCGGCGCTGGTGGCGAGCGGACTGCCAACTGACTCGTTCCACTTTGCGGGCTTCCTGCCGGCGAGAGCGGGCGCGCGGCGCACGGCCCTGGAGGCGATTCGCGACTCTTCGCGAACGGAGGTTTTCTACGAGGCGCCGCATCGCATCGTGGAAACTCTACGCGACGTTGTCGAGGTGCTCGGAGGCGACCGCCACGCCGTCATCGCGCGCGAGGTGACGAAGCTGCACGAGGAGTTTCTTCGCGGGCGTGCCGATGAATTGCTGTCGCAATTGAAGCAGCGGGGTGAGATCCGTGGCGAGATCACGCTGTTGATCGGCAAAGCCCAAGAAAGCGCCCAAATGCCGGCTTCCGGCAAGACCATTGCACAACGGGTGCAAGAGATCGTGCGCGATGACAAGCTCGAAGAGAAAGCCGCGCTGAAGCAGGCAGCGAAGGAGTTTGGGCTGTCGAGAAGCGAGGCCTACCGCGAATTGCAACGGTGCAAACCATAAGCGCCGTCCCACCCAAGCAACAGCGGCTTGGGTGGGAATGGCGGCTTAGTTGAGTGGGAGGCCGCGCGGAGCCAGCATGCCGGACCGCTGTCCCAAGGGGCTGCGCAGCCAATCGGCGGGTTTGCCGTACCGAGGCATCGTTATGTTTTTGTTCATGAGCCGCACAGCGGGAGGATTGTTCTGGCTGTCGACGATGCGCTGCTCGCAATCGCGATCGCAGTCGCCGTTGGGAACCAATACGACAGTATGCACATCCCCGCTGGGGAGCACTGCCGCAGAAACGATTTCACCACGGTCATCAATCTGCGCAGGCTCAACTACCACTATGTCAGAGGGCGGCTGCACCAGGGCGTTCAAATCCACCATGTCGCCGTTCTCCCACAGGAAGCCCCGATATACAGAGAAGTCAGGGCAGGGCTGCACACAGGAAGTGCCGACGACCTGCTGGCTATTGTTGATGCTGCTGGCCCAAGCGTAATTGTAGCCAGACAGTTTCCCTAACTCTGTCACCTGACCGTGGTCCCAGAGGACCGCTGAGCCGACAACTCCCTGCACGAAGGAGTAGCCGACTGTACTTCCGCTCTCATTAATCCAGAGTGCGGAGGAGTTGGTCATACCTGGAAGTATGCCCAGATCGGTGAGCACTGCGTGATCCCACAGGAAACCGTGAGAAGTCAGGTCGCCGGCTAGATTGGAATTTCCCACCACTTGGCCTTTGTTATTCACCCAATTTGCTTGGCCATAGGTGCCGCCGAATCCGCCCAGATCGGTCATGTGCCGGCCATCCCACAGAAATGGATCAACTATGGGAACTCCTGAGTCCGGATTCGGCGTGAAGCTCGTATACGAGTACCCGGCGACCAAGCCTGACTCACTTATCGTTAATGGGAATGCGTCCGGGCCGCCCAGTGTGCCGATGTCGTGCATCCGTCCGCCCTCCCATATGAACGCGCGTACTTGGGTAGTGGGCCAATAATATGGAAAGTACTGCCAAAATGAATATGGATCAGCGACCAGGTTGCTGGCGGCGCCAACTATCTGTCCCCGGTCGTTCACCATGACCGCTTGGCCCTGCGTCCCCCCGAAACCGCCAAGATTGAAAATGTGACCGTTCAGCCACGCCACCGGACTGGTCGAAGGAAATCCCGTGGCGGGATCGGTATTCCCGTTCTCCGAAATTCCGACAGCCAGGCCACTGTTGTTAACCGCCCAAGCCCAGGCGCTGTTTCCGCGGTTGTTGCCCGGCAGCGCGCCAAGATCGGTCATGTGACCGTTTCGCCACAGGAACGCATGTGCAACATAGCAATCAAAGAAACAAACGGGATAGAACGGGTCGAGAAGCGTGGTGTCGGCAAAGCCGATTGTTCCTGCCGAACTGAGGCTGATGGATCCCCAAGAGCCGTAGCTGTTCGGCCCGCCGAAGGTGCCCACGTCATAGAGCTTGTACTGGTGGTGCTTAGGATGATGGTGCGGATTATTTTGCGCACTGAGTTGACTACTAAGCGCCATCGAGGCGCATACACAAATTGCGATACTCCACAGCCATAAACGGGATTTCATATCCCCTCTTTTCGCGAAGTTGAACATCATCGGTGATGGAAGAATTGAAGGACGTGCGCCTGTTCAGCAGGCACAGACAGGCAAGCGGGCGCAGGCCGTTAGGCTCGTACTGGTCAGCAGATGAGGGTGCAAAGCAGAGCTAAGGCAACTCGCGGGGACAAGAAGCGAGGCGTATCGGCGTGGCTGCTGCGTCTCGGGAGAAGCTCTAATTCATTTGTGGTTGCGATTGTACTTGCGATTGCACCAAGGATGGTGTTTCTGGAATCCGGGGATGCGACAGTCACCGGCGCCGAGTCGGTAACGCTGGCAATCGGTTCGTACGGCTCGGCTTCCGACTCGTCGTACGGGGTCTCCGGCAGATCGGGAGCGGGGAACACTAAGCAAGTTCCCAATGCAAACAGCGCGACAAGAACGGAAAGTAGATACGTTCGTGTCATAGTGCGTGGATCGCACCCACGGGAGCGTGTAATGCAGATTTGGCCATTGCGCCTGAATGGCGCCGTTCGCGAGTGATCCGTTCACCGGAAGACAGCTACAGTTTGCTCTGCAGCCCTCAGGATGCAAGGAAAAAGTAGCGCGAAGCCAAGAAAATGTTCGGCTTCCGTTCCACTTTGGAACTGCCGGGAGAAGCCCATTTGATCGCGACTTCCTCGGCAAATCACCGATCACGACGCAGACGTAGGGAACGCCGCGATGGGAAAGATTTTGCCGCCAGCCTGGCACGGGTGAGTGATTCCTGGGCACTCAACGGCACAGCCACGAGTTGACATTCGTGCCGTGGTGCAGAACAATAGCGGGCAAGTTGGATATGGCTGGGTTGCAGTGCGTGCCCGGCGGGGCAGTTCAGCGTCCACGGTAAATCGTATGGCTAAAATCCTTTGTGTGGATGACGAACCTAACATCGTGACCCTGAAATGCGCCATTCTGGAGGCGGCCGGTCACGAGGTCACGCCTTCGACCTCCGCGCACGATGCCATCGATAAGCTTTCCAGCAATACCTATGACGCGGTGGTTACCGATTGGCGTTTGGGCGATGCCAATGGACGCTCCATCGTGCAGGCCGCCAAGACGCACTCCACCATGCCGGTGGTGGTGGTATCCGGATATGTAGCGGAGGCCTTTCAGGCGGCGGAGCCGCTGGCAGATTTGTATCTGGAAAAGCCGGTGAATCCTGAAGAGCTGGTCACGATTGTCAATGAATTGCTGAAGACCAGCGATCATCCGGCGCATTGAAGCACGCCGACAAGTCGGAAAAAACGCAGATCAGTGTATTGCAGTGCTGGCCGCCTTGGCCGTCATGGTCGAAAGGCGCGGTCGCCCCGGGCTCAGAGCCACGGATGCTGTGGCCTGCGCCAGAATGCGGTGATGCACCACAAACAGTGCTAGTTCCAGCCGGTCCGAAACGCCGATCTTGTCGAAGATGGTGCGCAACGCGTTCTTGACGACCTGTTCGGTAGTCGAGAGCTGATCGGCAATCTCGCGATTTTTGTAGCCCTGCACGATGGCGGCGATGATGCGTAGCTCACGACCGGTGAGCCGTTTTTGCACGCGCGCACCGACCAGGTCGTCGTCGACCTCGATCACCCCGGCGTTGGGCCCTTGCAAAAAGGACTGGCCGCGGGCAAGCCGCCGGATCGCTTCTACGACTACGTTGCTGCTGGCGGAGCGGTAGATCACGCCCTGTACGCCCAGTCGCATGAAGTCGGAAGCGGTTTCGCTGTTGTCGCAGAGCATCAACAGGGAAATCGCATGCCTGCGTGCGGTCTCCTGCACCTGCGGAAGGCAAGATTGGAAGCTGGAGGCGAGAACCACAACCCGAGGACGCAACCGTTCCATGGAATTCAACAGCGGCTCTGGAAACTGCGGTTGTCCTACGATGCGGATGTCTTCTTCCACGGCCAGCACCTTGGCCATGCCGGCGCAATAAATCGCTTGGTGGTCAGCGAGGATGACGTTTATCATGATTGAGCCCTTTTCGCTTTTCACGGAATCTCCGCTCTTGCGGAGGCACCACCTGGTGGTACATAAAGATGGCCCTTTAGTACTACGAATAGCTCTTTAGTACTGTTTTATATGCCGAGTTATACCACATATGTTCCAGTTGTCAAATACAATTTTAGTGCTATTTACGTAGGCCTTCGCTCTTAGCCCAGCCTAAGGTGGCAAAGCGGCACCGGGGACCTTTCGAGAACCAGTCCAACTTCCCATGTTCGAAGCGGGATCAGGGTTGTAAGTGCATGAAAAAAAGGCAGGCAAAGTGTCTGACGAAAAACTCTTCGTGTCAAGTTATTTGCTGATGTCGTATTAACGAACTAACGAAAGCTTTACCTAGCGTAGGCTTCCCAATTCGGGAAGACAGCTCGGAAATCGATAAGGAATGGTGGGTGCAATGCGGCCCTCCAGCCTTGCTTTAAGCTGAATTAAGTGAGGCTCTCAACGTCGCGTAAACATCCCCGCGACGCCGTGTCCGGCGAGAAGCGCTACGACCGATACCCCCGCCGCCAATTGCCACAGGTGCCCGCGCGCGAATCGGTTCACGTCGAGCCGCTCGCGGATGTTTTCCTCAACCGACGACTTCAGGCCGGCGAGTGATGACCGGAGTTCGCTGACGGAGTTGTGGAGGCGGAGTCGCTGCTCGGCGGCACGCTTCTCCAGCAGTTCCGTGGGAAGTTTGCTTTCGGCTTCCGTGGTCATAGCTGTGTCCTCGCCTCCGTTTGTAACCAGATGCGGTCCTGCTCCAGCACACGGACCGTGTGCTCGGGCTTCATGCCCGTTTCCTTAAGCTGCTTCCACGCGACTAGCAGGGCAACGCCGCCGACGATTCCATAAAACACGGCAACGATGATGAAAGAGATCACCAAGGCCCACGCCCTTCCCGAAAAGGCCTGGGCGATGATGCAGATCAGGAAACCGGAGAAGGCAAGCCATGCGGTCCATAGCAATACCAAAGCGATGAGCAGCATGGGAGTCGCCATCTTCCACGTCTGCAGTTTCGCAGTCATTTCCGAGCGCAGGATCGCCAGCCGTGTGCCGGCAAACTCCTTGAACTCCTCCTTGAGGTCGGCGATGACTTCGGGGACATTCTTCGCGTGCGCGTTAATCACGGTTGGACCTCCAGATTCTGAGCGCAACCCCAGCCACGAAGGCGACCGCGGCGCAGCTTCCGATCACCTGCAGCGGTCGCTCCGATTCCCAATGGCGCGCCATCACCAGCCAATGGCGCACCGCACGGCGCAGCTCCACGATGCGCCACTCGGTCCCGCGGCGCAACTCTTCCAGCCTTCGATTCGTTTGATCGGCGACTTCGTAGGTGTAACTCTCCGCCCGGTCTTTCCACTCCCCGATCGTGTCTTCGGCAGCGTTGCGCCAGTCTGCGGCGGTTTCCAGAGCGGAGTCCTTAATATCGGCAATGGTTGCGCCGGCACTCTTGCGAGCAGGAACCAGATGAATGCGCGACCGTAGCTTGTCCAGTTGCTGCGGCAGGCGACGGACTCCCGCGACCGCCGTGCCCACGCCCCGGCCTACCGCCTCGGCGGAACGGTTCAGAGCAGGATTCGTCGCAGGACTCGCCTGTTCCGGTAACTCCGGCCGATCGAGCCGCGCGTCGAACGGCAGTTCGTGGTCGCGTGCTCCTGCGGGATTGTGCATAGTGCGCCCAGCAACATTGGGCCGCGAAGCCTCCCCCATGGCGCCTCCTTTACTGAAACTTCTTGGGACCAAACACTACGTATCAGTAGAGTTTCGATGGCGTTTACAGGTTGCCAAGTCATCCAGCTTGTCTTGCCCGCAACTCTGGGCAGTAAGATAGCAGGGAACCGCACCAGTAACGTCAAGAGGTGCAGCTCCGAGCCGCTGAACTCGGCGTCTCGGCCCGCCGCGCGGTATCATCAGGATTTGGCAACTACCCTTACAGCATCGCGTATTGAGACTCGGCCGAACTGGGCCGAGGTCTCGCTTTCCGCTCTCCGCCACAACTTTCGCACGGTGCAGCAGCACGTCGGTCCGCAGGTCACGATTTGCGCGGTGGTGAAGTGCAACGCTTACGGCCACGGCGTGGAGGAGTGCGCGCCGGCGTTGCAGCAGGCGGGGGCGAATTGGTTCGGCGTCACTTCGACGGATGAGGGCATTGTGCTGCGCCAGTGCGGCATCACCGCGCGCATCCTGGTGATGTGCGGGTTATACCCCGGCGAAGAAGAAGAGGCGCTGGGGTATTCGTTGACGCCGGCGGTGTTTCGCTTAGAGCAGGCGGAGGTGCTGGCAAACGCGGCGACGCGCCTCAAACTCGGCCGCCGCACCGCGATTCACTTGAAGATCGACACGGGTATGGCGCGCTTAGGCTTGCCGCTTGCCGATCTGCCGTCGTTTGCGGAAGGCGTGAAGCGGCTCCCGCAGATTGATTTGGAGGGAGTGTTCAGCCATCTCGCATCCTCCGAGGTGCTGGATGATGAGAATACGGCGTTACAGATTCAGCGCTACCAATGCGCGCTGCAAACGCTGGCCGGCCATGGGCTGCAACCGCAATTGCGACATCTCGCCAACAGCGGAGCGGTGAGTGCGCGTCCCAACACCTGGCACAAGTTCGTGCGTCCGGGACTTCTGCTCTACGGATACGAGTATCCGGTGTCGCGGCATGATGGCTCGCCGGTCACCGAGGTGCCGCCGTTGCCGCTGAAACCGGCACTGTCGTGGAAGACGCACGTCCTGGGCCTGCGCGACGTGCCCGCGGGGCAGGCTCTGGGGTACGGGGGCGCTTACATCGCGCCCGCTCCGGCGCGCATTGCGGTGGTTTCCGTCGGATACGGTGACGGCTTGTCGCGTAAAGTCTCTATCCATGCCGGGCAGACGGTCGCGCCTTGCGAAACGGATGCTGCGGGCGGCCGCGGCGAGGTGCTGTTGCGCGGCCAACGCGCGCCGATCGTCGGCCGCGTTTCGATGGATCTGACGTTGCTGGACGTGACCCACATTCCCGGCGCGGCCATTGGCGACGAGGTGATACTCATCGGCCGCAGTGGCAATGAGCAGCTCACCGCCTGGGATTTGGCGCGCAGTTCCGATACGGTGGTGTACGAAACGCTGTGTAATCTATCGAAGCGCGTTTCGCGGCGGCACGCAGAGTGAGCGAGCAGGCATTACTCAGGAGCAGCAAGTGCCCTCAGCCCTCACCATTCAGCCCTTCGCATAAGGGCCCTTCAAGTAAAACCATTCGGTAATTTGCCCGCTAAGAACGGACGAGTGACAACGGACTTCTACTCCGCCCGCTTCTGCAGCGCCCGCTCGATCCTCCGGTCCGGAACCAGCCACAGGAGTGCGACCAACGCGTAGATCGCCTGCGCGATCTAGGAGTGGAAAAAGCTCACTCCAATGCCAACCACATACAGCAACGGCGAGACCTTGCCCTTCCAGTCGCGGCCCACGGCTAGCTTGAGCACCGAGTTGGGTCCCTCGGCGGCGATGATTGTCTGCTGCAGGATGAAATAAGCAATCCCTGCCAGCAGCAGGACAAGTCCGTATAAGACCGATGGCAGCACCGCGAAGTGGTTTTCCCCCATCCATCCCGTTGCAAACGGGAAGAGCGACAGCCAGAACAGCAGATGCAGGTTCGCCCACAAGACACCACCGCTGATGCGGCGGCTGGCGTGCAGCATATGATGATGATTGTTCCAGTAGATGCCCACGTAAACGAAGCTCAGCACGTAGCTGAGAAAGACGGGCAACAGCCGACGCAGGGCGTGCAGGTCAGCGCCGCGAGGCACGTGCATCTCCAGCACCATGATGGTGATGATGATCGCGATGACGCCATTGCTGAATGCCTCAAGCCGTTCCTTGCCCATGGTGACATCGGTTGTCAGTTGCCGGTCGTCAGTCGGTCGGATCTCATTGGAGCATGTCTTAGGTATCCATCTCGTACGCTTTGCTTAGCCAGCGCTTCGCTTCATTGTCAAAGTCCTCTGGTTTCGCGATCTCGATCCGGTGCGTGATGCGGTCTTTCTTCGCGAACCCTCCGGTATCGATCAGCCGCTTCGGCGTCTTCGTATCGCGCAGCGCCAGGCCGAGATCGATGCGCGTGCGCGTGGTCGGCTTGATCTGTGCGATGACGTGATTGCGGTAGATGGGAACGAAGGTCTGGCAGGGCGAGATGCGGATGTCCGGCCCGAGCGTTTTGGCGAAGGTCACGATTTCGTCGTAGATGGCGCGCAGGTGCTCTTTCGGCCCGGCGAACATCTTGTCGACGTAGTCGGGCGCGGCCTTGAGATATTCATCGGCATTCTCTGACGCTTCGGTTTTGCCCAGGGAGCGCCCGGCGATCCAGCCCGCGTAGTTCGTCCCCAGGCCATGCTCGCGTTTCAGCCACGCGGCGCGCTCTTTTTCGCCCGCCGGGCCATGCTTTTTTGCCAGTTGCACCCAATCCTCCAGGGAACGTCCGGTCTTCTGCTTCATGCCGGCAATGACGGAGTGGGCCATTGCAACGCTGGGGTGCAGATCATATTTCCATCTCTTATGCGGGCCCGGTATAGCCATGAAGTGCTCCTTCGCAACGTGCTGTGCGCAGCATTTTACGCCAGCTTATAGAAACTGAGCGAGGCGTCGCCCTGATCGAGCCGGCGGTATCGCACCAGCGCCCCGAAGCGCTCGCCGGGATCGAATTTCTTCTCATGTTCGGCGATGACGATGCTGGACGGCTCCAGCAGACGCGATTGCGCCAGGTAGCCTAGCGTCTGCTCGTAGGCGCCGCGCCGCTGATAGGGCGGATCGAGGAAACAAACATCGCAGACCACACCGGTTGATTCCAGTAGTGGCAGCGCTTTGGCGGCCTCGCGCTCCTGCAGCTCATATCCCGACGTGATGTCGAGAGCGACGAGATTCTCGCGCAACAGTCGCGCGTGCTTCTTCGCCGACTCGACGAAGTAGACCTGGCGCGCCCCGCGGCTCAGGGCTTCGATCCCGACCGCGCCCGTTCCGGCGAATAGATCCAGCCAGACGGTGTCGGCGAGCTCGCGCGCCGCTGAGAGCACATCAAACAGCGTCTCGCGCAGACGATCGCTGGTGGGACGCAGATCGAGCCCGGGTATCGACTGCAATGGCCGGCTGCGGAATTGTCCTGCGATGACGCGCATAAAAGCAGCAATTAGCAGTTGGCATTTGGCCTGGCCCTTGCAGCCCCATCACCGATTGCTCTTACGCTGGCACTAAGTCTTCCCCGACTGTCTGGCGGCATCGCCAGAGCGCTGATCGCCTAAAACCCGGTGCTTAAGGGCTAGGCCGAGCCGATTGCCAAATGCCAAGGGCCAACTGCCAAATGCCGACCTGTATAAAATGTACCAAGGAGTGAAGGTTCCACGATGAGAAGCTGGTCCATCCCGGCGGGACGCTTGTTCGGCGTGGATATCCGCATTCATCTGACGTTTCTGTTTCTGCTGGTATTTGTCTGGTTCACGCAGTCGGTGAGCATGGGGACAAACGGCGCCATGCGCGGCCTGGCGCTGGTTGCCATCATCTTTGGATGCGTGGTGCTGCACGAAGTAGGACACGCGCTGCTGGCAGTGGGGAGCGGCGTGATCGTGCGCGCCATTATTCTGCTGCCCATCGGCGGCGTCACGTTGATGGAGGAAACCGGACAGCGCGACGCCAATGCCGCCCGCGATATTCGTATTGCCATCGCCGGGCCACTGGTGAACCTCTTCATCGCCGCGGTTGCGGGCGCATACATATTGGTGTTTTATCCGCAGGCCAGGCTCTGGTCACAACCGTTTGTCTATGTCAGCAATCTGCCGCGCGCGCTGTTCTGGGGGAATGTCTTTCTCGGTGCCTTCAACCTGCTGCCCGCCTATCCCATGGACGGCGGCCGTGTTCTGCGCGCTTACTTCGCCGAGCGTATGGAGTACGTGCGGGCCACGCGCCTTGCCGTCACCGTGGGCCAGGGCTTCGCGATGCTGTTCATCTTCCTCGGCGTCTGGAATACCTGGCTGATGCTGATTGGCTTCTTCCTCTTCGTGGGCGCGCAGCTTGAGGACCGCTCGGTGGTCTTCCAGTCGGTGCTGGAGAGCGTGCGCATGGAGGACGTGATGCTGACCGGCTTCTCGACGCTCTCGCCGGCTGACACGCTGGAAGACGCGCTGCACAAGGCCGTACACACCTTGCAGGACGATTTTCCCGTGGTGCGCGGGACCGACATGGTGGGCGTGATCAGCAAGCAACGAATCGTCGAGGCGCTGCGCCGCGGCGGCAACGGCTACGTGCAGTCGGCGATGGTGCGGGTCTTCGAGATCGCGCAGCGCACGGATTCGCTGGCCTCGGCCTTTCGCAAACTCGGCGGCCGCGGCCTGAGCATGATTCCGGTGGTCGATCACGAGCGGCTGGTGGGGATTGTCACTATGCAGAACCTGATGCACAGCATGTCCCTGCTGGCGGAGACGCGAAGACTTAGAAGGCAACAGGAACTAAGCAACTAGCAACTAGCAATTAGCAACTACTGCGCCGGTGCGCAACAAGAGTTGCCGGCGAGAGCTGGTCGCTGGTTGCTAGTCGCTAATGGCTGCTTCTCTCAAACTGATCGAATGTCCGCGCGATGCGTGGCAGGGTTTGCCCGGGCAGATTCCGACCGCGCTCAAGGTCGAATATTTGAAAGCGCTCGTGGCGGCCGGGTTCAAGCACATCGACGCGGTTTCCTTCGTCTCGCCGAAGGCGGTACCGCAGATGGCCGACTCGGAGAACGTGCTGAGCGAACTCGATCCGCCGGATGACGTCGAGATCATCGGCATCATGGTCAACGAGCGCGGGGCCGAGCGCGCCATTGCCACCGACGCCGTTCGCACGCTGGGTTTTCCCTATTCGCTGTCGCCGACGTTCCTGAAAAACAATCAGAATCAAACACTGGAAGAAAACCTCGAGACGCTGGAAAAAGTGAAGCAAAAGGCGGACGAGGCTGGACTTGACACTATCGCGTACATCTCCATGGCATTCGGCAATCCGTATGGCGATCTGTGGAACGTCGACGAACTGATCGAGGGTGTTGGTTTGCTCGCCGACATGGACCTGCAGGCCATCTCGCTCGCCGACACCGTAGGACTCGCCACGCCGCAGCAGATTGCCGATGTGCTGGGCCCGGTGCTGGAGCGTTTCGATGGCGTGGAGATCGGGGTGCATCTGCACAGCCGTCCGGACGACGCGGCGGCGAAGGTCTTAGCATCCTACGGTGTGGGATGCCGAAGATTCGATTCGGCCATCGGCGGGCTGGGTGGATGTCCATTTGCGCAGGACGTGCTGGTGGGAAATATCCCGACGGAGACATTGTTGGAAGCGCTGAAGAGCCGCGGCGCAGAGTTGCCGGTGAAGAAGCCGATTGGCGACGTGTCGCGCCTGTCAGCGGAAATCGGTGCAAGGTTCAGCGGATCGAAGATGTAGAAGCAGTGGTCAGTTGCCGGGTGTCAGCGGCCAGTCGGAACGCTGCTAGTGATTCGTGCAGCCTGAGATGCACGCTCTACCGGCAGGGTAGTCACTTGTCGGCCATACCCTCACAGCAAATACTGAACATAGGAGATGGCTTCTAACCAAGCTAGCAAGCTGTTGCGCGCTGCCAAGCATCGAGGTGGGGGAAACCAACTAGTTGGAGAGACCCGTTCCTTGTTCTTCCAGCCGCTGACTGATGTACTCCCACTCTGCGCGGAAGGCGTTTCGCTGCGCCTGCGCCTCCCGCTCGGCCCGCTGCTCTTCATGGCCGGCTCGCCACCACAAGAAAATCGAGATCAGCGAAAAGAAAATCGGCAGATAGAAATCCGGAAATCCCACATAGACGCTGAAGGCGGCCAGGCACATCACCAGCCACGAGCCCAGATAGCGCCGGTAACGCAGCTCCGCCCGCGCCTTCTGTTGTTCGAATTGGTTCCACTCCCAGAGTTGTGCCTTGGCCATCTCCAGGCGCAGGCGGTCGGCCTCTTGATCGCTCAGTTGCACGGCAGCGATCACGTCATCGCCTGCCGCTGACACAGTCAGTTGCGATTGTTCCAGCTGCAGGTTCAGGCCCCGAACTTCAGTTCGCAGGAAGCTATCGGTTCGATCCACCTCTCGAGGATAAACCCAAAGGATGGGGAACGAGGCGAGCCTTAGAAGAGCACCTCTGACCCTACGCTAAGTGATGCCAACGTGAGGGGACGGTGAGTGCAGTGCAGCGATGATCTACAGGTCCTTCTTCCCGGCCACTGCAATCCCCAGTTCCTTCAACTGCCGCTCGCTGACCGGCGTCGGCGCGTCGACCATCAGGTCCACCGCCTTCGCGGTTTTGGGGAAGGGAATCACCTCGCGCAAGCTGTCAGCGCCGGCCAGGATCATCACGATGCGATCGAGGCCCAGCGCAATGCCGCCGTGCGGAGGCGTGCCGTACTGCAGCGCTTCCAAGAAGAAGCCGAAGCGCGATTGCTGCTCCTCGGGCGACATGCCCAGTGCCTTGAAAATCTTAGTCTGAATGTCCTGGCGGTGAATACGGATGGAGCCGGAGCCGAGTTCGGTGCCGTTGAGCACGATGTCATACGCCAGGGCGCGCACTGCGCCGGGATCGCTCTCCAGCTTGTACATGTCCTGCTCGTGCGGCGAGGTGAAAGGATGGTGGGCTGCGTTCCAGCGGCCCTCGGTCTCGTCCCACTCGAACATGGGGAAGTCGGTGACCCACAGGAAGCGGAAATTGCCGTGCTTGAAGGCGCCGTGCCGCTCCGCATACTTCTGTCCGAGCGCCAGGCGTAGCTGTCCTGCCGCGACGTAAACCGCCTCTGCCTGTTGGCGCGCTTTGATCGCGCTCGCCGGCTCGGTTTGCTTCGCGCCCGCGACGATCACCAGTAGTTCATTGGCATTCGCTTTGACCGCCTCGCGAATCCTCGCGACAGCCTCCGGGAAGGATTTTTCCAGCCGCTTGATGTCTTCGAAGACTTTCTGGTCTTCGCGATCGCCGAACATCGTCTTGATCTCGTCGCGCTCCTTGCGCGAGAGCTCGCCGACTCTTGGGATGACGATGACCAACACTGGCAGCTCGGCGTCGACGTTCAGCGTCTCGAGATTTTCCGGCACGAAGGCTGCTCTTACATCGGTCATCGGCGGCAGACGCAGGTCCGGCTTGTCGATGCCGTAGAGGCGAATCGCCTGGTCATAGCTAATCTCCGGGAAGGGCGTCTCGATCTCCGCGCCGATGCAGGCGAACGCTGCCGTCAAGAAGCCTTCGACCACCCGGAAGACAATCTCCGGCCGCGGAAAGCTCATCTCCAGATCGATTTGCGTGAACTCCGGCTGGCGGTCGGCGCGCAGGTCTTCGTCGCGGAAGCAGCGCACGATCTGGAAGTAACGGTCAAAGCCGGAGATCATGAGAATCTGCTTGAAAAGTTGCGGCGATTGCGGCAGGGCGTAGAACTCGCCGGGATAGACGCGGCTGGGTACCAGATAGTCGCGCGCGCCCTCGGGCGTGGAGCGCGTCATGAACGGCGTCTCGATTTCGTAGAAGCCTTGCGAATTTAGATATTCGCGGATCGCGATCGCGACCTGATGCCGCAGTTGGATGTTGTGCTGCATCTCCGGCCGGCGCAGATCGACATAGCGGTACTTCAGCCGCACCTCTTCATTGGCCAACGTAGTGTCGGCGGGTGTGAAGGGCAGCGGCTTGCAGTCGTTCAGCAGACGCAATTCGTCAGCGACGACTTCGATTTCGCCGGTGGCAATATTCTTGTTGATCGTCCCCGCGTCGCGCAGCTTCACGTGGCCAATCACGGCAACCACAAACTCCGAGCGCACGGTTGTCGCTTTATCATGCGCCTCGGCAGCGTCGGCGGTGACGACGACCTGCGTGATTCCGCTGCGGTCGCGCAGGTCGAGGAAGATTAGGTTGCCGAGATCGCGTCGCTTGTTAACCCAGCCCATCAATACAACTTTGGAGCCGGCGTCCGAGGCACGCAGCTCGCCGCACATATGAGTTCGTTGGAGATCGCCTAAGAAGTCGAGCATAAGGTTAGCCAGTCAGCATTCAGCATTCAGCCTAGAAACGTCATTGACTGAATGCTGAGTGCTGATAGCTGAATTTTCTATTGTCGCAGATGTGCGGCGAGCTGTGCTCTCGGGACGCTGATCTGCTCGCCAGTGGCGAGGTTCTTCACCGCGAACTGATCGGCGGCGATCTCGTTCTCGCCGACTATGACGATGTACTTCGCGGCGGCTTTCTCGGCCAGTTCGAAGGACTTCTTCAGACGGAAACTTTCGTCGCCGAGATCGGTGCGCACGCCCGCCTGCCGCAATTCGCGCGACAGCTTCAGCGCGTGAACATTCATGCCTCCGCCCAGGGGCGCGATGTAGGCCTGCAAGCTCGATGAACCCTGCTCGCCCTCGGATTGAAGCGCGAGGATCAGGCGGTCTTCGCCGATGGCAAATCCGATGCCTGGCGCTTTTGGCCCCTCGAGCGACTCGGATAATCCGTCGTAGCGCCCACCGCCCAGCACTGCGCTCTGCGCGCCCAAGCCGCCGTGGGTGAACTCAAAGGTCGTGCGCGTGTAGTAATCGAGGCCGCGCACCATGCGCTCGTTGATGGTGTACGGTATGCCTACGGCGTCGAGCATGGCGCGCACCGCCGCGAAGTGCTCGCGACAGGGCTCGTCGAGATATTCGCCGATCTTCGGCAGCTTCTCGATGATCGGCTGGTCTTCCGGCACTTTGCAGTCGAGCACCCGCAGCGGATTGGTCCCGGCGCGGCGCTGGCAATCGGCGCACATCTGGTGCACGACCGGCTGCAACGCTTCGCGTAGAGCTTTGTTGTAACGCGCGCGGTCCTCGACGCAGCCGACGGAATTCAACTGCAATTGGCAGTCGCGCAGGCCGACTTCGTCGAGCAGCGTGGCCAGCATCTCCAGCACCTCGGCGTCACGCGCGGGCGACTCGCTGCCCGCACTGGGCGGCCCGATGATCTCCGCCCCAATCTGATAAAACTGCCGATAACGCCCCTTCTGCGGACGCTCGCGGCGAAACTGCGGCCCGATGTAATACAGCTTCTGCAGCGTGCCGGTCTTGTACAGCCCGTGCTCGATATAGGCGCGCACCACGCCGGCGGTGTTCTCGGGACGCAGCGTCAGTGATTGACCTGTGTGACCGGCGGGAGCTTGGAAAATAGGAATGGGTGGCAGCGAGCGGCTACGGTCAATCCAGGTGAACATCTCCTTCGAAACAATGTCCGTCTCTTCGCCGACGCTGCGGGAGAAGAGCTGCGTGTCTTCGAAGACGGGAGTGCGAATCTCGTGATAGTTGTAGCGCGCGAACAAATCGCGCACCTTCGCCTCCACCCGGTTCCACAAGTCGGTGTCGGGCGGCAGCAGGTCACGCGTTCCACGCACTGCTTTAATCATTGTTGTTCGAGTCGTTTGAGCATTCAGCACTCAGTATTCGGCACTCAGCCAATGAACGTGCAAGGTCCGAGCGCTGAGTGCTGACTACTGACTACTGACTACTGACTACTGTTTTTCTTTCAGATACTGTTCCCTGTATCCCAGATAGTTCCTACCGTATCGCAGAATCATCTCTTGATCGTCATCGCCCAACGACTTGCGGAATTTCCCGGGCACGCCCATCCACAGCGAGCGCGGTTCGACTACCGTTCCTTCGGGTATCAGCGTCCCGGCGGCGATGATCGAGCCCGCGCCAATCCGCGCGCCATTCAGAATGACTACGCCCATGCCGATCAGGCACTGGTCCTCGACGACGCAGCCGTGCAGCGTGACCAAGTGGCCGACCGTCACCCAATCGCCAACGATGACCGGCCACTTGCCCAGCATGCCGTGCAGCACGCTGCAATCCTGGATGTTACTATTGGCCCCGATGCGGATCATGTGCACGTCGCCGCGCACTACCGCATTCATCCATACGCTGGCATTCTCGCCCAGCACTACATCGCCGATCAGTTGCGCCGACTCATCGACATAACACGATGCCGGAACAGTCGGGCTGATTCCTTTGTAGGAGCGGATCATGGTCCCTCGGGAGCAAGATACCTTCGCCGGTTGCCCGACAGGAGGTTTCCTCATGCGCCTGGGGGCCGAACCGGCATCAAATTTTTGAAGGTAACACGGCACGTGCAGCCGGCGAAAGGCCGCCTGGGTATCCGCCCTGTTGCAAGCGCAGTGTATGGCAGGAATGTTGCCGCTCGCCCCGCCCTTGTCTTCTTGTGTTTGTGTGGGGTTCAAATTGCCACCCAGAGCTGCCGCAGACTTCGGCATCCCAACTGCCAAAGAACTGCGGCGGCGAGCTCCGATCGTGAAATGACGGTAAATGGCGTTGCCATCTACCACTTTGTCGGGATGGCACCCGTTGCGGTTTGCGACGAGAATTTAGTAGCGCCCCTTCTTTGACGGGTCGGTATCGGTATTCACCAAATGTTGGATCAATTCATAGCAGGCAGCAGTTTGCATTCGAAAGCTGAACCGCAGTTCGAAGCCACGGTGGGGTGGATGAAGAGCGCAACGTCGAAAACAGTGCTGTGCATTGATGACGAAAACATCGGTCTCCGAGTGCGCAAGATCATGCTGGAGGGCCACGGTTTCAAAGTGCTGACCGCGACCAGCGGTGAACAGGGTCTCTCTATGGTCGACAAGCACCAGGTTGATTTGGTGGTGCTGGATTATTACATGCCCGGCATGAACGGCGGCGACGTCGCCGCCGAGCTCCGCCGCCGCAAGCCCGAGATACCTATCGTTTTTCTCTCGGCCTATTTTTCACTTCCGCCGGCGGCCCTCGAGCTGGCGAATGCGTTTATTACCAAGGGCGATCCGCCCGACGTTCTGATCGACAAGATTGAACAGCTGATTTGAAGCGGTCAGCATTCATCGCTCAGCCAATCAAGATTCATGCCTCTCAGACGCGGAGGTGGCCTTGCCGCAGCAAATTCCCGTACTGGCAGGGTCCCGAAGGACTGAATGCTGTTTGCTGAGCGCCGACTGCTAGTGCCCCAACCGCAGAGGCAGCCGCCGCGGCAGCAGATAGGTGAAGCCGGCGAATGCCTCCCACTGCGTGGAGGTGCTGGTCAAGCCATGATCAAAGCCGCAATCCAACACCAGGATCTTGGAGGCGTTATAGGTGAGCACCCATAGATTCCCCACTGCGTTGCTGCGAAGGAAAGGCTGCGTGAAGTGCCATATCTCACCCGTGAGCCCAAAATCTCCAACGAGCTTGTGCGAGACCGACAGCGTCTGACCAAACGCGGCGCGGCGGACCCCGTTGTCCAGGAGTTCGTCGAAAAGGGCGTTGGCATCGTAGTGGAAACCCTTGACGTCCGCACTGACGAGCACCAGCGCGCGATTCTTGAAGCTGGCGATGTCCAGGTCTGGCGCCGCCCCGGCGTAGGCGCGCCCCAGGTAACTCAAAGCGACGGTAGGGTTCGCTCCCTCTCCCGGATGCACGACTGCCTGGACGCCCACATCGACGTCGCCGGCCGCGTCGCTGCTGAGGCCCTGGTCCCTGGAGTGCGCATATGGCTCCGACGCAGCCAACACTTGTAACCATCGCGAGAAGGAATACTTGATCAGCTCGTTGAGGCTGAACTGCGAGCTCAGTCCCGGCGACCCGGTCGCATTCAGAACACCCGTTTCGAACTGCAGGTAGCCGACCGGCGTCAGAGTTGCCGGTGTGGCGACGGTAGGGCGGGCGGGATTCGCCATCGGTTCATCAGGCGAAGTGCCTTGCGCGTCTTGCTGCGACGAAGGTTGACTGGCCTGCAGCTGCGTCTGCTGGGCGACCGCCGCCACGGCCAAGAGCAGCAACAGCAACAATACGCAGCAGCGGCGTGCTTTCATTTGGCCCTCAGCAGCAGCACCGGTACGCTGATGCTGTGTTGCACGCGGCTGGCGGTTGTGCCCAGAAACAAATCGGCCAGAAAGCGATGCCCGTGCGTGCTCATGGCCACCAGGTCGCATCCTTTCTGCTGCACCCATTTGACAATCTCGCTGGCTGGATCGCCATACGCCAGCTCGGCTTCGGTGGGAATCCCGGCTTCCTGGAACTCCGAGCGCACCTTCTCCAGGTAAGCCGTGTCTTCGGTAATCTCCGGGCTGACGGCGTCGCGACCATAGGTACGCGCGGCCCAGCCATCGGCCACATGCAGCAGCACTAGGCGGCTGTCCGCCAGCTTGGCGAGCTGCTTCACGTGCTCGATGATGGCGCGATCACTGGGGGTGCCGTCCAGGGTGACGAGGATGGTGTCGTACATCGTGCTTCCTCGCCTCACAGTATCACCTGCCGGCGATGACCTGCCATGCCGCGCGGAAGGAATCGGGCAGGCCATAGATGTCCATGGCGGTAATCAGCAAGGCGCTGCCCCAGCCGGCGATCAGCAGGAACCAGCCATTGCGCCAGCGGCCCATGATGTTTCGCGAGGTGGTGAAGTGCAACAGTGGAAACATGGCGAAGGGGAGCTGCAGCGCCAGCACTACCTGGCTGAGCACCAGCAGATCGGTGACGCTGCTGTCGCCGCGCAGTCCGATGACCAGCACCGCTGGCAAAATCGCCAAGGTACGCGTGATCAGGCGCCGCTCCCAAGGTTGGATGCGCCAGCGCATAAAGCCTTCCATCACCACCTGGCCGGCGAGCGTGCCGGTGATGGTGCTGCTCTGTCCGCTGGCCAGCAGCGCGACCGCGAACAATGTACTGGCAGCCGCCGTTCCCAGCAGCGGCGCCAGCGTGAGATAGGCGACTCGAATCCAATCGGCGTCGGCGGTGAAATGGACGACTTGGCCGCCGGGCACCACTACGCTGTGCTTACCGAAGAACACCGTCGCCGCCAGCACCAGGATGGCTGCGTTTACGAAGAACGCGATGGTCAGCGCCACCGTCGAATCCAGCGTGTTGAACTGCACTGCGCGGCGAATCGAGGCATCATCTTTCTGCAAGCGGCGGCTCTGCACCAGCGCCGAGTGCAGATACAGATTGTGCGGCATCACGGTAGCCCCGATGATGCCTATAGCGATGTACACCATTCCGTATTGGCGGAGCGTGGGCGTTACCAGCGCGCGTCCCATCTCCAGAAAACTCGGCTGGGTCTGCGGCAGAACAAAAATTTCAATGAAGTAGCAGACCGCCATGGTCGCGATCAGCAGCAGGACGACCGCTTCGATGGTGCGCATTCCGAAGCGCTGCAGCGCCAGCAGCAGCAGCACATCCAGCCCGGTGATGATGACGGCCCAGAGTAGCGGAATGTGAAACAGCAGATTCAGCGCGACCGCGCTGCCCAGCACTTCGGCCAGATCGCAGGCGCCGATGGCGATCTCGCTCATCACCCAGTTCGGCCAGCGCGTCCAGCGGGGATACCAGTCGCGACAGCACTGCGCCAGGTCCTTGCCGGTCACCACCCCGAGGCGCGCCGCGATCACTTGCATGAAGATCGCCATCAGGCTGGCAACGCCGATCACCCACAGTAGTCCGTACTTGTATTGCGCCCCGCCTTGCAGGTCGGTGCCCCAGTTGCCCGGGTCCATGTAGCCGACGCTGACCAGGATGGCCGGCCCGACGAAGGCGCGCCACTGCTCCCAGAATCCGGCCTGCTGATGCGGCACGGCGACGGTGTTGTGCAAGCCCTCCAACGAAACCTGTCCGGCGTCGCCAGCCCAAACACCGGGCCGCTCGTGCAGGTGCGCATTGGCGGAATCAGGCATGTCGATCAGGCGACCACAGCAAATTGCGCCGTGCGTTTATCGTAGTATAGCAGATTTGGTTAACTGGGGTTAAGAAGCGGCCCCCGGGGGTAGTAGTGCTGGACATGCCGATTCGCGCCGAGCCGGGTCCTCGGGTGGCCGGAACGCGAAAGGGACGCTTCCGAATTCAAACTGCACCCCTACCGGGCAGGGGGAAATCGCTCCCACTTTTCTCGCGCTCGGTCTCATCGGCAATGATCATGCCCCCCCACTTACGATTGCTTACGGACACAGTTTGGTCGTGCCACCAAAGTTGTATTTGAGCTTGGCGCTTTTCAGAGTAAGTTTTTTGGCGTCGTTTTACGCCTGGATGGAAGCGTAACGGCTCGTGAGTGTGGCCACCAGCAAGCAGGATAAAGAGTCAGCACGATCGGTCTCCGAATTACTGCCGAGGTCTCTCCGCTCGTTCTACAAGACAAGTTGTCGATTGCACCATTTGCACGCGCGGCAAATAGCTGTCTAGATTGCGCGATCCGGCCGGCCATTTCGTTCCGCCGTCCGATAACTGAACTCTTGACTTTTTGGCACTAGCGCCAGCGAACATTTCCATAGCGTCCCCTACTAGAACCACACATGAATTCGCGCCTGGTCCACAGGCGCTGAAGGAGTCTCATGACTAGAAAGTCCCTGCTTGGCCTGTGGTGTGTCCTACTGCTGACATTCATCACGGCATTTTCCCTGATTTCTTACGCGCGAACAGCGCCCAACCCGGCCGTGCAACAAGGCCCCGACTATTTGGTGCCGACACCGCGCATCACGCAGGCGATTGACCTGCGCAACTATGTGACGCTGCACGGCAACACCCGACCAGAGGCGGCGAATGCTGTCGGCTATCGCGGTCCGGCCGAAGCAGTCTTGCCGATGGAGCATATGCTCCTCTTTCTCCAGCGCTCACCCGAGCAGGAACAGGCGTTGGATCAGTACATCGATTCGCTCAACGACCGAAACTCCCCGAACTTCCACAAATGGCTCACGCCGGAAGAGCTGGGCAAGAGCTATGGCGTGGCAGACGAAGATATCCAGCAAGTCACCAACTGGCTGGAGTCTGAGGGCTTCGTTGTCAACCGTGTCTATGAGAACAAGATGGTGCTCGACATTTCGGGCACGGCGGGCGCGGTTCAACAAGCCTTCCATACCGAGATCGGCAAGCTCGTGGTCAACGGCGAGGAGCATATCGCCAACATGAGCGACCCGCAGATTCCGGCGGCCCTGGCGCCTGTGATCAAGGGCTTTGCGTCCTTGAACGATTTCAAGCCGCGCGCCCACCATATATCGGCTGCGGACTACACGTTCGCAGGCTGCACGTCAAGCTCGGCCCGCCCAACCGAGCCTGGTACCTGCTATGCGATCACACCGCAGGACAACGCCGTCATCTATAACCTCAATCCGCTGTGGACCGCGGGCTATTCCGGACAGGGTCAGACCATCGCCCTGGTGGAAGACACCGACGTCTATAACTTCCCAGGCGACTGGAATACCTACCGTTCGACGTTTGGTTTGTCTGGCTACGCGGGAACCTTCACCCAGGTCCATCCCGGCGGATGTACCGACCCCGGCACCAACGCGGACGATGGCGAAGCGGCCATCGACGTAGAAGTCGCCAGCGGCATTGCGCCCAGTGCGGCCATCGAGTTGATTGCTTGCCCGTCTGGTACCGTTACCTTCGGCGGCCAGATCGCCTTGCAAAATCTCATCAATGCTGCCGGACCATATCCGGGCGTAGTGAGTGTCAGCTATGGCGTTTGCGAGGCCTTCAACGGTAATGGAGGCAATGCCTCCTTCTACAATACCTATCAGCAGGCGGCAGCTCAGGGAATTTCGGTTTTTACCTCTTCGGGCGATGAAGGCTCGTCGGAGTGCTCCAGAAACCTGACAAACGGAGCCAGCTACGATCAGACCAGTCTGGGCGTCAGCGGATGGGGTGGAACTCCATTCGATGTTTCCGTCGGCGGCACCGACTTCGAGGATGCCTACAACGCGAAGACCGGCCAGAATGGCGGCAACCCTCTCAGCACCTACTGGAACTCAACCAACAGTTCGAGCTACGGCTCGGCCAAGTCGTACATCCCTGAGATTCCCTGGAACGACGCTTGCGCCAGTGTGCTGATTGCCTTTGATGCCAGGAGCAGCTACAACACCTACGGCGCCAGCGGCACGGGTATGTGCAACACGAGTCCCTTCAACACCGCGTCCGGCTATCTGATTGCAGCTGCTGGTACCGGCGGCGCCAGCAACTGCGCGATCGGAGCCGGCGGCACGAACACTAGCAGCGCCGGCGTCACCCAGCCGCAGTGCCAGGGCTACTCGAAGCCGTCCTACCAGACGGGATCGATGCTGACGGGAGGCCAGGCTGTGTACGGCATGCCGTCCGACGGTCTGCGTGACGTGCCTGACGTCTCCATGTTCGCCGCTAACGGACTTTTTGGGCACTTTGAAACGGTCTGCTGGTCCGATCCCAGCCAGACTTCGGGCGGCGCAGCTTCCTGCTCCGGAGCACCGAGCACCTGGTCGGGCTTCGGCGGAACTTCAGTTTCCTCTCCCACCATGGCGGCCATCCAGGCGCTGGTCAATCAGAAGACGGGCCAGACCTGGGGCAATCCGCTCCAGTACTACTACCAGGCCGGGCAAAACGAATACGGCGTGGTTGGCGGGACCTTCCAGGGCAGCGGATGCAACTCCAGCACCGGCTCGGGCAGCGGATGCGTCTTCAACGACGTGACCCAGGGCGACATCGACAACGCGTGCCGCTATAACGGTACGGTGGTCGAACATCACTGCTATAAGCCGAGTACCAACGGCGTTGACAGCACTGACAACGTCACCGGCGCAACTGTCATCAACGGCGGTACGGGCTACACGTCGGCTCCGACTTGTACCATCGCGGGACCGACCAACGCGAACCCCTACAAATCGCCACAAGGAACCACCCTATGGGCTGGCGGTACACAAGCTGCCTGCACGGCGTCCTTCAACGCTGGCACTACGAACGCGGTCTGGACGGTGGCGATGCTCAGCACCAGCGGTGTGGGGTATCAAATCCTCCTGACTAATCCTGCGGGGACGACCACGTGTGGACCTTACACCCTGAGTGGTGCCTCTACGACAGCTATGGCCACCAACCTCAACACGGCGATCGGCACGGGTTGCTCGCTGGCGACCTCAACTGTCTCCAGCAGCACGGTCACCATTACCGCCAGGAATGCGGGCTATGCCGGCGACTTCAATACACAGTTCGGCGCGAATGGCACGATCTTCCAGGCGGCCTACGTGACCATCACCAACACGACACTTGGCCAAGGCCCAGGTTACGTTAGCGGCATCACGATCACGACCGCCGGCACGGGCTATGCGCCGGAGACTCCGATCACTCTGACCGGTGGCGGGGGCAGCGGCGCCATCGCAGTGGCGAATACCACGATTGCTACGGCATCGCAGTCGTATCAGCCTGCCTACGGCGCGAATCCTGGCTATGACTTGGCAACTGGTCTCGGTACCCCGAACGCCTACAACCTGGTGAACTCCAGCGTGTGGGGTCCGGTGCAACAGCCATGTCCCATCACCTTCCCCAACCCAGGACCGCTGACCTACAGCGCTAATCAAACCACGCTGGCCGCGACCGATCCGGCCTGCAACCTGCCTATCACCTACGTGGTCAACTCCGGACCGGGCACAGTGAACGGCAACCAGTTGACCACCACCGGCGCGGGCACGATCGTCGTCACGGCCAGCCAGCCCGGCAACAGCAACTATCTGTCGTCGTCGCAGCAGATCTCGATCGTCGTTAACCAGGCCACCCTGACGGTCACGGCGAACCCCGCGTCCGACACCTACGGCGGGCCGATACCGTCGCTGACCTACACCATTACTGGCTTCGTCGGTTCCGACAACCAGGGCAACTCCACTACGGGCGCGCCTAGCGAATCGACTACCGCGATCACCAGCTCCAACGTCGGCACCTACCCGATCAACATCTCGCAGGGCACGCTGGCGTCAACCAACTACAATTTCACCTTCGTCAATGGCGTCTTCACGGTGGGCCAGGCAACGCTGACGGTGACCGCCGGCAACACCGCCATCACCTACGGCTGCGGCTGCTCGCCGGTGTTGACATACGCCATCACTGGATTCGTTCTCGGCCAGAACCAGGGCACGGCAACCACCGGCGCGCCGAACGAAACCACCACCGGAACGCAGGGCGCCGCCGGCACGTACCCGATCACGATCTCGCAGGGCACCCTCTTAGCCAATAACAACAACTACACCTTCACCTTCGTGAACGGCACCCTGACGGTCCAGCAGGCACCGCTCACCGTGACGGCCAACAACATGACCATCGTCGCCTACACCAACCTGCCGACCTTCACGGCCAGCTACAGCGGCTTCGTGAATGGCGACAACCAGGGCAGTCTGACTGGTGCTCCGGCATTCAGTACCGACGCGCCCCAGGATCCGCCAGAAGGCAGCTACACGATCACTGTGACCCAGGGCACGCTGGCCGACCCCAACTACTCGTTCACCTTCGTGAACGGAACGCTGACGGTCACGGCTGCTACTGCGCAACTCACCGCGCCGCCGAAGAACACGATGCTGAGCGGCAGCTCGGTGACGTTTACCTGGTCGCAGGAGAGCAACGCGGTCTCGTACATGCTGAATCTGGGCTCGATGCCGGGCGGCTCCGACCTCGCGTCGGTGACCACCTCGAACCTGACGACCCAGGTCAACGGCCTGCCGACGGATGGCAGCTATATCTACGCCACGCTGCTCGGCTCGACCGACGGCACCAGCTACACGCAGCAGGACACGGCGCTGTATGTAGCCAATTCGCCCATCGCAGTGATCATCAGCCCACTGCCGAACACCACGTTCAACGGATCCACGGTGACCTTCACCTGGGTACCGGGTTCGCAGTCGACGGCTTACTGGCTTGACATAGGCAGCGCACCGGGCGGCAATAACTATGAACAGTCCGGCAACCTTGGCACGGCAACCACCCTCACGGTGAACAATCTACCTACCGATGGCAGCGCAGTGTATGTCACGCTGTGGTCATACCTGAACGGCTCATGGACGTATAACGAGTATCAGTACACGGCGTACAGCAGCGCCAGCCAGATCGCAACCATGCAGTCGCCGACTCCGGGCTCGACCCTGAGCGGCAGCAGCCAACTCTTCACCTGGAACGCCGGCACGCAGTCCACGGCGTACTGGATCGATGCCGGCAGCACCCGCGGCGGCAACCAGTACTTCCAATCCGGCAACCTGGGCGGAGCGTTGCAGGAAACCGTTACCGGCCTGCCAACCGACGGCAGCACGGTATACATCACGTTGTGGTCGCTGCTGAATGGTCAGTGGGTCTACAACGAGTACACTTACACGGCCTACAGCGTGAGTTCAGGCGCGGGACAAATGACTAGCCCGGTGCCTGGCTCTACCCTGCCTGGCCCAACGGTAACCTTCAACTGGAGTGCGGGTTCGCAGTCCACAGCGTACTGGCTCGACCTGGGCAGCACCCCTGGTGGCAACCAATACTTCCAGTCCGGCAACCTGGGCAACGTGCTGCAGGTCACGGTGAACGGTCTGCCTACCGACGGCAGCACGGTCTACGCGACCCTGTACTCGCTGATCGGCGGCCAGTGGGTCGCCAACTCCTACACCTACACGGCCTTCAGCCTGTCGAACGGTCTGGCGGTGATGCAGTCGCCGCAGAACGACACGGAGGTCGACGGCACCCAGGTGACCTTCACCTGGAGCGCTGGCACGAATGCTTCGGGTTACTGGCTGGATATCGGAAGCACGGTAGGCGGGAACGATATCTATCAGTCGGGTAACTTGGGTCTCGCGCTCACCACGACGGTGTATGACATGCCAAACGATGGCTCGGAGGTCTACGCGACGCTGTACACGCTGATCAACGGGCAGTGGTATTACAACCAATACATGTACGAGTCTGGCGCCGGCGGTCCAACCGGGCCGGCGAAGAAGCCTGCTGGTATGAAACCACTCAATCGCCGCTAGGTATAAGCACTGGCTGCGAGATACGGGCGCGGACCTCGGTTCGCGCCCCTTTTTGCGTGTGGTTATAACTTCGTGCTGCGCAGTCGCAGTGCATTGCTGATCACCGAAACCGAGCTGAAGCTCATGGCGGCAGCGGCGAAGATGGGGCTGAGCAGAATGCCAAACCTGGGATACAGGATCCCGGCCGCAATCGGCACGCCGATTGAGTTGTAGACAAACGCGAGAAACAGGTTCTGCCGGATGTTGCGCATCACCACGCGGCTGAGCCGTCGCGCGCGCACCAAGGCTGCCAGATCACCCTTCAACAGCGTGATGCCCGCGCTCTCCATCGCGACGTCGGTGCCCGTTCCCATGGCAATGCCGACCTGCGCCTGAGCCAGCGCGGGCGCATCGTTGATCCCGTCGCCCGCCATCGCAACCACTCGGCCCTCTTGTTGCAGCTTCTTCACAGCATCGGCTTTGCGGTCGGGCAGGACGCCAGCTTCGAAGTCGCTGATGCCAAGCTGCCGGGCTATGGCCGCTGCCGTTGCAGCGCTGTCGCCGGTGAGCATCACTACGCGCAATCCCTGGTTGCGTAGATCGCGAATTGCCTGCGCCGCCTCCGGCTTCGCGGGATCGGCAATGCCCAGGATTCCTGCAGCGCGATGGTCGACGGCAGCGAAGACGACGGTCTGGCCTGCCTGGCGTAACTCTTCAGCGCGCGCCTGCAATTCGTCCGCGACAATGTCGAACTCTTGCAGCAGCTCTTCATTTCCGGCCGCGACTTCATGTCCGCCCACGCGGCCCACCACTCCACGGCCGGGCAAGGAGCGAAACTCATCGGCCGGGATAAGCGAGATGCCGTTCGACTCTGCCGCTTCCACCACCGCGGCCGCGAGCGGATGTTCGCTGCCGCGCTCCAGGCTGGCGACCAGCCGCACCACGCGCTCTTCGGTCTCACCGCCAACGGCAACCACCGACAGCAGTTCCGGCTTGCCCTGGGTCAGCGTGCCGGTTTTGTCCAGGGCCAGCGTGTCAACCTTCTGCAATGTCTCCAGCGCCTCGGCGTTGCGGATGAGAATGCCGGCGCGCGCGCCGCGGCCAGTGCCGACCATGATGGCCATGGGCGTGGCCAGCCCCAGCGCACATGGGCAAGCGATGATGAGCACCGCGACCGCGTTCACGATGGCATTCGCCAGGCGCGGCTCCGGCCCGCGGAAGAACCAGGCCAGGAACGCGGCCACCGCAACCGTCAGGACCGCGGGCACGAACCATGCGGCCACTTTGTCGGCCAACTTCTGGATAGGCGCGCGACTGCGCTGCGCCTCGCTCACCATCCTCACGATTTGCGCCAGCATGGTCTCGCTGCCTACGCGCTCAGCCCGCATCAGCAGCCACCCGGTGCCATTGACGGTTGCGCCGATCACCTTGTCGCCCGCGCGCTTCTCCACCGGGATCGATTCGCCCGTGACCATCGACTCGTCTACCGAACTCAAGCCATCGAGCACCACGCCGTCAACCGGTACTTTCTCGCCTGGGCGCACGCGCAGCTTGTCGCCGGCTTTGACCTGATCGAGCGGGATATCGTATTCGCTGCCATCGTCGCGCATGATGCGCGCCATCTTGGGCGAGAGATCGAGCAGCGCGCGAAGGGCGCTGGAGGTACGGCTGCGCGCGTGCAGCTCCAGTACCTGGCCCAGCAGTACGAGCGCGATGATCGCGCCCGCGGCTTCGAAGTAGACCTCCGGCAAGCCGCCCATGCCGCCGCGCAGAGACGGCGGAAAGATACCGGGCGCGATGGTTGCGATCGCGCTGTAGGCGTAGGCAACGCCCACGCCCATGGCGATCAGCGTGAACATGTTCGGGCTGCGGAATTTCACCGATGCCCAGCCGCGCTGAAAGAATGGCCATCCGCACCACAGCACGATGGGCGTCGCCAGCGCGAACTCGATCCAGTTGCCCCAGCGCGGCGCGACCGCGTGCAGCAAGGGAGACATGCGCAGCATCGCGAACGCCACCAGAGGAATGCCGAGCAGAACGCTGGTCCAGAAACGCCGCGTCATCTCGCGCAGTTCAGGATTCTCTTCGGCTGCCGCGGTAACCCTCATCGACTCCAGCGCCATGCCGCAGATCGGGCATGCACCGGGCGCATCGCGCACAATCTCGGGATGCATGGGGCAGATCCACTGCGTCTTGATAGGCGCCAGTGGAAGCTCGGGCTCAAGCGCCATGCCGCACTTCGGACACGCACCCGGCCCGTCCTGCCTGACCTCGGGATCCATGGGGCAGACGTACACCATGCCCTTGGGGGCGGCGGGCGCAGCGACCGGAGCAGCCGAGCGACGGAGATACTTTTCTGGATCAGCTTTAAATTTTTCCGCGCAGCCCGTGCAACAGAAGTGGTAGGTCTTCGCCTCGTGCACGGCGGCAGCGGCAGCTTTGGCGGCGTCGACGTTCATCCCGCATACGGGATCCTTCTCCAGCTTGGGCGCAGCGCCGATCTGCACGGCCCCCCTGCCGTTCTGCGCCGGAGCGGTGCCAATTTTCACCGGTGCGCCGCCGATCTTCGATCCCGCCAAGTCCGGAGTCGGGGCTTGTCGGGATCCCCCGATCTGCACCATTCCCGGCATCCCGGCGGGCTTATAGCTCGCATCAAGGTACTTCTTCGCATCGCGCTGGAACTTCTCCGCGCAGCCGCGCGAGCAGAAGTGATAGAGCTTGCCCTCGTATTCAACGCTGGACGACGCCGTGGCAGGATCGACCGTCATCCCGCAAACCGGGTCTTTGTCAGGCTTGCGGCGCACCGGCTGGACGGCCGTGCCGTCTGCCGCCGGCTCGCTGTTCGCCGCCACGTATTTTGCAGGATTGGCAGTAAACTTGTGCATGCAGCCGGGCGAGCAGAAGAAGTAGTTCTCGCCCTGGTAGCGCGCTTTGCCGCGCGCCTGCGGGGGATCGACGATCATGCCGCAGACCGGGTCCTTCGCGGAAAAATCCAGCGTCAGGTTCTCCGGAGTTGTCTGAGGATCGCTCATTTCGCCGCTCGTAAGACTCTGCTTCCCACTCTTCCAAGGATGCTCTATATTGTGCTCGGACGCTGCGTCGGCCGGAGACCAGGCCGTCAGCGCCGCAGCTTTTATCTCATTGTACGTTTGCGAGAGGACGTATCGATGACCACTGTGGAAGTAATGTTTCGCTATGGAATGCCTCCGGGCGAGAAGGAGATGGGCGCGCTCGGCAAAATGTATGACGTGTACGGGATTCGCCGCATGCGGTTCAATGAGGGCGAGCGCACCATCCGCATCGAATACGACGCCACCCGCCTGAACGAAGGCGCGGTGGAAAAGCTGCTGCGCAGCGCCGGCGTGGATGTGCGCGAACGGCTAGCGCTGGTGTAACGATCAACGCAGGCACGCGGGGACGCAGTCCGAGCGACTGCCTCGCGTTCGGTGCCTCACCAGAGATCGGTGCATTTCGCTGCCGCGGCGGCGAAATGCAAAATCAAATAAAAGGGCGGGCTTAACGCGGCACTGAAGGAAGCGGCGCTCGACCAGGACACACCAAATCCGGAAGCATTCTAGCCGTGCAGGTTGTGAGCCGTGCCATGATCCTTCGCAAACTCCTCTTCAATCCTCTGGTGCAGCATCTGGAAGTAGCCGCTGAGTTTGGCAAGCCGACCTCTGGTCCTCGGAACCGGCAACAGCATTTTATCCAGGATGCTAAGCAATCCTGGGCTCACGTCCAGCCTGCGTCCGCTTGCCTTGATGCCGTTGGCCAAGGCATTCTGGTCGTTGTTCGTTGGGTGCCATCCTTGCAGACACTCCACCAACACCACGCCCAGCGAGTAAATGTCGGAAGCGCAGGTCAATTTTTCGCCTCTGGCCTGCTCCGGCGATAAGTAACCTACCGTTCCCCAGGGTCGGACCTGCTCCGGTGCAAAGGAACCTACGGGTCGAAGAGGCTTCAGGGCCGAGTCTTCCTCGAAAAATCTAAGGATACCGAGGTCGATGAGTACCGCGTCTCCCGACTCTCGGAGCATAATGTTCGCCGGCTTTATGTCCCCATGCACGATGCGGTGTGACCAGAGTGCCGCAATGGCAGCCGAAATATCGCGCGCGATCGGCAGTATTTCTGACTCCAGCAGCTTTCCCGCCTTCAGCCGCTGCCTCAGCGACAGGCCTTCTATGAATTCGTAGGCGATGTAATGCGTTTTTCTGCCGGCTACGTAACAATAACCGTGTTCAATCAGCCGGGCCAGGTTGCGATGCGATAAGTTCTCCAGAGCGGTGACTTCGCGAATTACCCGACCAGCCTGGCGTGGATCGAAGTGCAGCTTCAGAGCTACAGGATCAGTGGTCGCGGTGCCGTCTGCCTTTGACGTTCTGGTCGCCCGGAAAACTGATCCCTGACCACCGCTGGCAATATTGGAACCAACGGTATATCGCCGCCCCAAAGCAGCTTCCACCTCTTCAGGCACAAACGATTGGAGATTCATACTCTCTTTACGTAAAGTACACCCGCAAGTAGTAGCATGGGAATACGGTTATTTGTGATCGGAAGCGAGCCGCAGCTTGGCGCCACAGGTTCGCTTCTTTTCGGCTAGCGTGCCGTCAGGGGTTTCCCAAATCGGGAATTCGCGATGACGATTTCGTGGCGCCTTATCACCGCTGCCCCCGATTAAGTGCTTCACGGACCCGGCGAAGCTGCATCTCTATCTCCCATTCCGCACCATTCTCTTCGCTCTTGTATACTGCGGGGGCCATTAGCTTCCGTCATGAAGATCTCGCGCGTCATTTTTGCTGTGGTCCTGCTCTGCTGCTACACCAGCGCCGTCGCGCCGCACAAGCTGCCTCCCGGCACGGCGCTGCCCATCATGCTCAGCACGACCGTCAATGCAAGAAACGACAAGGCCGGGCAAAAGATTGAAGGCAAGCTGATGCAGGAGGTGCAGTTGCCCTCCGGTATCGTCATTAAGAAGGGGGCGCGCGTCATCGGCCAGGTGGTCTCCATACAAAAGCCGTCTCGTATTGTCCTGCAGTTCACCGAACTGCAAGAGGATCACCAAACCATCCCGCTGAACGCCAGCTTGCGCGCCTTGGCGGCCTCGCAGAGTGTTTTTCAGGCCGGAATTCCCGCCGATGCCTCTACTGCGGAGCAGTCGGACGAGTGGGTGACGCAGCAGGTTGGCGGCGACTTCGTTTTTCGCGGACGCGGCTATGTCTCGTCCAATCAGGGCAAGGTTGGGTTTTGGACCGGCGACGGGGTGGTGGGGAGGCTTTCACCCGGTGAGGATTGCCCCGACTCCGAAGGCAACGGGCAGGAACAGGCGCTGTGGGTTTTTTCCACAACCGCATGCGGCGTTTACGGATACGACAAGAAGCTGACCATCGCTCATGACGGGCAAACCGCACCGCTAGGGCAAATTACGCTGGAGTTCACGGGCAAAGAGTCGCAAGTTCGCGGCGGCAGCGGCTGGCTGCTTGTCGTCAATCCAGAAGGAAGTGGTGCTCTGGCTTCGCATTGAAAGTAGTGCCCTAGGTTCGCGTCTTGCTTCTGGACGCTAAACCTGGGACCGGCCACAGCCCCGGGTTGCCAAGAACGGACGAACCGGTATCGTGCCGTACAACGGCGGTGCTCCTCAATACTTCTAATCTATTTCGCAGCTCGGGGGACGGTGATTCGCGGCGCTGGAGCCTCGCTGTGAGTGCAGTCCAATGGGCGGCGCGATCTTACGGAACGCAGCTGCTTGAGGTGATTATGCAGAACTGGAAGAAAGCTATCGTCATGGGAACGATCGGCACCGGCGCAATCCTGATCTTTACCGGCCGCCGTCCCATCGGAATGGCGTTCGCCGCCGCCGGGCTGGCGATACTGGCCTCCGAGTATCCGGAAAAATTTGAGGCGGTCTGGGAGAACGCTCCCGACTACCTGCAGAAGGGCGTGCAGATCTTCTCCACGCTGCAGAAGCTGGGTGAAGGTTTTGCCGAAGAGGCCGAACGGCGCGGTGTAGGCGCGTGGCGCAGCATGCGTTCGGAGTACGGGTCGTAGGACGAGAGACCTCTGCGCGCTGGACGGAGATCGTTTTCACACGGAAGCACAGAGGAAATGACGATAGGCTCCGTGTTCTCCGTGCCTGCCAGGTGAACTCCCGACCGGATCCGCGGAATTGCCTACGAGTCCTCCGGCTGCGGGCCCGGATGGATGGTCTCGATCCGCTTTTGGTGCTCAGCCTTGCTGGGCACAGACCAGCCATTATCCTGCTCGACTACGCGCACGATGGCCAATCCAATTCCGCCAGCCGGGGATTTGTCTTCCGGCGCGCTCTTCTCCCATATGCGCTCCAACATACCGTTGCGCACCGTCGCCCGCATGGCCGGCGGACCGCCAGTGGCGATGACGACGCCGCCGTCGCCGTGATCGGCGGGGGTGAGCACGACGAAGCGCGCGTTCAACACGGGTTCCTCAAAATTGCCGAAGACAAATTGGAAAGCCTCTGCGTGCTCCGGAATTCCGCCATCGCCCGTGAAATGCAACACGTATTCCGCGTCGATGGTGTCGTCCGGCGCCGCTGCGAGACTCGAGTTCGCCTGCGACGCTCCTCCGAGCTGGTCGGCGGTGCCGTCGGGATGAAGAACGCGCAGCGTAAGGACTTGCGCTCCGGCCGGGATTCTCGCGATGCCAACTTCCCGGACTGCCTTCGTCGATACCAACCGTTGCGCGGTGTGCACGTACAGCGATACGCTGCCATCCGGACGCGCGACCGCCACCTGGTCATCGAGCAGCATAATCGAACCGGCTTGGGAACCGGCTTGCGATTCGGCTTCGGCCGCCTGGTGCGCGATAGGCATGGCGTCTCGCCGGTAGGGCAGATAGAATTCCGTGTTGCCGCCAGGCGGTTGAGCGTCGGCGAGGTCGGCTGCCGCAGCCAACCGGTGATAACTGGGGGCGTTGGGTGCGATGCGCAGCCAGTCGGCCGCGGCGCGCTGTGCGGCCTGGTCGTCGCCCGCTAATTGCAGCTCGCGAACCAGCATCAGGCGCGCCTCGCGATTCAATGGTGCGCCTGCCAGCAAACGCTGGAGCGCTTGCGCGGCTTGTTCGTGCTTGCCATCCTGAGACAAGCTTCGCGCGTACGCCAGCGATTCAGGAGCGCAGCCATTGAGTCCCTGCTGGGTCGCATCTCTTTCCGCCTGCAGCCGGTGCGATTGATAGAACTCGAGCGCTCCGCGAAGGACGCCGCATGAGGGGTGCTCAGCCAGTCGTCGCGCCCACCAGCTTTCCGGGTCGGCGGCAACCCCGGCCTGCGGGAATTCTGAAGGCAACTGTTGCCAACCCGCGACACGATCCCGCGCGTCGGGAGCGGACTTCGCCAATGCCTGCGCGCGCAGGAACTCGAGCGACGGCGAGTGCTCACTGGTGGGCTCGGCCTCGATCTGCTTCGCCGCAGCCGCGAACTCGCCATCGGCGTAGTGCTCGGCCGCGAGCAGGTAAACCGCTTCCTGCGACGACAACCGCACGGGAAGTGCTGGGCGCGGCAATGGAGTATCGTGCCAAACCGACACGCGCAGCGGGGCCGCGGAGGCGGCAAATCTCAACAGCACATAGTGCGGCCCGGGCATCACCTCAAAGCTGGCCGAGTCACGCTGGCGCGCGGCGTCGGTGCGCAGCACTCGTACGCCGTCAACATAAATCTCAAGCTGTCCCGCAGTTTCAACTCTCACCTGCCAAATTCCCGAGGTGAGGGAAGCGAACCGGCTTGCTGCATAGAAGGCGCCGTGCCGCGGCAGATAATCCGGCAGCCGAATCCAACCGTCGGGAAACTGAAAGTTCTCGACTGCTCGGCCCGCGTAGAAGGTCTGCGACAGGTCATCAGCAGGCGAGATCGGTTGTGGAGCCACCTCGAGAAGAGGATGCGCGCCGATGGGTCCAACGATGCGCCAGTCGGTCAGTATGCCGGCGGCGCGCGCCAGCGCGAAGGGATTGAGCCCGGGCACGCCGTCCATGCTCGCGTTCAGCAGCGCCAGATGGAGATCGAACGACGTACCGCCGGTATTCTCTACGAGCGCCTGCAAGGCAGGGATGGCGCGGCGAAACTCGGGCGTATTTTCGGCCGCCTCGCGCACCCGGACGACCGCGAGCCGCACCCGTGGATCGTCAGGCACGTACGCTCCCGCCTCGCACAATCGCACCGCGTTCTCGAGCGCGGTCGCGTAGTCCGCCTCCAGCTCCGCCAGTTCCATGCGAACGAAAAGCGCCTCAGCATCCTGGGCATTGCGGCGTAAGGCGCGCTCCGCCAGCACCCGCGCGCGCTGCGCGTCCGACTTTACAAACAGCGCGTCGGCCGCCGCTCGCGATAGGCCGGAGTCGCGCAATGGAAACGCAGTGCTCTTCGCATGCCCACTTTCTCCGGCTTCGGTGCGGGGAATTTCAGAGCGGCTTTCCCGGCTGAGCCGGGCCACGGTTTGCTGCTGACAAAATACTGGAAGGACGAGTGCGGCGGCAACACTAACGGCCAGCAATAGGCGACCACTCTTCATTGCAAAAATCCGGGGTTCTGTCGCGGCAAGTCGCGCAGACGAACCCATGGCGCTTGATTTGCAGAGACGGAAATACTAGCAGAGTAGCCCAGGAATCGTAGCCGCGGAATAGTGCTTTGACCTGAGTTTCTACAACTTTCTGGTGGGTTGATTACGTAATGCTGTCCGCTGAGAGGTTCAGAGAAGACACAGGCAGCTCAGGGCTGTGCTGGGGGAATTCTGCGAACTGAAGGCTGGCGGGTGCCGCCGCGCGTGTGTATAGCACATGCCGGATGCTCCGCCAAAGCCGGAAATCGTGGCAGATTATGTGGCCAATCAGGCGCGCCGGAAGTCCCTCGTCGACGAGATCCCAACGAAAAGAGGGCGGCCGGCGCCGCCCTTTTGTTGGTCCAACCGCTACGTTAGTTCATCATGAGCATGAACTTGTAGATCACCACGGAGCCCTGGGGAGCTACTGCATTGTCGCCCAGGTATTCCGGGGTAAAGGCCAGCTGCGTAACCTTCCAGGCCGCCGGGAAGGTGTAGGTCGTCGGTTTGGTCATGAGCTGCCAAACGAGCGTGCCCACATATGTTCCGTTGTTGTAGGCCGTGACGGTTACTTTGTTATCCTGCCATCCTGCCGCCAGCGTGATCGTCACGGGCGTGAACGTCTTGTTCGCCGGAGCCGCTACCATCGGGATCATCTTAATCATGGCAGTGCAGGGAACCCTCAGGTTGCAAAGCGGGCCGCCGGCGAACGCCACATCGTTGGGCCTGGTCGAAGGATCGACCCAGAAGCCCTTCCCCTCCCCACTCCAGAGTCCCGGTGTGACATAAGAGAAGTTGTCCCAGTAAAGCCCCATGCCCGTCGGATAATTGTCCGGCATCGGACTAGGGGCAAAGGCGAACGGCATGTCATGAAAATCAATGACAGTCTGCGCGCCGGCGCACAGCGCGAAGGCGGCGACGATACTGATTAGCAGCGCAATCCTTCTCATAGGGGATCCTCATTTCTGGATTAGGATTGTGGGCTGCAGCCCGCTCCACGGGTCTCGATTTGGTCCAGTGTCGTTCCGTGCGTGCCCGCCAGCCCCCTTCAGCGACTTGCCTTCTGTGACAAACAACGACGCACGGTGACGACGGTTACTGGCGTGAGGCGGTATTACGGCGAGAGATCAGCTGGGAGACGCTCGTCACTTGGGACATACCGCACTCAGAGGTACGTTTCGATCACACTCGACGAGGAGCGGGTCGGTCGTCCACAAATATGCGCTTCTTCGGGGGCGGCTGAACAATTCCAACGTAGCACTTGCCCGCATAGTGTCAAGAAAAGAGGCGGCGAAACGGTGTGAAATTTCCCGTTTTCTTGGGCCTTTTTCCCATTTTGGTTGCAGATGAACATGAACGAAGCGGCTCCTTCGAATTTGGAAAGCGTCCCAAGGGCAATGGACTTCCGTACCTGCTTGCCCTCAAATGAGTGGGGCACCCGCTTCCCTAGTGGTAGGCCCTTCGTCTCAGGTGGCAACTGAGGCCGCCCCGTACCTAACGGGGACAAAATCGGCCCTCGTCGGGGACCCCAATTCGCACCGGATGACACCCTTCTTGGCTGAAGGTTATCCCTTGCCCTTGAACAGGTAGATCAGTTCGATCACCAGGATTATGACGACCATCACTTCGAGCACGAAGCCGCGGCTTTGGTGGAATTCGTCGATGAGGAAGCGGTAGAGGTTTTCGGCGGTGCGCAGCTTTTCGTTGACCAGGTTCTTGTACTCGGGGACGCCGACCTTGGCCGCGGCCAGGCGGTAGAGGCGCGCGGAGAACATGTCGCTGACGAACTTGATGGCGGTGTCGGAGCGCTCGACCAGTTCGGTGACTTCGACGGTGACGCCGTTGAGGCGCATGGCCTCGCTGCGCATCTTCCAGCGGCGCACGATGCCGGCGCCCGCTGCGGCGGGCTTAAGTCCCGCGTAGACACCGGCCAGTTCGCGTGTCAGCAGCTCGTCGTAATGGCGGAACTCGAGGAGCTGCGAGTTGGCGTACTCCAGAATCTGGATGGAGGTCTGCGCGCCGGCGGGCGTGTCGTACACCAGCGCAGCGTTCCAGCCGACCGAGACGAGATCATTGGGGTAGTACGAAAGGCTGGACTGCAGCGTGTCGTTGTTCTCGGTCCGCGAAAGGCTGGACTGCTCGCCGCGCAGGATTTGCGCGATCTCAGGGCCGTGCTGTGCCAGCAAATCAAGGCCGCGGGGATTGCCGGGAACGTCGCTCAGGAGAAAGACGTAATAGTCTTCACTTAGCCATTCGGTGTAAGGGCGCACGATCGCGGGCGCGATTTTGTCCAGGCGGGCGCGAATGATCTGCTGCGCCTGGCGTTCCATCTCGGGGCTGGGCACCCAGCGCGACCCCAGCCGCACCAGCTCGTCCCAATCGGCGGCGAAGCTTGATTCGAGCAGAACGCTGATGACGCCGTAATCGTAGTACTTGAGTTGCGGAGTGATGGTTTCGCCGCTGGTCAGGGTAACGGGCTCGAGGCGCTCGACCACAGGCGGCTTCTCGAAGCGCACATATTCGGGCGTGGCGTGCTTGAAGCTGGGCTCGAGGCGGCGCGCACCCAGGATTTCGCGCAGCTCTTCCAGCCGGATCTCCTCGGAGATGTCATGGAGGATGATGGCGAGCACCGAGCCCTTCAGCATCGCTGAGGCGGTGTCCGTTGTGACTCGCTGCTCAGTTGCCGATGTGTGCTCGCCGCGATCCATCTTCACAGATGATTGTACGTGCCGCCGGTAAAGGAGATTCCAGCAACGCTATTTCGCGGCAGCGCCGAGGAACACCGCTTTCTTGCGGTCAATCTGCTCGCGGACGAAAGCGACCACGTCCTGAAGGATGTCGTCCAACCCGTACTTAGGGCGATAGCCAAGCCAGCGCTCGGCTTTAGAGATGTCCGGGATGCGGCGGTTCATGTCTTCGAAACCGGGGGCGTACGCCTCCGTGTAGGGGACGTAACGAATCGGGCTTGACGATCCCGTGATGGCGATGACGCGATCGGCCAGTTCGCGGATGGTGATCTCCTCCGTGTTCCCCAAGTTGAAAATCTCGCCGGCGGTGCTGTCATCTGCGGCGACCGCCAGCAAGCCGTCGAGGACGTCGGAGACGTGCCCGAAGCAGCGCGATTGCGTGCCGTCACCGAAGACGGTGATTGGCTGCCCAAGCAGTGCCTGGCGGACAAAGGTGGGCACAACCATTCCATATTGGCCGGTCTGGCGCGGGCCCACGGTATTGAACAGGCGCACGATGCTGACCGGCAATTTGCGCTCGCGAAAGTAGGCCAGGGCCAGGAACTCGTCGATGGCTTTGGAGCAGGCGTAGGCCCAGCGCTGGTTGTAGGTGCTGCCGAGGACGAGATCGTCGACCTCGGAGAACGGCAGCTTGTTGGACTTGCCGTACACCTCCGAGGTGGATGCGATGATCAGGCGGCGCTGTCTCTTCGCTGCCAACTCCAGCACGATCTCCGTCCCGCCGACGTTGGTCTCGATGGTCTGGACCGGGTAGTCGACGATGCGCTTGACGCCCACGGCCGCAGCCAGATGGAAGACGATATCGGCCAGGTCGACCAACTCGGCCATGAGCCGGCGGTTGAAGATTGAGTCACCGTGGAATTCGTAGCTGGGGTGGGAGCGGAACGAGAGGATGTTTTCCACGGTACTGGTGGAGAGGTCATCGATGGCTATGACCTCATGGCCGAACCGCAGTAGACGCTCGGAGAGATGCGATCCGATGAAACCCGCACCACCCGTGATGAGACAACGCATGGGTTAACCTCGACGGCAAGGTTCTTGCCTTCCCAGAGTTCCTGTTTCGAACAGAGCATAGTATCAGCCCGCGATTGTGACCGGCATCACGAATCCCAGCCACGGCCCTTCAGTAAACTTGAAAGGTTATGCTTGATACCTACCTTGTGCCGCCCGCAACCACCATCACCGCCAAGGGTGATAGCCAGCCGCTCGAAATCAGCGAAGCCGAAAGCCGAATTTTTCTTGTCACCCTCGCCGTCACCTCGGTGATCGAGCAGGAGTCCATCGAGTTGAGCGTGTTCGTCTCGAAAGATGGAGCAACGTGGGAGACCAAGCCGGCGGCGTCGCTGCCGCAGAAGTTTTATCCCGGCGAGTACCCGATGCTGATCGACCTGACATCGCTGCCGGAGGTGAAATTCGTGCGCGCACATTGGGAGCTCAGCCGCTGGGGTCGCGGCCCCACCACGCCGAAGTTCGAGATTGCGCTGCGGCTGCGCGAGGTCTCGGCGGAAGCTTTGCGCGAGGCCCAGGCCGAAGCGCAGACGCGCCGGTGAGCTCAGTTATTCCGCGGGTGCTTTGGCCGCCCGCGCAGGCATTACGTTCGCGTATAATCCCCAAATTGCACGTTACAACTTTCGTGGGATAGGCAGTAGCAAAAGCAACTATGTAGACTTGGCCGGTCTGCCTGGATTCCTGTAGGTTCCGGATTCGACTTCCCCCAGTTGAGTTTCTCCGCGATTGCATGTCTCGCCAGCCAGCGCCCACTGGCCCGAAGACTGACGGCGGTGGGGCCGCGGCCTTCGATGCTAAGGATTGCGCACCAAAGAACTGATTGATGCCTGGTTTCGCTGGACTACGAACTGACTTCGCCACCTGGGCGATCATGAGCGCGATGACGCTGTGCTGGTTGGCGTCGCTGCGCCTGGTTCCCAACTGGAAGCGCGACGGCTGGACGGCGCTGCTGAAATCGGTTTACGGGCTGGTGTGGCTCGATTTCGGCGTGGATATTGTGCTGCGCTTCGGGATGCTGGCCTACAACGCGGTAGAGTGGGGCAACGGCACGCCCCGGCTGGTGGCGCAGTCGGTCGAGGTCGTGAACACCACCCTTTTCTATTGCGGGCTGTTCTGGCTGGTGGTGGTTCTGGCCTACGCGGTGGCGTCGCCGCGCCAGAGCGCGGGGCCGCTGACGGTTGCGCGCGGGATCACTCCCGATTTTGCTTATCAGGCAGCGCTGCCGGTCTCGGCGCTGGCCACGATGGCCTTCTATCTCGCCGAGACGGGGAAGCTGCCGCTGGTGCTGATCACGCCGGTCTCGTTGCTGGCTTGCCTCTACATGGTGCCGGCGGCGATCGTGTGGTGGGACCATTTCCGGCGTCCGGGCCCGAAGTGGCGGATCGGCGGCATTCATCTCATTGTGCTGATGCCGGCGCTGGTGCACGGCATCATCAGCCCCTACCGCGAGAACCTTGCAGCGCTCTTCCTGATTCCCCTGATTGCCGCGCTCTTTGCAGGCCGGCGGCCGCGGCTGCGGACCGTGGTCCCGCTTGGCCTGGTGTGCCTGCTCCTGCTCAGTGTGGTGGTGCAGTCCTACCGGCGCATCAAGTGGGAAAACGTCCGTCCGGATGAGGTCGCGAGCGAGATCCAGCAGGACGGCCTGACCGGCTGGCTCAGCCTGGCCTCGGGCGAGCCGGTACACCGCTTCCATGGTTTCGATTCCTTCCTGCTGACGGTGGCGCTGGTGCCGACGCTGGAGCCGCACTCGGGGCGCCACGTACTGACCTCGGCGCTACTGCGCGGCGTGGTGCCGCGTGCAGTCTATAACGGCAAGAGCGGCGCCATGGCGGGCATCAATTTCGGCTCGCGCATTTGGGCGTATGACGATCCGGTCGTGCGCGAGGGCGGAGGCGCCTCAATTGCGCCCTCCATGCCCGGCGATCTCTACGATGCCGGCGGAGTGCTCTACATCGTTTTCGGCGCGCTGATCTGGGGCGTGTTGCTGGGGCTGGTGGACGGTTGGAAGTCGCACCTGCCGCCGTTTGCCGCTGCCACTGTCGTCGTGCTGGTGATGACGCAATGTGCCATGTCGGTGGAGCGCGACTTCGATAACTCCATCGCGACCTTCATTCAAACTTTGCTGGTGTTCGTGATCGTGGCCGGGGTGGTCGCCCTGGCGCGCCAGGACCAGGCGCGGTATTCGCATCGGCTGCTTCGGGGCCTTCATCACGCGCGCGGTTGGCGTGACGAGGTCGGACCGAGTCTGGAGCGCTCATAGACACGATGAGAGTGCTCATTCTGGCCACAGACATCTTCACCCGCGGCGGCATTGCGCGATACACCTCTACCCTCGCTTCTTCCCTGGGCAAGCTGCTCGGCCCGGAAAATGTGGATGTCCTGTGCTTCTTCGATTGGGGGAATACGGGCGAATCACCGAGCGATTTTCGCGTGCTGGGGATGGTCAGCAGCCGCCAGGGCGCGGGCGTTGGGTCGCGGCTGCAATTTCTGGCGAAAGCTTTGCGCGCGGGGGCAAGTGGATATGACCTGGTGATTGCCAACCATGTTGCGCTTGCACCGGTAGCGGCGCTGCTGAAGCTGGCCTTCGGGATTCCGTATTGGGTTGCGTGCCACAGCATTGAGATCTGGTGGGGCACCACACGCGCGCGCCATGCCTCGTTGAAGAAGGCCGACCTGATTCTCCCCATCAGCCGCTACACCGCCGATGTGATCCAACACATGAAGGGCATCGACCGCCAGCGCGTGAAGGTGCTGTACAACGCGATTCCCGAAGAGCTTGCGCAACAGTTGGTTCGGGATACGAAACCTCCTACCCAGGCGAAAGAAGCTTCCAGCCCGACGAACACAAAACTGGCGCTCGTCGGGGGCCCGGCTGGGATGGGGCACTCGACTACCCCCTTGTTGCTGTCGGTTTGCGCGCTGGTGCGAGGCAACGAGTTCAAAGGCATCGACACCGTGATTGAGGCCTTGCCCAGGGTCTTGCAGAGTGTCCCCGACTTGCAATACGTGGTGGTGGGCGAGGGCGAGATCAGGGCGAAGCTGGAGCGTTTCGCCGTGAAGGCGGGAGTGGCGGCGAACGTCAAGTTTGTTGGCGAGGTAACGGATTCGGAGCTGGTCGAGCTGTACCGGAGCTGCGACGCCTTCGTGCTGCCCAGCCGCGGACAACAGTTGCGCGGCGCAATCGGCGGCGAGGGTTTCGGCCGGGTTTACGTCGAGGCGGCGCTGGCGGGCAAGCCGGTCATTAGCAGTTGCGCGGGCGGCGCGGCCGAGGCGGTGCTAGATGGCAGGACGGGATTTCTGGTCGATCCCACGTCGGTGGACGATGTCGCGGAGGCCGTGCTTGCGCTGTTCACCAATCGCGAACGCGCGGCGGCGATGGGCGCTGCCGGCAGGAAGTGGGCGCGGCAGATGTTCTCGCAGGAAGCGCTCATGGAATCGCTGCAGTATCTCTTGCGCCCTTACGGATTCGAGCAGCGTGCTCGGCTGCAGTTGGTGCATGCGGGGGGCAAGCGATGAGGGCATTCAGTCGCTTTCTCACCAACACCTGTCAATGGGGCTCGTTCCTGGTGTCGCGCCTCGGCAAGAGGGCGAGCTAGCGCATGTGCGGCATTGTGGGAGTTTGGAGCGACGGCCGGCCTGAGCAGGTGCGCGCGGCGGTGTGCGACATGATGGCCGCATCGCGTCATCGCGGGCCGGATGCTGAGGCTTGCGTCGATGTGTTCTATCCCCCGTCCAGTGGAACGATGAAGAGCGGAAGTGACCTCCCAGGTCTCGAACCTCGCGAGACCCCTCGACAGGCTCAGGGCGGGCTTTGGGGCACCCACAATCTGGTGCTGGGACACACGCGACTCTCCATTCTCGACCTGAGCGAGGGCGCGCGCCAGCCCATGCACGATGCCGCGTCCGGTTCGTGGCTGGTGTTCAACGGCGAGATCTATAACTTTCGCCAACTGCGAGAAGAACTGGAGCAGCTGGGCGCAGGGTTGCAGCACGGTGAGTCGGAAGGCGCCGGCTCACCATGCGAACCCGGATTTGCTTCTACGGGCGACACCGAGGTCCTGCTGGCGGCGCTGGTGCACTGGGGCGAAGCGGCGCTGGACCGACTGGAAGGCATGTTCGCCTTCGCCTTCTGGGATGGGCGGGCGCGCAGGCTGCTGCTGGCGCGCGATCGCATGGGCGTCAAGCCGCTCTATTACTACTCCGGGCCGCGTGCGTTTGCGTTTGCTTCCGAAGTGAAGGCGCTGGAGCGCGCCAAGCTTGGCCCGCTGACGCTGGATCACGAGGCGATGGACTCGTTTCTCGCCTACGGCGCGGTCCAGGGGCCGAACACGATTTATCGCGAAATACGCGAGCTTGAGCCGGGGCGGCTGCTGCGTCTCGCGGGGCCGCACGAGGTCGAGGACCGTGAATATTGGTCGCTTAGCCGCACCGTGAGCGGGAGCGGTACGAATCACACGCAGAGCTTCGATGAAGCGGTCGGCAACGTCCGCGAGCGGCTGCGGGATGCGGTGGATTCGCATCTGGTCAGCGATGTGCCCGTCGGCGTGTTTCTCTCCGGCGGCGTCGATTCCAGCCTGCTGGCATTGCTGGCGTCCGAGCGCGCGAAGAGTGCGATCACGCTGCTGACCGTCGCCTTCGCCGAGCAGGAATTTTCCGAGCTCGCGTACGCACAGCAGATCGCGCGCGAACTTCCGCACCATCACGAGGTGGTCACGTTGAGCGCCGGGCAGTTGCGCGAGCTGCTTCCGGAGGCGTTGAGCGCGATGGACCAGCCGACCGTGGACGGGATCAACACGTATGTGATCTCGCGCGTGGGCGCATCGCTGGGACTAAAGGTGCTGCTGAGCGGGGTCGGCGGCGACGAGCTCTTCGGCGGCTACACCACATTCGTCAAGGTTCCGCGGCTGCTGCGCTTCGGCGGAGCCATGCGGCCAGTGGCGCCCATCGCGGCTAGGGTGGCGAAGAAGAACCCGATCCAGTGGCGAAAGATCGCCGACGCGGGACGGCCGCAGAACCTGGCCGAAGCTTATTTGCTCCAGCGCAGCATTCGCTGGACGCCGGAGGAGTTGCGCAGCCACGGCGCGCGCTTGCAGCTCGACATCGGCACGCTTAACGATTTTCAGAAGCTGGCGGTCCTGGAGCTTGAGGTCTATATGCGCAACCAACTCCTGCGCGATGCCGACGTCTTCAGCATGGCGAATTCAGTGGAGCTGCGCGTGCCATTTCTCGATCAGCGGCTGCTGGCAACCGCGCTGGCGATTTCGCCGAAGCACCACTTCGCAGGTGGCAGCGGCAAGCGGATCACGCAAAGAATTCTTGCCGAACTTACGAAGCAGGGAAGTGCGCGCCGCCGCAAGATGGGCTTCACCTTCCCCTGGCAACAGTGGCTGCCGACAACATTGAAGGACGATATCGCAAAGACACTGGGCGACCCGCGGCTCTACGAGCCGCTGGCGCTCGATCCGGCCTACGGGCGGAAACTGCTGGCCGGGCTGGGGCGACGTGAACGCAGGCAGTCGTGGCTGGAGGTCTGGTCATTGTTTGTGCTGCTGAATTGGTACGTTCGAACCGGGGTGGAATGTGCCGTCGCCTAAGGTGGCTGTGCTGTGCGCGATTGCCGGCATGGGAGGCGCGGAGCTGAGCCTGCTGGAGCTGGTCTCGCGGCTGCGTGACAGCTACGAGTTTCACCTGCTCATTCCGGGCGAAGGGCCGCTACAGAACGCTGCTGAACGCGCGGGCACGAAGACGTGGATTTTACCGTGGCCGGAGGCGATCTGCCGGACGGGCGAAACCGCGATGCGCGCGAGTCCAGGGCAACTGCTGCGTGCGGCCATGGACCTGCGATTGTTCACCCGCGATTTGTCGGCACTGCTGGCGGAGATCGACCCGGCGGCATTCATCACCAACGCGGTGAAGGCGCACATAGCGGGCGCGCTGGCGCGGCGGCGCAAGGATATCCCACTAATTTGGTATATGCGGGATGGATTGGAAGATCGTATCCTCTCTCGCAAGTTGTTGCGGCTGCTGTCGCGCCGCTGCGACCTGGCAATCTGCATTTCGCAATATGTGTTGTCGCAGCTGCGGGAATATGTTTCCCCGACGTTGCCTGCCCATGCGATTTACAACATTGTCGATCTGAACCGTTTCCATCCCGGGGTGTTGCCTGCCGCCGATCTGCAGAAGGCGCCAGGTGAGGTCTGGTTCGGCATTGTGGGGCCGATTACGCCATTAAAGGGGCACGACGTTTTTCTCGAGGCCGCGGAAAAAGTTGTCGAGCAGTTGCCGAATGCGGTTTTCGTGATTGTGGGGAATAACAGCTATTTCACCGAGGCCGGCCATGGCTATGAGGAAGTTTTGCAGCGCAAGTCGGCAAAGCTGCTGGGAGAGCGCGTGAAATTTCTGGGTTTCCGCAGTGATGTGCCGGCCGTCCTGTCGCAACTGGACGTGCTGGTGCAGCCCAACCGTGGTCCGGAAGGGCTCGGCCGCTCGCTGCTGGAGGCCATGGCGTGCAGCCTACCGGTGATTGCGGTGGATAGGTGGGGACCACGCGAGCTGGTGCGGCACGGCGAAACCGGCCTGCTCTTCGCGCCACTCGATGCCGAAGGCCTGGCGAAGCACATGGTGACGTTGGGAAGCGATGAGTCCCTGCGCCACTTCATGGGCAAGCTTGGCCACAGTTGGGTGCAAGAAAATTTTGTTCCACGCAAGCTGGCGGGAGAAGTCGATCAGCTCCTGGCCGGCGTTATCGCTTCCCAGCTCCAGGAGGCTGTTGCATGAAGGTTTTGCAGTTGGGGAAGTTTTACTTCCCCGTAGTCGGCGGCATTGAGACCGCTCTCAAGGACATCTGCGAGAGTCTGGCCGATCGGGTGGATTTCCAGGTGCTGGTGGCCAATACTTGTCTGCGCACCGAACGTGAGGACGGCCAAATTGCGGTGACGCGCGCGGCCAGCGCGGGGAAAATGTTCTCCTGCTCGATTGCGCCGACCTATCCCCTCTGGGCGCGCCGCATGGATGCCGACGTGATTCATGTGCATCTGGCGAACCCGCTGGCGGAATTGTCGGGACTGCTGGCCCGCCGCGACATTCCGATCGTGGCGCATTTCCACAGCGATGTCGTCAGGCCGGTGCCCGGGCCATTGCGCGTGGTGTACAAGCGCTTCCTGCACGCCTTCTACCGGCGGGCGAATTGCATTGTGGTGCCCACGCCCCGGCACATCGAAATCTCCAATTTTGTTCCGCACTATCGCAAGAAGTGTCGCGTGGTTCCGTTCGGAATTCCGGTCTCGAAGTTCGACCTCGACGATAGCCGCCGCAAGAAGGTCGACGAGATGAAGGACGGCCTGCCGACCGTGCTTTTCGTCGGGCGATTGGTCCACTACAAGGGCGTGGAGTACCTGATTCACGCGTTGGAGAACATGAAAGCGCGGCTTTGGATTGTGGGAACGGGCCCGCTGGAAGAGTCGCTGAAGACGCTGGCCTATGATCGAGGTGTTGGTGATCGTGTACAGTTCCTGGGGCATGTGTCGGACGAGGATCTGATTGCGTGCTATCACGCGTGCGATGTCTTTGCGCTGCCCTCGATCACCAACCAGGAGATGTTTGGACTGGTGCAACTGGAGGCGATGGCGTGCCGCAAGCCGGTGGTCTCGACCGACCTGCCGACGGGAGTGCCGTGGGTGAACCAGCACGGCACCACTGGTTACTGCGTCGAGCCGCGCAATCCCGGCGAATTGGCCGGCGCTATCGAGCGGTTGCTTTCCAATCGCGAGCTGCGCGAGGAAATGGGTGCGGCGGCGCGCGCGCGCGTGGAGCAGCAATTCAGCTCAGTAAGAATGGCCGAAGCGATGCTGCAGGTGTATGAGGAAGTGTTGAGCACGGCCTACGAACCGGCCGCAGTCGAGGAGTTGGAGCCGGCAGTGGGCTCGTTCAGCGATTGAACTGGCAGGAGCGCTTATGCCTCCGCTTAACCTGCGGGATACGATCCTCAACGCGTGGAAGACCAATAACCGCGTCACCATCTTTCTGGTGGAGAATCTCACTGCCGAACTCTGGGACGCCACGGTGCCCGGAGCCTCGCGGCGTAGCGTCCGGATGCTGGCCGGGCACATCCACAATGCCCGGTGCATGTGGCTGAAGACGCTCGGCAAAGAAAACGGCATCACGGTGCCGCCCTCTGTTGATCGTTACAAGGTGAAATCTAAGGAACTGGTTACAGCGCTGGAGCGCAGCGGCGCCGGCATTCTATGCCTGCTCGAGCTCGGTTGCGACCACGGAGGAAGCATTCCTGCCACGTCGGCCTATGTGTGGCGCAACCTGCCACTCGATGTTGGGCATGTTCTCGGCTATTTCATCGCGCACGAAGGCCATCACCGGGGACAGATTGTGATGCTTGCGCGGCAATTGGGACATCGCCTGCCGGCAGAAGTCATGGGCGGCATTTGGCAGTGGGCGAAGCGGTCAAGAGAAAGCTAGAAGTACAGATCATTCCGGAACCCAGGTTAGCCCAACCGAAGGGTGAACCTGGGGCACCACCACCAAAGACGCGAACCTGTGGACGAAGATCGCAAGACCTAAGACGTGCAGCTATTCCGTCCCATTTACGTTTCCACGGTAGTCGATTGCGCAAGTCCCGACGCATTTGTAAGGGCGGAACACATTTCCTGACAAGCTGCGGATTGTGATCTGGCCGTTTTCTTCGATCGTCGCATTGCGAAATGCGCCGCTGGTCGCGATGGCCGTGTTGTTGGCGAAACGATCGATCGTTGCATTGTTGAACTGGAAGGCATTGTAGGTGGTGCGCAACAGATGGTAGTGTGTGCCCGCCGGCAGGGCGTCCGCGTCGTCATCGGTCTCCACGAGCGAGCTGTTGACGAAGGCCCGAATCAGGCGATCGCCGCGATCGGTGAACAGCACCCGATTTGTCCAGCCGAAGCCCCACTCACCGCCGCGCAGCATCACCCAGCGGCTCTTGCCTGACGTCATGCAGACCGTCGATGACGGTTTCGCCACGCTGCACACCGTCCCGGTGTCGTACTCGTGCTGCTCGTCGAGGTAGATGTTGTCGCTCACGTCCACGGGCGAGCCGCTGATGACATAGCCGGCGCTGCGCTCGCCGGGGCCATTCTGTCCTACTTCGCGCACCAGGTTGCCGCGAATCACCGAGCAGGCGTCGCACTCAATGCCCGCGCGCCCGGCCGTGTCGCGCACGCTGTTGAAGCTCACCTCCATATCGCGCATGACGAGAGAATTGCCCGCGCTGATACCGCCGTCGAAGACGCGATTGCGGGTAATGGTGGAGCGCCCGGTGAAGGTGTGCGCCAGTCCGCCGACGTTGATGGTGCCGAAGTGCAGCTCGTTGTCGGCGATGGTGAGCTGTGAGACGGAGCCGGTCGAGCCTTCCTGCAGGGCGATGTAGATGTCGCCGTGATCGAGGAAATTGCCGCTGATCTCGGAAGTATCGAGTCCGCCGTAAGCAATGCTGGCACCATGAAAGATGTTGCTGCTGATTCTTACCTTGGTCGGAAGGTGCCCGAGGTTGTCCTGGCCGGATTCAATACCGGTAGCGTTGCCCGGCGGCGGCAGATGTGCCTCGAAGACGTTGTCGTGAACATAGATGCCGGATTGCGCGACGATCAGCATGGAAAAGGTGCGCGAGTCGCCGATTTCTGCGAAGCGGTTGTCGCGAACGACTCCGGCCTCATTGTTTACTTCAAGAGATGGGTCGAAGCGGCTGAATGAAATAGCGTTGTCGCCGTGGCCGTACGACGCCGAGCGCAGAAGAAATGTGTTGTCGTGAATGCTGGAGGCTGTGCTGTCCAGCAGATTGACCAGTTTGTTGGGATTGCCTTCGAGGCTGAGATGGTCAAGCTCGACGTCGTGGCAGGCGTGGCAGATGAAGATTGAGACCCAGTCGTAGGATGAACTGGAGTCGTTCCAGACGATGCTCATGTCGTGCAGGTGAATGTTGCGACCGAGCCCGGGAGCGTTTGCGAAGAGCGTGGCCGGTGGATCGCTCGCGCGCTGGACCTTGATAATCGTGTGCCCCACGCCCGCGCCGCGGAGATCGACGTTCGAAGGAAGGATTACACCGGCCCGGCTGCCCGTGCTGTCGCGTTGTTGCCACGACGAGATGGGGCTGGCTTCATAGTTGCCCGTGGGGACGAAGACTTCGCATGGGCTGTTATGGCAATCGAGGATGGCTGCCTGAATGCGCTCGACGATGGAAGCACCGGGATAGTGGGCCGCATTGCGAGTGATAGGTTCATTCGTGTGATCGCTCGAGGCTTGCGCGAGGCAAATGCTCCATCCGCAACAAAAGACGGCAAGGGTGGGGATAATAGCCCATCTCCGTGCGAAGCAAGCAAGCATGAAAGATCGGAGCCAGTGATGAATGAGGCGCCAGTGTCGCTGTGGAGGCGAGACAGACAAGCTGTGAGGTTATCCCACCCCGTCGCTTGGTTTGACGACGAGGTGGGGAAAAACTGGCTAGTGGCGTGGATTTTCGTTGGTAAGGTTGACAACCGTCCCATCGAACTTCGTGATCTGGATGTTGAACGGCTCGAAGTAGGAGTTGGCGCGATCGTACAGAACACTGATGCCGACGGCTTCACCGAGTATGATCGACCAGTAGCTGGAGCTGCGGAAGTGAATGCCGGCGTGGATTCCGTGGCCGAAGGTGACGTTGAAGGCCAGCTTCTGCAGTTCACTGTTGACGGTCAACTGGTCGCGATCATGGCCGGTGTAAGGCACGAGGGAAAGTCCGTCCTGGCTCGGCACCATGACATCGGAGTGGTTGTCAACGAGCAACTGCCGCATGTTCTGGTTTCCGTCGAAGAAGAACTTGATTGCCGCGATGCAGGCGCCTCCGACGGTTCCATGTCCGGTGGGATAGCACGGATGCGTCGGCGCGCCTTCGGGGAAGGCCAGCGGTAGCAGATAGCCGCCGTACTTCGAGAAGATGAGAGGCAGAGCCGCGGAGTTCAACAGGTCCGGATGTAGATACTGTGACGCCTGCGGCATCGGATGTTGATTGGTCGCGCGGGCTTGGAGCAAAGCACCCATTTCTTCCGGGCGCTGCCGCAGGTTGACGATCCACTTGTGGAACCAGGCTGCTTTTAATGCTCGCGTCGCCATCTCCGGGATGGTTCCTACAGCGTCCACTGGCCCAGCCTGGCTGCTGGCGCTACCAAAGGTGCCAAAGCCGTGTTCGCTGAGCGAGCCGATATAAGGGTTACCCGGATTGACCGGGCAGCCAAGACCCGCAAGAACCAGTCCGGCGATGAAGTACTCCTGATGGAGCGCATCGACGTGGGTGTAGGCCGTCATGTCGCGGCCCATGCGGACGAAGCGATAGGTGGGGTCGAACCGCAGGCTGAACGACGGCGGGAAGCCGCTTTCGATGGAATTGTACTCATGCGGGTTGGTGCAGTAATCAGCCCCGCCTTCACCGACCGAGAGGAATCTCTGGAACATCTGCGACAGAGGTTGCACGCCCAAGAAAGTGGGCTGCAGAAGGAACTGGGAGATGTAAGGCCCCACAACGTTGCCGTCGCCGGGATAAAACTGGCCGCGGAAAAGGTTGGCCGGTGTAACCGGGTAGGGAAACTGGCTGCCGGGGCTGCGCACGTAGGACAACCGATTCATGTCGGCACAGGCCTGGGCTACCAGCGAGTTGCTGGCATAGTCGGTGAACTGTACGTCGCGGATCTGCGACGCCCAATAGTGTTCGACCATTTCCGCGGCTGTCTGGGCGCTGGTGATCGAGGGCGCGGGCGGAATGTTGGTCGCGTGAGAGTCCCGTCCTTCCAGGTCAAATGCCAATGACCCCAGCGGGCCGTTGAGGGTGCCAGTGAAACCCGGCCCACCGGGATTTCCTACAATGATGTTCTGGAAGTCCTGGAAGCGCCCGGTCTGAAGTGCGTAGGTGAGGCTTAGCCAAGCCTGGGGATTGACGATACCCAGGTATGGGTGCGGCAGGCACTTGCTCCAACTTCCGCTGAAGTCGGTGAAACGTGCGGCGTCGCCGTTGTCGGGTAGTTCGCCGATGTCGATGTACTCGTTCTCGGCGGTCTGCGAGCGGTACCCGTAGCTGGCTGCGGCGCGGGAACGGGAGCTATAGGGTACGACCGAGGCGTCAGCCTTCAAGGGAACCGCCGCCAGTGCGACGGCGGCGGCGCTGCCCATGCCGAGTTTACCAATGAACGACCGGCGGCTGCTGTCGGCCGGCGCAGCCGCAGCCTGGTCCTTCGCATTGTTGTTCTGTGCGGGTTCCTCGCCAGGGACAGGCTTGGACCCTTCGCAACTTTCTTGCGGATCCTTCATGTTGATCTCCTCTTGCGGGTGAAACAGGCGCCTGGGAGCAGTAGGGGCAGAGCGGGTGAGGACCGCACAGCAGCGTGCACCGCCTGAGTGAGCTCCGAAGCCTGCGAAGTTTTGTGCGAAGCAATAGACGCGAGCAACTATTCAACGAAGACGAGCAAACCAGCGTCGGTTAGGAATTTCCCCACTGCAATCCCGAGCCAACGGCAAAGGTCAAATTCAGCTCCGCCTTCGTAGCGCAAATACTGAGACCAAAGGATGGGAATGTCAAGACCATTTTGGTGCCTGATAAGAGAGTAATGCTCCCCGGTAACAGCGTCGTAACACACACAAAAGCGGAATCGGGACGCGCTCGAGAGGCCGCGCGGCCCCGGAAGCGTTACGATTTGGTGGGTGCGCTGGCGCTGGCTATGCATTGCCACTTGCCATTTTTCAGCCAGGTATCGAGCCAGCGCTCGTGCTCATCGACCGTCTTGCCGTTACCCAAGGTGCCTTTGCCGCGCCATGCACCGGCGGCGATGGCCAAATTGCCATGCACGGTCACCTTCATGTCGCTGAGCTCGAAGACCTCCCACTTGGCGGATTTGATTCTGTCGAGGGTTTGAGACTTGTCATACAGGGTCCCGTCGGTGTCCATCTCAATAAAAACTTCGGATAACATCGGGGCGACCTTGGCGGGATCGTTTTCCTTCGCAGCCGCCGCCCACTGCTCCTCCATCCGTGTAATTGTTTCAGCAATATCAGCGCTCGCGGGACCTGTAACCTGATGAGTCTGTGCCATGATGATCAACTCTCCAAAATGTGAGAAATGCGGAGTCAGTAGGACCCTTCGTTTATGGTACGAGACGGCATTGTACACGCGCGCCGATCACTAATTCGTAGAAAAGACAGACGTGTCGCGGCCGGTTTTTAAATTTAACACCGCTCGATGGAACTGCGATCGTGTCGTAAAGTTTCCGTGGCCTGTAACTTTTGCGAAGTTACCGTGTCACATCAGGTCAAGGTTCTGCGGAGGCGTTAAGTGGATCCTTCTCCCTCTGTAGAGCTGTTGGGGGCCGCTGGCGAGCAACCAGTGGCCCCTGTTTGCGACCGATTGTCAATCTCAAGTAATCCAAATTTCCGAAGATGCCCGGACCTGACGCTTGGTTGCGAGTTCACACCCGCGCCAAGTGTACGCCGAACCACTTCCTGCGATCGCACCAACTGTGTTCGAGCCTGTAGCCGCTCTCGCGCAAGATCGACTCGATCATCGCGTCGGTGTACTTGTAGCTGTTTTCGGTGTGGATGCGCTCGCCGGCGGCGAACTTAACGTCGAGGTCGAGCGCGGGCAGGAACACGGTCTGGTCGGCCACGCTCTCAAGGTAGATCTCCATACGCGAGCAGCGGCGGTTCCACAGCGCGACGTGACGCCAGTCGTCGAGGTTGAAATCGGCGTCGAGTTCGCGGTTCAGGCGGGCAAGAATGTTCTTGTTGAAGGACGCGGTCACGCCCTGGGCATCGTCGTAGGCGGGCAGCAGGATCTTCGAACTCTTGGAGTAATCAGCGCCCAGCAATAGCGCGTCTGCTGGCCGCAGCGTTTGGCGGATGCGGCGCAGGATACGAATGGCATGCGGCGGCTCGAAGTTGCCGATGCTGGAGCCGATGTACAACACCAGCTTGCGTCCTGTGATGCGGCTCAGTGCAGGGACGCCGCCGGTGTAATCCGCCACGATCGGGTTGACGCGCAGGGAGGAAAATTCCTTGCCCAGTTGGCGAACACCTTGGTCCAGGGCCGAGGGCGAAACGTCGATGGGATAAAACAGCGACCGGCTCTGGTGATGCAGCAGCTCCTCGATGAGGATTCGGGTCTTGGTCGCCGTGCCCGCGCCCAACTCCACCAGCGTCAGCGCAGGTCCCGCGCGCCGCAGAATATCGGCGGCGTACTCCTCGAAAATGCTGCTTTCGGTGCGCGTGAGGTAATACTCCGGCAGCTCGGTGATCTCTTCGAAAAGCTGCGAACCGGCCTCGTCATAAAAGAGCTTCGAGGGCAGATGTTTTGGCTCCGCGGTAAGCCCTGCGTAGACATCGAAGGCTATCGCGTCATTGGTCAGGAACTGCAGCTTAGTCGTTGCCATTGGCCAACCGGACGCCCATGAATTGCCAGCGCACATGGGGCGGGAAGAAATTGCGATATGTGGGCCGGATGTGCGACCGCGGCGTGGCGCAGGAGCCTCCGCGAAGCACCATCTGGTTGCACATGAATTTTCCGTTGTACTCGCCGACGGCGCCGGCCGCCGGCTGGAAACCGGGATACGGTGTGTAGGCGCTGCCGGTCCACTCCCAAACGTCACCGAACATCTGCAGCAGCGGTTCAGCGCCGGCGGCGGGCTGCGGATGGAGCACCTCCGGGTCCAGAAGATTTCCGTCGATCGGACATGTCTCCGCCGCGACCTCCCACTCGAACTCAGTCGGCAATCGCGCATCGGCCCAGCGCGCGAAGGCATCCGCCTCGTAGAAACTGACGTGACCAACCGGCTCGCTCAGCCGCAGGGGCTGCATGCCTGCGATCGTGTAATTCCACCAATCGCCGTCGCGCTGCTCCCAATACAGTGGCGCCGTCCATTGATTGTTGCGAACCGAGTCCCAGCCGTCCGACAGCCACAATGTGGGAGTGCCATAGCCGCCATCGCGCATGAACTCGAGATATTCGCCATTGGTGACCAGACGCGATGCCAGCTGAAACGCCTTGAGATAAACCTTATGGCGCGGGCCTTCATTGTCAAAGGCGAAGCCGTCGCCCGCGAATCCAGCGGGGTACACGCCTTCGGCGAAGCTCCGCCATTGCACGTTGGGCGCCGTCGATGGGGCGGTATCGATCGGCGTCGCGGCGCGATAGGCGGGTCGCACCGGATTGGCCCACAGCCCATTCTTCACATCGGTGACGATCAACTCCTGATGCTGCTGTTCGTGGTGCATGCCCAGCGTGATCAGTTGGATGGCTTCGTCCGGCAGATCGCGGTCGAGCACGCGCACCATCGCCTCTTCAACGTAGCTACGATACGCATGAACTTCGTCCAGGCTGGGCCGCGAAAGAATGTGCCGCAGCGCGCGCAACGGCCGCTCGCCCACGGTGTTGTAATAGGAATTGAAAAGATTGCGGAAGGCGGGATGATACGGGCGGAATTGGTCCCCATACTGCGACAGCACAAACGTCTCGAAGAACCAGGTGGTATGGGCCAGATGCCACTTTGCCGGACTGGCGTCCGGCATCGGTTGCAGGCTGTGGTCCTCGACCCCAAGCGGCGCGCACAGGCGCAACGAAGTCTCGCGGACCGCAATAAAATCGCGCACCAGCGACTGCTGACTCGCTGCCGGACTTGCCATCGGATTGTCTCGCGATATTGTAGTACCGGCCGTAGCCGTCTGAGACATAAAGACCTTTTGATGCGGAAAATGGCGCCCATGCCGATGATGCCGGCACGACCGGCTTTCCGACTCAGACAAAGATGCTCAGCGTGGAAGAAAGGTACAAATTTTCGTAAGAGGGTTGTCGGCCTATTTGACTACTCGCACCGGGGCAGGGGATGCAACCGGTGCCTCAGGCATCACCATTGAGGGCTTCTTATAGAGTCCCCGAATGTCGTTCCAGCGCACGCTCAACATCTCCAGGCTCATCTTGAGGCCATCGCGCAGCGGGCTGATCTTGGAGCGATGATCGTGCGCCCACTCGACAGGCACCTCGACTGTACGCAGCTTGAACTTATCGCTCAGGAACAACAGTTCGGGATCGAAGCCCCAGCGCTCGACCCGCTGGCGGGTGAAAATGGTCTGCGCGGCGGCGCGCGTAAAGGCCTTGAAGCCGCATTGCGTGTCGCGGTACTTCAGTCCCAGCACAATGCGCAGCGCCAGGTTGAAGAGCCGCCCATAGAGCTGCCGGTGCCAGGGCTGGCGCTCGGTTTGCAACTCCGCCCGCAGCCAGCGCGAGCCGATCGCGACATCCGCGCCGCTGGCAATCGCCTCGAACAGTTTGCTGGCTTCGTAAACCGGAGAGGACAGGTCGGCGTCGGTAAACAGCAACACATCGCCATGGGCATTCAGCATGCCGTTGCGGACGCTGTAGCCTTTGCCGCAATTTCCCGGGTTTTCCAGCAGGCGGATCTCCGGATGAAGCACCGCGAACCGCCGCACCACGCCGGCAGTGTCATCGCTGGAGCCGTCGTTGACCACGATGATTTCAGCCTGTAATCCTTGCCCGTCGATGAAGTCCAGGACCTTGGGAAGAGAGACCGTGAGCCGCTCGCTCTCGTTGTAAGCCGGGATGATGATGCTGTAGCTCAAATCGTTCATCAGCCACTTAGACGCTTTTCATTGTATGTCAGTTGTCACATAGTTAACATCGCCGAAACCAAAAGTTTCCATGAGCCGTCAGACGCCGCCGTTGCGCCGTGACGAGCTGCGGACCCGGCGCCCGTCGAGCGCCCGACTTGCGGAGAACCGCAGCCTCGAATTAGCCTCAGCTCGTATCCCATGCGTTTCGCCGGTCTGGTTTTCATCGCGCTGCTCATCTCGCTGTCGGCCCAGGCAGCCTCGAAGACACATATAGTGAGCTTGGGCAAGCCGATCAAGGTCAAGCTCCTGATCGGGCCCTCCGAAGACAAGACGCTGGACATCTCCATACGCTCGCTTTACGTCGACGGCAGGGTAAAAGAGTTCACCACGGGCAGCACGCACGATGTTACCGATCGCGAATTCGTGGTCCGCCGCGCCTACCGTATCAACGACGCTTTGCCGGATGACGCGCGTCAGGCTCCCAAATGGCTTTGGCAGCAGGGAGGCTGGCTGCTGGTGAACCGCATCTCCGGCAAGATTGTTGTCCTTAAGCTGCCTGACTTCGACCCGTTTTACTCGGATGTGAGCTGGTATCGCGACTACGCGGCCTATTGCGGCATCTCCAACTCGGGCGAGCGGGTGATTGCCCTGGTCGCCGAGATCGGGAGCGGCAAGCCGCTGTTTCGCAAAGACGTGGGCAACAACAGCAACGGCGAGGCGCCCGACAGCGATTGCTCGCCACCGCATTGGGAGCGGCAGCCGGCACGGGTCACGTTTCTGCCGAAGGTGGGCGAGCAATTTACTGTAAATGTCAGCGGACGCTTTGCCGATGAAGCCGCGGCGGAACGGGATTCGGACGAACAATAATCAACCACAGAGACACAGAGACACAGAGAAAAAGGAAAACAAGAAAGAGGAAAATTCTGGTGCCCCGGCTTTTATTCGCGGAGTGTATTCATATCTCAGTATTCCATTTGGGTTGACCTTAGAGGAATTTGATACGAAACTCTGTGCCTCTGTGTCTCTGTGGTTAATCTTGCTTTCTGAAGTGAGGGACTCTGAAGACACTCGACGAAAACCTTCGTGATGCCGAAATTGCCCATGGCCATCTTTGCGCGGGACAGGTGCTGGGAGTGCGGCTGGCGATGCGCGGACTGGAGTTGCTGGGCATCGACGATCCGCATGGCAAGGACCGCAAGCGGCTGATCACGTTCGTCGAGATCGATCGCTGCGCCACCGATGCGGTTGCCGTGGTCACTGGCTGCCGGCTGGGCAAGCGCGCGCTGAAGTTTCGCGATTGGGGCAAGGTGGCCGCGACCTTTGTCGATCTCGAATCCGGACGCGCTGTGCGGGTGTGTGCCAAAGAAAGCTCCAAGACGCTGGCGCGGCAGATGCATCCCGAGATCGCCAGCAAGAACCAGCAGCAGATGCTCGCCTACCGCGAGATGTCGAATGAAGAGCTGTTTTCCGAGCAGTGGGTTAAGGTCTCGCTGCCGCCCGAGGAGTTGCCCGGTTATAAAGGCGAGCGCGTCGTCTGCGCCGAATGCGGCGAGGGCATCAACTTCCAACGCGAGGTGCGGCGGGAGGGAAAGGTCCTGTGCCGGGCGTGCGCGGGGGCAAAGTACTACGAGGAGATTCCTTAGTCGACCTTTCTTGCCAGTGCGTGTTCGGCCACGTGCGCCACGCGCAACACGGTCGCTTCGTCGAAATGCTTGCCCAGAATCTGCATGCCGATCGGCAGTCCCTCTTTGCTCTTGCCACACGGGACCGAAATCCCCGGAATTCCCACGAGATCGGCGGTCACGGTGAAGATGTCGGCGAGATACATTGCCAGCGGGTCTCCTGTCTTCTCGCCCAGCTTGAACGCAGGCGTTGGCGTGGTCGGCGTGATGATAGCGTCAACCTTCGCGAACGCCTCATCGAAGTCGCGCGCCAGCAGGCTGCGCACACGCTGCGCCTTCAGATAGTAGGCGTCGTAATATCCCGCGCTCAGGACATAGGTTCCCAGCATGATGCGTCGCTTCACCTCCGCGCCGAAACCGGCATCCCGGGTGCGGCGGTACATTTCGGCGAGCGTCTTGCCGTCGGTCCGCAGGCCGTAGCGAACGCCGTCGTAGCGCGCCAAGTTGGATGAAGCTTCGGCGGTCGCAATGACGTAATAGGTGGGAATTGCGTAGGCGGTATGAGGCAGGGAAACGGGAATGATCTCCGCGCCGGCTTTCGCCAGCTCCTGAATTCCGTATTCGACGGCCGCGCGCACTTCGGCATCGAGACCTTCGCCGAAATACTCGGGGGGAACCCCGATCTTCAGCCCAGTTAAAGGCTGGCCTACATACATGCTGTAGTCGGGAACGGGTACGTCTGCCGTGGTGGAGTCGAGCGGATCGCGTCCCGCGAGGACTTGCAGCAGCAGCGCGGCGTCCTTCACGGTCTTGCCGAATGGGCCGGGGTGGTCAAGCGACGAGGCGAAGGCAATCAAGCCGTATCGCGAGACGCGGCCATAGGTTGGCATCAGTCCCACGACTCCGCAGAACGCAGCCGGCTGCCGGATCGAGCCGCCGGTATCGGAGCCGATAGAGGCAACCGCTGTTCCCGCAGCCACCGCAGCCGCGGAGCCGCCCGACGAGCCTCCCGGCACGCGCGAGGGATCGCGCGGATTGCGCACGGGATAGAAACC
>Ga0335081_10000606_pt1 | contig 59808 bp, 55 predicted proteins | sample Lox_Sample_35_FD_206713 | JGI IMG/M metagenome (GOLD analysis project Ga0335081, IMG submission 206713) | Soil microbial communities from Loxahatchee National Wildlife Refuge, Florida, United States - Lox_Sample_3.5 | ecosystem: Environmental > Terrestrial > Soil > Wetlands | place: USA...
CAAACCCTGAAGTAGCGCCAAACTTCCAATTTCTCGTGGCTTTAAATGAGGTTTGATGCAGTTCTTTGCCATCAAGGTTACCAATCGCAAACACATCGTGTGCTAACCATTCTCCTGTACGGTTTTGCGCAAGAATGTTCCCGTTGCAGCGGGCTTTATGCGCGGCAGTTGGAGGAAAATTCACCGTGCTCGATCGGACGGAACATAAAGCGGCGGAGCGGGTGACGGCGCTGGTGCGTCAGCTCCTCGCCAAACGCAACCTCGACCGGCCGGTCGGCGCCGACGAGAGCCTGACCGCGTGCGGCCTGTCGTCGCTCGACGTGGTCAACTTGATGCTGGCGGTCGAGGGCGAGTTCGCCATCAAGATTCCGGACCGCGACATGACGCCGACGAACTTCCGCTCGATCGCGAGCATCGAGGCGCTGGTCCGGGCGCTCTCGTCCGAGCCCATGCCGGCAAACGGCTGACGCGTCTAATTTCCCACTCCGGCCTCGAGCGCCGTCCGGCGCGCTCGGCCGAGCGTGGCCCCTTCCCCGGTATCAGCCATGTGCCTTCTTGTCGACGCGGCAGCGTGCACCATCTTGGCGTAGCAAGGTTAAACGAGAGAGGGGCGCCGCCATGTCGATCCGGCCCGTGAAGCAAATCGTGACATCGAAGCCGACGCTCGAAGGCGCCGGCGTCAAGCTGCGCCGCGCGTTCGGCTTCGGCGACACGCAGACGACCGATCCGTTCCTGCTGCTCGACGATTTCCGCAACGAGCGGCCGGAGGATTATCGCGCCGGCTTTCCCTGGCATCCGCATCGCGGCATCGAGACGATTACCTACGTGCTTGCCGGCAATGTCGAGCACGGCGACAGCCTCGGCAACCGCGGCAATCTCGGCTCGGGCGACGTGCAATGGATGACGGCCGGCCGCGGCATCCTGCATCAGGAAATGCCGCACGGCGACGCGCAGGGCCGCATGCACGGCTTCCAGCTCTGGGCCAATCTGCCGTCGTCGCTGAAGATGACGGCGCCGCGCTACCAGGACGTCAAGGCTGCCGCGATTCCGGAGGTGATCGACGACGACGGCACCCGCGTGCGGGTAGTCTGCGGCGACTTCTGGGGCAAGCGCGGCCCGATCGAAGGCGTCGCCGCCGATCCGCGCTACCTCGACATCGCCGTGCCGCCCGGCAAGCGCAAAGTGCTGCCGGTCGAGACCGAGCGTCACGGCTTTGCCTATGTGTTCGAAGGCTCCGGCAACTTTCGCGCCGCCTCCGAGCCGTTCGGCGTGCTGACCGAGCAGACCGATGGCGCAACCGAGACGCTCGTCCGCGAGCAGACCGGCAACCGGTCGCTGGTGCTGTTCGACTCCGGCGACGAGGTCGTCGTGCAGGCCGGCGATGAAGGCATCCGCTTCCTGCTCGTCTCCGGCAAGCCGATCAAGGAGCCGGTCGCCTGGTACGGGCCGGTCGTGATGAACACCGAAACCGAGCTGCAACAGGCGTTCACCGAGCTGCGCAACGGCACCTTCATCCGCTAGCGCGCAATCGCTTCAGTTGGAATCGATTGGCGCTCTAGCATTTTGCTGAAGCATGATCTTTTCGGAAAGCCGGTATCCACTTTTCCGGATCATGCTCTAACATACGCGCCTCGTAGCAAAGCCGCGCCGGCAAACGGCGCGGGGGGAGGACGCGTGAACGACGACGTGCTTCTGGTCGGCAGTATCCCGCTCGATACCGCCGAGGAGGTTTTCCGCAGTTTTGGCGCAACGCTCGGTCCGTCGCTCAAGGCCATGCCGGACGGCGAAATCGGGCCTCGCAAGCACTGGATCAGCCGGGTCCACTATCAGGTGCTGGCCGGCCACCCTGAGCTCGAAGCGGTGCGGCACCCGGCGCCGGAGAACGGCGTCGAGCGGCTCAATCCGCGCAACGCCGGCGACTCCTGGCTGTTCAAGGTCAAGGACAGCGTCGAGCGCGTGCGCTTCGGCGATCCCGGCTGGCGGCTCGGCTATGCGCGCGAGGCGCTCAACTCGTATTTTGTGTTCAAGACGCTGCGCGAGCAGGGCGTGCTGGCGCAGCACCTGCGCTTCCAGGTGTCGCTGCCGTCGGTCAACAGCGCGCTGCCGCCGCGGATTTTTCCGAACAGCGCGGACATCGCCAAGATCCGGCCAGGCTACACCGACGCGCTCGCCGCCGAGATCGGCACCATCACGCAGAAGATTCCGAATGCGGATTTGGCGATCCAATGGGATTGCGCAACCGAGGTGCAGGATGCCTACGGCTCCGCATCAGGCTCGTCGGGCGAAGCGCGGATCGAGCGCAATCTCGATCAGTTCCGCCGTCTGTCGCCGCTGATCCCGGAAGCCGCGCTGCTCGGCTATCACTTTTGCTTTGGTACGCTCGGCGGCTGGCCGCGCTTTGCGCCGCCCGATCTCTCCGCAACCGTCGCGCTCGCCAATGCCGTCGTGGAAGCGTCCGGGCGCCGCGTCGACTGGGTCCATATCCCGGTGCTGCCCGATGCGGACGACGCTTTTCTGGCGCCGCTGAAGAATTTGCGGCCGCGTGGCGCGCGCGTCTATCTCGGCGTCGTCCACCACATGGACGGCTTCGATCAACGCCTCGCCGCGGCGCGCAAATACCTGCCGGAGTTCGGGGTTGCCGGCTATTGCGGCTTCGGCCGCGTGCCGCCGAACGAGATCCCAGCGGTGCTTGACGACCACGTCCGCGCCATCAAGGCTGCCGGCTGAACTCAGGCCGGGGAGGATTTTATGGCCGTTTGCCTTCGACACATGGCGGCCGCGGCTTTGGCCGCCGCACTGTGCGCGCGGGCGACCATCGCCGGCGCCGAGGACTTTCCCGATCGCGCCATCAAGATCATCGTGCCGACGTCGCCCGGCGGCTCGATGGACACCACCGCGCGCGTCATCGGCGAGAAGCTGCAGGAGAAATGGGGCAAGCCGGTCGTGATCGAGAACCGGCCGGGCGCGTCCATGCAAGTCGGCACCGAGGCCGTGGCGAAAGCGCCGCCGGACGGCTACACGCTGCTGGTCGCCCATGACGGCACCATGGCGATCAATCCGCTGGTCTATCCGAACTTGCGTTACGATCCGCAGAAGAGCTTCGTGCCGCTCGGCCTCGTCGTGTCGATCCCCGAAGCCGTCATGGTCAATGTCGGCGTGCCGGCGAACTCGCTTGCCGCGCTGATCGCGCTTGCCAAGAAACAGCCGGGCCAGCTCACCCACGCCACCGGCGGCTCGGCGACGCTGTTGTCCCTCGAGCTCTTCAACGCGATGGCCGGAACCGACATCCGCAGCATCCAGTATCGCGGCGCCGCGCCGTCGGTGACGGCGGGCATTGCCGGCGAAACCTCCATCGTCATCGCCGACCTGGTCAGCGCCGCGCCCGCGCTGCACTCTGACCGCATCCGGCCGCTCGCCGTGACCAGTCTGACGCGCGCGAAGCTTTATCCGGAGCTTGGCACCGTCAACGAGCTCGGCGTTGCGGGCTACGAGGTCAACACCTGGTCCGGCGTGTTCGCGCCGGTCGGAACGCCGAAGGACGTGACCGCCAAGATCGAGGGCGCCATCAAGGAAGCCGTCGGCATGCCCGATGTGCGCGCACGCTTCGAGTCGACCGGCGGCGTCGTGCGCAGCGGCACCGCCGACGAGCTGAGGCAGACGATCGCGATCGACGCCGCCAAATGGGCAACGCTGGTGCAGGAGCGGCACTTGACCTTCGAGCAGCAGTGAGGACCATGGCCAAGACGATCTATTACGCCAGCATCGGCCCCGAGCTCTTCGCTCACGACATCGACGTCGATGGCGCGGCGCTGACAAAGCGCGGCGCGGTGAGCGTGCCCGCCAATATCCAATATGTCTGGCCGCACCCCACGCGCCGCACCCTCTATGTCGTGTCGAGCAACGGCGGGCCCGGTGGGTTGGTCGGCGACACCCATCGCGCCAATGCATTGACCGTCGATCCGTCGACAGGCGCGCTACATCACCACGGCACAGCCGCGGTGCTGCCGTCGCGGCCGATTCACACGAGCGTCGACGGCAGCGGCCGGTTCCTGCTGACGGCTTACAACAGCCCGAGCCACATCACCGTGCACCGGCTCAACGCCGACGGCAGCATTGGCGCCGAAGTGGCGCAGCCGGAGAAGCTCGATGCCGGCATTTACGCGCACCAAGTCCTCGCCGCACCGGGCAACGCCATCGTGCTGCTGGTGACCCGCGGCAACGATGCCAAGCCCGGCCAGCCGGAGGACCCGGGCGCCATCAAAACCTATCGGTTCGAGAATGGCGTGCTGCGCAATCTCGCCTCGATCGCGCCCGGCAACGGGCTCGGCTTCGGGCCGCGCCATCTCGACTTTCATCCGACGACGCCGTGGGTCTATGTCTCGATCGAGCGGCAGAACAAACTTTACGTCTATGCGCGCGACGACAAGACCGGGCTGTCCCGCGAGCCGCTCTTCGTCAAGGACACGCTGGCGAACCCGCAACCGAGGGTGCGCCAGGCCGCCGGCGCGATCCATGTGCATCCGAACGGCAAGTTCGTCTATGTGACCAACCGCGCCTCCGACCTGGTCGCCGGCGCCGACGGCAGCAAGGCCTTCACCGGCGGCGAGAACAATGTCGCGGTATTTGCCATCGATCCGGCGAGCGGCGAGCCGACCTTGATCCAGAATGCCGGTGCCCAGGCGATCGAGCTTCGCACCTTCGGCATCGAGCCGTCCGGTCGCCTGCTGGTAGCGGCGAGCATCCGGCCGCTACCGTTCCGCGACGCCAGCGACATCCGCACGGTTCCGGCGCGGCAGTCGGTTTATGCCATCGGTGCCGACGGTCGGCTTGCGTTCAAGCGGCAATACGACATCGAGACCGGCAGCGTGCACCAGTTCTGGAGCGGGATGGTGACACTGGCATAGCCGTTTCGCGGCGCCAGGACGTGCACCTTGGCTAACGGATTCCTAACGACGCCCTCAGTTTACTGAAAGGCAAGGCCGATCTGCTTTTATGCAACCGCCGAAGCCGTCGCGACAACTGTAAGTGCTCCGGCCGGCGTTGTTGGTATATGCAGTCCCCTGCCCGCAGGAAACACTCGCCGCGACGGTTGCGCTGGCTGATCGCCAGCACCGCGCTGATCATTGCCGCGATCGTCGGAGCCAATGCGCTCATTCTCGCGCAACTGCATCGCAGCACGCTGCGCGAGGTGCAGGACAATCTGCTGCGACAGAGCCTCGACCTGTCGGAACTGACCGAGCGCGCGCTGCAGGCGGCCGATCTGGTGCTGATCAGCATTGCCGACAAAGTCAGCACCATCGCCGTGACGCCGGACGGCACGAAGGCGCTCCAAGGCAAGGATATCTACGATCTGCTCAACGAAAAGATCTCAGGCCTGCCGCAGTTGCACACGCTCGGCATCCTCGACCGTGACGGCAACCGATTGAACACATCGTGGACCTGGCCGACGCCCCCGGGCAATTACGCGGAACGCGAATACTTCCGCGCGCTGAAAAGCAATCCGAACGCCGCACCGTCGCTCGACGCGCCGGTGCGCGGCGCAATGACCGGAACGTGGATCATCATCATCGCGCGCCCGCTGCTGACGAAGGACCGCCAGTTCGCGGGCGTGGTCTTCGCCGCGACCGACATCGAATATTTCCGCGAGATGTTCCGCGCCACCTCGCTGGGCAACGGCTATGCGGCCACGCTGCTTCGCGAGGACGGCACGCTGCTGGCGCGCTATCCGGCCGCTGGCGAGGTCGGAACCAAGGTGCCGGCGTCGGTTCTGAGCGAGCTTGAGCATTCGCGCTCCGGCGTTTCGCGCTCGATCAGTCCGCTCGACCGCGAACCGCGGATCGCGGCGGCGTATCGGCTGCACAACTACCCGTTCGTCGTCGCCGTGACGCGAAGCGAACAGGCCGCATTCGCCGCCTGGCGCACGATGGCGCTGACCGTCGGACTGATCACCGCCATGATGATCGTCGTGGTCGTCATTGCCGGCTGGTCGATCGCGCGCTCCTGGCGGCAGCAGGAGCGCCTCAACGCGGCGCGCGCGGAAATCATCGAGTCCGAAAAGACTCGCGCTCTTGCCGAGGTCGAATTGCGGCGGCAACGCGAGCGCGCGGAACAGAGCATGCGGTTCAACGCCGCCTTGGAGAACATGACGCATGGGCTCTGCATGTTCGACAAGGACAAGCGCCTCGTCGTCTGCAATGAGCGCTACGCCAAGATGTACGACGTTCCGGAAGAGCTCACCGTACCGGGTACGCCGTTCGACGCCATTCTCGACTATCGCTACAAGCACGGTTACCTGAAAGGCGGCAACGTGGCCGCAGCGCTGGAAAAGCAGCTGAATGTTCTGTCGGCGCTTAAGCCGGAGCAAAAGACGACGCGCGTCGACGAACATCAGAACGGCCGGCTGGTGCGGATCACCCGTCAGCCGCTGCCCGACGGCGGCTGGGTGGCGACCCACGACGACATCACCGAGCAACATCGCGCCCAGCAGGAGCTGAACGAAACCAAGCAGTTTCTCGATTCGATCATCGACAACATCCCGGTCGCGGTGGTCGTCAAGGATGCCAGCACGCGCAAGTTCGTCCTCGTCAATCGCGCTTTTCAGTCGATGCGAGGACTGGACAGCAGCGTCCTCGTCGGCCGGACGGTGTTCGATTTCTACAGCAAAAAGACCGCCGAATTCATCGACCGTATCGACTGTCAGGTGCTCGACGGTGCGTCCGACGGGAAATACCTCGAATACGAGGTCGACACGTCGGATGGAACGTGCATTTACGGCACCAGCCGCATCGTGGTCCCTGACGTCAAAGGCACGGCAAAGTTTCTCATCGTCGTCATCAACGACATCACCGAGCGGAAGAAATCGGAGCAGCGCATCGCCTTCATGGCGCATAACGATGCCCTTACGGGGCTCGCCAACCGGGCCGCCGTAACCCTGAAGATCGAGGAGGCCGCCGCGCGGCAGCGCCGCTGGGGCGAGCCGTTCACCGTGCTGCTGCTCGACCTCGACCGCTTCAAGCACGTCAACGACACGCTCGGCCACTCCGCCGGCGATACCCTGTTGCGGCAGGCGGCGGCCCGCCTCAAGCCGCTGCTCCGCGAGACCGACGTGCTGGCGCGGATCGGCGGCGACGAGTTTGCCGTCATCCAAAGCGGCGAGGCCGACCAGCGCGCGGCGGCGAGCAGGCTGGCCGACCGGATCATCGACATCATCAGCGCGCCGTTCGGCATTGACGGCAACGAGGTCAATATCGGTACCAGCATCGGTATCGCGCTCGCTCCGGAGCACGGCATCAATCCCGACAATATTCTCAAAATGGCCGACATGGCGCTCTACAGCGCCAAAGCAGCCGGCCGCAACGGCTACCGCTTTTTCGATCCGGACATGGGCGCGGCCGCGGACGCGCGTCTGGCCCTGGAAAACGAGCTGCGCCGCGCGATCCAACAGAACGAGCTGAAGCTGTACTACCAGCCAATCGTCGACACCAAAACGCGGCGGATCTGCAGCGCCGAAGCGCTGATCCGCTGGCAGCACCCGACCAAGGGTTTGATCACGCCCGACGACTTCATCCCGCTTGCCGAGGATACCGGCGTGATCGGTCAGATCGGCGTCTGGGTGCTGAACACCGCATGCGCCGACGCCGCACGCTGGCCGGCCAACGTCAAGGTGGCGGTGAATCTTTCGCCGGTGCAATTCCGCAGGATGAACCTGTCCGACGTGGTGATGAACGCGCTTGCCATAGCTGGGTTACCGCCCGAGCGGCTCGAGGTCGAGATCACCGAAACGGCGCTGATCGAATCGGCATCGGAATGTCTGCCGGCCTTGCACCGGTTCAAGAATGCCGGCATCGCCATCGCATTGGACGATTTCGGCACCGGATATTCGTCGCTCAGCCAGCTGACGATGTTTCCGTTCGACAGGATCAAGATCGACAAATCGTTCACGCAAAATCTGACGAAGCGCGCCGAATGCGCCGCGATCATTTCGGCGACGCTCACGCTTGCCCACAATCTCGATATCGCGACGACGGCCGAAGGCGTCGAAACCAAGGAGCAGTACGAGCTGTTGCGGTTGGCCGGCGTGACGTCGCTGCAGGGTTATCTTTTCAAACGCCCCTGCCCGGTCGAGGACATCGACTTCGACGTCACCTTCGACGGTCTGGCGCCGGTCGCCGAAGTCGCCTAGCGGCTTGGGCCGCCGCGCAGCGGCGCCGGCTGCTCCTTGAGCATCGACTGGATCGCAAGCCGCGTCGTCTGCGGGTCGAGCCCGTGCGCTTCGACGAGATCGCGACAATCGGCCAGGATCGCGTCGGCATCCTGCATCATCTTCAGCCGCTTGAACTGATCGTCGCGGTGCAGGCCCATGCTTAAACCGACGATCTCGTAGATGTTCATGATGCGGAACGGCCAGTCGCGCTCGTGAGCGCACAGCGCGCGATGGTCGGAGTGGTAGACCGCGACCAGCGCATCGACGCCCGCCTTTTCGGCGGCAGACAGTTCGGCGAGATCGAGCTCGCGGCGGTAGTTCGGAAGAACTTTGAGATTGTTGCTTTGCAACCCGACGACCGGCTGGTGCAGGTCGACGATCTCGATGCCCGGCACCGCGCGCAAGATGTCCTCGGCCGCTTCGACCACGCCCTTAATGCCGGGATGCCGGTGCAGCGCGATCCGCATCGGCACGCGCTCGCGCAACATCGGCCGCAGTCGGTCGAGATGCTGGCGCAGGTAGAGGGTGAACGGCGTCATCTCGAACGGCTTTGAGCCGCGCATCTTCTCCAGCGTCGGCAGCGTCGTCTCGCTGAACTGCACCTGACACGACGGGCACCACGACACCACCTGCTTCGACTTGCTTTGCGCAAGCTTGTCGATCGAGCTCTCGCCGAAGCGGCCCGAGGTGGCGACGTCGCCGGTGCGCATCTGCACCACGCCGCAGCAATGGGTCGGGCCGCCCATGACCTCGTAGCTCGCGCCGAGCGCATCCATGATGTCGAGCGCAAGCAGCGCGATATGTGGCGTCTTGAGCACGTTGCAGCCGGTGTAGAACACGAAGTCGGGCGGCTCGCCGGCCGCGGGCCGCGCCGCGCCCTGCCCGAGCCGCGCCAGCAGCGCATCGTCGAGCTGCAGCTGCGAAAGGTGCTTCACCTCGACCGCGACTTTGCGGAAATCCTCGACGCCGCCGCGGCGCTGCGCCTTCTCGTCAAGCTTGGCGCGCGCCATGGCGACGCGCGTCATGTGCAGGAGGAAGCGCGGATTGACGCCGTAATCGCAAGCCTTGATGCATTCGCCGGAAAGAAGGCACCCGGCAGCCCATTTGCGCGCCGCCTCGTTGCCTTCGCCGTCGCGCAGGATCTCGATGACGCCGCCGATGACCTCGACGGGGTTTTGCCGCTGCTCGGCGCTCAGTCCGGCGGGCGTCGTCGCCGGGCAAACCTCGACGCATTTGCCGCAACGCGTACAAGCGTCCACCATGGCGTCGGTGCGCGCTTTCAGCGCCGCTTCGAAGGTCTCGATCTTCGCCAACTCGGTCATCGGCGTGAAGGTAGCGCCGAGTCGGGCCCGATTGAAGGCCCCGCCGTCCGGATGTTAGCTTTTGCCAGATGCCCGGCCGTAAGCCGGGCATGCCTATGATAGAGGATGCAAATGGGTGAATTTGCCATCGGCCAGCCGGTTCCGCGCTTCGAAGACCCCAGACTGGTGAAAGGCCACGGCCGCTATGTCGCCGACATGACGTTTCCCGGTATGGCGTTCGGCTATGTGCTGCGCTCGCCCCATGCCCATGCCCGCATCCGCAAGATCGACACGGCAAAGGCCAAGGCCGCGCCCGGCGTGCTCGCGGTCATTACCGGCGCCGACTACAGGGCCGCGGGCTTCGGCGACCTGCCCGTACCGGGCGGCCTCAAGCGCCGCGGCGACACGCCCGGCTACCGGCCGCGCTATCCGGCGCTGGTCGAAGACCGCGTCCGCATGATCGGCGACTATGTCGCCTTCGTCGTCGCCGACACGTATTTCCAGGCCGTCGATGCGGCCGAGCTGATCGACGTGGACTACGAGGCGCTGCCGGCGATCGTCTCGACCGGCGACGCGGTCAAGCCCGGCGTGCCGCTCGTCTGGGAGGACTGCCCGAACAATATCGGCTTCATCCAGGTCGAAGGCAGCAAGGAAGTGACCGACGCCGCGTTCGCCAAGGCCGCCCACGTGGTCAAGCACCATTTCGTGGTCAACCGCGTCACCGCGGCGACCATGGAGCCGCGCGGCTGCATCGGCCTGTTCGAGCCGACCGACGGCCGTTACACGATCTACACCACGCTGCAGCGCACGAACGTATTTCAGACCGAGCTGTCGCAATTCGTCCTGAAAGTTCCAGACAACAAGATTCGCGTGGTGTGCGGCGACATCGGCGGCAGCTTCGGCATGAAGTCCGCCGTCTACAACGAAGTGGCGCTGGTGCTGCTCGCCGCGAAGCTCACCGGCCGGCCCGTGAAATGGGTGGCGACACGTTCGGAGTCCTTCCTCTGCGATGCGCAAGCGCGCGATAACGTGACCGAGGCCGAGCTCGCGCTCGACAAGGACGGCAACTTCTTGGGCTTCCGCGCTAAGATCATCGCCGCCATCGGCGCCTACCTGCAGGTCGGCATGCCGGCGTTCACCGGCAATCTCGGCACGCTCGCCGGCGTGTACAAGACGCCAGCGTCGCATATCGACGTCACCGCAGTCTTCACCCACACCCAGCCGGTGCGGCCCTATCGCGGCAACGGCCGTCCCGAGGCGGGTTACATCATCGAACGCATGGTCGACCTTGCCGCCGACCACCTCGGTGTCGATCCGGCGGAATTGCGCCGGCGCAACACCATTCCGACCAGCGCGATGCCATACAAGACATCCGTCACCTTCACCTACGACTGCGGCGAGTTCGAAAAGAACATGGACATGGCGCTCGATGCCGCCGACAAGCGCGGCTTCGAGAAGCGCCGCGCCGAATCGCGCAGGAACGGCAAGCTGCGGGGCTTGGGCTTCTCCAACACCATCGAGCGCTCGGCTGCCGCCGGCCTCGAAGGCGCCGAGATCCGCTTCGATCGCACCGGCTCGGTGTCGATCTTCTCCGGCAGCATCAACCAGGGCCAGGGCCACGAGACCGCTTTCAAGCAGATCGTCTGCGACCGCCTCGGTCTCGATCCGAACGAAGTCACCTACATCCAGGGCGACACCGACCAGGTGTTCTTCGCCGAAGGCACCGGCGGCTCACGCTCGGCGGCGTTCTCGGGCTCGGCCTTCACCATGGCGGCCGAGAAGGTCGAGACCAAGGGCAAGGCGATCGCCGCCCATATCCTGAAAGTCGACCTGGCCGACGTCAAATTCGCCGACGGCGTCTTCTCAAGCCAAAAGACCAACCAGACGCTGACCATCAAAGAAGTCGCCAAGGCCTCGCTCGATCCGAAGAACCTGCCGTCGGGCTTCGAGCCGGGCTTGATCGAGAAGGCGATCTACACCGGCAAGGTGGCGAGCTATCCGAACGGCGTGCACGTGTGCGAACTCGAGATCGACGAGGCGACCGGCGTCGTCGAAATCCTGCACTACAACGTGGTCGACGACGTCGGCACCGTGATCAATCCGCTCTTGCTGCACGGCCAGGTCGACGGCGGCATCGCCATGGGCGTCGGTCAGATCTTGATGGAAGACATCAAGTTCGACGCCCAGGGCCAAATCCTCACCGGCTCATTCATGGACTACGCCATGCCGCGCGCCTCCGACCTCACCGGCTTCCACGTCGATTCCAATCCGGTGCCGACCAAGACCAACCCGCTCGGCGTCAAGGGCGCCGGCGAAGCCGGCTGTGTCGGCGCCATGCCGGCGGTCGCGAACGCCCTGGTCGATGCGCTCTCGGTGCTCGGCATCAGGCACGTCGAGATGCCGGCGACACCCGAAGTGCTGTGGCGAGCGATTCACGCGGCGAAGGGCGGAAGCGCCTAAGCCGGCACCACCGCGACGCACTGAATCTCGATCATCATCTCCGGCTGGGCGAAGCCCTGCACGGTGATGGCGGCGCTGGCGGGAAAATCCTTGCCGAGGATTTCGGTGCGCAGCTCCGTCATGCGCGTGGTGTAGCGCGCGTCGATCAGGAACACCGTCATGGTGACGAGGTCGGCAAGCTTGGCGCCAGCCTCGGCCAGCGTCTTCTCGATGTTGCGAAAGGTCTGCCGGCATTGCGCGTCGAAGTCGCCGGCGAGCGATTTGCCGGCATCGTCCACGGCGCCGGTGTGGCCAGCGACCCAAATGGTCTTGGCTGCGCCTTCGGTGATGACGGCAGGCGAATAGGCGCGCTTTGCCGTGCGCGCTGCGCCGACGAACGACTTTTTCATGGCTCCTCCCGTTTCGTCATGCCTGCGCCTGTCGCGGGCATCCACGACTGTACGACATACCGGCAAAGACGTGGATGGCCGGGACAACGGGGGTCCCCGCGACGCTAGCGTCGCGGGGCTCCCCGTCCCGGCCATGACGGATTACATTACGGCAATGGCCGGGCCTTCCCCACATGGTAACGGCGCGCTGCCCCTTGCCGGCGTGCGCGTGCTCGAATTCTGCCACGCCATCATGGGCCCGACCGCGGGCCTGATCCTCGCCGACCTCGGCGCCGACGTGATCAAGGTCGAGCCGGCCGACGGCGATTCCACCCGCCGGCTGGTCGGCTTTGCGGCGGGCTTCTTTCCCACCTTCAACCGCAACAAGCGGAGCTTCGCCGTCGATCTGAAATCGAAGGAAGGGCTGGCGCTATTGCACCGCCTCGCCAAGTCTGCCGACGCCGTGGTGGAGAATTACGCGCCCGGCACCATGGACCGGCTCGGCTGCGGCTACGCGGATTTGTCGAAGACCAATCCGCGGCTGATCTACTGCGCGCTGAAGGGCTTTCTCAGCGGCCCCTACGAGCACCGTCCGGCGCTCGACGAGGTCGTGCAGTTTATGGGCGGCCTCGCCTACATGACCGGCCCGCCAGGCCAGCCGCTGCGCGCCGGCTCATCGGTGGTCGACATCGTCGGTGGCATGTTCGCGGTGATCGGCATCCAGGCGGCGCTGCGCGAGCGCGAGCGCACCGGCCGCGGCCAGATGATCAAATCGGCGCTGTTCGAGTCCACCGCGTTCTTGATGGCGCAGCACATGGCCGGCCAGGCCGTCACCGGCCGCGCGCCGCCGCCGATGCCAGCGCGCGAAGGCGCCTGGGGCATCTACGATCCGTTTTCGACCAAGGACGGCGAGCAGATTTTCGTCGGCATCACCAGCGACCGGCAGTGGCGGCGCTTCTGCGAGCATTTCGAGCGGCCGGATTTGCTCGACAATCCCGCCTACAAGACCAACGAGGACCGCGTCCGGGCGCGGCCGGTGCTGCGGCCCTTGATCGGCGACATCGTCGCGCGTCATGCGCTTGCGGAGCTGACCGAACTGTTCGACCGTATCGACATTCCGTTTGCGCCGGTCGCCAAGCCCGGCGACCTGTTCGAGGATCCGCAGCTCAATGCCGACGGTCGCATGCTCGACGTCGCCCTGCCAGCCGGCGGCACCACCAAGCTGCCGCGGCTGCCGGTCGAAATAGGCGATCACGACTTCAATCTGCGCCGCCAGGCGCCGCGGATTGGCGAGCACACCGCGGAAATTCTCGCCGAGCTCGGCGTGGCCCGCGCCGAAGTGGCGGATTTGGACAAACGTCACATCGTCGCCGTCGCCGCGGCGGACAAAGTCGGAGCTTGACCATGAGCGACCTGCCGAAACGCGTGCATATCAGCGAGGAAGGCCCGCGCGAGGGCTTTCAGTTCGAGAAGGGCGCGATCCCGACGGCGCGCAAGATCGCTCTGATCGACGCGCTGTCGCACACCGGCCTCGACCAGATCCAGATCGTGTCCTTCGTCAATCCGAAGGCGGTGCCGGGCATGGCCGACGCCGAGGACGTGGTGCACGGCATCAGGCCCAATCCCGACGTCGCCTACACTGCCCTGTGGCTCAACGACAAAGGCTTCGAGCGCGCGATGCGCGAGAAGCGCTTGACGGTGAAGGGCACCATCCAGCTCGGCGCGTCGGATAAATTCCTGCTGCGTAATCAGAACCGCACCATGGCGCAGCAGCTCGCCAGCCAGCGCACGATTGTCGAAATGTACAAGGCGGCGGGCGTGCCGGTCGAGCGCGCCTCGATCATGGCGGCGTTCGGCTGCAACTTCGAGGGCGACGTGCCGGTCGTGCGCGTCGTGACGCTGGTCGAGCAGATCCTCGACGTCGCAAAGGAGCACGGCGTCACGCTGACCTACATCACGCTCGCCGACACCATGGCCTGGGCGACGCCACTTGCGATCAAGCGCGTCATCGGCGCGTTGCGCGCGCGCTGGCCCGACATCGATTTCGCGCTGCACCTGCACGATACCCGCGGCATGGCGATCGCCAACGCCTATGCGGGCCTTGAAATGGGCGTGACGCGCTTCGACTCCTCCGTCGCCGGCCTCGGCGGCTGCCCGTTCGCCGGCCACAAGGGCGCCGCCGGCAATGTCTGCACCGAGGACTTGGTGTTCATGTGCAACGAACTCGGCATCGAGACCGGCATCGACCTGCACGCCATGATCGAATGCGCGAAATTGGCCGAAGACGTGGTCGGCCATCCGCTGCCGGGCTCGGTGATGAAGGGCGGCGATCTCGCGCAGTATCGCCAGTAGCTGCTACTCGTCCAAAATCTTCCAGATGCCGTCGGCCGAGACGACGATGCGGCCCTCGACGAACATTTTGACTTCCATGAACACCACCGAGCGCGTGGTGCGCACCACTTTTGCTTCCGCCTCGACGAACTGGCCGAGCCGCACCGCGCCGATGAACTGGGTGTTGAGCTGGATGGTAGCGTGGCGCTTGCCGCCGATCGCCCGGCGCGCGGTCATCGCCATGGACTGGTCGGCGAAGGTCATCAGCATGCCGCCGTGCAGATTGCCGGAGCGGTTGAGGTGCTTGGCCTCGACCACGAAGGCCCAGCGCAGCTCCGGCGTTTCGCGCCGCCAGATCGGGCCGACCAGATCGCCGAACGGCGTGTTGTCGACGATCTGCCAGCCGTTGGCGGCCGGGTCGAAAACTCTGGTCTCGGCGGTGAGCGGCTTGTCATTCATGCCGGCACTTTTGCCGCAGATGGGTTTGCGGTCCTTGGCGTGCGCTTGGCAAGGCGCGCCGCGACATCGGGTATGAGCTTTTCGGCATTGACGCCTGCGACCAGGGCGCGGCCGTTGCCCCCGAGCGCGCGCACCGCCTCGACATAGGCCGCGACCTCCCTCGCCTCGCGCACCGCCTGCGGATAGTCGGTCGCGAACACGAGCTGCGAGAATGCAAGCTCGTCGAGGCCGAAGCGCACCCAGTCGGCGCCCCATTCGGCGGCGTGGTCGGGCCCGGCCCAGCCGGCGATGTCGTAGTAGAGCCGATGATCGAGATAATAATCGAACGGTTTTGGCGGCCGGCGGCCGTGGCGCGGGACTTTCGCCGTGCCCCACTTGTCTCGCTGCTGGAAGCCGCGGATGCGGCCGAGATAGCGGCCGATGCCGCCGGAGAAATGGGAGAACTGGATTTTCAGGCCCGGCAATTCGTCGAGCAGGCCGGAATTGATGACGCGCACCGTCGCCGTCATCAGCGAGAATTCCCAGCCGAGCATGCGGCCGAGATCGTCGGCGCCCATATGGCCCCAGCGGATCACCCGCGGCAGCGGATGGATGAAGACGTAGAGGTTGAGATCGGCGCAGGCCTTCCAGAACGGCCGCAGCACTTCGGCATCGAGCGGCTGGTCCTGCAGCTCCGACGCAATGACGACGCCGGGAAAACAAAGCTCCACGGCGCAGCGCTTGAGCTCGCCCGTGGCTTCGGCGGGTTTCAGCGCCGGCACATGCGCAAGGCCGATGAAGCGACCGGGGTGGGCCTTCTCCGCCTCGCGCATGCGGTCGTTGATCTGCCGGCAGATCGCGAGATCGGGCTGATCGAAGCCCGAGCCACAGCTCAGCACTGCCGCATCGATGCCGGCCGCGTCCATGACGCGGATGTGCGAGGTGAGGTCTGCCAGCAGCGGATTAAGCAGATAGTTCGGATTGCCGTCCTGGTCGACCTGGACCGAGACGGCGTCGGCATTACCCTTGAGCAATTCCGGCGGCGTGTAGTGTTGCTGAAAGTCGATGAGCATTGAATGTCCGCACTTTTCCCTCTCCCCTTTGCGGGAGAGGGAAAGCACATAGCCCAATTTCACATAATCGCAAATTCCGTATTGCGCCGATCGGTCACCAGCATGGCGCCGGGATAATGGGTGATGCAGAAATCCGGCCGCGCCTGCATGATCACCGATTGCGGCGTCACCCCGCAGGCCCAGAACACCGGCAGCTCATCATCGTGCACCGGCACCGCGTCGCCCCAATCGGGCTTTTGGATGTCGGCGATGCCGATCGATTCCGGCTTGCCGAGATGCACCGGCGCGCCGTGCACCGACGGAAACCGCGTCGTGATCTGCACGGCGCGGATGGCGTCGGCGGGCTTCATCGGCCGCATCGACACCACGAGGCGGCCGCGGAACGGCCCGGCCGGCGTCGTCTCAATCGAGGTGCGGTACATCGGCACGGTGCAATCGCAAGTCATGTGGCGCAGCTCGATGCCGCCGTCGAGCAGCGCCTGCTCGAACGAGAACGAACAGCCGATCGCAAAGGTGACGAGGTCGTCGCGCCACCAGCGCGTCAGGTCGGTCGGCTCGTCGACCACGGCGCCGTCGCGCCACACCCGGTAGCGCGGCAGGTCGGTGCGGATGTCGAGATCCGCGCCGAGCGCCGGCAGTTGCCATTGGCCCGGCTCGCCGACGCCGATCAGCGGACACGGCTTCGGGTTGAGCTGGCAGAAGCGCAGAAAATCCTCGGCCAAGGCGTGCGGCAGGATGGCGAGATTGGCTTGCACGAAGCCTGGCGCCAGACCCGAGGTCGGACCGGTGTGGTTGTTGCGCCGGATCGCCAGCCGGGCGGCCAATCCAGTTGCGGGCACTTCGGGGGCTTCGTCGCGCATCGCGGCCATTGCCATGGCGCTCTCCTCAAAGGGTCTGCCGGAGATAGTCTGCCCATTTTAGCATCAAGCCGGAGCGGAAACAGACCGCCGCCGCGACGATCTTGCGCGGCGTGGCGCCCGCACGGGCGATGCGAATCCGGTTGAAACTACCATCAAGATCGCGTTTGCTACCGGTCCCAAACAGCTTGCCAGAAGCCCGCCAAGGGCTCGCCCGGGACACGGCCATTCCAGCAGGAGGACTAGATCGATGAGTGAGAAGTGGAAACACGAAAAATGGGCTGAAGACATCTGGTACCGCGGCAAGGTCACGCGCCGCAGCATCGTCGGCTGGGGCGGCGGTGCGATCGGTGCCATGATGCTGCTGCCCGAGCCGTGGCGCGCCGCGTTCGGCGCGGAGAAGCCGTTCAAGGTCGGCTCCGAGCAGCCGCTATCCGGCCCCGGCGCCGCCGGCGGCAAGACCGCCGTGGTCGGCCTGCAGATGGCCGCCGACCGCATCAACGCAAGCGGCGGCATCAATGGCCGTCCGGTGGAATTGATCATCGTCGACGACGAAAGCTCGCCTGCTGTTGCACGCCAGAAGACCGCGAAGATGGTGCAGGAGAGCAACATCGACATCCATGTCGGCGGCTTCCTCTCCAACATCTGCATCGCCTGCATGCCGGTGTGGAACGACGCCAAGATCGTCAACATGATCAGCGTCTGTCTCGACACCACGCTGACCACCTCGGCCTGCAACCGCTACAGCTTCCGCGTCCACGACTTCGCGCCGGCGCAAGCCGTCGCCTTCGGACCGCTGCTCTCCAAGTTGGGCAAGAAGTGGCACATCGTCTACGCCGACTATTCGTGGGGCCAATCGACCCGCGACGCCTATGCGGCGGAGATCAAGAAGAACGGCGGCGAAGTCGTCGGCACCACCGGCACCCCGCTTGGCACCGCCGACATGACGCCGTTTCTCTCGAAGATCACCGGCAATTTCGACGGCCTGTTCGTCATCTTGTTCGGCAAGGACGGCGTGACCTACACCAACCAGGCCTACGATCTCGGCCTGACCAAGAAATACAAATATGCCGGCGACGGCGCGATCGTCGAATCGACCAACATGCCGGCGATCGGCAACAAGGCCGACGGCTTCGTCGGCATCAACCGCTACATCCCGATCTTCGAGGGACCGCTCAACACGCCGGCGCTGCACAAGTTCTTCGACAACGCCAAGGCGCGGCTGGCCAAGATCGATCCGTCGGGCCCGCTGCCCGACCGCTACGTGCAGTCGAACTACGAAGCCATGAACGCCGCGAAGGTCGCCATGGTCGCCTCGAAGTTCCAGGGCCGCGACGACACGCCGAAGCTGATCGACGCGCTCGAAGGCCTCGAAATGAAGGAAGGCGACGACTTCCCGCAGGGCGACAAGACGTTGCGCAAGACCGACCACCAGGCGTTCCTGCGCGAGTTCCTGTTCGAGGTCAAAGGCAGCGACTACAAGCTTCTCGAGACGGTGGAGAAGGACAAGACCGTCGTACCACCGGCCTGCACCTTCTCGACCTAAGTGAGTGCCGCAACGATGATCGACGCGCGCACCCCGGCGACGGACCGGGGGGCGGCGTCGGCGCCTATCCTCAAGACCGAATTGCTGTCCGTCCGGTTCGGCGGACTGGTGGCACTGTCGCAGGTCAATTTCGCCGTCGCCCCCGGCGAGATCCGCGCCATCATCGGGCCGAACGGCGCCGGCAAGAGCACGTTCTTCAACTGCCTCACCGGCGTGCTGCGGCCGAGCTCCGGTCGCATCATCTTCAACGGCGAGGACATCACCGGGCTGCCGTCCAACGCGATCTCGCAAAAAGGCATCGCCCGCTCCTACCAGATCACCAACATCTTGCCCAACGCCTCGACGCTCGAGAACGTGCGCATCGCCGCGCAGTCGCGCCACCATGCCTGGAACATGGTCTCGCACCACTCGGCCTTTGCCGACATCAACGCGAGGGCCGAAGCCGCGCTGACCGCGGTCGGCCTGCTCGACAAGGCCCATGACCTTGCGTCCAACCTCTCCCACGGCCAGCAGCGCAATCTCGAGATCGGCATTGCGCTCGCAACCGAGCCGAAGCTTCTTTGCCTCGACGAGCCGACCGCCGGCATGAGCCAGGTCGAGACCAACGAGACCATGGAACTGGTGCAGCGCATCGCCAAGAATCTCACCATCCTGATCGTCGAGCACGACATGGCGGTGGTGATGAAGCTCTGCCACCGCATCACCGTGCTGCACTACGGCGCCGTTCTCGCCGAAGGCTCGCCCGAGGAGATCCAGCAGAACCCCAAGGTGCTGGAGGTTTATCTGAAGACATGAGCGCCTCAGCCGACAGCGCAACGCCGCTTGTCCTGGTCGAGGACGTGCACACCTATTACGGCAAGAGCCACATCCTGCACGGCGTCACGCTCGAAGTCGGCGTCGGCGAGGTGGTCGGGCTTCTCGGCCGCAACGGCGTCGGCAAAAGCACGACCTTGAAGACCATCATGGGACTGGTACAGCCGAGCCACGGCACCGTGCTGCTCGACGGCAACGCCATCACCGGCCTGCCTCCGCACAAGCTCGCCCGCATGGGCATCGGCTATGTGCCGGAAGACCGCCGCATCTTCCGGCTGCTCACGGTGATGGAGAACCTGCGCACCGGGCTCGACCGCGACGGCGTCACCGTCGACCGGCGCAAGGCGCTGCTCGACAAGGTGTTCGCCTATTTCCCGGTGCTGGCCGAGCGGCGTAACCAGGCCGGCGGCACGTTGTCGGGCGGCGAGCAGCAGATGCTCGCCATTGCGCGGGCCATGATGCTCGAGCCCAAGATCATCCTGCTCGACGAGCCGACCGAAGGATTGATGCCGAGAATGGTGTCGCAGATCGGCGAGATCATCGAGGTGCTGCACAAGGAACGCGTCGCCATCCTTCTGGTGGAGCAGAACGTGCCGCTGACCCTCGCCGCGAGCAAGCGCGTCTACATCATGGAGAAAGGCGCCGTGCGCCATCATTGCGCATCGAACGAGATCGACGTCAACGATCCGGTCATCAAGCAATATCTGGGGGTATGAGCGATGAACGCGGTCGTCGAGTTCTTTCATGCCATCCCGTTCGACCTCATCCTCATCCAGACCGTGAACGGCATCGTCACCGGCATGATCCTGGCGCTGATCGCCTCGGGTCTGACGCTGATCTTCGGCATCATGGACGTGGTGAACTTCGCCCACGGCGAATTGTTCATGCTCGGCGCCTATGTGGGCGTCGTCGTCATCGCCACCACCGGCAGCTTTTGGCTGGGGCTCGTCGCCTCGGCGCTGATCGTCGCCATCCTCGGCGCCATCATGCAGGTGTTGACGCTGCGGCCGCTGATCGGGCGCGATCCGCTCAACACGATCCTCGCCACGTTCGGCATTTCGCTCGTATTGCAGAACTACGCGCTGTGGCAGTTCGGGCCGGTGTCGCGGAAAATCCCGGAGCCGATGTCGGCCTCGTTCACCCTGTTCTATCTGCGATATCCCTGGTACCGCATCTTCATTGCGGCGCTGTCGGCCGCCATCATCGGCGGCTTCTATCTGTTTCTCAAGCACGGCAAGTTCGGCATCTGGATCCGCGCCACCGCGCAGGACCGCGTCATGGCGCAGGCCATGGGCATTCCGGTGCCGCTGGTCTACACCGGCGTGTTCGCCATCGGCTCCGCCATGGCGGCGGCGAGCGGCGTGCTGTTCGCGCCGACCACCGGCGTCGATCACACCATGGGCCTCGACTGGGTGCTGAAGGCCTTCATCGTCGTCGTGGTCGGCGGCATGGGCAATCTCGGCGGCTCGATCGCTGCCGCCATCTTCGTCTCCCTGCTTGAATCCTACTCGGCGATCTGGCTCGATCCGTCGCAGGCCGTGATCGTGTCCTTCATCGTGCTGATCCTGACGCTGTTGTTCCGTCCCACCGGCTTGTTCGTCCCGACACCGAAATGACCGCCGCCCCCACCACCACGCCGCTCGACAAAGCTAGGCCGCTCGGCAAGACCGGCTCGCTAAGCCACACCGCCGTGTTCTGGATCGGCTTCTGCGTGGTGATCGCCGTGCTCGCCGCGGCGCCGCTGGTGCTGCCCGAATTCTGGCGCCGCTTCCTGACCGAAGCGCTGATCTGGGGCCTGCTCGCGATGTCGTCCGATCTCCTGATCGGCTACACCGGCATGGTCTCGTTCGGCCATTCCGCCTTTTTCGGGCTCGGCATGTACGGCGCCGGCGCGGCGCTGTTGATGGTCAAGCCGGCCAATCTCTGGCTCGCCATGCTGTTCGGCCTTGCCGGCGCCGCCGGCGCGGCGCTGTTCGTCGCCTATTTCTCGACGCGGCTCCGCGACATCTACTTTGCCATCACCACGCTGATCTTCAGCCAGATCTTCTATGTCATCATCTTTACCTGGACCAGCGTCACCGGCGGCGAGAACGGCCTGATCTTCACGCGCCCGCACCTGTCGATCCCTTTCATCTACGACGCGCGCTTCACCACCACCACCATGCACTGGTTCGTGCTCGCCGTCGTCACCGCCTCCTATCTGATCCTGCGCCGCGTCACCCAGTCGCCGTTCGGCATGGTGTTGCAGTCGATCCGCGAAAACGAGCCGCGCACCCGCGCCATCGGCTATTCGGTGGCGCGCTACAAGATGGTGTCGGTGATGCTGTCCGGCCTGTTCGCCGGGTTGGCCGGTGTCCTCTACGCCGTCCAGAACGAGTTCGCCGCGCCGAATTTCGTGTTCTTTCTCACCTCCGGCGAGGCCGTGATCTACAACGTCATGGGCGGCATCGGCACACTGGTCGGGCCGATCGTCGGCGCCGGCTTCTTCCAGCTCGCGCGCGAGCTCTTGTCGCGGGCGTTTGGCGATCAGTTTCCCTACCTGATCCCGCTTGGCGTCGTTTTCATCGTGATGATCATCTTCCTGCCGCAGGGGCTCTTGGGCTTCGCGCGGCGGTGGCTCAACCGATGAATGTCGGTTAGATTCGCTTGCGAATCCCCGTTGTCGGCGGAGACGCAAAATGCAGCGGCCGGGTCTTTATTGCTTTAGCACCATCGGGACCGCCGTGAAGTCCGCCGTCATCCTGCTCGCGGCATTCTTTCTTGCCGCGATGCCCGACGCGGCGCGCGCCGAGACGCCGGCCGGCTGCGCCACGCCGCCCAGTAACGAGCTCGTCGCCTATCGCTGCAAATTCTACGATGGCGATATCGCGAGCGTCGTCGCGCGCGCCCGCGAATGGATCAAATGGCGCGCGCCTTACGTCCGCAATCCGGCGCTGGTTCTCGACATCGACGAAACATCGCTGTCGAACTGGAAGGTGCTCTACCAGAATCAATTCGTCTACGTTGCCGTTGGGCCGTGCAGCTTTGCAAAGGACACGATCTGCGGCGCGCTGGCCTGGGAACGCATGGCCGTGGCGCCCGCGATCAAGCCGACGCGCGATCTGTTCGACCTCGCCAAAGCCGAGCACGTCACCGTGTTCTTCGTCACTGGCCGCTCCGAGAACGCGATCGAGCGCGCCGCGACAGAGACCAATCTGCATCGCGCCGGCTATGCCGGATGGAAGCACCTTTATCTTCGCACCAAGAAATTCGACGGCGACCCGTCAGTGGCGCCCTATAAGACTTCAGCGCGCGGCGAAATCGAAGCGCAAGGCTACACGATCATCGCCAATGTCGGCGATCAATGGAGCGACCTCGAAAACGGCCGTGCCGAGCGCGCCTTCAAGCTGCCGAATCCGTTTTACACGATCCACTAGGCATCAATTACCCGAAGACGACTTGCCGAGGAACGCTGTCAGCGCGCCGACGTCCTTCTTCTCCGCGTCGAAATCCGCGGCGATGCGCTCGTAGAAATGCGCAGCGCCTTCGTACAGTTCCTTGGCCGCCGGATCGTCGCCGACGAAGCCCGCGATCTCGTGCATCTCGGCGATCCAGCGGTAGGCTTTCGGCGGCATCAGCGAAAGCCCGCGCTTGAACCAAGCGAACATTTCCTTCTGACTCGAGCTTAATTCCTTGAATAGATCGTCGGCGGTGCCGGCGCGCGAGGCCGCGAGCATCATGGCGGCCCCGATCGCCTGGGTGCCCTTGGTGATGCCGGCATAGGACATTTTCAGCGCCGAGGCGGTGCTCAACGCGCCGTCGAGCACGCGCACGTCGAGGCCGTAGTCGCGCAGCGCGGCAAAGCGCGGTGCCGCCGGCCCGGAGGCATAGAACCGCGGGCTGCCCTTCACCTTGTCCTCGCCCGGCGCTTGCGGCGCCGGCGGCGAGCCGATGATGCCGGAATCGACGAACGGGCAGTCGGTCGGCGCGATCACGGCGGCGACCTTGTCGACCGTGCGCGGATTGATCGCGTTGCAGTCGACATAGACCGGCTTGGCATTGCTCGCCTTCAGCGCCGGCTGAAAGCGCTCGGCCAGCGCTACCGCATCGCCCGGCGGTAAAATGGAGAGAATAAAGTCGCAGGCCGCGATCTCCTCGTCGCTCGCCGCCGCCATGCCGGCGGCCTTGGCCCGCGCCGCGGTCTCTTCGCTGCGGCCTTTCAGCGAGGTCAGCACTCTCACGCCGTTATCGACCAGCCTTTTTCCGACACCGGCGCCCATCATGCCGGGCGCGATCACTGCAACGACGGGAGTCATGCGATCCTCGTTCTTGAAACGAGGGGCAGCATAGCAGCTTCGGGCGTTTTCGGGCTAGGTGGCGCGGCGCCGGCGTCGGTTCACGCGGTTTCGCACGCTTCCGGCATGGCGGCCTTGCGCAAGCGCCGCCGCAGCGCCGGCGGCGTTCCGTCGGCGCCGCCCTGATAGTAGACGCTGAAGCGCGCCAGGACTTCGGCAAACGCCTTCGCGTCGGCCGGCTTCTTCACCTCGAACGAATCGAAGCCGGCCCGGGCGAGGAAATGGAATTGGTCGCGCAGCACGTCGCCGGTGGCGCGCAGCGTGCCGCGAAAGCCGTAAGTCTCGCGCAGAAGCCGGGCTTGGCTATACGCGCGACCGTCGCGGAATTTCGGGAAGTGAAGCGCGACCAGCGCCAGATGGCCGAGCCAGGGCGCAAGCTCGGCGACGCGGCGGTCGTTCGGCCAGGCGACGCCAAGCGACCCGTCACGGCGCGTGAGCGTGCCGGCCTCGGCGAGGAAGCGTTTCGCGGAAACCATCACCGGCACGCGGTCCGGCACCGCTGCGTCGTCGGCAACGTGGACATAGCGGTCGTCGATGATGCGGCCGCCTTCAACGAGTGGCATAGACGCGCTCCCTGAACGGCTCGACACCGAGGCGTTTGACGGTATCGATGAAAAGCTCATCCGGCCGCTGCCGCAGCACGCGATACGCTTTCGCGATGTCCTCGACCACGTCGGCCACCTGCGCATAGGGCACCGCCGGCCCGATCAGCGCGCCGAGTACCGCATTCTCGTCGGCCTTGCCGCCGAGCGTGATCTGATAGAACTCCTCGCCGTTCTTCTCGACGCCGAGAATGCCGATATGGCCGACGTGGTGGTGGCCGCAGGCATTGATGCAGCCGGAAATGTTGATGTGCAGGCGGCCGAGATCGCGCGCCAGATCGCCGTCGCGGAAACGCCGCGTCAATTCCTGCGCGATCGGGATCGAGCGCGCATTGGCGAGGCTGCAATAGTCGAGGCCCGGACAGGCGATGATGTCGGTGACGAGGCCGACATTCGGCGTAGCGACGCCGATGGCGTCAAGCTCGCGATGCAGCGCCGGCAGATCGCGCTGAGCAACGTGGGGCAGCACCAGGTTCTGCTCGTGGCCGACGCGGATTTCGCCGAACGAATAGCGGTCGGCGAGGTCGGCGATCGCGTCCATCTGCGCCGCGGTGGCGTCGCCCGGCGTGCCGCCCTCGGGCTTGAGCGATAGCGTAACGATGGCGTAACCCGGCACTTTGTGATTGGCGACGGCGTTGTTGACCCATACGTCAAAATCGCGGTCGGCCTTGCGCGCAGCAGCGAGCTCCGGCGGCGAGTCTTCGAGGCGCGCATAGTCGGGATAAACGAAGCGGCCGGCGATTTCGCTGACGGTTGCGGGATCGAGCGTCAGCGCGCCATCCTTGATAGTCTGCCACTCGGCATCGACTTCCTTGGCGAAGGCTTCGGCGCCGAGATCGTGGACCAAGATCTTGATGCGCGCCTTCCAGATATTGTCGCGGCGGCCGAACTGGTTGTAGGTCCGCAACACCGCTTCGACGTAGCTCAGCACGTCGTGCTTTTGCAGGAACGGCTTGATGGTCTTGGCGAGGTAGGGCGTGCGGCCGAGCCCGCCGCCGACCATGACCTCGAAGCCCGCTTCACCCGCCGCGTTGCGATGCAGTCGCAACGCCATGTCGTGGATGCGCAGCGCCGCGCGATCGTGCGCCGAGGTGCCGACCGCGATCTTGAACTTGCGCGGCATGAACGAGAATTCGGGATGCAGCGTAACGTGCTGGCGGATCACCTCGGCGAAGATACGCGGATCCTCGATCTCGTCGGGCGCGACACCGGCCCATTGATCAGTGGTGATGTTGCGCACGTTGTTGCCGCTCGTCTGCATGCCGTGCATGCCGACCTTGGCGAGATCCGCCATGGCCTGCGGCAGCTCCTCGAGCTTGATCCAATGGAACTGGATGTTCTGCCGCGTGGTGAAATGGCCGTAGCCGCGATCGTAGCGCCGCGCCACGTGCGCGAGCATATGCAGCTGCGCCGACGACAGCGTGCCGTAGGGAATGGCGATGCGCAGCATGTAGGCGTGCAGCTGCAGGTACACGCCGTTCATCAGGCGGAGCGGCTTGAATTCTTCCTCGGTCAGCTCGCCCGTGAGCCGTCGCGCCACCTGATCGCGAAACTCGGCGACGCGCTCGGTAACGAGCGTGCGGTCGAATGCGTCGTAGACGTACATGCTCGGCCTCGGGCGACGCCTCAGATGCCGAACGTCACCGGCAGCTCGATGGTCGGACCGCCGAGACGAATGAGCTCGCGCAGATTGCCGGGCCGGACCTTGCCGCCGGCGGCGAGCTTGACGGGGGCGATATAGGAGCCGACCGCGCGCAGATCGTCGGCGACCGCGGCGTCGATCAATCGATTGGCGCCGCTTGAGTCGGTGGCGATCGCGGCGTCGTCGAGATGGGTGGTCCAGCCGCCGTCGGCGCGGCGATAGACCACGGCACCGTCGGAAACGCGGTTGGCGGTCACCACGACCGGCCCGGTGATCTTGATCTTCTTTTGGTCGAGCGGCGACGTCATCGGCGGCCTCGTTGACAGGGTGACAATGGGGCGGCGCCAAGGCGTTGGCGCCAAACCGTCGGAGAGAACGTTCTTCTATATATGGCAGTGTTTTTCGCTGCAAATAGTGGAAACTTCTACCAAGCTCCGATATCAGAGTAGCAAAGAGCTATCGAGCGGCCCGGCAAAATAGGAACAAACTTGTCGTCGCCGCACCGGGCGCGGCAGGCCGGCGCGATCAAGCGCCGCGGCGAGCGCCTTCGCCGACCGCTTACCATCGAACCGGCCACCGCCTAGACTTCGGGCGTCCGCAAACGCTGGAGGTGGCGATCGTGACTCCGACGATGCGCCTTGCCCGCCGAAATGTTCTGCGACTTGCCGCCGCGGCGGCGATCGCGCCGGCGTGGCCGCGCGGCGCCGCCGCGCTCGATTATCCCAATCGCGCGGTGCGCCTCGTCATCGGCTTCCCGCCCGGTGGCCCGACCGACATCTACGGCCGCCTGATCGCGCAATGGCTATCGCAGCGGCTCAACCAGCCGTTCGTGGTCGAGAACAAGCCCGGCGCCGGCTCGACCATCGGAGTGAGCGAAGTCGTGCACTCGGCGCCCGACGGCTACACGCTGCTCCTGGTCTCGACCTCGGCCGCGATCAGCTCCTCGTTCTATCCCAATCTCGATTTCGAACTCATTCGCGACATCGCGCCGGTGTGCGGCATCTCGCTCGTGCCGCTGGTCATGGTCGTGCATCCGTCGATGCCGGCCAAGACCGTGCTGGAATTCATCGCCTATGCGAAGGCCAATCCCGGCAAGATCAACATGGCCTCGGTCGGCAACGGCACCACGCCGCAATTGGCCGGTGAGCTGTTCAAGATGATGGCCGGCGTCGATCTCCTGCACGTGCCCTATCGCGGCGCAGCGCCGGCGCTGACCGACCTTCTGGCCGGGCGCGCGCAGGTGATGTTCGAGGCCATTACGTCGCTGGTCGGCTATATCCGCGACGGCAAGCTGCGCGCACTCGCGGTGACGCTGCCGACGCGCTCGCCGATCTTTCCCGAAGTACCGAGCGTCGGCGAATTTCTGCCCGGCTACGAGGCAGCGGTCTGGTTCGGCATCGGCGCGCCGAAGAAGACGCCGGCCGACGTCGTCGACAAGCTCAACAAGGAAATCAATGCCGGTCTCGCCGACGCCACCATCAGCACGCGGCTCAACGAACTCGGCGGCGCGGTGCTGGCCGGCCCGCCGGAGGAATTCGCCAAGCACTTCGTTGGCGACGCCGAGAAATGGGCGAAGATAATCAAGGCCGCCAACATCAAGCCGGAATAGCTCAGCCCGCCGGCTCGAACGCAAACGTCGCGCCCTTGCGCACCACATGGCCGAAGCCCGGCGCGTTGACGTGGGCGCCGGCGATGGCGAGGCGCTCCGACGCCGCCATGTCGAGAATGCGCTTGCGCGACATGATGGCCTGCTCCTTGTCGAGGTCGTAGGCCAGCGCCGCATCGGGATGCGAAATCTGGATCGCCGAAAGGTGCACCACGTCGCCGAGCGCCATGAAGCCGCCGCCCGGAGCGGCAAGGAGCCAGCAGGTATGGCCCGGCGTGTGGCCCGGCGCCAGCACCGGCGTGAAGCCGAGATACTCTTCCCCGTCGCGCACGCGGCGGACGCGCTCGAGATAGGGTTTCAGGTTGATCGCCGTGCGCTCACGGTTGCCTTTGGTGCGGTCCGGATCGCCGGCGCCGTGCGGCCGCATCCAGAAATCGGCCTCGGTCTGATGCACCACGATCTGGGCATTCGGATAATGCGGCGCACCCGCGTCGTCGACCAGGCCGTTGGCGTGATCGGGATGCAGATGCGTCATGACGATGTGGGTCACCGCGCTTGGCTCGATGCCGGCTGAGCGCAAATTCGCCGGCAGCTTGCCCAGCGTGGGCTGCATGGTGTTGCCGGCGCCGGCATCGATCAGGATGATCTTGCCGCCGCGGCGGATCATGAAGTTGTTGACCGGGATGAACAGCGAGCCGTCGGTGGTGCCGCCGACGAGCTTGTCGGCTACCGCGCGCTCCATGCCGATGACGAGGTCGAGCGAGGTTTTCAGAATCCCGTCGCTCAAACCCTGCACTTCGACGTCGCCTACCCGCATGCTCGGCAGCGGCATGTCAGAACCCTTCCCTTGTCAGCGCGACCATGCAGCCGGCGGCGATCACCACGGCGACCGAGAGCACTGCGAACGGCGCGACGAAGCCGCCGCCGGAATAAGCCAGAATGTAGCCGATCATCACCGGCGAGAACGCGCCGAACATCTGGGTGACGAAGGCGCGCACGCCCTGCGACTTGCCCATGTCGGCGGTGCCGACCACGCTATGCATCAGCATCTCGGCGCAGGAAATGCCGACCTGCTGGGCGCACAGCGCGCAGATCATGAACACCACGCTCCAGGTCGTGCTCGGCGCCAGCGCCGCCGCCATCAGGAACACCGCGGCTGCGGCCCAGCCGAGCCCCGCGAACGGCGCGCGGCGAAACACGCGGTCGGAGGCGTGGCCGACGATCAGGATCGTCACCACGGCGAAGCCGTAGATCACGAAGGTCAGATAGCCCGAGGTCGAGAACGCAAAGTGCCGCTCGGTGCGCAGGTACGTGGGCAGCCAGCCCGACCAGCCCCAGAAGAACACCGCGTTGAACGAGATCGCGATCGTCATCAGCCAGAAGCGGTGATTGCGCCAGACGCTGTTGACGTCTTTGAGGATGCGGCCGGGCGCATCGTCGTTGTGCTCGATGGCACCGGAATGGATCAGATCGAGTTCGGTCGCGTTAACCGCCGGATTCCGCTCCGGCTTGTCGCGCACCAGAAACCACACCATCGGCAGCGGCACGATCAGCGCCAGCACGCCGAGCGCGACGAACTGCCCGCGCCAGCCGATGGTCACAATCAGATAGGTGACGACGAGGCCGACCAGCATCGGCCCGATCATGGTGCCGATCCACCAATACGACGTCGCCTTGCCGCGCTCGCGCAGCGCGAACCAGTTGGCGACCAGCGCGAGCGTCACCGGATAGCAGGCCGCCTCGCCGGCACCGAGCCCGATGCGCGAGGCGAGCAGCATGCCGTAGCTCTGCGCCACCGCGGACCAGAAGCACGTGATCGCCCAGAGGATGAGGCTCACGATGATTGAATTGCGCGGCCCGTAGCGCGTCACCGCCCAGCCCCAGACCGGCGCAGCGACGCCGTAGGAGATGAACAGGCTGCCGACCAGCCAGCCCAACTCCTTGGTCTGGCCGGCGAGTTGCATCTCGCCGAGGAACCGCGGATTGGCGATGACGATCGAGATGTTGCTCTTGTCGAACATGGACATGATCCAGTAGGCCAAGAGCGTCGGCGCGATATAGGTCCAGCGCACGCGGGTCGCGGCGGCAATGCCGGTGGCATCGCGTGAAACCCCCTGCGGAGCGGTGATGGCCATCTGATCCTCCCGGCGGCGCGCAGTTTTTTGCTTGTGCGCGCGGCACTGGCGTTGAGCCGATGCCGCACAAGTCGCGCAATCTCGCCAGTAAAATCTTGCCCGCACCTCCGAACTTGTCAACAATGCGCGCCATGACGGAGACGATGGACCCGCATGCGGTTGCGCGCAGCGGTAGCACCGCGGAGGTCTTCGCCGCTTTTCTCAAGCTCGGGCTGACGAGCTTCGGCGGCCCGATCGCGCATCTCGGCTATTTCCACGACGAGTTCGTGGTGCGCCGGCAATGGCTCGACGACAAGACCTACGCCGACCTCGTGGCGCTGGCGCAATTCCTGCCGGGACCGGCTTCGAGCCAGGTCGGATTTTCCATCGGGCTCATGCGCGCCGGCGGGCGCGGTGCACTTGCGGCGTGGACCGGCTTCACGTTGCCTTCCGCCATCGCGCTCGTTCTATTCGCGTACGGCGCCAGCGCTTTGACCGGGCCGGCGGGAACGGGGCTGCTTCACGGTCTCAAGCTCGTTGCTGTCGCCATCGTTGCGCAGGCGATATGGGGCATGGCGCGCACGCTGACCCCGGACCGGGAGCGCGCATCGATCGCCGTCATCGCCGCCCTGATCATTCTGTTCAGCACATCCTCGGTCGCGCAGATCGGCGCGATCGCGCTCGGCGGCATCGCCGGGCTCTGGCTTTGCCGCGGCGCAGCCCAGACCGCGCCGGCCAACCATATAACCGTGCCGGTGTCGCGCACGGCGGGCGTTGTCTGCCTGACGGCCTTTTTCGCGTTGCTGATAGGCCTGCCGATCGTGCGGAGCTTCTCATCCTCGCAAGGCGTAGCGCTGTTCGAGGCCTTCTACCGGTCGGGCGCGCTGGTGTTCGGTGGCGGCCATGTTGTGCTGCCGTTGCTGCGCCAGGCATTCGTGACGCCGGGCTGGGTCAGCGATGCCAGCTTCCTCGCCGGCTATGGCGCAGCCCAAGCGGTTCCGGGGCCGCTTTTCACGTTCGCGGCCTATCTCGGTACGGTCGTCAGCGCGTCTCCACACGGAATTGCCGGCGCGGCCCTGGGTCTGGTCGGCATTTTCCTTCCCGGCATGCTGATCCTGGTCGGCACGTTGCCATTCTGGGACGACTTTCGAAAACGCGTCGGCGCGCAGGCCATGATGCGCGGCGTCAATGCCGCGGTCGTCGGCCTGCTCGGCGCGGCTTTCTATAACCCGGTTTGGACCAGCTCGGTGAACACGCCGGGGGACTTCGGCGTCGCGCTGGTCGGCTTCGTTCTTCTTACCGCCTGGCGTGCGCCACCGCTTCTGGTGGTCGTCGTCGGGGCGCTCGGCGGAATTGGCTTGGCACTGCTGGCGCGGGGATCGTGACGGAGCCGCGGGCTACTTCCGCGGCGCCAGCGCCGCCAGCTCGGGGAAGGGCTGATAGGCGGCACCAGCGCATTGGCCGGCATCGGCATCGACCACCTGGTTGATGTTGCCGGCGAGATAGATCGCGATCTTTTCGCGGTGCTGGGCGCGGCCGGCGAACAGCACGCAGACCACGTAGTGCTCGCCGGCGCCGACCTCCCTGAGCACCGGCGTGCCGATCTGCGCGTTGAGGAAATCGGCGCGATCGATCAACGCCGTCTGTAGAAAGGTTGCGATCTGGTTCTTGTAGTCCGACGGCAGCACGTTGGTTTCGGTGATCGGCGGCGGCTTCTGCATCAAGCTGCAGCCGGCGGCGAGCGCGGCGAACAAGACCGCTACGGCTTTGCGCGCCTTCGTCATGGCCGTATCGTTCATTCCTGAGGCACCGCGCCGCACCAACCGGGCAGGTAATCGGCATCGGCGCTCTTTGCCAGCTGCAACGCCTTCACCAGGGCCCGATCGAAGTCGCCGTCGACCAGCTTGCGTTTCATGCGCCGCCGCAGGAAATCGGCCCAGATGAACTCGCTGAACGGCGTCGTATCCTTGGCGAAGCCGCCGGCGCGGCGCAATTCGCCGGCGAGCGAGCGGAACGGATCGTCGACCAGGCCGGTGATGTCCTTGGGAATATCCTTGTAGGGACGGCGCCGGCCGTCGTCGTCGAACGGATGCATCCAGTTGTGATTGTCCATCATGAACCAGAACGCCTCGTTGTCGAGCTTGCTCAAGTTACTGACCACGGTCACCGCCACGTCCGTGACGCCTTCGTCATGGAGCGCCAGCGCCAGATGATGATGGTCGATGACATAGTGCCGCTCCTTCGGGCCGAGGATCACCGGGATCATGTGCTTGCCGAGAAACTCCTTGTCCTTGTGCTTGCCGAGGTCGCGCCAATGCTTGCGCTTGGCCTTGACCTCGCGCATGCCCACGGTGATCTGGGTCGGGCGGAGATCGAGAATTTTGACCGGCGTCAGTCTCGGTTCGCGAACGGTCATGGTCGGCTCCTGAAAGAGACCCCACCACAATCATAGCGGGATCGCGGCCGATCTAAAAGTATTCGCCCGGCGCTTGGCGCGCCGGGCGACTATTTGCGCCGTGCCTTTTAGACGCTTCAGTGCGCCAGCGGATCGGGCCGGACCTGGATGTGCACCGCGAACGGCGTCATGCCCTTGCCGCCTTCCTTGAGCCAGGGCGTGCGGTCGCCTTCCGACGACCACAATCCCCTACCCTTCCAGCCGGCGTTGGGATCGTCGATGCGCGCGTCGAGGCCCTTGGCATAGAAGCCAAGCGGGTACGGGATGCGCAGCATCACCATCTTGCCGTTGACGAGCGCGGCGAAGCCGTCGTTGAGGTTCGCCGTCGAGATCGGCACGTTCTCGCCCAGGCCCACCGCGTTATGCTGGTCGACCCAGCTGTAGTAGCTCGCCTCGGCCGAGTTGTCGCCGATGCCCTGGAAGCCGGGGCCCGGATATTTGTAGAACGCCCAGCCCTCCGGACAGTGATCGCCGGTCGCCTTCGGCCCGTTGAGCGGCCCCTTGCACTTCGAGCGGTCGAAGCTGCCGAGATGGCCGCTCGCCAGTGACACCCAGACCACGCCCTTACTGTCGATATCGCCGCCGCGCGGGCCGAAGCCCGGCATCGGCACGAAATAGATTTCGGTGAGCTTGGTCTTGGGATCGAAGCGGGCGACGCCGCCTTTGCCGGCGAACACGTTGATGGTGTACCAGACCGAGCCGTCGGCCGGGTTCGGCATCACCGCATAGGTGCCGGAGCCGGCGACGCGCATGTCCTTGTCCGCCTCTGCCGGTTTGCCCGGCTCGGTGTAATCGTCGAGCCGGCCGTTGCCGTTGGTGTCGAGCACGAAGGGCGCCCAGCCTTGCGCCTTTTCGGCGCTGCCGGTTTCGTCGAACACCTTGGTGTCGAGCCAGCCGGCGAGCGCGCCGCCGCCCGACGTCCACAAGGTGTTGTTCTTGTCGAAGCCGAACTGCAGATGGTGCGTCCCGTAGCAGGTATCGACGAAAGTGAACTTCTGCGCCTTCGGATCGAACACCGCGAGCTGTCGCTCGTTGCTGTCGATCGGGAACGCCTTGGCGTACGGGTTGTCCGAGCCTTTGCGGCAGAATGCCGGCGTGCCGGGCGCGTGATTGGTCCCGGTCATCCAGATCCGGCCGCGGCTGTCGAACATGTCGTTGTGATTGTCGAACTTGGTGTCCCAGACCTTCTCCATGCCCCAATAGGCCGAGGCCGCCATCGGCTTCTCGATCGCGGCATGACCGGGACCGAGCGCTTCGGGCACGTCAGCACCTTCCGGCGGCTTAATGTAGCTCACCTTCGCGGTCTTCGGATCGAGCACCGGCAGATTATCGGTGGCATATTCGGGCGAGCCGTAGAGCAGGCCGTCGGCGTTGACCGTCGGATTGCGCTTGTCGGACGAGATCAGGTCGTGGAGATACTGCTTCTCGTTGCCCCAGTCCCAGGTCGTGACCACGAGATTGCGCTCGACGCCCTGCGGCCGCGGCGGCTTGGCGAACGGCAATTCGCCTTCGGCAATGCGGTCGGTCCAATCACCGAAATATTTCAGCGGGACGCTGGCGAACTTGCCGGCCATCGGATTGACCATCAGCGGCGCCGCCTGGCCCGATTGGATGCGCCGCGCCCAGGCCTCCTCGCCGGTCTTGAAGGTGCCGAGCTGCGACGGAATGGTGCGCGTCGCCAATTGGCCGAGCTGATGGCAGCCGACGCACGCCTGGTTCTTGATCGTGGTCAGCCAATCGGCTTGGGTCAGCTTGTCGGGAATGTCGCTCCTGCCGCCGAATTGATCGGCGGCCGGGATCTTCAACATCGCATACCAATAGATCGCCGGATAATATTTCGCCGCGTCGCCTTCATTCGGCGCCAGCGTCGCGGTGAGGTTCAAGCGCTTGCCGGGCTCGCCGTCGACCTTGGCGGAATCGACCAGGCCGTAGCCGCGCACCCACACCTGATATTTGGCCTTCGGCAGGTCCGGCACCACGTAGCGGCCCTGGTCGTCGGTCACCACCATCTTGGCGTAGCGCGTGCCAAGGTCCTTGGTCTCGGCGATCACCCAGACGCCGGCCTCGGGTCCGTGCGGGCTCTTGACGACGCCACTGATCGATTTGGCGTCGATCGGGACACTTTGCGCGCTCAGGCGCGCCGGCATCGCGATAAGGAACACGGCGACCGCGACCGCGGCTACGCCACAATACAAAGCTCGCTTCATCAGTGACCTCCCTTCAAGAATCGGTGCGCGACCGGTTATCGTGCCCAATGCATGTTATGATTTTGTGGGAATCTGCCCCACGGCCTGTCCGCCCGCAAGGGGAATCGAGTGCAGCGATGCCACGATGCGAGGTTCCAATGGCGATATTGCATGACGCGATCATCGGCTCATGATGGGGTCAAGGCCATGGCCCAAAATACCACGCAAGAGCTACGCAAAATGCCGCGCCCGTTCGTTCTGCTTGCCCTCCTTGCAACGTTGCTGACGGGCGCGACCCTGCGCACCGTCCGCGGCGAGGATCAAGCGCCGGCCGCCGCACCGGCCGCGCCAGCACCGACGGCGGCGCCGCCAGCCGCGGCAGCCGCGCCGGCGCCCCCCGCCAATTGCCCGAGCGCAACATTCCGCGTCGTCATCGACGTCGGCCACGCCCTCGACGCTCCCGGCGCGCTCAGCGCTCGCGGCATGACCGAATACGCCTTCAACCTGCAGCTCGCCCAGGGCATCAAGCAGGCGCTCACCGATGCCGGCTTCGCCAAGACCGAGCTCTTGATCACCAACAAGAAGCCGCCGCTCGGACTATTCGTGCGCGCCGCAGCCGCCAACCGCATGGCGGCTGACCTTTTCCTCTCGATCCATCACGACTCGGTGCCGGACAATCTGACAAAGACCTGGCAGTACAATGGAGAGGATCAGGGCTACAACGACGACTATCCGGGTTACGCGATTTTCATCTCCAAGGACAACGTCGACCCCAAGGGCAGCCTCGAGTTCGCCCATCTGCTCGGCAAGGCGCTGCAGGCGCGCGGCTTGCAGTTCACGCCGCACTACACGCTCAAACTGATGGGCAATCACCGCCGCGAGCTGCTCGACGCCGACGGTGGCGTCTATCGCTTCGACCAATTGGTCGTGCTGCGCCACACCCATATGCCGGCGGCGCTGCTCGAAGCGGGCTCCATCGTCAACCGCCAGGAGGAGCTGGAGCTCGGGACGCCGGAGCGCCGCGCCGCGACCAGCGCCGCGGTCGTCGCCGCGGTCGGGGAATTTTGCGCAAGCCGCGCGCACCCGAAGACCGAGCCGCTGGCGAAGCACCCAGCAGGTCCGCACGCCACCGCGCCGCGCGCCAATGCCCGCGCCCGTTGATCTCAAGCCATCGCGGTGCGGCTGCGGCGAAACGCGAGCGTCGCGATGATCAGAAAGTTGACGGCGCTGACGGCGACGCCGGCGGCAAAGGCGGGCGCGTAGTAGCCGAAATGGTCGTACAATAGGCCACCCATCCAACTGCCCGTCGCCATGCCGGTGCCGCTGCACAGCAGCAGCGTCGGAATGCGCCAGTAGGCCTCGCCCACCGGAAACAATTCGCGCGAGGTCAGCACGTTGGCGGGAACGAGCCCGCTGAAGCCGAAGCCGAACAGCGCCGACACCGTGAATAGCCCGAGCTCGTCCTGGGTGAGCAGAAATGCCGAAAGTCCGAGCGTCTGGCACGCCGAGCCGACCAGCATCGTGTAGAGGCCGCCGATGCGATCGGACAGCGCACCCCAAAACTGCCGGCTGAAGAACGCCGATCCGAGCAGCACCGACAGCATCGCCGCGCCATGCACCGGGCTGATGCCAAGATCGCTGCAGAAGGCGACGAGGTGCGACTGCGGCATCGACATCGGCACGCAGCAGGTGAAGATCGCGCACGCCTGGAGGGCGTAGACGAGATTTGGCGGCCAACCAAGCACGCTGTTTTTCTGATGCGCGACGCTGATCGGCGCGGCGTGATGCGCCGTATCCGGCGGCGTGCCGAGCACGATGATTGCTGCCGGCACGATGACAACGAGCTCGATCGCGGCGTAGGACAGCATCGCGTCGCGCCATCCGGCGGACGCGATCACGCGCTCGAAGATCGACGGCCAGAATGCGCCGGCGAGAAAGCTGCCGCTGGAAATCAGGGCCAGCGCCGAGCCGCGCCGGCGGTCGAACCAGCGGCTCACATAGACGTAGGACGGCGCATTAATGCCGCCCAGCCCGATCAGGCCGATGAACAATCCATGACCGATGTAAAGCGGCAGCGAAGGACCGAAGGTCGACAGCGCAAGCCCCGCGGCGATCATTATCGCGCCTGCGATCACGGTCCAACGGATGCCGACCCGTTCGGCGACGCGACCCATGAGGATGCCGCCGAAACCCGAGCCGATCCAGACGAGTGCCAGGGCAAGCGCCGGGATCGAGCGCTCGCCATGGACCTCGGCGGCGATGTCTTTGAGCGCGACGATGCTGATCCAAGGCGCGCCGAAAGCGACCGACATGACCAGGAGCACGACGGTCGCGACCACCCAGGACTGGCGCGTCTCGACCGACGACGGCAACGGCAAGGATGGCGATTGCAGCATTGAATGTCGCGGTGCTGGCGCGCCCGGCAGGGCAAGGAGCTGGACGGGGGTTATAGAGCGGCCCCCTCGGGCCGCCCACAATAAAGGCTTCGACCTGGGAATAAACCGCAGGGCCGACCGATCTCATCCCCACAGGCCGCATGGCTTGGTCTGTTTCGCCTGCAAGGGAGATGAGCAAATGAGCCAATTTGATCGCGACGACGACGGCGTCAGCCGGCGCAAGGTGCTCGAATGCATGACCTGGGCTGGAACCGGCGTCCTGTGGACGGTATCCGGCGGAGTTCCCCACTCCTTGGGCATTATCGACGAAGCGCTCGCCGAGGACGCCAAGGGTTTGACCTTCCTGCAGATCAGCGACAGCCATGTCGGCTTCGACAAGCCGGCCAATCCGAACGCGCTCGGCACCCTTGAAGAGTGCGTCAAGCGGATCACCACGCTGCCGCAAAAGCCGGCCTTCATGATCCATACCGGCGACGTCACGCACCTGTCGAAGGTGACGGAATTCGACGACGCCGACCGCATCATCTCGCAGACCCGGCTCGACGTGCATTACGTGCCCGGCGAGCATGATTTCCTCGACCCGGACCAGAAGCTTTACAAAGATCGTTACGGTCGCGGCACCAAGGGCGCCGGCTGGTACAGCTTCGACGCCGGCGGCGTGCACTTCATCGGCCTCGTCAACGTCGTCGATCTGAAGGCCGGCGGCCTCGGCAATCTCGGCAACGAGCAGCTCGAATGGCTCGAGGCCGACGTCAAGAGCCGCAGTGCGTCGACGCCGATCGTGGTGTTTGCTCACATCCCGCTGTGGACGGTCTATCCGGAGTGGGGCTGGGGCACCCAGGATGGCGCGCAGGCGCTGGGGTACCTGAAAAAGTTCGGCTCGGTCACCGTGCTCAACGGCCACATCCATCAGGTAATGCAGAAGGTCGAAGGCAACGCCACCTTCCACACCGCGCGCTCGACCGCGTTCCCGCAGCCGGCGCCGGGCGCCGCGCCCTCGCCGGGCCCGATGAAAGTGCCGGACGATCAGCTGCGCAAGATGCTCGGCATCGCCAATGTCACGTTCAAGCAGAACGAACAGCGGCTCGCCATCATCGACACCGCGCTGCAGAGCTGACGGAGCGGTCCAATGCTGCGAAATGTGATTGGCGCGGCGCTCATGGGCGCCGCGGTCGGGTCGGTGTTGGCTGGCGGCGTCTTGATTGCCGGCGCCCAGACCGGCCCGGCCAAAGCGGCCGAGGTGGGCATCGACAACTTCACCTTCAATCCGCAAAAGCTCACGGTGAAGGCCGGCACCACGGTGACCTGGACCAATCGGGACGATATCCCGCACGGCATCGCCGCGACCGGCAACAGCTTCACCCGTTCCGGCGCGCTCGATACCGACGACCACTACTCGTTCACGTTCACCACGCCGGGCACCTATCAATACTTCTGTTACATTCACCCGCACATGACCGGGACGATCGTGGTAGAAGCGGCGACCGGGAGCAACGTCACGCCCTGATGCTTGACCGGCTGCAACGTCAGGCGTCAGCGGCACCGTGGATGGCCGAACGCGCGACCATGACATCGACCGACGGCGTCGACAGCGACACAGCGCGGCGTTTTCGCGACGCCGCGCTGCCCTATCTCGACGACGTCTACGCGCTGGCGCGTTATCTGTTGCGCGACGCCGCCGACGCCGAGGACGCGGTGCAGGAATGTTACCTGCGCGCACTGCGGCATTTCGGCACTTATCGCGGCCCGGCCATGAAGCCGTGGCTGCTCGCGATCCTGAAAAACGTCTGCATGGCGGAATTCGCGCGGCGCAGCCGGCAGCCGGTTGCGGCCGAGGCCGAACTCGAGGACAACGAGATTCCGCTCTGGCAGGAGCCGGAGACCTCGGCCGAAGCCGCGCTGTTGCGGCGCGCCGACGGCGACACCATCCGCCGCCTGCTCGACGGCCTGCCGCAGCCGTTCCGCGAGACCATCGTGCTGCGGGAGATCAACGACCTCTCATACCGCGAGATTGCCGACATCGTGGGCGCGCCGGTCGGGACGGTGATGTCGCGGCTGGCGCGCGCGCGAGCCATGCTGCGCACGGCATGGAACGCCGAGGAACGATCATGACTTGCGATGAAGCTGAAATTCTGCTGCACGCGCTCATCGACGGCGAGCTCGATGCTGGTCACGCCCGCGACGTCGAGGCCCATGCGGCGACCTGCGCCGCCTGCGCCGAGAAGCTCGATGCGTTCCGCACCATGCGCACGGCCATGGCCGAGGCAAAGCTCAAGCAAGCGGCGCCGGCGCAGCTGCGCGCCCGCATCGCCGCGGCGCTGACGGTGCCGCTCGGCCTTGCGCGTCAATCCGCGGTCGCCGCGCCGCACTCGTCGCCCGACAAATCGTGGCGGACCTTCTTCGGCGGCTTCGCGGTCGGCGGCGTGCTCTCGGCCGCGCTGGCGGCGAGCCTGATGCTTGCCGTCGTCCGCAACGATCAAGGCCGCGAGCTCGCCGGCGAAGTGGTGTCGGCGCACCTGCGCTCGTTGCAGGCCGGCCACCTGACCGACGTGGAAACCAGCGACCAGCACACCGTCAAGCCGTGGTTCAACGGCAAGCTCGACGTCGCGCCGCCGGTCATCGACTTGACCGCGCAGGGCTTCACCCTGATCGGCGGCCGGCTCGATTACATCAACGGCCAGCCGGTGGGTTCGATTGTGTATCGGCGGCGCAAACATGTGATCAATCTCTTTGTTGCCCAGCAGCTTGGCGCCACGGTGCGCAGCACCAAGGAGGCCAGCGTCCAGGGCTTCAATGTCCGCCATTGGCGCGAGGCGGGGCTCGATCTCTGGGCCGTCAGCGACATCGACGGCGCCGAGCTCGATGAATTCGTGCAGAAATTCGGGGCCGCCCTGCATTCTCCTCCCGGATCGTCGTGATCGGGCGGCCAAGCAGCCCGCAAGCCCGCCGGACGATTTCCTGATGGAAGTTGTTCACACGGGCGGCGCTTCTCGCCTATAGTCCGGTGACAATGTTGCGCAACCTTGTCACCGCCTTCTGCCTCTCCGTTATTGCCATCGTGATCGGTGCTCCGGCCTCGCAGTCGGAGCCGCAGACGGTGAAGCTCGATCTATTCATGTTTGACTACAAATTCGTACCGAACCATCTGACCTTCGAGCACGACGTGCGCTACCGGCTGCACATGGAGAACCACGGCAAGGAGACGCACGAGGTCACCGCGCCGACACTCTTTTCGACCGCGACCATCGACAATCCCGCCGTGCTCAACCGCGAGCATACCGAAGTCGTGATGCAGCCCGGCGACGTCAAGGACCTGTTCCTTACGCCCCATAAGCCGGGGACCTACGACCTGCGCTGCTCCGACCACGACTGGAATGGCATGATCGGCGGCGTCACGGTCCAGTAGCGACGCAAGCCGGTAACAAAGCCGGCGATTGCGGCCTCCCGTACGACCCGATGCCGGAGCCGCCGCCGTTATGGGCAACGCGCGGTGAAAAAACGTGCCGCCCCTGCGGCACGCCCTCGCCTTCGCGCCTCAGTTCACGAATGCGTGACGAACGCTCTTGGCGCCAATCATGCCGTCCGCGCGCAACGAGGCCGTGGTTGACCGCGTGGCAACCACATTGCACCGCACTGCCCCGCGAAAGACATTTTCCCACGGCACTATTCTTGCTTCGACGCATTATCGGAGGGGCGCTTTCAGGGGGGCTTAGCAAGACCTGGAAGAAAGGAGTCGCCAATGTGTGACTTTAGCCTTCAAAGCGTTCGATCGCGGCCCGCGCAAGTAGGCGACAAACTCGTAACACAAGACTTCGGGACGGGAACACGCGGGTTCGCCGCCTCGGACGATCGCGGCCTGGCCGTCTGCGTGTTGCCGGGCACGGAGCTGGCCTTTGCCGGGGACGTGGCGTGCCTGCCGGCCGGCCTGCTCGGCTGGAAGACCAAGACCATCGCCCACCGCACCGCCATCTTCCGCCAAGTCAACAAGGACAAGATGGCGGCGCACCACGATGCGCTCGAATTTCCCGACGGGCACATCGTGCTGCTGACATTGCTGTGCGAAGGCCAGACGGCCACCGTGCTGCAATTGCCGGCAAAGCCCGCGACTGCCGAACAGGCGCGCGAGCAGGAACGCGTCAGCTACGTCGGCTGAAGAGCGGCCTGCCCTCGCGATCGACCGGCGAACCGCAGCCTCGCGATCGATTGCCGGCCGCCACCGCGGCGGCCGGCGTATGTTGCCATGGACGGGCGGAGCGCCGCCGTTTTATGTCGAGGCCCCGGGTCCGCCGACCGCAAAGCAACTGGCACTCTTGTCCATGAGCCGCTGACTGTCGGCGATGAACCGGCGGCCGTCCTCGCTGCATAGATTCATCCACTCGCTCAGCCATTCGTTATACACGGACAGCGCATCGGGGACGGTGTGCGCGGACGAGAGCTTGTTGGGCAGCTTCAGAGCAAGCTCGGCTTCCGCCTGCGCACGCGCGAACCAGTCGCGGCTGATGTCGTGCAGCACGTCGAACATCTCGGTCTGCCGGCGCAACGCGGTCTTGATGCCTTGCGCGCCGAACTCGGTGAACGCCGCACCGGCGCTATCGATGGCTCTGACCTGTTCGGCGGCGCTTGCTGCGGCCGAGCGCCTGGCGCGGGGATTATCGCTCAATGTCGTGGTGTCGTCGGGCATGGTGTGGCTCCGCTTTGTTGCGATCCAAAAGCCCACTCGCCGCCGCCGGCCTTTCACTGCCGGCAAGCTGTTGGCGCCACCCTCAATAGCCTTATTATATGTCGTTACCGCGTATGGTGAAGGCCGATCTTACACGGAACGGCGCAGCGGGCCGAGCGTTTGCCGTAATGTTCCCAACGGCCCATCAATTTTTGTGACAGCGGCGATTTTCTTGTCATGAATTCTTCGCCATGAACGATTCAACGCCGAAACAGCCCATTCCGGTTGCTCCCACCGCGGCGAGCGTAGCGCCCGCCGCGGAACCAGACCCAGCGCCGCCGACCGGCTCGCTGTTCCTCAAGGTCTTTCCTTCGATCATGCTCCCGATGTTTCTCGCGGTGGCGGATCAAACCATCGTCGCCACGGCGCTGCCGAGCATCGCGTCCGGGCTCGGCGAGATCGAGCGCGCCTCGTGGGTGGTGGTGTCCTATCTCATCGCCAACACCATCGCGGCACCGGTTTACGGCCGGCTTGGCGATACCTACGGCCGACGTTTGATCATGATCGCGGCGCTCGCGATCTTCATGGCCGGCTCGGTGTTTTGCGCGCTCTCGCCCACCATCGAAATCCTCACCGCGGCACGCGTGCTGCAGGGTTTTGGCGGCGGCGGACTGATGACGCTGTCGCAGGCGCTGATCGGCGAGACTGTTCCGCCGCGCGAGCGCGGCCGTTATCAGGGCTATCTCGCCGGCGTGTCGGTCACGTCGAGTACCTTCGGCCCGGTTGCCGGCGGCTATCTGACGCAAGGCTTCGGCTGGCAGTCGATCTTTCTGGTCAATGTACCGCTCGGGCTGATCGCGGTCGCCTTGGTGCTGCGGCTGCAAACGCGCCCCGGCGATCGCCGCCGCACCACTTTCGATACGCCGGGCCTGTTTCTCTTCATCATGTTCGTGAGCCCGGTCATCCTGGCGCTGGAGCAGGTGCAGCGCATGGACGCGCGCGCGTTGCCCATGGCGCTCGGGCTTTTGACTTTCGGCATAGCTTCGCTCGCGGCGCTCGTCTGGCAGGAGCAACGCAACACCTCGCCGCTATTGCCGCCGCGACTGTTCAGGGAGCCGTCGATCTGGCGAAGCGACGCCCTTGCCGCCTGCCACGGCGCAGCGCTGGTTTCGTTGATCACCTTCTTGCCGATCTATCTGCGCGCCGTGCGCGGCACCTCGCCGGCCGAGACCGGCCTGTTGCTGCTACCGCTCACCTTCGGCATCGGCATTGGCTCGATGATCACCGGCCAGCTCGTCACCCGGACCGGCCGCACCGCGATTTTTCCGACCATCGGCCTGGCGGTCACGACGCTGGCTCTGCTGCTTCTTGCCTTCGTTATTTCGCGCTTGAGTCTGGGCCAAATCCCGTGGGCGTTCGGCTTCATCGCGCTCTGCATGGGCAGCGTCATGGCCGTCGTGCAGGTTACGGTGCAGACCGTCGCCGGTCCGCGCATGCTCGGCACCGGCGCCGCCATGGTGCAATTTTCCCGCTCCGTCGGCGCGGCGTTCGGCACCGCCACGGTCGCCGCGATCCTGTTCTCGGTGCTCGCCGCATCGGACCGCCAGACGGCCGGCCTGTTCGGCGCCATCATCGATCAGGGCCCCGACGCCATCGCGACCCTGCCGGCGTTGCGCCAGGCCATGATCCAATCCGAGATCTCCAATGCCTTTCGCGCCGCCTTCACCGCCATTGCGCTGTTCACCGCGGCCGGCACCTGGCTCGCCTGGTCGATGCCGCTGCGGCGCCTGTAGCGATGCCTGAGCGGCCGTTGCGGCGCGCCCTATGGCGCGGCAGACTTGATGCATGACCAAAATCCTTCTGGTCCGCCACGGCAATGTCGAAGGCATCAAGCCGGAGCGCTTTCGCGGCCGGCAGCCGCTGCCACTCACCGCGCGCGGACGCGCCGAGGCGCAAGCGGTCGCACGACGCATCGCCGGCGGCTGGAGGCCCCGCAAAATCTATACGAGCCCGCTCGGGCGCTGCGTCGAGACCGGCGCCGCCATCGCGGCAGCCTGCGGTGCGCCAACCGAAGTTTGCGACGATCTTATCGACATCGATTACGGCGCCTGGCAGTTCAAGACGTTCGACGAGGCGCGCGCCGCCGATCCGGCGCTGTTCGCGGCCTGGTTTGCGACGCCGCATCTGGCGCGCTTTCCGAACGGCGAGTCGTTGCAGGACCTGGTAGCGCGCGCGGCCAACGTCTTGCGCCTTGTGCTGTCGCGTCATCCCGACGACACGATCGTGCTGGTCGGCCACGACAGCATTAACCGCGCGCTCATCCTGCAACTCATCGATCAGCCGCTGTCGGCCTACTGGCGGATCGCGCAGACACCGTGCTGCCTCAACGAGATTGACGTCAGCGCCGGCAAGATCAGCGCGCAGCGCATCAACGAGACGGGCCACCTGGAGGCTTTCGCGTCATGAGCTTCGTCGGCCGCTCGGTGCCGCGTCTGGAAGATCGGCCGCTCGTCACTGGCAACGGCCGCTTCGCCGCCGATATCTCGTTTGCTCGTCAGCTCCACATGCGCGTGGTGCGCTCCGCCCACGCCCACGGCCGCATTCGCGCCATCGACACGGCCGCGGCGCGCAATGTGCCCGGCGTCGTCGCGGTCTGGACCTCGGCCGACGTCGCCGACATTCCGCCGATCGATTTTCGTTTGACGCGCATCGAGGGCCTCGACCCCTATCGCCAGCCGATCCTGGCGAAAGATCATGTGCGCTATGTCGGCGAGCCGGTCGCCGTCGTGTTCGCCGCCGATCCCTACAGCGTCGAAGATGCCGCCGACCTCGTCAACGTCGATGTCGCGCCGCTGCCGGAATTGCTCGACGCCGATGCTTCGCCGGGCATCTTCGACGCCGGCCATTCGACCGAGGTGGCGACCGTCCGCAAGAGCTATGGCGACATCGAGGCGGCTTTTGCGGCGGCCCATGCCATCGTCGCGCTCGACCTGAAGATCGGCCGCCATAGCGGCGTGCCGCTTGAGACCCGCGGCGCCATCGCGCGCGTTGCGCGCGGCGTTCTCGAACTGCACGGCGCCGCCAAGGTGCCGCATTGGAACCGCGACGCGCTCGCCCGCCTGCTCGGCCGCGCGCCGTCGAGCATGCATCTGCACGAGGGCCATGTCGGCGGCGGTTTCGGCGTGCGCGGCGAAATCTATCCCGAGGACGTGCTGGTCTGCCTCGCCGCTCAGCGGCTCGATCGCCCGGTAAAATGGATCGAGGACCGCCGCGAGCATCTGATGGCATGCAACCATTCGCGGGAGCAGCATTTCCACGTGCGTGCCGCGGTCGATGCCGAGGGCCGGCTCCTCGCCATCGACGGCGAGTTCTTTCACGACCAGGGCGCCTATGTGCGCACCCATGCGGCGACCGTGCCCGATCTCGCCGCCGCCATGCTGCCCGGCCCTTATCGCATTTCGGCCTATCACATGACCGGCCGCATCCGGCTGACCAACAAGACGCCGTGCGGCACCTATCGCGCGCCGGGCCGGTTCGAAAGCACCTTCGTGCGCGAGCGGCTGATCGACGCCATCGCGGCGCAACTGAAAATCGACCCGGTCGAGATCCGTCGCCGCAATCTGATCGCAAAGAGCGAGATGCCCTACGTGCTCGGGTTCGATACGCTCGGCACGGAAATGACCTACGATTCCGGCGATTACGCGGGGCTGCTCGACAAGGCCTTGGCGGCGATCGAATGGAGCAAGCTGCAAGACGAATTGCAGCGCCGCCGCGCCGGCGGCGAAGCGGTCGGCGCCGGCCTGGCGCTCTTTGTCGAGAAGAGTGGGCTCGGCCCGTTCGACGGCGTGCGCGTGACTGTCGATACCAGCGGCGCTGTCGAGGTGGTGACCGGCGCCGCTTCGGTCGGCCAGGGCGTCGAGACCGTGATGGCGCAGATCTGCGCCGACGCGCTCGGCGTCGACTACCGGAATATCCGCGTGGTGCACGGCCAGACCGACCGCATCGCTTACGGCATGGGCGCGTTCGCCTCCCGCGTCACGGTGATGACCGGCGAGGCGACGCGCATGGCCGCGAGCAAGGTGCGGGACAAGGCGATCGCCGCAGCGGCGACATTGTTGCAGGCGGCGCCCGAGGCGCTCGACATCGTCGACGGCAAGGTGGCGCGCAAAGCGGCGCCGCAGGGTGGCTCGGTGACGCTCGGCGAAATCGCCCATGCGCTCCGCCCCGCGGCCAAGCTGCTGGGCGACGCGCTGCCCGGCCTCAGCGCCGAAGGCTGGTACGAGCAGCACCACATGACCTACCCCTACGGCGTGCATCTCGCCGTGGTGCGGATCGATCGCGGCAGCGGCGCGGTGAAGGTCGAGCGCTTTGTCGTCGCCTTCGACATCGGCAAGGCGGTCAATCCCATGCTGGTCGAGGGCCAGATCGCCGGCGGCGTGGCGCAGGGCGTCGGTGGCACGCTGTTCGAGGAATTCCTCTACGACGGCCGCGGCGAGCCGCTCGCCGTCAACTTCGCCGACTATCTGATGCCGACGGCGCGCGAGGTGCCGCCGGTCGACATACGGATTGCGGAAGACGCGCCGAGCCCGCTCAATCCGCTCGGGCTCAAAGGCGCTGGCGAAGGCGGCATCAACGGCGTCGGCGCCGCCATCGCGGCGGCGATCGACGATGCGCTCGGCCGTCCCGGCGCGGTGCGGCAGTTGCCAGTGACGCCGCAGCGCCTGCGCGCGCTGCTCAGAGGATAACGATGGCGCGAGCGGTTACTTGTTCTTGTCGGCCGCGGCGAACATGCTCTTCACCGCCGCATTCAGCTCCGGTTTCGATTTCGACAGATCGTCGGCGATCGAGGACACCTTGCCGAGCAGCTCCGCCTGATCGGCCGCCGGCAAGTGGATCGCGCTGCCGCCGGATTTCTTCCAGATCTCGCGCTGCTCGTCGAAGAACTGATCGACGAACGGCACGATGTCCGTTGACGTCTTGGCCGCATCGTCTTTGACGATCTTCTGCAGATCGGGCGCAAGCCCGTCGACCCACTTCTTGCTCAAGACCGCGATCGAGGTGACATAGGGTTGGTCGGTCTCGGTGACGTTCTTCGCCACGTCGATGTAATGCAGCGTGGTGTATTGCGTCATGGTCGTCAGCGAGCCGTCGAGCGCGCCCTGCTGCAGCGCCGGCAGCACGTCGGCAAGGGTCATCGCGATCGGCGAGCCGCCCATGCGCTTGATCAGCTCAAGCTGGAACGGCGAGGCCAGCACGCGAATTTTCAAGCCGGAGAAGTCCGACAGATGCGCGATCTGTTTCTTGGTGATGATCGACGACGGTCCAATCGGATAAATGCCGACGCCGACCAAACCCTTGTTGCCGCCGAGCCCGAGCATCCGCTCGGTCACCGCCGGATCCTTGATGGTACGCTCGTACTGCTGGCGGCTCTTGAACAGGCCAGGCGCGCTGAGCGCCTCGTAGCGCTCGTCGACACCGACCAGGAATTCGGGCGGGCCGGTCCAGCCCTGGACGGCGCCGAACTGGACGCCCTCGATCTGGCGCGGAATGGCGCCGAGCTGGCTCGCCGGATAGATCTCGGCCTTGATGCGGCCGCCGGAGTCCTTCTCCACCGCCGCGGCGAAACGCTTGAGCCATTCGTGCTGGGTGTCGTTCACCGTCGCGGTCGAGAGCTTCATGGTGACCGGTGCAGGCGCCTGGGCGGCGGCCGGCGACGCCAGCGCCAAGACCGTCGCCAATCCGGCAAAAACCACGGCCGAACCGGCCTCGCTGATCCCTATTCTTTTGCTGTCACGCATAGCTCATTCCCCTGTTGCCCCTTTTGTGCCGCAGAGTGTGCCGGACCTTGGCAGCACGATCAACGGACAACCTGCCACAGTGCCGCGGCAGCATGCGCCCGGCAGGATTCGGGTGGGCCAAGACCACCCGCGCCATTAGGTTACGCAAGTGGGCAAACAGGAAAGCAGCGCCATGACCCGTTTGACGCCAACCGAAATGGAGTCGCTATGAGCGCCGTCGCCGAATTGGCCACCGTCCACAGCGCGGCGGAGCAACGGATCGAGAGTTACGATTGGCGCGCCATCGGCGCCGATCTCGATGCGCAGGGTTGCGCCGTGCTGCCGGGCCTGCTGACGCCGCGCGAATGCGCGCACCTTGCCGCGCTCTATCCGCATGAGGAGCATTTCCGTAGCCATGTCCACATGGCGCGGCACGGCTTCGGCAAGGGCGAATACCGCTATTTCAAATATCCGCTGCCGGGCCTCATTGCCGAGCTGCGCACCGCGCTCTATCCGCGGCTCGCCACGTGCGCCAACGATTGGAACGCGCGGATGAATGTCGCCGTGCGCTATCCGCAAACGCACGCTGCCTATCTGAAAGTCTGCCACAAGGCCGGACAGACGCGGCCGACGCCGTTGCTGCTGCAATATACCGAAGGCGACTTCAACTGCCTTCATCAGGACCTCTACGGCGAGCTCGCCTTTCCCTTGCAGGCAACCATGCTGCTGTCGGCGCCGGGGAAGGATTTCACTGGCGGTGAATTCGTGCTGACCGAGCAGCGGCCGCGCATGCAAAGCAGAGTCGAAGTAGTACCGCTCGCCCAAGGCGACGCTGTGATCTTCGCCGTGCACAATCGGCCGGTTCGGGGGAGCAAAGGCAGCTACCGCGTCAACCTGCGCCACGGCGTGAGCCGCGTCCGCTCCGGCTACCGTCACACGCTCGGCATCATCTTCCACGACGCCAAATAGCGTCGCCGCGCTGCCGCGCGAGTTAAGCCTTCGCGCGATGCGACATCCAGCGGCCGGCCTCGGCGGCGGCGAACAGGTCGGCGAGCGCCGCGTTGAACGTCGCCGGCTCCTCGCTGGTGATGTTGTGGCTCGCGCGCGGCACCACGAGCAGCCCCGCGCTGGGCGCCGCGCGCTTGAGAAAGACGCTGCCGTCGAGGCAGCTCTCATCTTCGTCGCCGACGATGATCAGGAGCGGCACCGAGAATTTCTTCAAATCATCGGCGAGGTCCCATAGATTCGGCCGCTTCGCCTGCAGCATGCTCATGGTCAGCGCGTGGCCTTGCGGCGAATGCTCCGCGAGCATCTGCATGAACTCGGCGAAGCCGCGTGGGTCCTTGTTCTTGTGGGTCTGCCGCATCGGCGCGTCGCCGTAGAGTTTCGCACCTTCGGCCATGGAGTGCTCGGTGAACATCTTCGCCGTCTCCAGCGCCACGTTGCGCATGGCGGCGCGCTGCGCCGGATCGGGCAGTGAGCCCCAGCCGCAGCCGGCCGCGGTCACCGAGAGGCAGCGCTCGGGATGGCGCAGGCCCACATGAAGCGCCGTGTAGGCACCCATGGAATGGCCGACGACGTGGGCCTTCTTCATGCCCAGCGCATCCATCAGCGCGATGACGTCGGAGCGCGCGATGTCCTGGCCGTAGCGCGCCGGCTCGGCCGGCACGTCGGACGGCGGATAGCCGCGCTGGCTATAGGTGACGCAGCGATAGGTGCGCGAGAAATGCCGCATCTGCGGCTCCCAGGTGCGGTAGTCGCCGGCGAATTCGTGCACGAACACGACCGGCGTGCCCTGCCCCACCTCCTCGTAATAGAGCTGCGTGCCATCGGCGGTCTTGATCTTCGGCATTTGAGCGTTTCCTCTCGTTCAGCGATTGGCGACGCCGCGCGCCGCCGCGCCGACCGTTTCGACTGGCGCGTCGCCGGCATCGAAGATGGCGAGCACGCGACAAGGACAGGCTTCGAGGCCTTCGTAGCGCCAGGGAAAGGCGCCGACGATGCAACGCTTGCCGAGCACGAGCTCGAGGTCGCCGCCGAGATTCTCGGCGTGCAAGAGCCCCTCCTGGAACGCGTAATTGTGAAACGGGAATACATCCTGCCGCACTTTGCGGCCCGAGCGCTTGTGGACGTATTCGAACGTGCCGAAATAATCGGCCGGCGATTTTCCCATCGTCTTCTCGAACTCACGCGCAATATCCGGGCGCTGGGTGCGGATCGAGGTGTTCATCGGATGGTCGCAGGAGCCGGTGTCCATGCCGAACCATTTGATCTTGCGCTTGAGCATCCAGTTGAGCGTCGCGAGGTTCGGGCCGGGGTGGTAGCAGAAATAGCGCACCAGATCCTGCTGGCTCTGGCCCTCGTAATATTTGTGCCAGCCGGTGTGCAGGATGAGAATGTCGCCGTCGCGGATGTCTGCGCCGGATTTCTCGATCATTTCCGGCGTGATCGTGGTCCAGTCAGAGACCTGTGGCGAAAGGTCGACGACGACGCCGTGGCTGACCAGATAATCCATCGGCAGCGACGCCATGTCGCCGGTCCGGCCGTCGGTCGCGTGCATGGCGCCGTCAAAATGGGTGCCCGAATGCATCGAGGTCTCGACCCGCTGGGCGACGATGCCGACGGTCTGCAGGTTCTGGGCGTAATACATCTTGTTGCCCGCATAGCCGACCCAGCCGGGCGTATGCACGCTCATGGTATGGGAGAGATCGACAATCTTCATGGCTGCGCTCTATCCGCGTGACGAGGCCGCATGGTACAAAAATTATCGGACCACCCGCAAACTTGCACCCCATGAAGCTCGATCCCCTGGTCAAGCCACGCTCGGTGGCGATCGTCGGCGCCACCGACCGCGGCGGACCCGGCCGCGCCGTGATGGAATCGCTCGGCGCCATCGGCTTTACCGGCGCGATCTATCCGGTGAATCCGAACTACCCGACCGTGCTCAACGTCAAATGCTATCCGAGCCTCATGGAGCTGCCCGAGGCGCCGGACATGGTGGTGTTCTCGATCCGCAATCCGCTGATCCCCGAGCAGATGCGGCTCGCGGTCAGGCGCGGCGCCCGCGCCGCGGTAATCTACGACTCCGGCTTTGCCGAGCTCGGTGGCGACGGCGCGAAATTGCAGGACGAGATCACGGGGCTCGCCCACGAAGCCGGCATGGCGGTGTGCGGGCCGAACTGCATGGGCATTCTCAATCCGCCGGCGCGCGTCACCACCTACAAGCAGAACATCATCGATCCGGCGGCGATCGTCGGCAATGTCGGCGTCGTGTCGCAGAGCGGCTCGGTGTGCATCGCGCTTTTATCCGACCTGCGCCGCTTCGGCATCAGTCTCTCGGTCTCCGCCGGCAATGAGGCGGTGACACGCACTGTCGATTACCTCGACTATCTGATCGACGATCCCAACACCAAGGCGATCGCGACGTTTACCGAGACCGTGCGCGAGCCGGAGCGCTATGTGGCCGCCCTCGACCGCGCCGCCGACGCCGGCAAGCCGGTCGTGGTCATCAAGGTCGGCCGCACCGAGCGCACGCAGCGCGCCATCACCAGCCATACCGGCGGGCTCGCCGGCTCGTCGCGGGTGTTCTCGGAGCTCCTCCGCGCGCACCGCGCCATCGAGGTCAACGATCTCGACGAGATGACCGAGGTGCTCGCCGTCTGCCAGGGCAAGCGCTGGCCGCGTGGCCGCGGCATCTCGGTCGTGACCGGCTCGGGCGGCCTGTCGGAATTGATCCTCGATAATGCTACCGCCTGCGGCCTCGACCTGCCGCCGCTCTCGACCGAAGAGCGCGCCGAGGCCGAGCGCGTCATCGGCCGCATCACCGGCGACGGCAATCCGTTCGACGCCTGGGGCAACGGCAATTACGCCGTCAACATCCCGCACGCACTCTCGGTCGCCGCCAGCAGCCCGCGCATCCATTCCGTGCTCTATTGCGCCGACACCTCGAACGACCCGGTGATCGGCAGCCCGGCGCGCGTGTTCGAGAATGTCGACATGCTGGCGAAAGCGGCGAGCGCAGGCGACAAGCCGTATTATCTGCTCAGCACCCGTTCCGGCGTGATGAACCGCAAGCAGATCGAGGGCATGCGCGACGCGGGTCTGGTCGTGGTCGGCGGCACCCGCGCCGGCCTCGGCGCGCTCGACCGCTTGGGCCGCTGGTCCGCCGGATTGCCGCAGATTCGTGCGAGCGCCGCAGCGCCGCCGAAAATCCGGCTCGCCGGCGAACTCAAAGGCGGCCGGCGCACCGTCAACGAGCACGACGCCAAGCGGCTTTTGGCCGCCTACGGCATTCCCATCGCCCGCGAGCAGCGCGTCACGACGGCGGCGGAAGCTGCCGCCGCGGCGCGATCGCTCGGCTATCCGGTGGTGCTGAAGGCGCTGTCGGACGATATCGCGCACAAGACCGAGCTTGGTCTCGTCGCTGTCAATCTCAAGGACGAAGCCGAGCTTGCGCGCGCTCATGCGCAGTTGAGCGAACGCTTGCAAAAGCTCGAGCCGCGGCCGGCCGACGCCGCGTTCCTGGTGCAGGAATTCGTCGCAGGCGGCGTCGAAGTGTTTGCCGGCGTGTCGCGCGATCCGGATTTCGGGCTCACGCTCGCCTTCGGCCTCGGCGGCGTCGCCATCGAGGTCCTCCGCGACTTCTCCTTGCGCATGCTGCCGCTGCGCGACGGCGACGCCGAAGCGATGATCGCCGAGACCCGTGGCGCGGCGCTGCTCGGTGCGCATCGCGGCGGCGAAGCGGCCGACGTCAAAAGCCTCGCCGCGCTTCTTAACGCGCTCGGCGATTTCGCCTGGCACAACGCGCAAAGCATCGCCGAGATCGATCTCAACCCGATCAAGGTGCTCCCGGCCGGCCGCGGCTCAATCGTCGTCGATGCGCTGATCGTGGTGCAGCCGCCGAGGTAAAAGCTCAAGCCGCCTGCAGCGCCGTCTCGATCGCGCACACCTGCGTCACCGGCTCGGGCAACAGCGCGTCGCCAGAACGATCGTAGCCGACGATGCGCAAGGTGCCGGTCGCGGCGCTCATCGCCACCGCGATACGGGTGTAGGGGTTGAGCACCGGCTCGCGCACCCAGTCGAAATGCTCGCGCTTGACCGTGCCGTCCCAGGCCGCCAGCGCCTCGCGCCGCTGCCGGCTGTAGTCGGTCGCCTCGTCGAACGAGCGCAACAGAAAGCGCCGCATGCCGATGCGGCCTTCCCAGCGCGGCCGGCTCGGCACCCAGTCGTTGGCCGCGGCGGTGTCGTCTTCCCGGGTGGCGAAGGCGGTCTCGGTGCGCTCGATGACGCAAGCCTCGTGCGGCGCGCAGCCGATCAGCACGTAGATCACTGGCCGCGCCACCGGCGTCGTCTCCAGTAGGCGCCGCGCCGCCGCATAATCCGCGCACGTCTCGAACGCGTAGCGCAGCAGCTGATCGGGCGGAATGTCGTCGATGCGCGCGAAAATGTTCACCGCATTGGCCGCGACATCAAAGGGCCGCAGCCAGGGATGCACGGTGCGCCGCCACATCGGCGCCTGGTTGATGGAGGCGGCGAAGCGGCCGGGCGCCATCGCCGTCAGCGCGCCGACATAACCGGGCCAGGTGGCGTTGTAGAATTCCCCGCTGGCGCCCCGCATATGCGCCACCGCGATGTGGCGGCCGAGCCCGTCGAACGGCCAATCGAGCGTGCGCACGATCCAGGGCGCGCCCTCCTCCGCCAAGGCGCGCGAGGTGCAGCCCCATTGGTAGGAGGCGTTGAGCATCCACACCCCGGAGAAATCGAGCGCTTCGGCGATCGCGCCGACCTCGGCCACATAGGGCGAGCGCGAGCGCAACAGCCAGCGCCGTGCCGCCCAATCGAGCGCCGGAACCGCCGGCAGCGCCGCGCGCGGGAAAATTCCGAGGCAGGCGTCGCGCAAGGCGCGCGCGGCGGCGGCATGTTGCCGGGCATGACGGACCGGGCCGCCGTCGCGGACGTCGATCACGGGGATGGTCGGCAAGCTCGCGTTCATGGTGCAAAATGCCGCGACTGAGGAAGCGATTCGACCGATAATATAGTGCGGTTAAGAAGGCCTGCACGGTCATAGATCGCACCGAGGAAACGCCCATGCGCCTTGCCCGCCGCCGTTTTCTGCAAATTGCCGCATCGGGGCTGGCGCTGCCCGCGGCCATCCGCAGCGCGGCCGCCGACACCTACCCGTCGCGGCCGGTGCATTTCATCGTGCCGCAGGCGGCGGCCAGCGCGTCCGACATCGTCGCCCGCCTGATCGGCGACTTTTTGTCGAACCGCCTCGGCCAGCAATTCGTCGTCGACGACCGGCCGGGCGCCGGCGGCAATGTCGGCACCGAGGCGGTGGTGCGCGCGGCGCCCGACGGCTATACGCTGCTGCTTTGCAATTCGCAGAACGCCATCAGCCCGGCGCTCTATCCGGAGCTGACATTCAATTTCATTCGCGACACGGTGGCGGTGGGCCAGGTCGAGAGCGTGCCGCTGGTCATGGAGGTGCATCCGTCGGTCCCGGCCAAAACCGTTCCGGAATTCATCGCCTACGCCAAGGCCAATCCCGGCAAGATCAACATGGCCTCGGCCGGCATCGGCGGGCCGCAGCATCTCGCCGGCGAATTGTTCAAGGCGATGACCGGCCTCAATATCATCCACGTTCCGTACCGCGGCTCGACGCCGGCAATCACCGACCTGCTCGCCGGCCAGGTGCAGCTGATGTTCGACGTCACGCCGACGGCGCTGCCGCAAATCCGCGCCGGCAAGCTGCGGCCGCTCGCGGTGACGTCGAGCGAGCGCATTCCGTCGCTTCCCGACACGCCGCCGGTGGCCGAGTTCCTGCGAGGCTACGAGGCCGCCGGCTGGATCGGGGTCGCCGCGCCCGCCGGCACGCCGACCGCGATCATCGACACGCTCAGCAAGCAGCTGGTCGCCGCCGTCGCCGACGAGAAGATCAGGACGCGTTTTGCCGAATTGGGCGCCATCCCGGTGTCGCGCGAGCCCGCCGAGTTCACGAAATTTATCGCCGCAGAGACCGCAAAGTGGGGCAAGGTGATCCGCGACGCCGGCATCAAGCCCGATTGACGTTATCGGCGGCCGATGCGGACGCCGTATGCTTTGTCCAGTTTTTGCGTAAAAGCCGCTGACGCGTGACGCCTGCTTGTTCATGCCCTCGCGCTAGTCAGAGCGTCCCGTTGCACGAGGCCCACACACCGATCCCAGGGAGATCAGACATGTGCGAACTTTGCGCGGCGGCCGCGATCAGGCCGCGGCTGGCGCGGCGGAATTTCTTGCAGCTCGCGGGCTTCGGCCTCGCCGCGTCCCTTGCAGCGCCGCGCGCCTTCGCCAAGGACAACAAGGCGCCGCCGAAGCCGGAGAACGTGCTGTCGCCGGACGCCGCCCTCGACCGGCTGATGAAGGGCAACGCCCGTTACGTCGAAGGCGTCAGCCGGCGCCACGACTTCAAGCACGAGCGCGAGCCGCTGACCCAAGGCCAAAACCCGTTCGCCGCGGTGTTGAGCTGCGCCGATTCGCGCATCGCGCCGGAATTCTGCTTCGACACCGCCCGCGGCGACGTCTTCGTCTGCCGCCTCGCCGGCAATTTCGCCGACGAGGAAACCATCGCGAGCTTCGAATATGGAGTGGCGGTGCTGAACGTGCCGCTCATCATGGTGCTCGGCCACGACGCCTGCGGCGCCATCGATTCCACCATCAAATCGATCAAGGACAACACCACGCTGCCCGGCCACTTGCCGGCGCTGGTGCATGCGCTGACGCCTGCGGTGCAAGCCGTGCAGGGCAAGCCCGGCGACCTCCTCGCCAACGCCATCCGCGCCAATGTGGCGATGAACGTCGACCGGCTCAAGACTACGACGCCGATCCTCAAAGCCGCCGTCGATGACGGCAAGCTCCGCGTCGTCGGCGGCGTCTATAATCTGAAGACCGGACGCGTCGATTTGCTGAGCTAGCGGGCGCCAGCGGCCGTTCCCGTCAGAACTGCGAGAAGTCGATCGGCCTGAGCCGATCGAGCGTGCGCTCGATCGGCGGCAGCGGGTATTTCAGGCCGGTGGCGCAGTTGAACAGGACGACCTGATCGCTGCGCGAGACGCGGCCATCGGCGAGGCTTTGCTTATAGGCCGCATAGGTCGCGGCGCCTTCGGGGCACATCAGGAAGCCCTCGTCGCGCGCCACTTCGTCGAGCGCCGCCGCGATCGCCGCGTCGTCGACCGCGATGGCGAAGCCGCCAGACTCGCGCACCGCGCGCAGGATCAGAAAATCGCCGATCGCCTGCGGCACGCGGATGCCGGCAGCAATGGTTGCGGCGTTCTCCCAGCGCGGCGCATGCTCTTCGCCCTTCTCGTAGGCGCGCACCATGGGTGCGCAGCCAGCCGCCTGCACCGCCACCATGCGCGGACGCTTTTTGCCGATGAAGTCGATCGCTTCCAGTTCGGCGAACGCTTTCCACATGCCAATCAGCCCGGTGCCGCCGCCGGTTGGATAGAAGATGACGTCGGGCACGCTCCAATTAAGCTGCTCGGCGAGCTCGAGCCCCATCGTCTTCTTGCCTTCGATGCGGTACGGCTCCTTCAGGGTCGAGACGTCGAACCAGCCGGCTTTTTCCTTGCCTTCGCCGACGATCTTGCCGCAATCGTCGATCAAGCCGTTGACGCGGTAGACGGCCGCGCCCTGAATGCCGATCTCGCTGAGATTGATCTCCGGCGTGTCTTCCGGACAGAAGATCGTGGTCTTGATGCCGGCGTGGCTGGCGTAGGCCGCGAGCGCGGCGCCGGCATTGCCGTTGGTCGGGATCGCCATGTGCTTGATGCCGAAGGCCTTGGCCATGCTCACCGCCATGACGAGACCACGCGCCTTGAACGAGCCGGTCGGCAGCCGGCCTTCGTCCTTCACCAGAATTTCGCCGCCGCGAAGTTTCTTGGCGAGCGCCGGCAGCGGCACCAGCGGCGTCATCGCCTCGCCGAGACTGACGATGTCTTCCGTGTGCCGCACCGGAAGCATTTCGCGATAGCGCCACAGATCAGGCGGCCGCGCCGCGAGCGCGTCCTTGGTCAGTGCCCTCTTCACGCCGACGAGATCGTAGCGCACCAACAGCGGCTTGCCGGCGCGCGACAGGTTGTGCACGACGTCGGCATCGTGGCGCTCGCCGGTCATGGCGCATTCGAGATGGGTGACGAAGGTCGGCCGCTCGGCGGTGAGATTTTCGTTCGTCTGCAAGGCAGTCTCCGGCTGGTCGCGGGTCGGCTCTCGCAATCTAGCGCAAATCCCGCCCCGCGCACCCGCGATATGCGGTGCTGCCGTCTCAAGGGAGGGCAAAGTGACACGGGACGCGTGGCGCCCGATGCAGTATGTGTGGCGGCAATAACTTCACGACGGAGACTGACGTGTACCACTACTTTCGCCGCCTGATCGCTCCGGCCGTTGGCCTCTTGGCCCTCGTCGCCGCCAACACCTCGGCGTCGGCGGCTGAGACCTGGCCGACCCGCCCGGTGAAATTCCTGTTGACGCTCGGCGCCGGCAGCGGCTCCGACATCGGCGCGCGGCTGTTCGCCGACCGACTCAGCCAGCGCTGGGGCCAGCCGGTGATCGTCGAAAACCGTCCCGGCGGCGACGCGCTGGTCGCCATCAATGCGTTCGTCAACGCGCACGACGATCATGTGCTGCTGTTTGCGCCGTCCGGATCGTTCACCGCGCATCCCTACCTGCACGACAATCTGCCGTACAAGCCGAGCGACCTCGTTCCGATCGTGCGTGTCTCCAACACCATCATCGTCGTGACGGTGCCGACCGAGCTGCATATCGATACGATGGCGCAATTGATGGCACGCGCCCGCGCCGAGCCCGGCAAGCTCAACTGGGCGGGCGTCACCGGCACCAACGATTTCGTCATGGCCGGCTGGCTGCAGAAGGACCACCTCGACATGACCAAGGTGCCGTATCGCAATCCCGTCGATGCGGCCAAGGACCTCGGCGAGAATCGCGTCCAGGTCTATCTGCCGGCGCTGGCGATCGTGCGGCCGCAGCTCGACGGCGGCAAAGCCAAGCTGCTGGCGGTGACCAACACCGCGCGCGCGCCGACCGAGCCCGATGTTCCGACCGTGGTGGAAGCCGGCGCACCGGCGCTGTCGCTCGACGGCCTGGTCGGCTTGTTCGGCCCGAGCGGCATGCCGCTGCCGTTGCGCGAGCGCATCGCCGCGGATTTTCGCGCCGTCGCCGACGAGACCATCCACGACCGGCTCAACAAAAGCGGGCAGCTCATGAACATCGGCGGTCCCGCCGAATTCACCCAGTCGATCGAGGAGCAGCGCGCCAAGATCGTCGGCATCGCCAAGGAGCTCGGTATCCAGCCGATGCCGGGCAATTGACGGCCTGTAGCCGCTGGGCCGCACAATTCCCAGCCGGATGAGCAAAATGCCGACCAGACGTCGCAGCCTGATGATTTTGGGCGCGGCCGCCTTGCCGCTGACATCGTCCGCGCGCGCGGCCGATTATCCGTCCGGCCCGGTCACCTTCATCGTGTCGTTTCCGGCCGGCGGCAGCATCGACGTCGTGATGCGGGCGATGGCCGGGCCGTTGCAGCAGCAGCTCGGCAAGCCGATCGTCATCGAGAACCGCGCCGGCGCCGGCGGCGTGTTGGCGGCCGGTGACGTCGTCAAGGCAGCGCCCGACGGCCAGACGCTGCTTGCCGCCGCAAGCTCGCTCGCCGCGAACCCGACGCTGATGAAGTCGCTGCCGTTCGACACGCTCAAGGACCTGCAGCCCGTGTCGCTCGTGTTCCGCACGCCGCTGGTGCTCGTGGTCGATCCGAAGCTGCCCGTCCATTCGGTCAAGGAACTGGTGGCGCTGCTCAAGGGCAAGCCCGGCCAGATCGATTTCGGTCACGGCGGCCCGGGCTCGGCGATCCATCTCGCCGCCGAATTGTTCCAGGCCATGACCGGCACGCAAATGACCGGCGTGTCCTATCGCGGCGCGCCGCTCGCGCTCAACGACGTCATCGGCGGCCACGTCGCGCTGATGTTCGCCGATGCCGGCAGCGTCACCGGGCAGATCGCCGCCGGCACGGTGCGGCCGCTCGGCGTCTCGTCGACGGAGCGAGTGCCGGCGCTGCCCGACGTGCCGACCATCGCGGAGGCCGGCGTTGCCGGATTCGACGCGGTCGGCTGGACCTTGATCTGCGCGCCGGCGGCAACGCCGAAGCCGATCGTCGACCGGCTCAGCGGCGAGCTGGCGCGCGCCGCTGCGGCGCCCGAGGTTCACGCGCTCATGGTCAAGCTTGGCACCATTCCGGTTCGGAGCCCACCACCCGCCGAGCTGCAAAAATTCCTGGCCTCCGAGATCGAGCGCTGGGGCGATCTCATCAAGCGCGCCGGCGCCGCCAATACGCTTTGAGGCCGGTCGACGCCGTCACGGCGAACATCGAGGATCGGATGAGCGAAGAAGAAATTTTGCGCGAGAAGACGGCCACTCTGACGCGCATGCTGAACCTGCAAGGCACCGTCGGCATGTTCGGCCACGTCTCGATCCGCGTGCCCGGCACGGACACATGCTTCATCAGCCCGGGCGCTAGCACGGAAAAGAGCACGGTGCGGCCCGAGCAGATTTTCGTCTACAACATCGACGGCACCATCATCGAGCATCCGGGCGGGCTCATTCCGCTGGAATGGCGCATCCACACCCAAATCCATCGCGACCGGCCCGACGCCATGTGCGTGTGCCATTTGCACGCGCCGCACGCGCGTGCGCTCGGCATCGCCGGCAAGGCGCTGAAGCCGGTGTTCCTGCACGGCTCGTTTCTCTGCACCGGTGTGCCGACCTGGGACAATCCGCGCCTGGTGGTCAACGACGCGCAAGCCGCCGACCTGTCGCGCGCGCTCGGCCGGCATCGGGTGGCGCAGATGCGCGGCCACGGCAGCGTCGTGGTCGGCGCCACGGCCGAAGAGGCGTTCTTCGCCTGCACGTTTCTGGAAGAGAACGCCCAGATCCAGCTACAGGCCGAGATCATGGGTGGCGCCATTGCCTTGACCGATGACGAAGCCCGCGACTGCGCCGAAGGCACCTTCAATCCGCGGCTGTTTCCGCTGTTGTGGACGTTCTACGAGCGCAAGGTGAAATTGGACTAGGCGCCGTAGAAAAGTCTCAGCCGGCGAGGCTTGCCTTGAAGAAGGCGATCAACTGCGGCGCGGCAAGCTTCGTCGCCGCCACATTGGCGTCCGGCGTCGGGCGATGCATGAAGCCATGCTCGGCTTCGGGGAATCTTTGAATGGTGGTGGGAGCGCTGCGTCCCACCAGCGCGCCGGTCAAAGCCTGATAGGTGTCTGGGCTCGTTACATGGTCGTTGCCGGGACGCAGCATGTGAACCGGGCACGTAATGTCGGACGAAAGCGCGACCGCATCCAATGCCTGGTTTGGGAGCCTCGGGCTTTCGATCGACGGATAAACCGCGGCGCAGGCCGCCACGCCCTTGTCGCGCGCCGCCTGCAACAGCGCAAAGCGGCCGCCGATACAGAAGCCGACAAGCCCGACCGAACGCACCCCGTGGTCGACGCGCAGCGCAGCGATCCATTGGGCGATCATCCGGCCCGCGCTCTCGTCGGTCAGCGTCCGCGCGCGCTTGATGCACTCCTGATAATCCGTCGTCAGCGGCAGGCCG
>Ga0335081_10000607_pt1 | contig 59754 bp, 45 predicted proteins | sample Lox_Sample_35_FD_206713 | JGI IMG/M metagenome (GOLD analysis project Ga0335081, IMG submission 206713) | Soil microbial communities from Loxahatchee National Wildlife Refuge, Florida, United States - Lox_Sample_3.5 | ecosystem: Environmental > Terrestrial > Soil > Wetlands | place: USA...
AGAGCCGGATGCATAACGAAAGGTGCACGTCCGGTTCGGAGGGCGGGCATCGGAATCCGCTGGCAGCAATGCCACACGGCGCCGATGCTCGACCCTACCGTATGTTCATCTGCAGAAAGAGTTTGTCTATCTGGCGGTCATTCTGGATGCGCACTCCCGGAGAGTTGTCGGCTGGTCACTTGACCGAACGCTACAAGCGAAACTCCCGCTAAGCGCCCTCAGACAGGCAATCGCAAACCGGCGGCCAGCTCCCGGGCTGGTACACCATTCCGATCGCGGCGTGCAATACGAATATGATCGCGACATTTGTCAGTACTCCGCCTTCGCTTCTGGTACAAACTCCACAGCGCTCGAACCCTATTACTTAGCCGGCGCCGCCTGCGTCGCGACCGGATTCACGTTGACGGAAGGCACATGTCCGGAACGACGCGCCTCCGCAACCAGCTCCTTGATCTCGGTCAAGTCGCGTTGCATCTCGCTCCAGCCATACCAGAGCGCGTAATCCGGACTGGCGTGGTAGGTGCCTTGGAACGTGCGCATGCGATGCTCAAGGAACATAACGAACAGCTTTTGTTCAATTACGGTTGGGGCATCGTGGAACGTCAGCAGGTCGGGGAATGGATACGCGTAGTTCTTCGGCTTGGGAAGAATACCGTCTTTATACAAGTCGGCAACGGTCCGGATCCCCTCAGCCATGAGATGGTCGGCGTTCTTGATCATATCGTCACCATACTGCAGTTGCTGGGCCGCAAAGTTGCCCGAATGACATTGGTTGCAGGTCTTCAGCATCTTGTCGCGCTGCGCCTGCCATGAGGCCTGATCCAGACGCGCCACATTGGCCGCCTTCACTACGTCGAGACGCGCCGTCGGTTTGCCGCTCGGATCGAGCACGCCAAGTGCCTGCAGGATTGTGACCTGATCGGCCTTCCACTGCGGATCGTCCGGCAAAGGCAACCGTACCGCGAGGAAGCCCCACGCGGTCATGACTTCGTGGTTACCCTCCTGCATGTGGCAGGTCTGGCAGGTCGGTGCAGCAGACCGTGCCGAATTGATCCCCAGCTGCTTCAGCTCGTTTCGCACCCCGTGCTTCGACGAGGAATACATCTCCCATTGCGGATGATCGAAGCCCATGTGGCAGGTCTCGCAAGCCTGTGGCGATTGGGCCTCCTTCACCGAGAAAGTATGCCGGGTATGGCAGGAGTCACAGGATGCGGTGCCGAAGCGCTCATCTTTCTGTAATGCTGCGAGCTGCTCCGGCGACTTGATGCCAATCTTGTGGCACGAGCCGCAGCCTTTCATTCCCTCTATCATGGCCATGGGCTGCCAGTGGATGGTAGGCATTGCTTCCATGGCAGCCCAAGCCATGGCGTGTTTGCCCTTCTCGAACTGCGTAACCTGCGCGTCGTGGCATTGGCCGCAGGTTTCCGGGGTGGGAATCTTTGCCTTGGCGGCATCGGCCGCGGTCATATGATCAGAGCCATGGCAGGTATCGCAGGAAATTCCCATGTCGTGATGCCGGCTCTGGTTCCAGTCGCTGACGATGTTCGGAGTGACTTTGCTGTGGCAGTCAACGCACTGCGGCGAGCCAGCGGTTTGTCGTTGCGGGGTTGCCGTAGCCAAGATGGGGGGAAAAAACAGACAAAGCAAAAATATACCGCGACGATGCATACGCACCTCGGTACCGTTAGGTATGAACCACGATGTTCGCTAGCCTAGCGCGGGATCCGGAAAGTGGCTGTGACAAAAGTCACGGTGGTGCGCTGGCTAGCCGGCCAGCACCGGAAGCGACACGGTCGTTGAGCTGGGTCGACGTCCCTTCGCAGACACGTTGATGGTGTGCCACAGCTCAATGCCCCACCAGGTGAGCGCAATCAGCTCGATGAATCCTGTGAACCCGATCAGCGAGTAGGCGACATTCGGTAGGAAGTCGGTCAGGACCTGCAACAGCACCCGTCCGGCGCAGCCAACATTGAACAGAATGAAAGGACCCCACAGCGAGCTCAATCGTTTCGCATCGACCCCGGCCAGGATAGGCACGACACGCGAGGAAACACCGAGAATCATCATGCTGACGAAACCAACGGTGAATGCGTGCCGGTAAGATCCCATGTAGGTGTGTGCGAAAAGCTGGTGTGTCAGAACGCCATAGACGGGGAAGAACGGAATCATGCCGCAGGAGATCAGCAGCCAGATGTAGGCGGCGCGAATGAACTTGAAGGTCCGATCAGGTTGGGTCGGAGTCCGGAACACGCCGATCTGGATAGCCAGCAACGCTGCCCAGAGGGGCATCAGCAGGTAAGCGAGTTCGAGCCCAATGGCAAAGTAGGGATTACCCGAAGTCAGAAGTAGGACGTAGCTCACAATGTTCAAAATCAGGCTGCCATTTATTAATCCGAAAATCAGCCGCTGCCGATCGTGTGCCGACGTAGCCAGCCCATAGACTTGAGGCACAAAGCGTTGGCTGACGCCAGCGATGATTAGCGCGGCGAAACCGAGTAGTTGGATGTCGCGCAGGGGACCGTCAACGAGCGCAATACGCATGACCAGCGATTGCTCTGAATGGCCAGTCGCCTTGGCAAAGAAGAACACTGCTTCCAGCACCGTGCCGAGCAGGAACCACACAACTGAAGTCGCAATAAACTTCTCGTACGGATTATGTGGGCCAATCGACTGCCGGGAGGTGCGATAGAGCACCAGCATGAAAAGGAAGACAGCGGTGATCTCGCAAGCAGCCGAGAATGCGCCCAGCAAAAGCGCGACAGCGCCCGTCGACATCATGTCTGCCAGCATGCCCGATGCGATTCCAGCGGAAAGAAGGTAGAAACTCAGGTTCGCCAGCTCAGGCCGCCAGAGCCTGGTGTTCCGGAAGCGCGGGAAAGACTGATAGGCGAAACCCATCACAAACATCCCAAGCCACCCGAAGATCATGGCGTGAGCGTGCGCGTGGATGGAGGGCAGAAGGTGCAGTTGCAGGAAGCTCTTGCCCATAGCGATCTGAAGAAGGTTGATCGCGCCCCACAGGCAGCCAACTGTCAAGACGGTCGCTACACCAGCCTTGAAGAAGCGCCGGTAGATGTAGTCCTGCAAGCTCTCGTTGTACACCTGAGTCTTAGGCAACGGGCTGGCCATCTCGGCGTGGATCTCGCGCAGTAAATCATCGAGGTCTGCCTGATGGACGGCAGCGAAAAACGCCAGCGACTCGCTGGGGCCATTCTCGCCTCCACATCCCTTCAGGCCGTGCTCATCGAAAATGCTCCGCGCGCCAGGGCACATCTTTACGATTTCCGCCACGCTCGTCTCTTTGGTGATTTCCGTCCTCGCCATGTCTCCACCTCTTGACAGCATCTTGCAATGCAGCAATTCGAAGGCAAATGACATAAGTCACAGGCATCGCGCAATCATGGCTCGACTGCTTGCGGCTCGATGCTGCTTAAGTGGTATGCCCAGCTGTGACATCAGTCATACGAACCTTGCCACCTGCCTGTAAGACTGAATCAAGAAATATCTTGTGGGGAGCATCGATGGAATTGCGATTGGACTTCAATCAGCGCCCGTTTATCGTAATCTGGGAAACGACGCAGGCATGCGATCTGGCTTGCGTCCATTGCCGCGCCTGCGCGCAGCCCCTGCGGAGCGCGCTGGAGCTGAACACAGCAGAAGCCAAACGACTGATTGATGAAGTGAAGGCGCTGGAAGCGCCGGTGTTCGTGCTCACTGGCGGCGATCCGCTGAAGCGGCCGGACATCTTTGAACTCGTGGAATACGCATCCACTAACGGCGTGCGCATTTCGCTGACGCCAAGTGCAACTCCACTTCTCACGCGCGAAGCTGTCCACAAGCTGAAGCAGTGCGGCCTGGCGCGGCTTGCCGTGAGCCTGGATGGACCGAGCGCCGACGTTCACGATGCCTTCCGCCGGGTGCCCGGTTCCTATGACTGGACGCTCTCTGCGGTGCGCTGGGCGCGTGAAGTCGGCCTGCCGGTGCAGATCAATACCACCATCACCTGCCACAATCTTCAGTATCTGGATTCTGCGATCGCCCTGCTCGAACAGCTCGAGATCGCGGGCCAACCTGATTGGAACAAGCCGGGAAACGGTCACGACACAGCTCAGCAAGTTCACACGAATGGGCCTCCTGAAACGCGAGGCCAGGCATTTCGTTGTGGCCCGATCCAAGATTAACGACTTTATTCGCTCCGAAGAGCTTCGATTGAAGAATCTCCCCTTTTCTCAGAGAACCGTTCCTCGGTAGCCGCCCTAAAGGCCTTTTCATTGCGTAGGAAATTTCCAGCGCGACTTGGAAGGTTGTGTTATTCACTGCAGAACCTCGCTTGCTGCCGATGATGAGATTGAGAACACCTGGCAACGCGACCAACAAGACATCAGATTGCTGATTACTCTATACCCCGGCGTAGACCACACCCCACCTATAGACAAGGATGAGAATCCCGGGTCCTTTGGTGGAAAAGTCGGGTCGGTCCGGAGCGCCACGCGGTCGCATTCTGGTTGAGCACGCTGGTGAGCAAGTGTAGTGAAGAAGGCCGTCGTAAATCACAAATGCAGCATTCGCCGGGCAATCGCAGAGGCGGTGTTTGCTACTTCGGCGTGTTCGGCTCAGTCATTACATGCGCCGGCTCTGCAGGAGTCCCAGTCATCGGCGCGGTCGCTTGACCTGCCGATGGCGCTTTCGCATGCCACATCTGTTCGTAATATTGCTGCATCTCCCGGCGTGTTTCCGGCGTGAGGCCTTTCATCCATGCATTGGGAGCAGCGGCACGTATCGACGCACTGACACCGGGCAAGAGCTCTTCCGCCTGCGGCAGAAACTCGCCGTAGAAGATCTTGGCGACCTCGTACATGCCGTGCCACTGGACATAATCATTGCCCATCATAGAAGCGCCCATGCGGGCGCGGCGCCCCTGATGATGCCATAGCTCATAGTAGGTCCACTTGATCGGGGCATCAAAGGGCACCTTCGTGATTTTTCCCGCTGCGGCCAGCTTTGTCATTACTTCCTTGGCCGGGACGAAGAACTTGTCGTTGCTCATATTCACGAGTGCATCGTATTGCAGGTAGAAATTGTCTGTCCAGTCGCTGGCGTGGCAGTTTGAGCACACCTGCTTCATCTCCGCGCGCTTCTGCTGCCAGTCTGGCGTAAGGAAGGCGACCTCGGGCCGCAAGTTCCACGAGGTTCGCGTGCCTACGTCGTGAGTGTTTGGCAAGGACGTGGTCGCGCCCATATGACACGTGGTGCAGGTTGGGGCGGCGTCATAGTCCTTGCCCAGCACCCAGGTGCGGGAGCCGAGGTTCATCTTGTTGATGAACGCCCGGTAAGTCACGCCGTGCTTGCTCTCGTTATAGATCTCAATATGCGGATGGTCGGGACCGAGGTGACAATAGCCGCAGCTTTCGGGCTCCCGGGCCACGGCAACCGAGAAAGTGTGACGGCTGTGGCACACCGAACATGAGCCTAAGCTGCCGTCAGGATTGATTCGCCCGATGCCCTCATTGGGCCAGGTCTTGGGATCGAACTTGCCGTCTCCCACCGGCTTGACGGTACTGCCATGACATTTCTGGCAGCCCATGACGCTTGCCTGTTCGCCTTCGACGAAGTCCCCCAGCACATTGTCGAGCGAGCCGAGAATCTGGCCTGCCTTGGCGTGATGACTGCCTTCAAACTGCTTCACTTCGGTTGCGTGGCAAGTGCCACACTGCTCTGGGCCGACTAAAACGGCGATGGTGTACCCGTTGTGCTCAAAGGCCTCCGGACGGGAGGGGTCGGCTTTGTGACACTCGTAGCAGCCGATTCCGGCGTTCGCGTGTCCGCTGCTCGACCACTGCTGATAGACCAAAGGAGTGGCCTCTTGCTTGTGACAGGCGATGCATGCTTGACTCTCTTTCGAAAGTGCGACTGGTCCCCCCGCTTGCGCCGATGCGCGCGGGAGTTCCACTAAGATCACAACAATAACGGTGATGAAAGAAAGAAGGTTCTTGGCAGACATTTGAGACTCCTTACGGCACTGCAATGGTTGGAGTGAGTTCGTAGTAAGGGCTCGGGCTGCGAGACGGTGGATATTATCACGTGAGTGTGCAGTGGCGCAGTGAGGAACGAGCAACTCTCTGGCGACACGTTCCTGGTGACGCTGCTAAAGACCGTCCAATTCAGCGATGTGCCACAAGGCGCCTTCTCAGGCTGATGGAATGACGGAGGCGTGTCGTGTGTCGAGTAAAATCGTCGCAATGCTTGCAGAACAGGAAGCCGCCGCGCTCCTCAAACGCGTCCCCATTTTCTCCAGCTTGTCAGAGCAGGAATTTGCATTCCTTATCTCGCGCCTTGTGCAGCGCAAATACGGGGCTGGCAAATTGATCTTTGGTGAGGGCGATCCTTGCGCTGGGCTTTATGTGGTGCAGTCAGGAAATGTACGTATCTTCAAGAGTTCGGCGAGTGGGCGGGAGCAGGTGCTTTCGATCGACGGTCCAGGCAGTTCCATTGCCGAACTGCCCGTTTTCGACGGTGGAAATTATCCTGCTTCAGCCCAGGCAATTGTCGAGAGCACGCTCCTGTTCTTCAGCCGCCAGGACTTCCAAGCGCTCTGCTTGCAGCATCCGCAAGTTGCGCTAAAGGTTCTGCGGGTGGTAGGCGGACGTCTGCGCACCCTGGTTGGCATAATCGAAGAGCTCTCGTTCTCCAGGGTCCGGCACAGGCTTATCGCGCTTCTGGTGCGGCTAGGCAAAACCCAGGGTGTTCGCAACGGAGATGGAATCACATTGACGCTACCGTCGAACAATAGTGAACTGGCGGCGCAAATTGGTACCGTACGCGAATTGGTGTCGCGCAATCTCAGTCGGCTGCAGGTTGAAGGACTGATTCAGGTCGACAACCGCAAGTTGGAAATTCCCTCGCTTAACCGCCTCGAAGAGGAACTCGGGGCTTCCGACACTTGAATGCGCTCGCGTTTCCCTCCGGTAGCACATTTGTTGCTCCCCGTGACAGAAGTCATAGCTGTCGGCGCAGCAGGCCATTAGCCTGCATTCAGGATGGCAACGGCGCAACGCTCCGCTGCTCTCGGGAGGGAATACAAATGGCAATCGCAACGACGAAGACCGTAGGCGAGATTGCTGCCGAAATGCCCAGTGCGACGCGCGAATTCGAAAAGCTCGGAATCGACTACTGCTGTGGCGGAAGCCGAACTCTCGGCGAGGCCTGCGCAGCGATCAGCGTCCCCATCGAGGAGGTGTTCTCGTGCCTTCAAAACAGCTTGACGGCGACGCCTCCGGAAGACGCCCGGAACTGGCAGAGCGAGATGCTGGCCGACCTCATCGGGCACATCAAGAACACGCATCATGTGTTTGTTCGGATGGAATGTCCGCGCATCGACGCGCTTCTCGCCAAGGTGGTCGGTGTACACGGCGAGAAGCACCCCGAGCTAAGAAAGATTCAGGAGGTCTTTTCCGAGCTGCAGCAAGAGCTGCATGTACACCTTATGAAAGGAAGAGCAGGTGCTGTTTCCGTACATCGTGCGCATGGAGGAAAGCTCAATTGCGGGTGAGGCCGCGCCGCCGTCGTGCTTCGGCACCGTCACGAACCCAATTCGGATGATGTGTGCCGAGCACGACGGCGCGGGCGAGGCGCTGCGTACATTCCGAACCATTACCAGCGAGTACAAGCTTCCTGAAGACGCGTGCGCCAGCTATCGCGGGCTGTACGAAGCGCTGCAAGGCTTCGAGGCCGACCTGCACCAGCATATTCACCTGGAAAATAACATCCTCTTTCCACGCGCCATAGCGATGGAAGCAAAATCCTAGGAACACGTCCGGAGCAGCCGATTGGCAACATTCGGGAACATCTCCATTCCGACTAGAAGTAGTGGAGAGCCAGAATATAAGTGCGTGCCATCTGGACGGCGAGCAGCACCTCCGAGGGGTCGCGCGGAGCAATGGAACGCACTGCCCCTGTTGCGACTCCACTCACGAGGCGAATCGAAGAAGAGCTGTTGCCTCTGTCTGCAACTTCACTCTTTGTGACCGGATTTGGTCGGCGCGAGTTCGGTGGATGATGGCAGACGCGGCGTTTTGAGTTGGTTGTTCGTCATGAATTTGCTCGCGTGTTTCCATAGCGAAGCTGAAGTTGGTGAGGTGAACCCAGCTTCCGCCCTGCTTAGAAAAGTTGCGCACAAATGCGCAGAGAGCGAGCTCGCAAACAGCCGCGATTGATTCCATGACCGGCATAGCCGTGGTCCTAAGGTGACGTGAACCCGTCTGCTGCATATAGGCTGCTCAACTGTCAGATCGATGCAAGTTGCAGAGTGGAGCGTCCGAGAAACGAACTTCGAGGAGGTTGCCCTGATTGGTACCAGAAAGTCGGCTTGTCGGAAATCACTCCTGCTAAATCGGCCAGCGTTCACGAATGCGTTCCTTTTGGCCGTATAACGCCCGACGGTTCCTTTTGGCGCCCTCGCCAGAGCGTGCTGTCATTCCACGCACAGCCGACAACACGTCCAAGTGAACTGACCCGGCAACCGGACAGGACTCCCCGCCAGAGCCGAACACAGAGTTGATCAAGATTTACAAAGCGGGCGCAAATCCTCGCAATCCTCCAGTGCAGAACCGCGCGACGCCAGCTTCGTTCTGCGACCGGTGGCAAGTATAAGGGCCGGCGGACGAGAACTGGCTCGGGCTGCCGGTGCTGGTCTTTCCGGCAAGCTCTATTTGGCTGCGACCTCCTTCTCGGTGGGAAGTTGAACGATGTTCCAGCCGCCACCAAGCGCCTCGATCAGAAGCACATTGCTGGTCATTTGAGTAGTTCTCAGGTTGATATAAGTCTGTTGCTGGGCCAGCAGAGATTCTTGGGCGGTGAAGACATTCAAATAAGAATCCACTCCGGTGCGGAGTCGCACCTTGGCCAAGTCGAGGTAGCGTTGCGCCGCGTCGACAGCTGCTTGTTGTTGAGGTAGTTGTTGCGCGAGATACCGCTGCGACGCAAGATCGTCCTCGACTTGCTGAAACGCAGTGAGCACCGTTTGGCGGTAAGCTGCAGCATCGGCGTCATATAACGCGTTCAAGTTGGCCAGGGCCGCGCGGCGGGCGCCCGCATCAAAGAGAGTCAGCGCCGCACTCGGACCGATTGAAAAGAACCGGCTCGGCCAATTAAACAGATCTCCGATATTCGAACTCTCGAAACCACCCGTGCCAGTGATGCTGAACGAGGGATAGAACGCGGTAACCTGGACGTCGATGGCGGCATTCGCCGCCGACATGGTACGTTCGGCTGCAGCGATGTCGGGGCGGCGTTGCAGTAATTCAGACGGCACACCGGCGGGAATTTCGGGAGGCGGCGTCGTAAGTTCTCTGACCGGCAGTGAGAACGAAGATGCGGGCTCTCCTATGAGAGTCGCGATTGCATGTTCGAACTGCGCCCGTGCAATTTGCAGATTGGTCAAGTTCGATTGAGCAGTCTGCAGATTTAGATTCGCCTGTGCGACGTCCTGAGCGTTGTCGATACCCGTGGCTTCCAGCGTCTTGGTAAGCGCGAGTGACTGGCTGTACGCTTCGACCGTCCGCTTATACAGCGCAATCAGGGAGTCCTGGCCGCGAAGTTCGAAGTAGTATTCGGCCAGGTTTGCCTGCTCGGAAAGCCTGATGTTGGCCAGATCGGCGGCGCTAACCTGCGCCAGATTCGCATTTTCCCGAACCGTACTGCGCACTCTGCCCCATATATCCGGCTCCCAGGAAACACCAAAGGCAGACTCGAAGAGATTGCTATTCAGGTTTCCCGATTGTTGCCCCCCGAAGAGGTTAGCCGAGGTGCGCGAACGTGTGTACGACTGGTTCGTGCTGACGGTTGGAAAGTAATTCGAGCGCGCCTCGCGAACCAACGCACGCGCAGCCATGAAGTTCTGGTATGCCTGCGCAATGTTCTGGTTGGAATTGTTGAGCTTGTTCTCCAAATCATTCAGCTCAGTCTCGTTGTAGATTTCCCACCAGCTCCCACGCGACAAAGTGTCCTGCGGCATGGCAGGTTTCCACACCGTTCCGTCGGGACTTTGCTGTGGCGGTATTTCCTTGTACGCCGCGGGGGCCGCTGGTATGGGCGGCTTGTACTTGGGCCCTACGGTGCACCCGACAAGGGCCACCATCACGAAAGCTAGAAGAGCGTTCAAAAAAGCTCGGAATACCAAGAACGAACTCATAGTTGCCTCACGCAGTCGCGTTCCCAAGTTCCGGGTTCAGCACAGCATCGGCGCTGCGCGTGAACTTGTGGGCAATGCGATCGAAGTAAAGATAGATAACAGGCGTGCTGTAGAGAGTGAGTACCTGGCTCACGACCAAGCCTCCGACCACCGCAATTCCCAATGGATGCCGGAGCTCCGATCCAGTTCCCCGCCCGAAAGCGAGTGGCAGCGCACCCAGAAGGGCTGCACACGTAGTCATGAGGATGGGGCGGAAGCGCAGCAAACAAGCTTCAAAGATGGAGTCCCGGCTGTTCTTGCCTTCTTCGCGCTCGGCCTGCAACGCAAAGTCGATCATCATGATCGCGTTCTTCTTCACGATTCCAACCAACAGGATGATGCCGATGAACGAGATCACGTCGAATTCGTTCTTGAACAGGATGAGCGAAAGAAACGCGCCCACACTCGCTGACGGCAACGTGGTCAGAATCGTGATGGGGTGAATCAGGCTCTCGTAGAGAACGCCGAGAACGATATATATAGCCAGCAGCGCCGTGATAATGAGAAGCGGCTCGCTGGAGAGCGACTTCCTGTAAGCTTCCGCCGTGCCGGCAAACTGACCACGAATGGAAGATGGCATCCCCATCCGTTGTTGTAGCCGAGCTATGTCAGCCGTGGCCTGACTCAACGAGACTCCCGGCGCCAGGTTGAAGGCGATGGTCACCGACGGGAAGAAGGACGAGTGATTGACGGCCAGTGGCGACGTCGAAGCCTGAGCGTGCGAGATAGTCGCAAGCGGAACCGAGCCCTTGCCGGATGAGTGGACGAACGTGGAATTGAGTGAGTAAGGGTCACTGTAGAACTGCGGCGCCGCCTCCAGTATGACGTAGTACTGATTTACCGCAGAGTAGATGGTCGAGACCTGCGACTCACCGAACTCGTAGTACAGCGAGTTGTTGAGCATTCGGGTTGTGATCCCGAGCCTTGCTGCGGTCGCACGGTCATATTCCAACAACATCTGAAGGCCCTGATCCTGCTGGTCGGTCGTGACGTCCCGGAGGGACGGCAGGTGCCGCATCTGTTCGTAAAGCTTAGGTCCCCAGGTGCTGAGGTCTTCTACGGTGTCGGAGGAAATCTGGTACTGGTATGCGGCATTGCTCTGCCGGCCACCGACGGTCAGGTCTTGTGCCGGTTGTAAATATGTTGAAGCTCCCGTCAGCGCGTTCAGCTTAGGGCGGAGGCGATTAAGAACATCCGCCGCACTGATTCTTCTTTCTGCAAGCGGCTTGAGGGTTACAAAGATGAACCCGGAATTGATAGCGCCCCCGCCTGGGCCACCCTGGCCTCCCGTGAATCCGGAAACCGTCTTCACTGCCGGGTCGGCTTTAACCACTTCTTCAATCTCGAAAAGAGACGCTTTCATTGATTGAAACGAGGCGTCCTGAGGGCCCTGGAAGCCGCCCATGATCGTGCCTGTGTCCTGCAGTGGGAAAAACCCTTTGGGAACGCGTACCAGAAGGAAACCGTTGAGCACGAACGTCGCGACAAAGAGAAGCAAGATGACTGCGGGATGCTCAAGCGCGCATGCGAGTGAGCGGCGGTACCCAGCCAGCAGCAAGTCGAACGCCTTCTCATTGATGCGATACAAGCGGCCATGTTCGTGACTTCCGGTTACGCGCAGAATGTAAGCGCACATGGTTGGGGTGACGGTTAGCGAGATGATCATGGAGATAGCGATGGCCGTGACCAGCGTGGCGGCGAACTCATGGAAGAGCCGGCCCACGATCCCACCCATAAACAAGAGCGGTATAAACACTGCGATCAGCGACAGGCTCATGGAAATTACGGTGAACGCAACCTCCCGCGAGCCCTGGAGCGCGGCTTGGAAAGGGGGAACGCCGGCCTCAATATGCCGCGCGATGTTTTCCATCACCACGATGGCATCGTCCACAACGAACCCGGTGGAAATGGTTAGGGCCATGAGCGACAGGTTATTCAGGCTGTAGCCACACAGATACATCACGCCGAAGGTGCCAATCAGTGACACGGTGACGGCCACCCCCGGAATCAGGGTTGATTGGGGACTTCTCAGGAACACAAAGACGACCGCGATGACCAGCAGGATTGCGAATACCAGCGTGCGCTCGACATCGCTGACCGAGGCCCGAATCGTCGTCGTCGTGTCGTTGATGACTTCCAGTTTGTCGCCTTGAGGGATCGTCGCCCGAATGGATGGAAGCTCTTTCTTGATTCGCTCTACCGTTTCGATGACGTTCGCGCCGGGGAGACGAAAGACAAGAAGAATGACTGCAGGCTTGTTATCGCTGTAGGCCACGGACCGGAGCGTCTGTACCGAGTCGTAGACATGCGCGACATCCTGAAGGCGCACCACACCTTGATTTGCTGTAGCAATCACCAAAGGCGCGTAGTCTTTCGCCTTCCAAATCTGATCGTTGGCCGTGATATCCGCCGTGATTTCGGCGTTACTGAGCTGACCCTTCGGCCGGTTCGAGTTTTGCAGGGAGATAACGCGCGCGACATCCTGCATTCCGAGTCCATAACTATTGAGCTGCTGCGGATCCACATCGACGCGAACGGCGGGGAGCGAACTGCCCGCTACGAGTACCTGGCCCACTCCTTCGAGCCGTGAAATCTTCTGCTGGATAACAGACGAACCTGTGTCGTACAGCGTCCCAGGAGTTTGTGTATCGGAGGTCAAGCTAAGGACGAAAATTGGAGCGACCGCCGAGTTGACTTTCCTGTATGTAGGATTGGTTGGCAGGTTCGATGGGAGATAGGTGCGGGCCGCGTTGATTGCCGCCTCCACATCGCGTGCCGCTCCGTCGATGTCGCGCGAAAGGTCGAATTGCAGGGTGATGGTGGTCAAACCCAGCGAGCTGTTCGAGGTCATCTGCGAGACGCCGGCAATCCGGCCGAATTGCCGCTCCAGCGGCGTCGCCACGGAGGAAGCCATGATCTGCGGACTCGCACCCGGTAGCGCGCTGGTTACGGTGATGGTGGCAAAGTCCACTTGCGGCAGCGAGGCAATCGGAAGCACCCGGAATGCCGCCATCCCTGCTATCGCAATGGCCACTGCGAACAGGGTTGATGCTACCGGCCGTTTAATGAATATGGCGGAGATGTTCATGCCTCACCCGTTACAAGGCCGCTCGGCGCGATGCCCGCCCGCCGTGGCTCGAGGCGCTGCGCGAACCGGTCGAAGAAGACGTAGATCACGGGGGTGGTATAGAGCGTCAGAATCTGACTGACCAGAAGGCCGCCCACCATGGCCACGCCTAAGGGGTGACGCAACTCCGAGCCAATCCCTGTCCCGAACGCCAGTGGAATGCCCGCCAAGAGCGCACAAAGGGTCGTCATCATGATCGGGCGGAAGCGCAGCTTGGAAGCCTCGAAGATCGCTTCCTCGGGTGATTTGCTCTCTTTTCGCTGTGCTTCGAGAGCAAAGTCGACAATCATGATTCCGTTCTTCTTCACGATGCCGATCAGCAAAATGATCCCGATCACGGCGATGATGTCGAGCTCCATGCGAAACAGTCGCAGCGCCAGCAGCGCCCCCACACCGGCGGACGGCAAGGTGGACAGGATCGTAATGGGATGAATGAAGCTCTCGTACAGAATCCCGAGCACAATGTAGACAGCGACTAGTGCAGCCAGTATGAGGATCACGAGATTGGACCCCATTGAGGTGAAGGCCGCTGCTGTGCCTTGAAAGTCTGCTTGCACGCTGGCGGGCATGTTGAGCCGTTGTTGCGCCGCCTTGATTGCGTCCACTGCCTGGCCAAGCGAGTGTCCGGGAGCCACATTGAAGGAGACCGTGACGACGGGAAACTGCCCCTGATGCGCCACTGCCAATGGGGACGGCTGCATGACAAGCCGGCTGATTGCCGACAACGGGATGGGCGTCGGCTGCGTAGTCGATGTCGCTGAAGAGCTGGAGCCGCCGCCGGAGGCTGTCGCATTCGATGCAGTTGCAGCGCTTGCCAACGTGGTCGTCGGCGTAGCCGACGCCAGACTCTGCGTGGTAGTCGTTGACGCCAGTGCCGACGAGGTGCTCGAAACGAGTGCACTCCCGTTCGTGGTTGTGAGCGCCGTGGTGGACGTAGTGGAAAGAGCGGCACCCGAGGACGGTGTGAGTGTTGACTGCGAGCCGCTCGACTGTGCCGCGGTGCGTCCGGAAACGCTCTGCGCCTGCGTTGATGTCCCGGTCGAGCCCTGGATGTAAATATCGTCCAGGCGATCAGCGCCGGTCTGGAATTGGGGCAGCACCTCCAGAATGACGTGATACTGATTCGACTGCGTGTACAGCGTGTTCACCTGCCGCTGCCCGAACGCGTCATAGAGGGTGGAATCGAGTTGGTCTGCAGTGATGTTGAACCGCGATGCTGTGGCGCGATCGTACTGCAGATGGGCGCTCACTCCGTTCGGCTGCTGGTCCGTCACCACGCCGGAAAGTTCCGGAAGCTTCCGTAACTCCGCCACCAACTTGTCGGTCCACTGGTTCAGTTCATTTACATCGGGATCCTCCAGCGTGTACTGATACTGCGTTCTGCTGACGCGGTCGTCTACCGTGAGGTCTTGTATGGGCTGCAGGTACAGGTGAGTGCCGGGAACCTGCTTCGCGCGCACCTCAAGGCGAGCGATGACAGCGCCGGCGGATGCGTGCCTCTGGTCCAGGGGCTTGAGATCGATCTGGATACGCCCGCTGTTGAGGGTCGTATTGATTCCGTCTGCGCCGATGAACGATGAGAGGCCCTTGACCGCGGGGTCCTTCAGGATTTCTCTACAGAGTTGCCGTTGCTTCTCTGCCATTGCCGGGAAAGAGATGGATTCCGGAGCCTGCGTGATTCCCTGGATGATGCCAGTGTCCTGGGTCGGGAAGAAACCTTTAGGAATCTCGATGTACTGGGCAACACTGAGCAGAACTATGCAGACGGCAACGATCAGCGTCGGCGTTTTATGAGCCAGGACCCAGCGCAAGCTACGTCCGTATGCATCGATGGTCCGCTTGAACCAATCCTCTGTCAGCCGATAAAGCCGGTTCTGCTTCTCCACAGGAGTGTGCCGCAGCATGCGCGAGCACATCATCGGAGTGAGCGTCAGCGAAACGACCGCCGAGATGAGGATCGTTACGCCCAGGGTAATGGCAAACTCACGGAAGAGTCGCCCGACGACATCTCCCATGAGCAACAACGGAATAAGCACGGCAATCAACGAGACCGTCAGAGAAATGATGGTGAACCCAATTTCGCCTGCGCCCTTGAGAGCCGCGTCTAAGGGACGCATTCCCTGCTCGATGTAGCGCGAAATGTTTTCGATCATGACGATGGCGTCATCGACCACGAAACCGGTCGAGATCGTGAACGCCATCATCGTGAGGTTGTTGATGCTGAAACCCATGGCGGCCATTACAGCGAAAGTTCCTACCAGTGAAAGGGGCACGGCCACGCTGGGAATGATGGTGGCGCTGAGTGTACGAAGGAACAGGAAGATGACCAGAATGACCAGGCTGATGGTCAGCATCAGTTCGAACTGAACGTCCTTTACCGAGGCGCGAATTGTATTCGTGCGATCGGAGAGGACATCGACATGGACCGATACTGGCAAGGAACCGCGGAGCTGCGGAAGCAGTTTCTCAATCGAATCGACAACGGTGATGGTGTTGGCGCCCGGCTGCTTACGGACATTGAGGATGACCGCCGGCGTGTCGTTCATCCACGCCGCTTGTTTCGCGTTCTCGACCCCATCCGTGATTTTGGCGACATCCGTCAGCATGACGGGCGCGCCGTTTTTGTAGGCAACCACTACGTCGCGGTACGGTGCACTCGAAGTCAGCTGATCATTGGCATTGACCTGGAAGTTTTGAGCAGGCCCATCAAAGCTGCCCTTCGGAGAGTTAACACTCGTGTTGGTTAGTGCTGTGCGCAGATCTTCGAGGTTCACGCCATATGAGGCGAGGGCAACGGGATTCGCCTGGATACGAACGGCCGGCTTCTGACCGCCGCTGATCGTGACCAGGCCCACGCCGCTTAACTGCGAAATCTTTGGGGCGAGCCTGGTGTCGGCCAAGTCCTCAACCTGGGACAAGGGCATGGTTGCAGACGTCAGTGCCAGCGTCAGCACCGGCGCGTCTGCGGGATTCGACTTGCTGTAGACAGGAGGCACGGGGAGGTCGGTCGGGAGATAGCCCTGCGCCTGATTAATCGCGGCCTGGACTTCCTGCTCAGCGACGTCGAGGCTGAGGCTGAGCGCGAACTGCAAGACAATGATCGAACTTCCGTCCGAGCTCGTGGAGGTCATCTGCTGAAGCCCAGGCATTTGCCCAAACTGCCTCTCCAATGGAGCTGTCACCGAGGACGCCATGACATCCGGACTGGCCCCCGGATAGAACGTCTGCACCTGAATGGTGGGATAGTCCACCTGCGGCAGGGCAGAGACCGGAAGTTGCAGGTAGGCAGCAAGGCCGATGAGAAGAATCGCTGCCATCAGAAGCGCCGTTGCGACTGGCCGCTGGATGAATGTGCGAGAGGGATTCACTGGACGGGCGCTCCCTTCGCGGATTGGGCAAGGGCGTCATTCGTGCGGACAACGGCCACGCGCGTCCCATCCTGAATCTTGTCGAAGCCGGTGATAGCCACAACATCACCAGGCTGAAGTCCCACAACAGCGGCATTGTCGCCTTCGGTTGCGATCTCGGTGACCGGCTGTATGTGGACAGACCCGTCCCGCACTACGTACACGAATGACTGGACGCCATTGTGTTGCACCGCGGCTGTGGGGATTAAGAACTGATCCCGGAGCGTCCGAACCAGCAGGCGCGCATTCACGAACTGATTGGGGAAAAGCGCATGATCGGCGTTATCGAACTGTCCGCGAAAACGAACCGTTCCGGTGGATGTGTCCACCTGATTGTCAAGGGTGAGCAGCTTTCCGTTTGCCAGGCGCGTTAGCCGCGAACGATCGTAGAGTTCTACAGGCAACGCTTCGCGACTTGTGACTTGCGAGCGTACCTGGTCGAGGTAATCTTCGGCGACATTGAAGACCACCGAAATAGGCTGCAATTGCGTGATAACGACGATCGGGCTGCTGCCACCGGAGAAAACAACGTTCCCGGGATCGACAAGCCGCAGGCCAACGCGACCACTGATAGGTGCAGTGATATGACAATAGCTCAACTGCACCTGTCCGTATTGGACTTGGCCCATGTCGTTCTTCACCGCCCCGCGATATTGCTCGACCGTCTGTATTTCATCTTCATAAATCTGTTTGGACACTGCCTTCTCTGCGGATGCCTCCTGGTAACGTTTCAGGTCGATTTCCGCCTGCTTGAGCAGCGCCTGATCCCGTTCGAGCTGGCCCTGATACTGCAGCAATTGCGCCTCGTAAGGACGCGGGTCGATGTCAATCAACGGATCGCCGCGATGTACGATCTGGCCTTCGACGTAATGGACCGCAATCACCTGTCCGTTGACTTGGCTATAGACATTGATCGTTGCCAGCGGGGTGACTGTCCCGAGAGCTTCGATGTATTCGCCGATGCTGCCTCGCTGGACGTTGGCGGTTTTGATATTGGGCGTGGACAATGCCATCCCGGCTGTGTTGGCTGGCCGCTGACTGCTGCGCCGAACTAGAACGATTGCAAGAACAGCAATTAGCGCCAATACCGCGACCGTGACCAGCGCGCGTGTCCAACGCCGTGGACGCGACGGAAGAGCTGTCGATCCAGTGTTGTTCGGAGCCTCGGATGTCAATGGCGGATGCTCGATCATGGTTGCCCTCCCCCTAGCCCTTCTACGGCAATGTTTTCCATGCCTGCCAGGGAAAACGTCACAATGTGCTCGGCGATCGCGCGGCGCTGCTGTGCGTTGTTGAGGTCCAACTCCGGCCACAGCCGCGCGAGCATCGCCCGCGACTGCATGTAATGCAGAACCTGGCCGACCACGCTATGCACGCACATGCGCGTGCGTTGGTCGTTCGGATCTTGCCCGATTACTTGACCTACCAGGGTGCGGAATCGCAGGTAATTAGCCCCCATCTCTTCGGCAACACGGTCAAGAGCCGGGGTGGGCCGTGCCATCTCGCGCGCCATGATGGGTGCAAACCAGTCCGGCCTGCCGCCCTCGCGAGCTCGCTCGAACCACTCGCAGATGAAGACCCCTAATGCACTCTGCGGATCGGCTGGATTCCCGCTGGCCGCGTTCTGCACAGGCTGCTGTTGCGCCATGATGGAGGACTTCAGGACCTCGGTGTAAAGGCCCAGCTTGTCGCCGAAGTGCTCGTTGACCGCGGTTACGTGAATGCCCGCTCGCTCGGCAATCTCGCGCAGCGTTGCTTCGTCAAAGCCGACCTCCGCAAATACTTTCCCGGCTATCCCGATGACCTTCTCTCTCAACCAGTGTTTGAATTTGGAGTCGTCAGTGTCGGACGACACGATCGAGGTCAGGAAGCGCAGGATCGCCCAAGCAATCAACAGCCCGGAACCGCTCCACCACACCAGCGGGGCGAACAGCCACACCGGCCATGAGGGGTAATCCGCTCCGAATGCGAAGAGGGCCGCGCCACCTAACAACATTATGAGTCCGCCAACACCAACCAGATCAGTCCGCCGAAGATGTCGTCGCCTTTGCTGACTTAAGTTCATTGTGTCCCGCCTCTCCGCGCGTCACCCGCGCACCGCTTCTTCGCGGCGAGCTTTTCCATGCCCGCCAGCGAAAAGCTCACGATGTGATCGGCAATCGCACGGCGCTGCTGTGCGTCATTGAGGTCTACCTCCGGCCACAAGCGCGCAATCATCGCGCGTGACTGCATGTAGTGGACGATCTGGCCAACGATGCTGTGCACGCACATGCGTGTTTGGGCGTCCGTCGGAGCACGGCCAATCAACTTTCCAACGAGGCTGCTGAATCGCAAGTAGTTGGGTTGTATCGCTTCGACAACGCGGTCGAGAGCGGGCGTCGGCTGCGCCATCTCGTGCGCCATGATGCGCGGGAACCAGTTGGGCCTGCCGCCCTCGCGGGCTCGCTCGAACCATTCGCCCACCAGAGCCCGTAATGCACTCTGCGGATCGGACAGAGCCACACTCCCGTTTTGTGCCGGCTCCTGATGCGCCATGAGGGAGTACTTCAAGACTTCGGTATAAAGACCCAGCTTGTCCCCGAAGTGATAGTTGACGGCAGCGACGTTCGTTGCTGCCCGCAAGCAGATCTCGCGAACCGTTGCGTCATGAAAACCGCGGACGGAGAAAACATGACCTGCGGCTTCGATGAGCTTCTGTCGTGTGGCCGCCGAACTTTGATCCATGACCATCGAGTAAGCCTCCTGCTCATTCACGAATCCACCTACTCCGCCGTATCAAATTCCAGGACGTTGCCGTCAGGGTCATGCATCCGGAAATTCGTTCTGCCGAAGAACCGCTTCGTGGGTGGTTCGTCGGGCTCGATGCCCACGGCCTTCAGTTCGTCGTAAAGTGCGTGCAGATCTGGCGGGTTCATCTCGATATGGAAGTTCTTCTCGCTCAGCGGAATCGCAACCACCTGAACGTGTCCGTCACCGATCTTGAACTTCGCGAACTCGCCTTCGCGGTGCATGATCAGTTGCGCCCCCGGCAGCTTCGAATAGAACGCGACTGACTTCTCCACGTCCGCCACATGCAGGCTCACACCTTCCAAGCTCGTCAACATGGTTTGCCTCCTGTTCTTTGAACGATTGGGTGTTTCAAACTGCTGTTTCACGCCGTCTACGGAAGGCAACCGTGGTGCCGAACCGAACGCGGGAGAGAATGCGCTGAAATCAAAGGGGTTCGCGGTTCTGGCGGGCGCAGAGAAGTGTTAAAGGTCAAAACTGTCATTGCCAGCTTGACCTACGCCGCACCAGTCCGGCCCTGTTCGAAATGCGACCGCGCAGGATGAATAATCATCCTTCTGGCATATACTTCGACGGCAAAGGGGAGGCTCGCTCAGCTAGGACGACGTATGAGCGGAGACGCGCAAGAAGAGTTCGGCAGCCCGGCGCAGGAGACAGGCGCCGCCGCCCCCCAACTCGCACGAGCAGAACCAGGCCTCCAACAGCGAAACGACCGGCTGCAATTGCTCCTGAAGCTGACGAACAGCATCACCTCGAACCTGGCGTTAAAAGAGGTGCTACACACAGTCGCGGCGAACGTTCGTGAGGTGATGTACTGCGATGCCGCCAACATCGCCTTGCCAGCAAATGAGCCGGGAACGTTCTGCCTCCGCGCGTTGGATTTTCCAGGCAGCAAAGGCTTCAGGGAAGAGCAGATTGTTACTCCGACCGACGACAGTCCGGCAAAGCGTGCATTCGAGACGTTGAAGCCGGTCACCGACCGAGTCACCTGGACGCCCGCTGCCGCCGAAGGCCTGAAGACGGTCTGCTTCATACCACTCGTAAATCGCGGCCGCGCGTTGGGATATATGTCGCTAGCGCGCGTGACCGAAGATATGTTTACCCAGGACGAGGTGGATTTCCTCAGCCAGGCGGCGGGACAGATTGCTATCGCCATCGACAACGCGCTGGCATATGAAGAGATCGTGCAGCTGAAAGAAAAGCTTGCCCAGGAGAAGCTCTACCTCGAAGAAGAAATCCGCAGTGAGATGGACTTCGAGCAGATCGTGGGCACCAGCCCGGCGATCAAGCACGTCCTGCAACTCGTCGAAACCGTCGCGCCCAGTGATTCAACCGTGCTGCTCCTGGGGGAAACCGGAACCGGCAAGGAACTGATCGCGCGGGCAATTCATGAGCGCAGCCGACGCAGCGAGCGCACATTTGTAAAGCTCAACTGTGCGGCCATTCCCACCGGCTTGCTTGAAAGCGAATTGTTCGGGCATGAGAAGGGTGCGTTTACCGGCGCCATCAGCCAGAAGATCGGGCGGATGGAACTGGCCGATCACGGAACACTGTTCCTCGACGAGGTCGGAGACATCCCCGTCGAGATCCAGCCCAAGCTCCTGCGCGCGCTTCAGGAGCGGGAATTTGAGCGGTTGGGCAGTATCCATACTCGAAAAGTGGATGTTCGCCTGATCGCGGCGACAAACCGCGACCTGGAGCAGATGGTCGCCGACCGTGAATTCCGCAGCGATCTTTTTTATCGCCTCAACGTGTTTCCCATCCGCATCCCGCCGCTGCGGGAACGCTGCCAGGACATTCCCCTGCTGGCGGGCTACTTCGTGCAGAAGTTCTCCAAGCAAATGCAGAAACGGATCGACTCGGTCCCGGTCGCCGTCATGAAGGGGCTGACGGCGTGGGATTGGCCGGGAAACATCCGCGAACTCGAGAACTTCATCGAGCGCGCCGTTATCCTGACGCGCGGGAAGTCGCTCGAAGCCCCGCTGTCAGAACTGCGAAAGACCAGCGCCGAGACCCACCCTCCAGTTGCCGCGCAATCAGCCAGCAGGGATGACATCGCCCGCATCGTCAAAGAAACCATCAGCGTCCTGCACGGCAGGAAAGATGTTGACGACGAACTTGCCCGAAAGCAGCGCGAAGAAATCGTGCGCGCCCTCACCGAAAGCAGCGGGCGTGTCGGTGGCCCGGATGGCGCTGCCGCTCGCATGGGGGTTAACCGCACGACGCTGATCGCGCGAATGAAGAAGCTCGGTATTGATCCGCGGCAGTATGCCTGACCATGGTTGCCCCGCTAACGCCTGCTCCCTGACGTCTCGCCTGCGTGTCAAAGCCGTCATTTGACAGCTTTGACTGTCGACCGAGCCTCTTTCGAGGATCGACGGTAAGTTCATGATTTTGCACATTCTTGGGTTTGGCATGTGCTTTGCCCTTTCTTCTGCGGAGCAAGGAAGGGAGACGACACTGTGCCGACATCGATAACCACTCACACGACGACTAAAGGCAAGCAGGTTCTGTATTGGGCGAGCACCGGATTTGCCGCCTTCGGGCTGGCCGCGATCGGGATTGCGAATCTCCTGCGCGTTCCGGCAATTGTCGCCGGACTGGTCCACTTGGGGTATCCGGCCTACTTAGCCTCGATTCTAGGCGTCTGGAAGCTCCTCGGCTCTGCCGCAATCCTCTCACCCGGGCAACCGCGATTGAAGGAGTGGGCGTATGCCGGCATGTTCTTCACCCTAACCGGTGCTGCGCTCTCTCATACCATCAGCGGCGATCCGATGGCCAATATCCTTGTCCCGTTAGTCTTACTTGCATTCGTCATGACTTCATGGGCGCTGCAATCGGCGCGTCAGGCGGTGATCGCCTCTCATGCAACCGCTCGCCAGGCCGCATAAGCTTTCGAAGCGGAGCGAGAGGACATGGCATGTTGAGGATCTCCATTGTCGACACACCGACCCAGCGGCGGCTGGTTGTGGAGGGCAAACTCATCTCGCCTTGGACGACCGAACTCAGAACTGCGTGTGACGACGCCAAAGCGGACCTGAAAGGTCGTAGCCTTGTCGTAGATCTGAAAAACCTAACGATCATCAGCCAAGAAGGCGAACACCTCATAACGGAGCTGATGAATGAAAACATCAAGCTTCAGTGCTGTGGCCCGTTCACGAGATTGCTGCTGCGCCGACTGTCACACCACGCCCGCGCGTTGAAGGAAGGTGCGCAATGATGAGTTTTGTAGGACATAAAGCCTAACGGGCTGTGGACTCCGTCACCGCGAAGGCTGACCTGGATTTCACGCAATTACAGCAGCGCGAGGAACATTGGGCCTCAGTTGAACTGGTCGGCAAAGGCGGTCACATTCGAACCATGCCAATGCCCGAGCGACCATCGATTTGTGGGCGGCTGCAGCCGGTATATGTACTGGTAACGCCCTGAGCGGGCAAGTTCCTGGTGGTCGCGAGCCTGCAGGCAGGGGCGCCAGCCAGTTAACAAATTGTTGCAATTTGTTGCTTCCATTTGACACAGCTCTGAATCAGTAGCCATATTCTGCCCCAGTCGCGGAGAAAAAATTAGTGTCCAAGCTCTCGATTCGGCGCTGGTTTGAGCGGTGGCGCATGTTGCTGGTGATGCTGGCGGTCCTGGTGCCAGCCGCTGCGCTCATCGTTGTCAACTTCCGTCTTCTCAGGTCCACCCAGCGCGAGAAAGCGATTGAGGCTGTCATTCAGCGCGATTACCAGCAGGTGCTGGCAATCTCCGAAAAACGAATCGCCGACCACGCGTTCGAGGTCGTCGAAGATGACAAGGCCACCTTCCCCGAAAAGCCCTGTGCCAGCAGCCTCAAGGCATTCCTCGCGACACATCCCGATGTCGCGCATGCTTTCGTATGGAACCCCAAGGGCAAGCTGGTCTTTGAGTCTCAGCCGGGGCGGATGGACGACGCCGACTTCGAGCAGGAACGCACAAATCTCTCCTCGACGGTTGGAAGCTGGTTCGAGGGGGAGTCCAGCGATTTCTTCATGAAGCTGAAGAAGATGGCAAAGATGGAGGGGCCGCCATGCGTATTTCGAGAACACCTGGGTACCTCGAGGAGATAAGTGGGAATATCGGTCAATAGTCATATTCGAACCCCGTGAATCGACGTCTGAGGAGCCGGAGCTGGCGGGTTTTGTCTATGACATGGACTACCTGCGCGACAAATTTTTTCCGCAAATCCTGAACACGGTTTGCCCCTATAAGGGGTCAGGCAATTCCTCGGACCCGCAAGCAGCGATTATGGTTCGCACCGCCAAGAGCCCGGCCCTATTGGCGGCGTCCAGTGCATGGGATGGAGGTACAGCAGAAGTAGAGCGCAAGTTTGAGAGCGCTTTCCCCGGTTTAATCCTGGGGATGAAGTTTCGTGGAACGACGATCGCCAATATCAGCAATAGGTTCTTACGGACCGAGTTTCTGATCCTTGGTGCACTCTCGCTGCTGCTGACCGTTGGGATCTTATTTACCTACCGCAATGTGAGCCGAGAGCTGGCGCTGGCGAAGTTGAAGTCGGACTTCGTCTCCAACGTTTCTCATGAACTCCGTACGCCTCTAGCGCTCATCCGCCTGTACGCCGAAACACTCGAGTTGGGGCGAATCGCGACGCCGGCCAAGCAACACGAGTACCACGAGATCATTCGCAAAGAGAGCGAGCGGCTGAGCGGGTTGATCAACAATATCCTCGACTTTTCGCGCATCGAGGCGGGAAGGAAGGAATACAACTTCCGCGAGACCGATGTGGCTGACCTGGTACGCAGCACGCTCGAGTCTTACCGCTACGAAATCGAGCAGAGCGGATTCCGGTTTGAGCAGAAGATTGACGACAACCTGCCGCAACTGCGGGTGGATCGCGAGGCGATTGCCCGCTCCCTGTTGAACCTCGTCAATAACGCACTCAAGTACTCTGCGACGGAAAAATATCTGCGCGTCTGTCTCTATCGCAGCAGTGGCAGCGTCAATCTCGAAGTTGTCGACCACGGCATAGGCATTCCCCCGAGTGAGCAGCCTAAGATTTTCGAGAAGTTCTTCCGCGTGGGAGATCCTCTGGTGCACAACACCAAGGGAAGTGGTCTGGGACTTTCGCTTGTCCGGCACGTCGTTGAGGCCCATCGCGGCGACGTTAGGGTCGAAAGCGCACCAGGCAAGGGCAGCAAATTTGTTATAACGCTGCCTGTAGAACACGAGCGGCATCAGCAAGCAAGCGGAGCGCCAGCATGAGAGCGGAAATGAAGACCAACACAGGAGAGGCGCGTGCCACGGCGAAGATCCTGATTGTGGAAGACGAGCCCAACATGGTTGCGGGGCTGCGTGACAACTTCGAGTTTGAGGGCTACGCGGTTATTACAGCGCGCGACGGCGTAGAAGGACTGCAGCGCGCACTCGACGAGTCTCCCGACCTGGTTGTACTGGATGTCATGATGCCGCGCATGAGTGGGCTCGAGGTTTGCAAGCAGCTGCGTGCCAAGCGCGGCTCCATCCCGATCATCATGCTGACCGCGCGCGGGCAGGAAGTGGACAAAGTCGTAGGCCTGGAGCTTGGCGCCGATGATTACGTGACCAAGCCCTTCTCGATTCGTGAACTGCTGGCGCGCGTAAAAGCCGTCCTGCGGCGGACGGCGGTCGTTCCCAAAGATATGGACCGGCACTCGTTCGCCGATGTCGAAGTCGACCTGAAGCGCTGTCGCGTTCTCAAGGCGGGCAAGGTTCTCGACGTCTCGTCCAAAGAGTTTGAACTGCTCAAATACTTCATCTGCCATTCCGGCGAGATCCTCAGTCGTGATCGCCTCCTGGAAAAGGTTTGGGGGTATGAGAACTATCCCACGACGCGAACGGTAGACACTCATCTCGTGCGGCTGCGTCAGAAGCTCGAGCCCGATCCGGAGCAGCCGCAGTACTTTCTCACCGTGCATGGGACCGGTTACCAGTTTGTAGGTTGATCTTCTCTGGACCCGAGAGGTTCGGACGTGGAGAATGCGATGCCGAGAAGTCATTTCAGCAGGCGGATGCCTATCCATGGGAATCCCCAGACCTCAGTGGCACCGGCGCTGGCTAGGGTTACGGCTGACGTGACCGTCCAGGAACAGCTGGATGCAGTGCTCCAGGAAAGACTCGCGTTGCACGCGGAGCTCTTTCAGGCGGCGCAGATTCAGCGAAAACTAAGCGGCGCTCGTACGTTGCATCAGGGAGAGATGCAGTTTGCCAGCGAGGTCTTCGCTGCAAATTATCTATCAGGCGACTTCGTCGTTCTTTCGCAGGACGGACCGAAGGTACTCACCACAGTCGGTGACATCGCGGGCAAAGGCTTTGCGGCGGGCATGTGGTTCACGAATCTTGCCGGGCTTTTGCAAAGCTATTCTCATCCACAATCTGACCCCGGGCAGACGGCCGCCGAGGTCAATCGCCATCTGTGCTACCTGCGTCCAGTCGCGCCGTTCGTCACCGCATTCCTTACCCAGATGGACTGCGACACCGGCAGACTGACTTACTGCAATGCAGGCCACTTTCCGCCGATACTCCTGCGCGCTGACGGATGCACGGAGACGCTCGAAAAAGGAGGCCCGCTGCTCGGCGCGGTGGAAGATGCTGCGTTTGAATCCGCTCAGGTCACCTTCGGCTTTGGGGATATGTTGGTGGCGTATTCCGATGGTGTGCTTGAGTGTCGCAACGCTGCAGGAGAAGAGTTTGGAATGGTGCGGTTGGTGCGCGCGGTGCAGAACGCGAAGCAGCCAACCGCACAGGAAACGCTCGTCCGGCTGCTAGCTGCCGCACAGGACTTTGCCAATGGCAATTCGCTGTGTGACGATCTGACCTTGCTGGTAATTCAACGTGATTTGAGCCACGAATAAAGTGTTCACTCCTTGGCCTGGATCCAGGGAATTCCCCGACGTCTGTTGACGAACCAGCAGTTGCCCGCTCGCCAGCTATTCGGAAGCTGGGCAGAAGCGGGCTTTTTGGAAGTTATGCTCTGGCCCTGACTCTTTGGGTTTCTTACCCAAAGATCCAAGTGACATGCAGAGCTTGACCTGCTAGATGTTACCGAAATGCGTATCAGGCTGGATCCGCCCGGTTGCTTGTGTAACGGCGACGTTACGTAAGTTGCCGTCTCAAGGAACTAACAGCGGACCGCACGGTGCATTGGCCAACCGGGTGCCCACGTATTGCGCAGTTCTCGAACCAGTGGTATGCAGATCACCTCTGCTCCTTCAGCTTCTTGAGCATCTCCACTCCGTTCTTGTTGTCGGGATTTAGCTCGATCGACTTGGCGTAGTTCTCGATGGCGAGCTCCTTCTCTCCGGCCTTCATATACGCTTCGCCAAGGCTGTCGTAGCAATTCCAGGACTTGGGGTATTCCTGCACATTCATCTTGAAGACCTGGATGGCATCCTGCGTTTTGCCTTTGGTCAGAAGGTCATACCCGAGCTGGTTTAGCGTGCCTTCGTTGAAGTCAAACTGAGAGGCAGCGTTCTCGTGCAGGTAGTGATATTCCTGGATCGCTGCCTTCGCACCTTTGGTCGCTTCGACCAGCGACAGCGCTCCCGCCGCGTCATTCTTCGGCGGAGCGTACTTCCAGCCGTACTCGCGCGCTATGTTGTTGACAAGGTAATTGCCGATCTCGACACCGTTATCGGAGTTGGCCATGATCGCCGCTCCCTGACCGGTATCGCTAATCATGATGAGAATGGCCTGGAAACCCTCGTCGGCGCCGTTGTGTCCAAAAGCGTTGGGATTTCCACCCATGTTCAGGAAGAAACCGAGGCCGGCACTGTCGAGTTGCGGCGTTAACATCTGGCGTGTCATCGACTCGGAAAGTACGTTGTTCGTTTTCCCGTTCTTCGACAAGGCAGTGTTGATCGCGAACGTGGCGAGGTCGCCCGAGGTGGTCCATAAACCCGCTGCCGCCATCTCCGGGTAGATGTGCCATTTGCCGGGAATGGTCTTACCATCGGCGCGCGTTCCGCTGGCGGCGAGCGACGCCAGAGCGGTTGGCAGCGGCTGTTGATACGAGCTGCTCTTCATCCCCATGGGCGCGAGCACGGTGTCGTGCATGAACTCCGGAAACGGCTTTCCGGTCACGTCGACGATCATCTGCTGCTCAATCGTGATGCCTCCACCGGAATAACGGACTTTGCTGCCCGGAACGAAGTCAACGCGGATTGGATCGGTGTTGGCCGGTTTCTCGCCGTTGAAGATCTGCACCGTTGTTGGTATGGGCTCTCCTACGGCATATCCAGGAAACCCATGCACGGTGAGGCCGCCACTGTGACTGAGAAGGCGGCGCAGCGTCACCTTTTGCGTGGTGGTGAACTCGTTGTCGGGCACCTTCCACGTCTTCAGATATTCATTGACGTTAGCATCGAGCGACAGTTTGCTATGCTCCACCAGATATAGGGCTCCGGTCGCAGTCACGGGCTTGCTGATTGAGCCTGCCTGGAAGAGTGTTTGCGGCGTGACTGGTGTCGAGGTACCGGCTTCGGTGACACCGTAGGTCTTTGTCCAAGCTGGTTTGAAGTCTGCGATGACGGTAACCGTGAGTCCCGGGACGTTCAGCGCACTCATCAGCTGCTGCAAATTGAATTGCAAGGGCGGCTGGCCACCGCTCATGGGAATGGACACTAAGTTGGCTTCCACGAGCTGAATGCGCTGGTCGGTGGACGGAGAGCTCTTCTGCGCGACAGCGCGAGTGCCGACGAGCGCACCGATAGCAAGCGCAACTGTTATAGCGGAAGTGAAGGGGCGGGGAATGCGCAGGGGCATGAAGATCCCTCCTCAGAGTCATCCAGATGGTTTACGCCGCGCCGACCACCAAAGTTCCGGAACAGCGCCTCATCGGTCACCACCATCGCAAGATGGCTGTTGTGTTCAGGCCTTAGCGTATGTTTGCGCTCTTTGTCCGCCTATGCGCAACAGGGCTTAGTATTCGTGATCCAATACCAAAACCGACTGCAATGGGAGCCAATAGGTGTCCGAACCCTTACTCTTCTGTGCGTGCGCGGCGCCTTACACGCCATTGAATGGCGATGCCCTCCGATACAGCTGGGGTGCTTGCCCAAAGGGCTAGAGCCCAACCTCCCACGACCAGACTTCGCGGGCGTCAGGTATTCCAGTTCGGCGGAATGGGCGTTATACGACCAGATGAAAAGAAAGCATTCGTAACCACTGGCCGACATTACTAATCCGTGGAGTCTCGTTCCGGTTACCTCTGAGTTGCCGACCATCCACGAACTTGGTTTGCTTCCAGATCACAAGAAGCGGCGAGCGACAATCGCGCACGCGATCAGCCGAGCTTCTGTCGGACGCTTCCAAGAATTTCGTCCGAGAGTCGTGGGTCCCGCACGGCACGAGCCAGTACCACGCCACCCATCATCGCCGCTGTCCAAAAGATGGCTTCTTTGCGGTCTGCACCCTTAGCGGAAAGAAAGTTCTCCAGTCCCTGCTCGAATGCGGCTTTGAGTTCAGGGGTCGAGCGAGCCACCTCCTGCGCCAGCGCGGCCATGGTGCAGCCGTCGCCTGGATTGTCCCGGTGCCACGGGCTCAGATACGCATCGGTAAACGATCCTTTGCTCTTCTTCCTTCGGCTGCGCTGGAGGCGACCTAGCGAAACTTCCTGGCCGTAAGCAACGGCAGCCGCCTGCAGTTCTTCCTTCGAACGGAAGTGGGCATAGAAGGCGCCATGCGTCAGGCCGGCGGCCTTCATCACTTCGGCCACGCTTACGTTCTCAAATCCCCGTTCACGGAACAGGCGGGAAGCCTCCTTCACAATCCGTTCATGTTTTACCGCGGTCTCTTCGACGGGATAGCGCATATTTTTTATGCATCCTCCATCTATGATGGTAATCATATCACATGTATGACGGTCATCATATTTGATGTTGCTCATACAAAAAGGAGGCATTATGAAGCTCACAGGCAAGAAGGCTCTTATTACCGGAGGCAACAGCGGCATCGGCCTCGCCACAGCCCGTCTTTTCATTGCTGAGGACGCTCAGGTCGCTATTACAGGTCGCGATCAGAAGACGCTCGATGAGGCCGTCGCCGAACTCGGACCAAATGCGCGTGGCTACCGCGCCGACATCACTATTGCAGAAAACCGCAAGCAGCTCTTCGCAGCGCTGGCCAAAGCCAGAAGGTGGCCTTTGCCGCTCCGCTTTTCGATCCCTCGCTGTACCGAAACTGTGTCGAAACCCCTCTGATTCGCGGGCCTTGGTGTTTTGCTTGAGCGAAAAGCAGACTCCCCAAGTTGTTGAGTTTATTAGAAGTGGTCGGAATCAATGAGAGGCTTTGGAGCCGGCTTGTGTGCGCCCAAGGCAGGTGCGCTACCAGGCTGCGCTACGCCCCGACTCTAGTGCTTTACTGATTCTAAACCACTTTCAACAATCGACTCTACGGCAGATTGCTAGGTTCCGGTGCAAAACCGCAAGAACTGCCGCAAAACCCCATCAGTTGACCCTCGCTGTGTCACAACCAATGCCCAGCTGAGAAATAGGGTCTTCATTCCGCTGCAACGGCAGCGGAATACAAGACCAAAATCGTAGGGTGGCCTTAACACGGTGCTGAAGCGCCGCTCTCCCAGGACACACTAACTCCGGAAGCGCTCTGGCGTTACCGCAAACAACAAAGCGACCGCTTCTTCACGGCCGCCCGTCTGGGTGCGTTCCTCGTCCGCCAGACTGATTCACGTTTCGCTTTCTGCTTGCCTTGATATCAACCCACGTGCACAGGCAGAGTTTTCCCCGTTACGAAAGCCCTCCGCTGTTGACACCCTGCGCGGGGGTGCCGGCCATCATGCCCTGCGCCATCACCAGTTCGCGCGCCTCGCGCCGGAAGGTGGGCAACTTGGTCCAGAAGAAGGCCGCGCCCGCCATGCAGGCCAGGCCGCCCATGGCGACGGTCCAGGGCGCGCCGATGCGATGCGCGATGGCGCCGGCCGACAAGGCCCCAAACGGCGCCATGCCCATGAACATCATCGAGTACACCGCCATGATGCGCCCGCGAAGCTGATCGGGAACCATGGCCTGAATGAGCGTGTTGGACGAGGCCATCTGCACCATCATGAAAAAGCCGACCGGCAGCAGAAGCAGGGTGGAGAGCCAGAAGATCCTGGAAAACGCGAACAGCACCAGGCTCAACCCAAAGCCCGCAGCACACACGGCCACCAGCCTGCCCAGCCCCCGCACCCCCACACGCGCGGCGAGACTGGCCGCCCCCAGCAATGCGCCCACCCCGGTAGCGCCCATGAGAATGCCCAGGCCGCGCGCGCCGCCGTGCAGGATCCTGTCCGCGAATACCGGCATCAGCACGGTGTACGGCATGCCTACAAAGCTGACCAATCCCAGCAGCAGAAGAAGCGCACGGATGGGCGTGGTGTTTCGCGCAAAGCGAAAACCTTCGAGAATGTTCTCCAGCGGTGAGCCCTGCTTCGCCAGGTTGGCCGGATGATCGATGCGCATCATCAGCAAGCCGGCGATCACCGCCAGGTAGCTGGCCGAGTTCGCGAAGAAGCACCAGCCCTCGCCGATGGACGCTACCAGGATGCCGGCGATGGCCGGGCCGATAATTCGTGCGCCATTGAACATCGAGGAGTTCAGTGCGATGGCGTTGATGAGGTCCTCGCGGCCCACCATCTCGATGAGGAACGCCTGCCGCGCGGGGATGTCGAACGCATTGACCACCCCCAGTCCGGCGGCCAGCACCATGATGTGCCACACCTGCACGCGCCCGGTGAGCGTGAGCGCCGCGAGCATGCCCGCCAGAACCATCGAGGCCGTCTGGGTGGCAATCACCACGCGTTGGCGATTGTTGCGGTCGGCCACGATGCCGCCCACCGGCGCCATGATGAACACCGGAATCTGGCTGGCGAAACCCACCGTGCCCAGCAGCAGCGCCGAGTTCGTCATGCGGTAGACGAGCCAGGCCTGCGCTACGGTCTGCATCCAGGTGCCGATCAGCGAGATCAACTGGCCGGCGAAGAAGAGCTGAAAATTGCGATGCCGAAGCGCGCGTACCGCAAGCGCCAGTTTCGAATCGCGCGAGGCCGGACGCGCGAACTCCTTAGCCTCGTCCTCTACGATCTCGTGCAAAGACTCGGGTTCGGCGTCCTCCAGGATGGGATTCAGAGGATCGGGTTGGGATTCCTGGGGCCGCTCGGCCATGCGCGTTGGATGCTGAGACGAAAACCCGTCGGGGTCCTCGCGTGGCCTGGACGCCACTTCTCAGAATACTTCAATCCGAGCGGTTGAGGGCGAATGGACTCGCGACCGTCCGCAGCAGGTGCAGGCCGACGCCTGCCTTGGCCAGACGAACCTGGGGCGTCAGCCTTCACCGCGAACAGCGGGATGTCACTGCGCTGGCGTGACCTTGTCGACCTTTATGGTGTTATTGCTGGTATTGAACTGGAACTTCACCGTGACGTTCTGATTATCGTAATTCTGCAGCGCACCGGGATTGCTGACGCGCCAAACCGTGTTATTGCTGGTGAACTTCTTGCCATTGTCGCTCACCACGCCGGTCATCTCGTGGTGGGGCGAGGTGTTCAGCCCGTCTACCTGGTCCATGGCTGACTGATTGGCCTCCTGTTGCTGCGCTTGCGCCTTGGTGTCGGACTGATCGCTATTTTGAGCCAACGCCACCGCCGGCACAAACAAAGTCAACGCTACTAACGCTAGCAAAGCTGTCATAACCTTCGTCATCTCTGCCTCCTGTCGCACACGAGGCGAGTTCCCCGTGCGCGCTTGTCTCCCCCATGTGACGGTATTTTTGCAACGAGGGTTTGCTAGTGAGATCGCGTGCGGCCAACCGGCCGCTCGACCTTAGTCAAAAAAGCCAGATAACGATCTGTAACTCTCTCCCGGAACAACTCCGGCGTGAACCGCTGAATCATACGTTGTGTCTCGCCCTTCGTGACGCAAGATCGCAGAAAACACGCACTTGGTCTCAAGCATTCCAAGCGAATCGTCTGGCGTCACAGAGCAAAGGTGGAGTGGGTGGCTATGTCTCGGTTACGCAGTGCTGCAGCTTTTCTAGGTTTGTTGTCACTCTTGATTGTCGCCGGGTGCGGCGGTGGAAGCAGCAATAGCTCGCCACAGCCGTCGCAGCCGCCAACTCCGCCGCCAACCTCGACAGCCCCGACGGTCACCGGCTTCGCGGTCTCGCCCACGCTGGTAGCTCCCGGTGAGTTTGTGAATTTTTCGTGGGCCACGAGCAATGCCACGGCATTCAACGTGATGCCCTCGATCGCCAACGATGACGAGCAGACGCTGCCCTTAAGCTCTACAGCGTACTCGTACAACACGCAAGGGCTGACGCAGACTACCAAGTTTCAAGCGACCGCCACGGCCAGCATGGCCAGTTCAACCCCGGTTTCGGCAACCCTGACCATCGTGCCCGTCACTTTGATGGCTTCGGCCACTATGATCCCGGCCGGCCAGCCGGTCCAACTTAGTTTCAGCGGACCCAACAACAGCAGCACCGCGTGGCAGTTGATGGAGAGCACCAGCAACACACCAATCACGCTGATGCCGACGAACTGCAGCGGCAACACCTGTTCCGGTACCTATCAAACCGGCCCGCTCGCCACCAACACTACCTTTCAAGTTTCAGTTAACGGCCCGGCTCCGACCGGCGGCCAGGCATTTTCGCGGCAGGTGATGGTCGTGGTGCAACAGCCGACCACCGTCACCTTGACGGCCATGCCACAGACCGTGCAACCGGGCGGAGCCGCCACGCTGACCTGGACGACGATGAACGCAGCATCCATCAGCATCAGCCCCGGCATCGGGCCGGTCATGCCGGTGATGATGGGCAACGTTGTTGTCCATCCCGTGCAGACCACCACCTACACCGCGACCGCGACCTCAATTTATCCCAACACCCCGCCGGTGACCGCAACCGCGACCGTGACCGTGAGCACCGGCGGAATATCAAACATCAACCACATCATCTACATGATCCAGGAGAACCGTGCCTTCGACAATTACTTTGGAGAACTGGCGGAGTATCGCGTCAATCACGATCCGCCGATTCAGGGCGCACAACTGAGCGACGTAAATGATCTGCACACTCTGCCCTCGGATTATCAAATCTGCAATTCGCAGGGGCAATGCTTCGGGCCGTTCCACGCCCGGACGGAGTGCATCGAAAATCTGTCTCCATCCTGGGATGAGACCCACCACGACATGGACCTGGTGGGCAACGACTGGCTCCACCTGACCCAGGACTCGCAATACCGGATGGACAAATTCCTCACCACGACATTGTCGGGAGGCACCGGCGATCAATACGATCCCACGCACTCGCGGCCGCTCGGGTATTACGATTCCAGCGACTTGCCCTACTACTACGAACTGGCCACGCAATTCACTACCGACGATTCCTGGTACTCGCCGGAGCCGGCCAATACCATACCCAACCGCATGTACCTGTTCGCCGCGACATCGTACGGTCATGCTTTCCCGCCAAACAATCCGAACGACCCGGCGTGGCAGCGGCCGACGATTTTCCGCGCCTTGACGGAGGCGGGAATCACCTGGCGCTACTACTATCAGGACAACAGCGTCTTCCTGTCGCAATGGGCGGACTGGAGCAATCCCCAGATCCAGGGGAATGTGCGCAACATTCAGGAGTACTACAACATTCTTGCCAGCCCCAACGCCGATCAGATGCTGCCGCAGGTGGTCTTCATCGAGCGTGCCAGTTCCACCGGCTACGACGAGCATCCCGGCAACAACGTGCAGACCGGCTCCGTACGTGCGGAGAACGCTATCAACGCTTTGCTCAATAGCGCCGCCTGGCCGGACTCGGTCTTCATCCTCACCTTCGACGAAGGCGGCGGGCTGTTCGATCACGTTGGGCCGATCCTGGTAATGCCACCCGACAACCTCACGCCGCAAGACCTGGGACCGCATGATCAACAGGGACTGTTCAATGTCAGTGGATTCCGCGTGCCTGTCATCGTGGTGTCGCCCTGGGTGAAGCCGCAAACCGTCATCCACCTGCAGGCCGATTACACTGCGATCCTGCATTTCATCGAGGAACGCTTCAACGTGCCGGCGCTGACTCAGCGAGACGCGACGGCGGCGGACATGGCTGATCCGCAGAACGGTTTCTTCGACTTCAGCTCGCCGCACCTGTTGCAGGTGCCGTCGCTGCCGACGCAGCCGACCAATGGCACCTGCAATTATCGCTTGGAGGGGCATCCGTAGTCCGATCGCGCGCGGCCACAAGCTGCGGTGAAATCGATTGCATGAACAAGGCCTCCGCAACCAGGAGTTGCGGAGGCCGCTTTGTTGTCCAAAAAATTTCACGAGGCCCAATCGGCCTCGCGGCAGCTACTTCTTTTTCTTTGTGGCTTTCTTCGCAGCCTTCTTCTTTGTTGCCATGCTTTTTCCTCCTTTGAAGTTGGAACTTCCCTTGAATTTGTCGTGGCCCAAACTTCACTTGCTGCCCAACATAATGGTTGGGGCGTGTAGCTACACAAGATATTGCGGTTACTTCTTGGGAATGTCAACAGAAATATGCAAGAGGCCCTTGTGCAAAATTCGGGTTTGTGTTTAGGTGCCAGTCGCGAAAAAAAGTTTCCAGTTTCGAGTGGGCTTATCTGGGAACCTGAAGTCCGTGCCCAACCGAATGCGCCGATTTCCAACATAGGTTTGAGTTTCGGGCTTCAATTCTCAGTAACTCAACAAGAAACTGGAAAACCAAAACGTCGAAACTGCCGTAAGATAAATGTAAGCTCCGAAAGATGTGGCCCAATCCGTCGAACTCCCCGGGGTAGAGCTCTTACATGCAGCAGTGCAACAGGTGTGGTTCGGAGATCGAGCACTCAACGCCCTTTTGCCCACAGTGCGGGGGCCGAATGCAGACTGCTGCAGCCGCGGCGGGTGACTCCAACTCTCCTACGATGACGGGTACCGCAATGGTTGCGCCGGCACCGACGCCGCGCCGGCGCCCGATCTCATCCAGTTCCTCGCAGGAGGAAGGCCGGTTCGTGCCCGGCATGCTGGTTGCGGGCCGCTATCGCATCATCTCGCTGCTGGGCCGCGGCGGCATGGGCGAAGTGTATCGCGCCGACGACCTTAGTCTTGGGCAGGCCGTCGCGCTCAAGTTCCTGCCCGAAGCCGCCACCGACGAGCTTACCCTGGACCGCTTCCGCAACGAAGTTCGCATTGCACGCCGCATCTCGCATCCCAATGTCTGCCGCGTCTACGACATCGGCCAATCCGACAGTCAGGTCTTCCTCTCGATGGAATATGTCGATGGCGAGGATCTCTCGTCGCTACTGCGGCGCATCGGCCGCTTGCCGTCCGACAAAGCTCTGGAGATCGCGCGCAAGATATGCGCCGGCCTGGCCGCTGCCCATGACAAGGGCGTGCTGCACCGCGACCTCAAGCCCTCGAACATCATGCTCGACGGGCGCGGCGAAATCCTCATCATGGATTTCGGCCTGGCCGGCCTGGCCCACGAAATCGAAGACGTCCGCAGCGGCACCCCGGCCTACATGGCGCCGGAGCAACTCCTGGGCAAAGAGGTTACGGCCCGCAGCGATATCTATTCGCTCGGCCTGGTGCTGTACGAACTCTTCACCGGAAAGCCCGCCTACCAGGGTTACACGCGCGACGAGATCATGCGTGTGCGCAAGACCAGCACCGTGCATCGTCCCTCCACGCTGGTACGCGACATGGATCCCACGGTCGAGCACGCGATCATGCGCTGCCTTTCGGAGGCGCCGGAAGAACGCCCGTCATCGGCTTTGATGGTGGCGGCCGCACTGCCCGGAGGCGATCCGTTGGCCGCCGCGCTGGCCGCGGGCGAGACACCGTCTCCGCAATTAGTCGCGGCTGCCGGCGAGACCGCGGGCATGCCGGTGCGCACCGCGCTGATCGTGGTTGCCGCTGCCATCATCGGGCTGATCGCCTTCTTTATCATGGGTTCAAAGACCAGTGCCATGGCCGGCATCGACCTGCCTTATTCGACTGAGGTCCTGGCACAACGTGCGCGCGATATCGTACGCCAACTGGGCTACACCTCGGTCCCGCTCGATGCCGCCAACGGTCTCTCTTACCGGGACGATTACCTCGAGTACCTCGATCATGCCGGCGGGGAACACCCGAACTGGAACCTGGTCTACAGGAGCCGCCCGGCGCTGATGACATTCTGGCGCCGGGAGAGCCCCGACTATCTGGTCGCCAACGAGTACAAAAGCAATCTGTTGACGCCGGGGCTGGTGAGCTTGAACGACCCACCTCCCACATTGTCTGGCATGACCGCGGTTTCGCTCGATCCGCAGGGGCGCCTGGTGCGCTTTGCAGCCGTTCCGCCACAGTACGAGAAAGACAGCGCAAACCCGTCACCCCGGCCGTACGACTGGAAGCAACTGTTCACGCTTGCCGGTCTCGACCCGGCGCAGTTCCAGCCTGCGACACCCTCGTGGAATTCGCTGGCGGCATCCGATGCGCGCGCCGCCTGGACCGGCGTGTGGCCCGGTACCTCGAAGCCTCTGCGGGTTGAGGCGGCGAGCTGGCACGGCAAGCCGGTGTTCTTCGAGTTGATTGGCGATTGGACCGAGCCCGAGCGCATGATTGACGAAAAGCCAGAAGGGGAATGGGCCAAGATATCGCCGGTACTGCTGGTAGTGTTTGTCCTGGTTCTGTTGGCCAGCGCGATCTGGCTCGCCCGGCACAACTATGTTCGGCAAAAGAGCGATCCCCGAGGAGCGATCCGCCTGGGGCTGCTGATCTTCGCCTTGCAGATGCTGCTCTGGCTGTTTACCGCCCATTTCGTTCCCAGCCTGGGTTCGTTCAGTCTGTTCGTTCTGGCCAGTAGCGGAGCCATCTTCATCTCCGCCGTCTTCTACATTGTCTATCTCGCCATTGAGCCGTACGTGCGCCGGCACTGGCCGCACGCCATCATCTCGTGGTCGCGCCTGATGTCGGGCCGCATTCGCGATCCGCTGGTAGGCCGCGATGTCCTCTTCGGCGTGATCCTGGGAGTTGGCTGGGTCCTGATCATCGAGATAGCGCGCTTGGCCCTGCAACATATTCACGCAGAGCCCGACCTGCCATCCTTCGATTATCTTCTTGGCCTGCGGCAAATCATCGGCGCCGTCTTCTCCCATGCGGCTGTGTCGGTGCAAATTACCCTGGTCTTCTTCTTCCTGATGTTTGTATTTCGGGTGTTGTTTCGTAGGCCGTGGCTGGCGGCGCTGGCATTTGTTGCCTTCTGGACGCTCATCAAGTCTTACGGCGAGCACCATCTCCTGTTTGCCCTCCCGACCTGGATCGCCGTGTACGGCATCGCGGCATTTGTGGTCATGCGCTTCGGTTTTGTTGCCCTTGCGGTGGGCATTTTTACCGCCGACTTGCTGAGCAGCATTCCCATCACCACAGATTTTTCGGCGTTCTACGTCGGAGCGCCCATCTTGGTCCTCGCGCTGGTGGCTGCGATGGCCCTGTGGGGAGGGTATTGCGGGTTGGCGGGGCAACAACTGGTGAAGGAAAATCTCTTCGATTAGCGTCTGTCTGCTGAAGCTAGGCTTGCCGATATGGCAATGTCACCTTCACGCGGCATCCTCTCGCGTCCGCACGGTTCGCCAGCTCGATCGCGCCGCCATGCGCTTCCGCGATCTGTTGTGAGAGCACGAGTCCGATCCCGGAGCCGCCCGGCTTGGTTGTATAAAACGGCACGAACGCGTTGCTCGGGTTTAGCAGTCCGATGCCGTTGTCTTCGACGCTCAGGGTGACCTTGCCGTTCGCCTGCTCCCATCGCATGCGCACCGATGGAGCATCGCCGGCCTTCGCCGATTGCGCCTGCTCCAGCGCAGCATCCACGGCATTGCGCACGAGGTTGATCAGCATCTGCTCGATCAGGTCGGCATCCAGCATCACAACGAGGTCTGCTCCCGGCGATATTTCTACCTTCAGGCGCGTCTCCAGCGCCGCTACGCGTTCCATCAGCGGTCGCAACTCGGTATGCTGCAGCGTGGGCGATGGCATCTGGGCCAGCCTGCGATAAGACTGCAGGAAGCGGTGCAACGCGGCCGTGCGCGATTCGATGATGCCGAGCCCGCGCTGGAAATCCGCGTTCTGCGCCTCCGGCAGCTCGGGCAGCGGCAAACGCGACGACAGGCTGCCGGCAATCGAGATGATCGGCGCCAGCGAGTTGTTCAACTCGTGGCCGAGCACGCGGATTAATTTCTGCCAGGCGCTGCGCTCTTCCTCGCGCAGCGCGCGGCTCACATCCGACAGCACGATCAGGGTGTGCGGCACGCCGCTCTGCCGAAACGAGCTTTTGCGCAGCATCCAGCGCGCATTGGGTGCCGAGTACGGCAACGCGACCAGCGTCTCGTTCGCCGCTTCGAAGCAGGCGTTCAGTTCCAGCTCCGTTGCCGTCTTGCCGAGCAATCGCGCCCCAGGCTGTTGCAGCAGGCGTTCGCCGGCGGCGTTCACCAGCCGCAACACGTGCTCGGGATCGAAAGCAAACAGCGGCGCGTCGATCTCCTCGACCACGCGGCGCAGGAGCGCGGTCGCCTCAATCGTCTGCAGGCGTTGCTCGGTAAGGATGTCGGCGAGCGCATTGATCTCCAGCGCGAGCTCGCCCATGGCATCGTTGGGGGCGGCCCCGCGCGCACGAAACGAGTAATCTTCTTCGCGCAGCGCGCCCACCACATTGGTCAACGTCTGCAGCGGACGGACGATCTGGTCGTGCAGCGCCAAGCTCAACACCAGCCAGAGCAGCAGCTCCAGCACGGTCACCGAGATCTTCGCGTCCCGCGACCAGGTGCTGGTCCAAATCAGTGCGGTGCCGAAGCCGATACCGGGAAGCGCGGCCAGAATGGCAAAGAGCGTGACCCGCTTCTCGTAGAGCAGTTTGAATCGACGGCCGGGCGGGTGGGCCGCTTCTTTCGAATCGTGGTGAGGACCGGCGGTTGATTTCGGACTGCGCAGGCGAATCAGGCCGGAGTCGTCGTCGAGGGTTGACGGCGCCGCGGAGCGCGACTCAGCTCGCGAGTATTCCATAACCGTTGGACTCACCAGATCTGGTTCACCACGGAAGCACCCTCGACTTCACTCAGGGCAGGCTACAAACACGGAATTTATTTCTTGAACAGTTCTTTCCGTGAGTTCCGTGCTCCCGTGGTGAGTCGATTTTCGCAAGAACTAGATGCCATAACGTTCCATGCGGCGGTACAGCGCGCCGCGGCTCAGCCCCAACGCCTCCGCCGCCTGGCTGACGTTGCCGTGAAAGCGCTGCAGCGCCTTGCGCACAAGAATGCCCTCGACTTCTTCGATGCTAAGCTCTTCCAGGTTCAACCCCTGCGGCCGCTGCTGGATATTCAGGCCGAGGTCCGACACCTGTATCTCCTCGCTTTGCGCCATCAGCACGGCGCGTTCCAGCGTATGTTCCAGTTCGCGCACATTACCCGGCCAGCCGTATTGGATCATGGCCTGTAGTGCTGGTGCGGCGAAGCCGGTCACGGGAGAACGATAGCGCGTGGCATAGCGCTTGAGGAAGTGCGCAGCAAGTGCAGGAATGTCTTCCCGCCTTTCGCGCAGCGCCGGGATGTGAATCTCGACCGTATTCAGGCGGAACAGCAGGTCCTCGCGGAACTGGCCGGCCGCAATTGCCTCCTGAAGGTTGATGTTGGTCGCCGAGATCACCCGCACATCGATGTGCTTGGTGCGCGACGAGCCTACGCGCTCGATCTCGCCGGTCTCCAGCACACGCAGTAGCTTGGCCTGTTGGCGTATGGGCACGTTGCCGATCTCGTCGAGGAAGATAGTACCGTTGTCGGCCAGTTCGAAGCGTCCGATACGGTCCATGCGCGCGTCGGTGAATGCCCCCTTGACGTGGCCAAAGAGTTCGCTTTCGAAGGTGCCTTCCGGCAGCGCGCCGGTGTTGACTGCAACCAGCGGCATCGAGGCGCGCGGCGACAAGGCGTGCAGCGTCTGCGCCACCACTTCCTTGCCGGTGCCGTGTTCGCCGGTCACGAGCACATTGGCATCGGAGGGACCGATGCGCGCGATCGTCTGTAGTACCGGCTGCATGGAGGGTGCAGTAGCGATGAACTCCGGGCCGCCCTCGGCGCGGTGCAGCCGCGCTTCCGCTTCCAGCTGTTGCGTGCGCTGCAGCGCGCGATGCAGTTCCACCTGCGTGCGCAGGATCGCCAGCAGGCGCTCGTTTTCCCAGGGCTTCTGAATAAAGTCGCGCGCGCCGCGCCGCATCGCTTCAACCGCCAGGCCCACATTGCCCCACGCTGTCATCACGATCACCGGCATACTGCTGTCCTGCGCCACAATTTCCGACAGCAGGTCCAGCCCCTCCTGGCCGGAGGTGGTATCGCGGGTGTAGTTCAGGTCGATGAGCACCGCGTCATAAAATTCGCTGGCCAGCGATTCGCGGACCGCGGCGGGGGACTTAGCCGTGTCCACTTCAAAGCCCGCCGGACGCAGCAACAGTTCCAGGGCTTCCAGGATGTGCGGCTGATCGTCGGCGGCCAGAATGCGCCCCGTGCGCTGCCGCTCGCGGGCTTCGGTGGCTCCGTCGCGTGCTCGTTCGGGTTGGCTAGGTGTGCGTGGCAATCGATTCTCCGTCACCGCGCCTTCCCGTCCACTGCGTCCTGGATCTCGATGTGGTTTTCTTCCAGCGTCGTTCCCGTCGCGCGCTGCAGCTCCAGCTTCGACTTCTGATAGGCCGTGCTGGCGTTCACCAGGTCCAGCGCCGCCAGCGCCAGATCGCGCTGCGCGGTCAGTGTCTGGAAGCTCGATCCCGCTCCCAGCTCCTGTTCCTTCTGCATAATGGTAAACGTCTTCTGCGCCAAATCTCGCGCTTTACGCGCGGCGTCCACGCGCGCACGCCCTTGCTCCAGCGCGTACTCGGCATTGCGTACTTCGATGCGAATCTGCTTCTTCAATTGCTGCTCGCGCAGCTCGGCCTGGCGATACTCCAGTTCGGAGCGATACTGGTCGGCCTTCGCCACGCGGTTGCGAATGGGCACGTTCAGGTTGAGTCCGACCAGGTAGTCGGGTGATGAGTTGTTCCAGGCATTCTGAAACGCCCCATACCAGTTGGTGGGAACCAACTGGGGATTGGCCCCGACGGCGTACAAAGGGTTCAGCGGTCCGGCAAGCCCGGTGCCGCTATAAAAGCCCACCAAAGCCAGCGTGGGCAGCAACGCGTTGGCGGCGGCTTTCCGCGTAATCTCACGGTTCTTCAGGTCGACGTCCGACTCCGACAGCTCCGGCCGCTGCAGCAAGGCCGCGTCGATGAGCTCCAGGGTCGGCCTTTCCGGAATTTCCTGGATCGTGTCCAGCGTGTCGGTAGGAACGACAGGCATGGCTTCCAGCGCAGGGTCGTCGAGGTTCTTGGTCAGCGCGTTCTTGATCAACGACTCTTGGAGCTGCAGGGTGGTCTTGGCGACCGTCAAGTCCTGATCGCGCTTCGAGACTTCAGCCTCGGCGCGCATTACGTCCATGGCTGGGATCGCCTCCAACTGAAGCTGCTTCTTGGCGTTTTCCAGACTCTGCTGCGCGAAGTTGAATGACTGCTCCGTTACCTTCTCCGCCTCGTAGGCGCTGACCAGGTCCCAGTAGATATCGGCAATCTGGGTTATGGTGGCGATCACCTGTGATTTGAAAGCGATGTCGGAGATCTTTTTGTCGTTCTTCGCGATGCGCAGATAACGCAGATTAGGGCCCGTTCCGAAGCCCGCCAGTAACTGTTGTTGGACGGTGATGCGATAGAACGAGTTCAGGTTCGGATTGATGCTGTTGAAGATGCTATTGCTGGTCTGGCGGTTGTTGTCGACCTCGACGCTGAGGCTGGTACCGCTCGGGAATGCCTGACTGTAGTTAAGATTCACCACGCCGGTGTTGGTCTGCAGCTCGGGCACGCCGTAAATCTGGATATTCGACAGCGGCAGCGTCTGGTGCTCGATGCTCATGAGGCCGCTGAGGATGGGATCGTAAGACGATACGTTGGTGCCGATGCCCAAAGTGGATTGCACCAGGCCCGCGGCTCCCGCGCCCGCACCACCGGCGCCGCTGGTCGTACCTCCCGCGCCGGCCCCCGGTGCACCGGCGCCGTAACCGCCAACGCCTCCTCCGACCGTGCCCTGAATCACGCCCGTATTAACGCCGCGGAAAAAGCCTCCCGCCTTGGTACGCTGAATGTCGGTATCGGCAATGGCCAGGTTATAGCGCGCGATCGCCAGGTCGAGATTGTTCTCCAGCGCCAGGTCGATGGCGTCCTGCAAGGAGATGTACAGCTTGCCGTCACGCATGAGCTGCTCAAGCCGCTGCGAATTCGCCAGGTTGGGCTTGGGCACAATGCTGGGCGTGTAGGCATCGATGGGATTGTTCGAATGCGGGATCGCCAGGCTCGCAGGCGTGCGTATGTGGAGCTCCGGAGCGGCGGGCTGCGCCGTGCTCGCCTGCGGAGCCGGTGCGTTCGGCATCTCCTGTTGCGCTTGCGCAGTCGCTAACATCCCACACAGTAGCAGTACCACAATGTGAGACAATATGGGACGATCGGTCATCTGCCCATGGCCTCCCCGCTCTCTCCCGCAGCCGGGGCCACCCCGGCGCCGGCCGCGGGCCTTGGCTGCGCCTGCGCCGAACCAGTGTCCCCCACCAGCCAGCCGTCTTTCATCTGGATGGTGCGCGATCCATAAGAGGCATTAACTTCCGAATGCGTGACCTGCACGATCGTCGTACCTTCGCGATTCAGTTTGGTGAACAGTTCCATGATCTCCTTGGCCTGACTGGAGTGCAGATTGCCGGTTGGCTCATCGGCCAGCAACAGCGCCGGCTTGTGGATAACCGCACGGGCCACGCCCACCAGTTGCTGCTGTCCGCCGGAAAGCTGATTGGGATACAGATCCTTCTTGGCCACGATCTGAAACTGGTCCAGACAATCGGCCACCATGCCCTGCCGTTGTCCGCGGGGGATGTCTTTGTAGGACAGTGGCAGGTCGATGTTCTCCTGCACCGTCAGATCGTCGAGCAGATGATAGCTTTGGAAGACCATGCCGATTTTGCGCTTCGCCAGTTCGGCGCGTTCCTTTCGCTTCATCAGGTGGACGGGCTGTTCGCCAAACCAGTATTCGCCCGCCCACTGGTCGTCCAACAGTGCCAGCACATTCAGCAGCGATGACTTCCCTGCCCCGGACGGTCCCATGACGGTGACGAACTCGCCCTGCTCGATGGTAAGGTCGATGCGGCGCAACACCCAGGTCTGGCCGGCGCCGGTTTTGTAGCTGCGTTCGACGTTTTTCAGAGTGATCATCGTTCAGTCGTTTTCCAAAATTCGCATGTAGCACTTAGCATTTCGCACTTGGCCAAAACGGCTCGAAGCACAAAGTCTAATTGTTAAGTGCTAAGTGCCCTTTCACTCCCAGCGCAGCGCCGTCATCGGATCGATGCGCGAGGCGCGCCGCGCCGGAATATAACTGGCGAACAGACCGCAAGCCAGCAGCAATAGCGACACCGCGATGATGGTCGAAGCGTCATACGGCACCACGCCGTACAAGAAGCTGCGCAATACGCTTCCGGCCGAGATCGCGGCAATCACTCCAATAGCCAAGCCAATCCCCAGCAGAATCACGGCGTGATGTAATACCAGACCCACGACATTGGACCGGGTGGCCCCCAGCGCCATCCGCAGCCCGATGTCGCGCGTGCGTTGGCTTACGTTATACGCCAGCAGTCCGTAAATTCCGGCGATGGAAATCAGCAGCGCCGCACCGGCAAAAATCCATAGCAAACGCACAGCCAGGATCTCGCTGCCGAGCGAGGTGTCTACCAAATCCTGCAGGGTACGAATATCCACCACAGCCATCTCCGGATCGAAGTCGCGCAATATGGCCCGCATACTCGGAATGACCGAAGACGGATCCACATGCGTGCGCAGCGCCAGATTCGTAAACGACGCAAGGATGTAGGGCGTCAGCTCGTCTTCCGGGGTGAGCTGCAAATAGGAGACGTTGATCTCGGGCTGCGCCGCATCCGACATGGTCGTCTGATGCGTGTCGTCCACCACGCCGACGATGGTAGCGATGGCATGTGGCCCCTTGTCGCCGAGCTTGATTTGCTGCCCCAGCGGATTCTCTGCGCCAAAATATTTCTTGACCAGCGCTTCATTCACAACTGCGAACCCCGGCTCGCTCGGGCCATCGTTATCGGTGAACAGCCGCCCCTGAAGCAACCGAACTCTCATCGTCGCGTAATAGCTCGGGCTGACCGCCCGAACCGCAGCGAGAAGTTTATTGGCCGGGTCCTTTGGCCGGCCAATGATCTCAAACGAACCGCCCGACTGAAAATTGGGCGAGAGCGGCAGCGCGGTGGTCAGCGCGGCAGAATCGACTCCCGGGATGTGCGACAGCCGGTCGAGCAGGGGGGCGTACAAAAGCCGCGAGATGTCTTTGCCGGCATACTGGCCCGATTGTCCCACGGTGCCACTTTGCGATTGGGGCAAGAACAAAGCCGTGGTGACTACATTGTGGGGGATAAATCCCAGTGGGACGCTGCGCAGGGCCAGTAAACTACGCAGCAGTAATCCGGCGGAAATCAGCAACAGCAACGAGAGAGCGATTTCGCCCACGACCAGCACATCGCGGAAATGCTTTTGCCGTTGGCCGGCGCCCGCGGCGGGCGTGCCTTCACGCAAGGCTTCCTCCGCTGGAGCACGCGCCGCCTGGATCGCCGGAATCAGCCCGAACAGCACGGCGGAGACAATCGAGAAGCCGACCAGGGCGGCGACGACGCGCACATCGATTTGGATATGGTGCGACAAGGGCAGATACAGGTCGAGATAGAAGCGCAGCACGCGAACGCAGCCATAAGCGAGCGCTAGCCCGAGCGCAGCTCCGGCGAAGGCCAGCAGCAAGCTTTCTGTAAGGAACTGACGAACGATACGTGTACGGCCTGCGCCGATGGCGCTGCGAATTGCGATCTCCCGGCGGCGTGCGCTGGTGCGCGACAGCAACAGGCTGGCGACATTGGCGCAGGCAATCAGCCAGACGGCAAGCACTGCGAATTGCAGCGCCAGTAGCGCCGGGCGCACGTTGCCGGTCAGCACGTCACGGTAGCTCTTGACTCGCACATTCTTATCGAGCTCGAGTGTGGGATAGGCTTTCGCAATATTGCTCTGGATGCCACTCAGCTCCGCCTGCGCGGCCGTGATCGACATGCCATCTTTCAGCCGTCCCACCCCGGTTAAGGTGCGCGAATCACGCGCTTCGTATTCTTTGCTCGAGACGAGCGGGATCCAAACGGTCGGCCCAACACCCACCGATGGGAACTCGAAACCGGCAGGCATAACTCCGATAACGGTATAGACCTTGGTGCCGAGCTTGAGCGTGCTGCCGACAGCTTGCGGATTACGATTAAAGAATTTTTCCCATGCGACCGAATTGATGAGCACCACGTCGCCATGCCCCGGCTGGTCTTCGTTTGGCAGGAAGTTGCGGCCCAGTACCGGTTCGACCTGCAAAGCCGATAGCAAATTGGCACTGCTGAGAATTGCCGGAATAAAATCGGAGAACCCGGGTAGGTCGACGCTGCGAATGCCTTCGGTGTACCAGCCGATGTCCTGGAACGAACGGCTCTGCGCACGCCAGTCACGAATGTCCGGCAACGACGCGATACTGGCCGGCATCACGGTTAGGTCTTCCGGCTTCGATTCGCTCATCTCGACGATCTGGTTCGGCTTGGGGAACGGCAGCGGTCGCAGCAACACACCATCGATCACGGCAAACATCGCGGCATTCACCCCGATGCCGAGCGCAAGCGTCAGCACGGTCACGGCCGTGAAACCGGGATTGTTGCGCAACTGGCGCAGCGCGTAGCGAAGGTCCTGGAGCACGCCACTCATATCGATTTCCTATTCGTACCGAAGCGCCGTCATCGGCTCGATACTGGCGGCCCGGCGCGCCGGAATCAGCGCGGTAGCGGCAACGATTGCCGCCAGAAACATGACTGCCGCGATTATCGACAGCGGGTCCCACGAGCGCACGCCGAACAGCGCCGAGGCCGCGAGGCGCAGCCCTATCAGGGCGAGCGGCAGGCCCGCGATGGCCCCGATGATGGTTGCGCGCAGCGTCTCACGAAAGACCAGCATGGCAGCGTTCCTGCGCGTCGACCCCAACGCCATCCGCAAACCAATTTCCGCCGTGCGCTGTTGCACCCGATACATCAGAAACGCCGATAACCCGACAACCGTGAGCAGCAGTCCCATGATTCCCAGCGCCGTGACCAGCTCGGCGGCAACGCGGTAGTTCGACGAGAAGAACTGTATGAGTTCGTTCATCGAGGTCACCATGATGGGCCCGAATTGCGGGTCGATATGCACGAGCATGTCGCGCACGGGTTGCGCGAGGGTCATCGTGTCCTGCCGGGAGCGCACGAGAAACGTAATCTCGCCCCAGCCCTGGAAACGGAAGGGCAAGTAGAAGTACGGTTCCGGCAGCTCGCCGATGGCGTTGATGGGTGCGTCTTCGGCGATGCCGACGATGCGCGCATCCATGCCGCGAGAGACCAGGCGGATGGTCTGCCCAATCGGGTCCCGGTAATTCCAGTAGCGGCGCGCCATCGTGCGGCTGATCACCACCACGGGCGGCCCGCTGACGTCGTCCTGCGGCCCAAAGCCGCGGCCCGCGAGAATGCTGGTGCCGATAAGCGGGAGATAGTTGTAGCTGACCGCGTTGTATTTGATTTCGGGTGCAGTCGCGGGATCGCTGTGGCCGGGGACGAGAACCTTCTGGTCCATGCCGCCTTCGGACAGCATCAGGGGCGAGCGGATGGCATACGCGACCTGCTCCACGCCGGGTATGGCGCGAAACTGGCGCATGGCTTCTTCGCTCTTGGGCATTCCGTTGGTCGTGGGTAACACGCAAAAGGCGGTCAGCACATTGGCGCGCGCGATGCCGAGTCGTGCGGTTTGCGTGTTGACGAAGCTGTGCACCAGCACGCCAGTGCCGATCAACAGCATCAGGGAAATTGCGATCTGGCCGGACAACAGCGCGCGGCGTAGTCTCGGAGCTCGGCCACCGAGGCTGCGCGACGAGCTACCCGAGCGAACAATCTGGAGCACATCGGCGCGAGAGAGCTGCCAAAGCTGCACAAGCGCCAATGCCGTGAAGGTGAGCACTGTCACGGCGCATGCAAAGGTCACGAGGCGCAGGTCGGGCTGGAAAGTCGTGGCGGAACTGACCTCATGCCCCAGCATGGCGGGACCCGTCAGCATGCGTGCGAGCAGGCGCGGCAGATTCGCCGTGATGAGCAGGTAAATGCCGAAGCCGGTAGTGAGCGCCATGGTCGCGAGCAGCAGGTTCTCTATGGCGGCCTGCGCGAACACGCGGCCGCGCGATCCACCCAGCGCAACCCGTAGCGCCGCATCTTTGCTGCGCGCCAGTCCACGGGCAAGCAACAGATTGGCCACATTGACCACGCAAAGGACGACGACCAGCGCAACGATACTGAACAGCAAGGCGCCGGTGGCGCCGGCATTGTCGAGCCGGTAGCGCAGATCGCTGACGACGCTGATGGAACGGTCACGGTTGGATTCAGGATGGCTCTGGGCCAGAGCGGCCGCGATGCTGCTCGCCTCGCTTTGCGCCTGGGTCACGCTCGAGCCCGGGGCGAGGCGTCCCAGCACGTTGAACCAGCGGAAGTCCCATTCGGAAAGCTCCTTCGACCCATTCAGGATGGCCCAGGTTTCCGCCGGCATCCAGAAATCGCGATCGTCGGCGTTCTCCAGTTCACGAAATGACGCCGGCAGCACGCCCAGGATGACGGCAGGAATGCGAGCGTCGTCACGGACCAGGGTCTGCGATTGGCCGATGACCGACGGATCTCCGTTGAAGTGCTGCCGCCAGAAGTTGTAGCCGAGCACAACCACCGGCGTCTTCTGCAAAAAATCGCGCTCGCTCGCGCTGAAAACGCGGCCAATGAGCGGCCTGACGCCCAGCGCGTCGAAGAAGTTATCGGAGACGACGTTGACATTGCGCGTCTCCAGCGTGCCGTCGGGCGATGGGATCCGCGCGCCACGCCGCCCGATGGCGACTATGCTCTCCAACGAGTGGTCGCTCTGCTGCAGTGCTTCAAATTCGGGGAACGAAAACAGCCCTTCCTGTTCCTGCTGTGTGGTCGCGAACATGCGAACCAGTTCCTGCTGCTGAGGAACGGCGAGCGGCCGCAACCAGAACGCGTCGATCAGCGAGAAGATGGCGGCGCTCGCGCCAATACCCAGCCCCAGCGTCAAGACGACGGTTGCCGTAAAGCCGGGATGCTTACCCAACTGGCGCAGCGAGTAACGAAGCTGATCAAACAGTGAGGACATGCGAAGCCATTACCATTAGCAATTAGCATTCAGCTTTGCCTTGAGGCTCTTGGCCTGAGGCTCATCAAGCAATGACGATCAATTTCCCGGCCAAGGGCTAAGTGCCAAGTGCTGTTCTTACGTGCCGCTTTCCTGCATCAGCCGCTTCAGCTCTTCTTCGGCGACTACCTTGCCGTCAAACAGATGGACTTCGCGTTGGGCGTGTGCGGCGAAGCGCGGATCGTGCGTCACCATGCAAATGGTCGCGCCCTCGCGATGCAGTCGTTGCAAAAGCTCCATCACGGCTTCGCCGTTGCGCGAATCGAGATTTCCCGTCGGCTCGTCGGCCAGCAGGATGGAGGGCGATCCGGCCAGGGCGCGCGCCACGGCCACGCGCTGCTGCTGACCACCAGAGAGTTGCGATGGATAGTGGCGCAGGCGATGCGCCATGCCGACGCGCTCCAGCGACTCCAGTACTCGGCGTTTACGCTCGGCGCCCGGCATGCCGTCGCGATACGTCAACGGCAGCTCGACATTTTCGTAAACCGTGAGGTCGCCGATGAGGTTGAAGCTCTGAAAGATGAAGCCGATCTCGCGATTGCGGATGCGCGAGCGGTCGCTGAAGTCCAGGTTCTCCACCGGCTGGCCGTTAAGCTTGTAATTGCCGGCGGTCGGCGTGTCGAGCAGGCCGATGATCGACAACAGCGTCGACTTGCCGCAGCCCGACGGCCCGGACATGGCGACGTATTCGCCCTTGCGGACCGTCAGGTGTACGCCCGAGAGCGCGTGGGTTTCGACCTCGTCGGTGTAGAAGACCTTGGTCAGGTTCTCGATTTCGATCAGCGGGGCTACTGCAGTGCTCATGTGATTGTCCGTTCGTGATTGAATGTCGTTGTGCAATCGGCGTGAAGCGAATTCGCATTCATCTCTAGTTACGCAACGCTTGTCTTCGCAGTTCGCGACTAGGGCTCACAGCTGGTGCCCTAGGTTCGCCTTCCTTTGGCTAACCTGGGCCCACGTTAGCGTCCAAAAGACGGACGCGAACGTGGGGCACCGAGGCTTATTGCTAGTTGCTCGCTGCTTTTACTCCAGCCTCACTCGATCCGTGTTGTCCCACCGCGACATGTCCGACAGAATCACGGTGTCGCCTTCTTTCAAGCCCGAATCAATCTGGATCTGGTTCACCGACGCGCGGCCCGTCTTCACCTGGACGCGCGTGGCGGCATTGCCGCTGGGATCGAGCTTGAACATCGAAATCGTGCTGTTCTCCTGGCCGAATGCCGGCCGTCCGACGTAGAGCACGTCTTGCAACTTCTCCAGATCGATGGTGCCGTCCACGCTCAGGTCGGGCCGCGCTCCTTTGGGCAACTCGCCGGTGAGCTTCACATCCACCGTGACCGTGCCGTTCTGCACCGCGGGATCGACGCGGCTCACCTCGCCGGCAATGATGCCGTTATGGGTGTCAATCGAAGCCGGCTCGCCGATCTGCACGTCGCGCGCCTGCGTCTCCGGAATCTTCAGCTCGGCCATCAGGTGATTGGGCTGCACGATTTTCGCCAGCTCCGTGCCCGGCAGCACATGCTGCCCGACCTGCAGCGGCAGCTCCACCAGCACGCCATCGACGCCGGCCTGCACCCGCAGGCGCTCCAATTGCTTCTGCTTCAGGTCGGCGAGCGCCCGCATCTCCTCGATCTTGGCTTGCTGCACGGCGAGCTGCGACTTGATTGCCTCCTGGTTGATCTTCAGCCGCTGGTCTTCAATCTTGTCGCGCGTGTCCATCTCCTGCGCTTTGCCCGCCGACGCCTTTGCCTGCAACCCGGAGATCACGCCCAAGTCATACAACGATTTGTCGGTCTGCGCCTGGCGTTCCGCCTCGCTGTAGTCGGCGTTGACCGTAGCTGCGCCCGCCTTTTGCGTCATCAGGTCGCTATCGAGCTTCACCTTCAGGCTCTCGTACTCGGCCTGCGCGGCCTTCACCTGCAACTGCGCGTCCAGCGCCTCCTGCTCCAGTTGCGGGTTGACCATTTCAACCAGCACGGTGTTGGCCTCCACTTGCGAGCCGGGCAGCTTGTCGATGCGAATGACCGTGGCTTCCGTTTCGGCGGGGATCTGGCGCACGTCTTCATGGCTGGGAATCAGCGAGCCCAGTCCGCGCACCTGGCGCAGCATGGAGCCGCGCTTCACGGTGTCGGTCCAGATGGTGCTGCGATCGACAGTGGGCGCGGCCGGCTTCAGGCGCGAAATCCCGACCGTGACTCCCACCAGCACAACCACCGCGCATACCGACCAAATGATCTGACGGCGGCGCTTCTGACGTTTAAGTTCGGGGCGGGCGATATCCATTACGTTTGATCTATTTGCACACGGCGAGCCAATCGCGAAGCCAAGCAACATCAATGACTACAAGCGATTACGGGAGCATCTTGGCTCTTTGCAAGAGGGTTTTTGTCCCTTCGCGATACGAAACTGTCCGGAATCGGACAGCGACCGACAAGCGCATTCTACTCTTCTCGTGGGGATGCGTTGTGACTATCTGGCCGCGGCTTTGCGCTGCTGCCATTCACGCGTAGCGAAGATCCTGGGCCCGACCTCGATCAGCCGCGGCAGCATCTGGAATACGGAGACGGCAGTCCACTTGAATCCTTCGCGGGTGCGGTAGCCGCGACGGTTGAGTTCATCGGCGATGGCGGAATAAGGCCCGTCCTGAACGGTCAACTCCATCATCAAGAAGAGGATTTCCTGCTCGACCGGATTCTCTTCCAGCCGGGCGGCATCTTTGGCGACTTGCAGCCCGAAGGGAATTTCTTCCGCAGGCTTTGATTCTCCGCTCTCGGGTAGCTCGCGCTCCCACTCGACGGCGACAAGCTTCCAGCCCTGCTCGGCCTGGCGCGCGATATCGTCGGGGCCGATGGACTGCGGCTTCTCCTGGCGCATTCGTTCCATTCTCGCCATGCTGCCCTCCTCTACTGCTCGCGTAGCGTCTGCATCGGATCCAGCCGCGCTGCGCGATACGCAGGCACGCTGCTGGCAATCAACGACACCAGCAGCAGCACCGCACTGACCCCAACAAACGTCAGCGGATCGAAGCGCCGCACTCCGTAAAGCATCTCCTGCATGAATCGCGTCAGCACCAGCGAAACCACGATGCCGATCGCCAGCCCGGTGGCCGACAACATCAATCCGCGCCGCAGAATCAGGCCGAGCACGCTCTCGCGCTGCGCGCCCAACGCCAGGCGCAGCCCGATCTCCATGGTCCTCTGCGCCACCATATACGACAGCACGGCATAGAGCCCGATTGCCGACAGCAGCAGCGCCAGCACCGCAAAACTCGTAATCAGCATGGTCTGGAAGCGCGGGCTGGCCGCGGCCAATGAGACGTAATCTTCCATCGTCCGCACCCGCGAGAGCGGGATATTGCTATCGACTTGCGCCAATGCCGCGCGCACCGGCCCCACCAAACTGAGCGGGTCGCCCGTGGTGCGAATCAGCAGCGGCGGCGAAAAGATGATGGCCTGCTTGAACGGCAAATAATATTGCGCCGGCGCTTCGGTCGTAATCCCCCTGCGTTTGACATCGCCGACGACGCCGACGATTTCCCGCATCTGCTCTTTGGTCACGTCGTCGCTTAAGCCCGGCTTGATGCGCTTGCCGATTGGGTTCTCGCCGGGAAAATACTTGCGCGCGAAGGCCTGGTTAACGATGACCACGGCCGGCGCTTTCGAGTCGTCCGTCGCCATAAATTCGCGACCGGAAAGCGACGGTATGCGCATCGTCGAAAAGAAGCCAGGGGTGACGAAGCTGACCGGCGCGTCGGGTTCGTCGCCGGGCGCGACCGGGCGTCCTTCGATCGTGAAGCCGATGCCGATGTTGTTGTGCGAAAGCGGAATGGGCGCTCCTGCGGCAATCGATTCAACCCCGGGCAACGCAGCAATCCGCGGCAACAGTTGGTCGTAGAACTGCGTCTTCTTCACGCCGGGATATTGCGTGTCCGAGACATTCAGGCTGGCGGTCAGAACCTGATGCGGATCGAAGCCGGGATCGACATTCAGCACCCGCACGAAGCTGTGAATCAGCAGCCCCGCGCCGACCAGCAAAATCAGGCCTATCGCCGTCTCGGCGACAACCAGCGCATCGTGCAGGCGATGCTGCCCGCGACCATGGGTAACGCTGCGCGTGCCTTCACGCAACGCCAGCGCCGGATCCACTCGCGACATGCGCCACGCGGGCAGCACGCCGAACAGAACCCCGGTGATGATCGACGCAGCCGCTACAAAAGCGAGCACCGCGCCATCCACCGATGCCTGGTCGAGACGCGGCAGATTCTCCGGCACGAAGCGCAGCATGGTTTCCAGCAGCAGCACGGAGAGAGCAACCCCGGCCACACCGCCGCACAGCGAAAGCGCAACCGATTCCACCAGCACCTGCCGCATGATCTCCCAACAGCTGGCGCCCAGCGCCGAGCGGACCGCAATCTCCGAGCGGCGTCGCGAGGCCCGCGCCAGCATCAGCCCGGCTACATTCGCGCACGCGATCAGCAACACAAAGAGCACCGCGGCAAACAGAACGCGCAACGCCGGACGGCTTTTCCCCACCAGAGCATCCAGCTCCGGCGTGATCTGCGCAGCCGTGAACCTCTTGTTGGTATCCGGATATTGCGTCGCCAGGTTCTGCGCGATGAGGCTGAGATCGGCAGTCGCCTGCGCAATCGTTACTCCCGGTTTCAAGCGTCCGACTACCTCGACTATGTCAGCCCCTCGCTGCACGGTCAGCGGATGTGGATCTTTCGAGCCTGGATCGATCGCGTCGTCGGCCAGCGTGGTCCACAGCGCAGGGGCCACGTCATCCAGAGGAAACACGAAGCCCCTGGGCATGACGCCAACCACCGTGTAGCTGATGTTGTCCAACGTTATGGCTTGGCCCACGATGCCAGGGTCGCTGCCAAAGGTGGATTGCCACGTCTCGTGGCTAAGAATCGCGGCGTGGGTTCCGGGCTTCTCGTCATCGCGGATGAACCCTCGGCCGAGGATGGGATTGACTCCGAGCGCGCTCAGCAAATCCGATGACACAATGTAAGTCTGGAGCTGCTGGGGAGTGCCGTGGCCGGTGAGGGTCGCGTTGTTCCCGCGATATGACGCTATCGCTTCGAACGAATGATTGCGTATCCGCCAGTCGAAGAAATCGGGATAGCTGATGCTCGACGGGATGCCAGGCTTGCCCACCGACTGGTCGAGCGACGACAGCGCCATGACTCGGTCCGGCTGCGGAAACGGGAGCGGCCGCAGCAAAACGGCATTGATCAGGCTGAAGATGGCCGTGGTCGCACCGATGCCGAGCGCCAGCGTCAAAACCGTCGTGAGCGCAAACCCGGGGCTCTTGCGCAGTTGGCGAATGGCGAATCGTAAGTCTTGCAGCAGGCCTCGCATCCCTTCGTCCTCGATCGTGAATAGCTTCGAGTACACGCGGGGGGCCATTTGCCCCACGACTGAAGCTGTTGTAAACAGCCGAGATTCACCGGCACCGTCGGCATGAAGCAAGCCGTAGGCGTCCGGCTGCGGCACTGTTCGTTCAATATTGGACAGAGCGCCAAAAAACTTAGGGGGCATCGTGCTTGCTGAAGCGCGTATGCATGGATAGCATGCTACTTATGCACGTCTCCGCCGTACTTCTCTTGTTTTGGCTGGGCTGCTTATGGCCACAAGGGACGCCACCTTCCGACACGAAAACCTTAACCCAACTGGAAACGACCTGGAACAATGCTCATCTAAAAGGTGATATCGCGACGCTTGATGGTCTCTGGGCAGACGATCTCGAAGTCGTTGTTCCTAGAATGCAGCCAATGTCAAAAGCGCAGTCGCTTGCCTTCGCCAAGTCGGGACGGATGCACTTTCAACGATACGAGACCTCCGATATCCAGGTCCGTGTGTACGGCGATGCCGCCGTCGTTACCGGGAGACTCCAACGTACACGCACCATTAACAACCGGCAATTGGACGACGACTGGCGCTTCGTAAAGGTGTATGCGCGGCAGGCGGGGAACTGGCGCGTTGTGCTGTTCCAGGCGTCGGAAGCGGCCGAGCCCTAAGCCAGGAAACTTTGGACCGCCTTAAGTGGTTTTTATCGACGTGGAAGCGGATGTATCTCCACGCGAGGTCCCACGCGGGGTACCCAGGGATGCGCGTACGACTGAACGTAGTAGCCCCGATTCAGCCAGACGCGATTCCATGGCGTTTTATCCAAGATGATCGCGTGTGCGCCCCATGCAAAATAGGGATGCGCCCATCCCCATGGGGAAAAACCCACAGTTATCACGACGGCCGGATTCCAGCCGATCGCGCCGGCGATTACAAAGCCGGGACGCGGTGGTGCAAATACGACAAGCGGATCGTAGACGGGAACGTAGATGTAAGCTGGATTGACGGGCAGGATTTCAACATAGCCGCCGGAATCGACGACGGTACAGTACGGATTCGTTCGCAAATAGCCATATTTGCGCGCCTGTTTACGCAGCCGCTGAACAGCATCCATAATCTCGGGGCGCTGGTTTAGAACGGCATTACCCAGTTGCTCGGTCCAGCTGGGATCTTGGGCCATCATGTTCAGGACCGACGGGAACGGGAGCAGCGCCAATATGCACGGGTTCCATTGCAAATTGTCGGCGCGGATTGCATCTGCCAGGGCATCCCCCTTGAGATTACTGTGCTCGTTCGCCCAAGCCGCAGCCTCCGGAATTTCCTGCCAGAATGTGGATGCCGTGAGTATCTGTACCAACAGGGGATCGGGATAAAGCGCGATTCTGGAGACGAGGTTTTCGAGCTGTTTCGAGGTGAGCGTTTGCCCTGGCTCTGGAGTCGGCGCAGCAGTCGGAACCGCAGGCGGCGGTGGTGGCGGAGGCGGCGGCGGAGTCTCCTGCGCCGTCGCTTGAAAAGCAAAGAGTGCGACGAACAAGATGAAAACTACGAACTTGGCGAATTGACGATGGGGAGTTGAAAAGCGGCGGAATCTCGGACACGGGCTGAGGGGCAGGAAATTGCCGGCCAGGTCATTCTTCAAATTGTGAAACACGGCCGCTGTCATCTTGTTCCTCCTTCTCATAGAAATGGCTAGGCGCTCTGGCGATGTGTACCAGGCGTGTGTCGCTCCAAACCTGTGAAGCCGGATACCCGCCATCGGCACCGTTGTGAAATGTGTGGAGTATTTTGAAGGTCTGGGCGTGGCCGCTACTGATCGCTAAGGCGGAGGCCAGCGCCATGACCATTACAAATCGTCTGCTGGTCTCGCGGATCGTGTTTCCTGGTCTGCCGAGGGAACCCATAAACCGGAGTTTCCCTTTTAGCTCCCAACAGTCGAACACTATATACCCTTTCGGGGATTCCAGCGCACAAGTATTCTCCGTGGCCGGGCCAACTCTCGCACCAGTAGCAGGCCACCATCCGACGTTACTCGCGATCCTTGAAAATCTACTTTTAAGAGGGGTTGAAAGAGAGCTGAAAAGGCTGGTCTTGTTGTTCGCCCACTGGATGCAAGCCTCCGGAGTGTCCTTTGCACCGTTGAAACCGCATGGATACTGGCGCTGGCCGGCGGTAACAGCACCGATGTTTACGCCTTAAGTAACATTCTCATACGCTAAACTGAAGTGTTACTCTGATTCAGGCGGGTCGAAGCCCGCCTGCACATGGAGCAGAGAGAAGGACTTTTCCGCGCCGCTCCCGTCGAGTTACGGGAACTTCTCGGGCGCTTTTCGGAACAATTTTTCCGCGAACGGCTCGGGAACTAGGGCGTTCATTCGAGTGCGCGCTTGCGCCGCTTCTGTCATAAACTGTAAGCACTACTCCGTCATAGAAAGATTTTGCACGTAATGTCATCCAACGGTTTTCATGGCAGTTCCTCGCGCTTCAGCAACATGCGGTCGCTGTTCAGCGTCTTCTCCAGCGACTTGGCTATCGATCTGGGCACCGCCAATACCCTCGTCTACGCGCGTGGCAAAGGCATCGTCGTCAATGAACCCTCCATCGTGGCGATCAACAAGAACAACGGCGAGGTCGAGGCCGTCGGCAAGGAAGCCAAAGAGATGCTGGGCCGCACGCCCGGCAACATCGTCGCCATCAAGCCGATGAAAGATGGCGTCATCGCCGACTTCAAAGTCACCGAAAAGATGCTGAACTACTTCATCCAGAAGGCGCACAACCGCAAGATGCTGGTGCATCCCCGCATCGTCATCGGCGTGCCTTCGGAGATCACGCAGGTGGAAAAGCGCGCGGTCATGGACTCGGCTTATCGCGCCAAAGCCAGCGAAGTTCACCTGGTCGAGCAGGCGATGGTCGCCGCCATCGGCGCCGGCCTGCCCATCACCGAGCCCAGCGGCAACATGGTGGTCGATATCGGCGGCGGCACCACCGACATCGCGGTCATCTCTCTCAGCGGCATCGTCTACTCGCGCTCGGTGCGCATGGCGGGTAATCAGATGGACGAAGCCATCATGAATTTCCTGAAGCGCAAGTACAACCTGCTGATCGGCGAGCGCACGGCGGAGCAGATCAAGATCGAAATCGGCTCGGCCTATCCGCTGGAGAAGCCGCTCACCATGGAGATCAAGGGCCGCAACCTGATCGAGGGCGTGCCCAAGACCATCACCATCGACGACAGCGAGATTCGCGATTCCCTGACCGAATGCGTCTCCACCATCATGAACGCCATCCGCGTAGCGCTGGAGCGCACACCGCCGGAGCTTTCGGCGGACATCAGTGACCGCGGCATCGTGCTTACCGGCGGCGGCGCCATGCTGAAGAACCTCGACAAGCGCATCCGCGAAGAAACCGGCCTGCCCGTTTCCATTGCCGACGACCCGTTGTGCAGCGTGGTTCTGGGCACAGGGAAAATGTTGAGCGACTTCAAGCTGCTGCGGAAAATTTCGATTGACTAGCGCCGAGGCGCGTGCAGTCGCTCCCCTCCGGCCGAGACTTACCTCACGGCTCCCTTCGCTTCTTCCTTGCCTTCGATTTTGTGTTTCAACCTGCGGATATCCCCATCCAGTTGGTCGATCTCGTCTTGCTGAACCTCGGTTCTCGGAATCGAGGCACTCTTCCTTTTTTGTTCGACTTTGTCCTGCAGCTCCTTCAGAGAGTCTCTCTCTTTCTTTATCAACGCGTCGATGGCATCCATCTGGCCAAACTGATCAATGACGCCGTCTTTTCCGCCGACCTCGTTTTTTCCAGCAATCTTTGATCTTTCGTTCTCGATCTCTTTATCCAGGTCCTCTGTATCACGCCCATCTTTCTGGCGCTCTTTCCTGCGTTCCTCAAGCTTCTTGATCTTCTCTTCCTCTTCTTTAATCAGCTTAGCGATGGCATCCATCGATGCCTGCCGGTCGATAGGTTCCGCCATTTTTCCTCCATGCATCAGGGCAGTTCAACCGCGAATCGTCCGGATCCCGAAGATGGTCTGGCGATCTGCGCAACCGCCCAGAGCTAGTTCGATTTAGGTTCTTCCTGGGTAAGAGAAGAGTCTTTCACGAACCCACAATCCTTGAAAAGCATTTTCCGGTGGCCGCGACGACTGGGTTCGGCTTGCTCCACAAAATTGTGGCCCAGCTGCGAACGGCAGGAATTGAGGTGAAGATTTACCCGTCTGATGCCGGGCGCTTCGCTCGTTTGCATGACCTGAGGGGAAATCTCATCGAATTGTCGCAACCTTCATAATTCGGCGCTCTACATTCGGTGTTTTCCAAGGCAGGCTCTACCAATCCACCAAGCCAGAACGGGGCTTGATGAGGACCCGGCTGGCCGGATGGCGAGCTGGGAGGAGCCGATCACCAGATTAGTCTCCGCCCGCAATCGCCTCCTGCAGGCGGGCGTGCAGGCGCTCGCTGTAGCCGATGGGAAGCTCGAAGGTGCGATCGTCGGCGATCAGCACCAGGATGTTGCGCGTCGAATCCAGCACTGCGGCGCAGTGGCGGCAGTGGGCCAGATGTTCTTCGATGGCCTCGCGCAGTTCCAGCGGCACGGTCCCATCGATGTAATCGGAAATTTGGTGCCACACATGCCTGCAATTCAGAACCATGATCCACCTGCCTTGCTGCGGAACAGCCCGAAGAATCCACTGCGCCTGGAAGCCAGTTGCGGCGCCAGGATTTTCTGCATCATCAACCGCGCGCGCAGCAGTCGCGTCTTCACCACGCCCTCGCTTACGCCCATGGCGGCGGCGGTTTCGGCAATGCTGAACTCTTCTACGTCGCGGAGAAGTATCGTTTCACGATAGATCGCGGGCAGGCTGGCGATGGCCGCCTGAAACATCTGGCGCAGCTCCTTGCGTTCCAGCGCCTGCGATGGCACCTCGCGCCAGTCGCTGATCACCGCCGGCATGGGCGTGCTTTCGTCCTCACCCTGGGGCGCGTCCAGCGACTCGAACTTCAGCACCCGCGCATGCCGCAAGCGTCCGCGCGCTTCGTTGATGGCGATGGAAATCAGCCACGTGCTGAACTTCGACTGGGCGCGGAAGTCGGGTAGGTGCTTGAGGGCCTTCAGCACCGCCTCTTGGGCGGCGTCTTCCGCATCCTGCTCGTTCTGCAAAATTGAATAGGCAGCCAGATACACGCTCTTCTCGTAAGGCCGGATCAGCTCATGAAAGAGCGCGCGCTCGCCGCCGAGAATGCGCTGGATCAGCTCCCCATCCCGCTGCGGAGGCAATTGGCGGGCGATAGAACTCGTCCTGTCGGGCTGTGCAGTCACATGGGCACCGGCATCGCTTGCAGTATTGGAGACTCCGATTAAGCCGCGGCTTGAATGGCCACGGCTTCACCCGTGCCGCCGAGTGCAGCCAAATCCGTGCGGGCTTTAGCCCCTGAGGGCGATCAGGAGCTTGTTCAGTCTCCTGTCCCC
>Ga0335081_10000608_pt1 | contig 59733 bp, 58 predicted proteins | sample Lox_Sample_35_FD_206713 | JGI IMG/M metagenome (GOLD analysis project Ga0335081, IMG submission 206713) | Soil microbial communities from Loxahatchee National Wildlife Refuge, Florida, United States - Lox_Sample_3.5 | ecosystem: Environmental > Terrestrial > Soil > Wetlands | place: USA...
GCCGCTCCCAGGTGCGGGTCAGCACCGGCAGCGCGCCTGCCCGCCGGTGCGGTGCCAGGAAGCGCGGTGCGGTCCGTGCGTAGTACCGGCTGGTCTGGGCGACGTCGATGATCTCCTCGAACGCGTGCCGGCGCGCCTTGCCGTTCTCCAGCTGGATCAGGTCGAGCAACTCGTCCTGCCGGGCGAGCAGAAGGGTGGCAAACCTCAGCAGCACCTGCGCCCTGACCGCGACCGGGATGTGCGCCCAGCCGGCCTGAGCCTTCCTCGCGGCACGCGCGGCCGCGGCCACGTCGTCGGCGGTGCACTGCGGCACGTGCCCGAGCACCTGACCGGTGGCCGGCATCTCCACCGCCATTTGCTCGCGCGGCCCGTCCACGGCGGCGAGCGCGGTCAGCCCGGCTAGCCTGGCGAGCAGGTCATCGGTGATCCTTGGCCCGAGCAGTGCCGGGCCGGAAACGGCGGTCTCAGCCATCCTTCTATCCTGCGCCGCGCTCGCCCCCGCCGAGCAGGGCCGAAGGTCCCCGGACGGGACCTCGGCCCGTGATTGGGGCGAGCGGCATGCCGTCAGCGGCTCGGCTCCGGGGTCGCCGCCAGGTTCTGGGTATGGACCCGCCAGGCCGCGGCGAGCCGCTCGACGGCAAGCTCGAGCGTGTCGAGCTGCTCGGCGAACGACAGCCTGATGAACTGGCGGTGCCGGCCGTCCAGGCAGGCGCCGCTGCCCGGGGCGACGGTGACTCCGTGCCTGGCGGCTACGTGGGCGAAGGCGTCGGCGGCGTCGAGCGGCAGCTCCACCCACAGCGACAGCCCGGCCGCCGGAGGTTCGGTGCGCCAGGCGGGAAGCCAGTCGGCGATCAGGCCGGCCAGGTGGTCGCGGCGCTGTGCCAGCGCGGTCCGGTGCGCGGCCAGCCAGCCGGCGTCGGTCGCGGCGAGCAACTGCGCCGCGATGGCCTGGCTGACCGCGCTGGTGGCCAGGTTGAGCGCGGCCTTGCGGACCGTGATCGCCGTCCGCAGCGGCTCGGCGGCCCTGATCCAGCCGACCCGCAGCCCGCCCCAGAACAGCTTGGACACCGATCCCACCGCCACCACCCGGGTGCTCAAGGCGGCTAGCGGCGCGGGCGGCGGCGGCGGCCGGGTGGCAAGCGTGAGGTCGGCCAGGGTGAGGTCCTCCACGACGGTGACCCGGCCAGCGTCGGCGACCGCGGCGATCGACTGCCGGCGGACGGCCGGCATGATCACGCCGACCGGGTTGTGCCCTGTGGGCATCAGGTAGGCCAGTGCGCCGGGACTGCGGCCCGCCCGCTCGATGGCCCCTGGGCTGACGCCGGCGTCGTCGGCGCCCGCGACCACGATCGCTCGGCCGCTGCCGGCGAGGGCGCCAGCGAGCCCTGGGTAGGTCGGGCAGCCCGTCACGACCGACCCCGCGTGCGGCCGGATGGCGCGGCCGAGCAGCCAGAGTGCCTCCTGCGCGCCCGCGGTGATGACGACCTGGTCGGCCTCGGTGGGCAGCTGCTGGTGCTCGGTCAGGTGGCGTGCGACCTCGGCACGCAGCTGCGGTAGCCCCGCCGGGTCGAGGCCGTGCCCGTCGAGGGCCGCCCAGGCCGCCGCGGGATCGACCGGGGGCAGGTGCCTGAGCGCGCTGGGCGCCGACACCGACAGGTCGATGCTCTCCCGGTCAGCGGCCATCCGGAGGAGCATCAGGGTCACGGCGCTGCTGGCGGCCGGGCGAGCGGCCCAGGAGCGGCGGCCCACCACGAATGTGCCGGAACCCTGCCGGCGGCGCAGCACCCCGGCCGCCACCAGCTGCTCGAAGCAGGCGACCACGGTCCCGCGCGACACCCCGACCGCTGCGGCCAGCGTGCGCTCGGCGGGAACCCTGGCCTCCGCCCTGATGACCCCGTGGTTCACCGCGTCGAGCAGCGCGGCGGCGAGGCGCTGGTAAGCCGGGCCAGGCCGGTCACGCCAGCGGCCGAACACGACCTCGGACCACCACGAGAGATCCTGGTCCATTTACCCATATTGGCATGCCCGGGCGGTAGCGTTAACTGGTGCGTACCGCGGCCGACTCATGAGAGGTTTGGAACAAGCTCGCGTCGGCTACTCGCCGGACGTGAGCCGACTCGCCGTCCCGCATTATTCCGCTCGCCACCGACACCGGAGCCGTCCATGAGCCTCTACCAGCGAGCCCACGACATCGTCCAGGCCAAGGCAAACAAGGCGCTTGACGCGGCCGAGAAGCCCGACGAGATGCTCGACCTGTCCTACGAGCAGATGCTCGACCAGATCACCCAGGTGCGGCGCGCGCTGGTCCAGATCGCCGCCTCCCGCAAGCAGCTCGAGCTGCAGGAGCAGCAGTTCCAGCACTCCGTCGATCACCTGCAGGAGCAGGCCAAGGCGGCGATGGCGGCCGGCAAGGAGGACCTGGCCAGGGAGGCGCTCACCCGCAAGGCAGCCGCGCAGTCGCAGGTCGACGGCATGGATGCGCAGCATGAGCAGCTCACCGAGCAGGAACAGAAGATGGAGCAGACGCTCGACGCGCTGCAGAAGAGGGTCAACGACTTCCGGACCCGCAAGGAGGTGCTGAAGGCGCAGTACACCGCCGCCCAGGCGATGAGCTCGGTGGACGCGAGCGTCTCCGGGATCTCGACGACGATCGGCGATTCGGGCGCGGCACTGCAGCGGGCGCAGGACAAGATTGCGGCCACCCAGGCCAGAGCCGGTGCCATGGATGAGCTGCTCCAGTCCGGCGTGCTCGAGGACGTGGGGGGCCACGACGACATCCAGGCCGAGCTCGACGAGGTCACCTCGAACTCCCAGGTCGACTCCGAACTCGCGGCGCTCAAGGCGCAGATCGCCGCCTCGCCAGCCCCCAAGGAACTGACCGACCACTGACCGAGCACTGACTGAGCATCGACAGACCACTGACAGACCAGCTGACCGGCGCGGGAGGGCAGGCATGACCGTCACGGTGAACGGCATCGAGGAGCTGAAGGCGCTGGCCGGCGCCGACCTCGGGCGGACCGGATGGATGGAGATGACCCAGGACCGGGTCAACACGTTCGCCGACGCGACCGACGATCACCAGTGGATCCACGTCGACCCGGAGCGTGCCGCCGCCGGCCCGTTCGGCGGCACGATCGCGCACGGCTACCTGACCCTGGCGGTGGTGATCCCGCTGTTCAGCGAGCTGCTTCAGGTCGGTGGCATCAGCATGGGGATCAACTACGGGCTGAACAAGGTGCGGTTCCCCGCGCCGGTGCGGGTGGGTTCGAAGATCAGGCTTGCCGGACGGCTAGGCGCCATTGAGTCCGTGGGGACCAATGCGGTCCAGATGGTGGTCGACTTCACCGTCGAGGTCGAAGGCTCCGACAAGCCCGCGTGCGTGGCGCAGGCCGTGTACAGGTACTACGTCTGACGGCGCTCGTCCGCACGGTGCGGGCGGCTGGCGGGACGGTGGTCGGCGGGACGGCGGTCGGCGGGACGGCTGTCGGCGCTGAGCAGCCCGAGCAGGATCAGCCGATGGGCATCCGTCGTCGTCCCGAACACGCTGCGGCCGAGTTCCCAGGCGAGGTCGCGGGGCGTCGTGCCGCGGTTGACGCGGCTGAGCAGCGCCCACTGCGACGCCGACACCTGGATGCGCTCCGAGTTCGGGAGCGAACTACGGGCCCGGCGTGCGCTGCGACCGGGCGGAAGTGATGCGGCCGCGGCTGAAGTGGATCGCACCCTCGCAGCGGCCGGACAGCGGGAGGACGCCCGTGCTCCGTGCCTGGGCGAGCTCGGTCAACTGGGCGCTGATGGCCTGCGCGTCGTCGTCCACCGCGTCACCGGAGTAAGGGCTGGCGGCAGGCTCCGGCAGCGCGAGTCGGCCGTGCGAACGGGCTCATGCGCAGAAGTTAACGCAGATATTGCCATCTGAGAGCCCCGCCGAGACAAGTGCTGGCCTGGAGTTGCCTGCAGGCGCTGGACTGCTCCATCGTGGGGCGGTCATGACTTCCGGTCATGACTTCTCGCGGGCGCAGTGAGGGGATAGCCGACTCGATGACACCAGCGGAGATGGCGCTGAGCGGGCTGCTCCGACCCGGCATGACCGTGGCGTTCGGCGACGGCTTCGGCGCGCCGCTGAGCCTGGCTGGACAGCTCAGCAAGGCCGCCGCGGAACACGGTGATGTCCGGCTGATACTCGGCTGGATGCCGCACCTGGATCCGGCGCTCGACCTGGGCGCGTTCGGCGACGTGCGGACGTTCATGCCCGGCTGGGGGCTGCGCGCCGGGACCGAGTCCGGACTCGTGCGGTTCGCCCCGGTCAGCCTGTCCGGAGTGCCTGCGCTGCTGCACGGGCCCTGGCGACCGGACCTGCTGGTCGCGACGATGGTGCCGGTGCCCGGCGGGTTCGCGTTCGGTAGCGAGGTCTCCTGGCAGCGGGCGGCCATCGCGGCCGGAGCGACGGTTGCGTCCGTGGTGTCCGGGCACGCTCCCCGCGCCGATGCCGGTGATCCTGTGCCGCCAGAACGCCTCGTCGTGGTCGGTCACGCCGAGCATCCTCCGGCCGTCATGGCCGAGCAGTCACCCGGTCCCCGGCACGAGGCCATCGCGGCCCTGATCGCCCCGCTGATCCCAGCCGGTGCCCGTGTCCAGGTGGGGCCGAGCCCGATCGCGACCGCGCTGCTGCGCGCGCTGCACGTCCCGGTCCTGATCGACTCGGGCTTGCTCCCCGAAGCCGTCGTAGACCTCGACGAACGCGGCCTGCTGGCCGGCGATCCGGTGGCCGCCTACCTGGCGGGCGGGCCGCGGCTGTATGAGTGGGCGGACGGGAGGGCGTTGCTGCACCCGGTCGAGTTCACTCACAACATCGGCAGGCTGATGGCGGGTGCGTTCTTCGCGGTCAACACCGCCGTCGAGGTGGACATCGACGGCCAGGTGAACGTCGAGGGTACGGCCACCTCGCTGGTCGGCGGCCTCGGCGGCCACCCGGACTACGCGGCCGCCGCTGCGAGGTCCGTCGGCGGCCTCAGCATCGTCGCCGTGACCAGCGAGCATAACGGCCGGCCCACGCTGGTCAGGAGGCTTTCCCGGCCGGCCTCCACACCCTCCCAGGATGTCGACGTCGTCGTGACCGAGGACGGCATCGCCGACCTGCGCGGCCTGTCCAGGCCGGAACGGCACCGCGCGCTCGGGGCGCTCTGGCGCGGCCGGATCGCGTGAGCGGGCTGGTGACGGGAGGTGCCGGAGGGAATTGCGTTATGAATCGAACAAGATTTTGATGATTTGAAAGACTGTCAGTGGCTGTCGCTAGCATGGTCGAAGGCGGTCGGCGAGGGAGGTGACCATGGCGGGTGCGGCGGGCGAGTTGGGGGACGCTGGCGCTGGCGCTGGGTCGGCGGGCGCTGGGTCGGCGGGCGCTGGGTCGGCGGGCGCTGGGTCGGCGGGCGCTGGGTCGGCGGGCTCGGGGTTCGCGGGCTCGGCGGCGGGGCCTGCCGATCGCCAGGCCGCCGGCCTGTCGTGGTCGTGGGAGCTCGATCTTGCCGCGCTGATCGACGCCGTGTCCGGTCCGGCACCCTGGCTGCGCGAGGCGGTCGGCTCGCCGCCGGGCGAGGGGCCCACCGGGAGTGGCCTCGTCGGCCCGGCTGTCGTCGGCGCCGATCCTGGGGCCGATCCTGGGGCTGATGCCGAGGGCGATCCCGAGGCCGATCCCGAGGCGGATGAGGAAGCGTACCGAGAGGCTGTCGCCGCGGGCCGGGTGCGCGACGTGCCGCTTGAGGTGGCGGCCGGCCGGGTCGCCGAGTCACTGCCGACCGGGCCGGGCCTCGCCGGCTGGTTAGCCCAGTCGCGGGCGGCTGACCTTGAGGATGGCGCGCTCGCTGGCGTGGCCGCGTCGTTCCGGCGGCTGGCGTCGTGGGCGGCGGCCGGGGAGCTAGCCGCGGTCGCGCAGATCGCCTCCCGTTCGGCGCGGGCGGACCGGCGGGCAGGCGTGGACACCCTGGGGCGCCCCGACCGGATCACGTCCGACGCGGCCGGCCAGGTGGCGCTCGCGCTGGCGATGTCCCACGATGGTGCGTCGAGCTGGATCGACCTTGGCCTCGTGCTGACCTGGCGGCTGCCTGCGACAGGAGCGGCGCTGGCCGCCGGAAGGATCGACCTGGCCAGGGCCCGGATGATCGTTCGGATGACCACTCCGCTGAGCGATGCCGCTGCTCGCCAGGTGGAGGCCGCGGTTCTCGGCCGGGCAGGCTGGCTGACGCTCGGGCAGCTGCACGCCGCGCTGCGGCGCGCGGTGATCAAGGCCGATCCCGATGGCGCCGAGCGGCGTCGCGAGCATGCCGAGCGGAACGCAAAGGTTGTCCTGTACCCGGAGGACGAGGGGACGGCCACGCTGGCCGGGTACTCACTGCCTGGGGTCCAGGCCGCCGCGGCGATGGCCAGGGTCACGGCAATGGCGAAGGCGCTGAAGGCTGCGGGCACGGCGGGTGGAATCGATCTCGTGCGCGCTCAGGTGTTCATCGGCCTGCTGCTCGGCACCCTGCCGTACTTTCCGCCCGCCGATGGTGCGCCGCCAGATGTTCCGCCCCCTGATGTCCCGCCCGCGGATGTCCCGGCCGCGGATGTTCCGCCCCCTGATTTCCCGCCCGCGGATGTCCCGCCCCCTGACGTCCCGCCCGCGGATGTCCCGCAAGACGTGTCGTTGCCCGACCCCGGAACGGAAGGCGGTGGCCAGTGGCCCGGGGTGCTTCCGTTCCTGCCGAAGGGTCCGGCGGGGTTGGGCCGAGTGCAGCCGGCCGGCGGTCGAGGGCTGCTCAACCTGATCGTGCCGTTCGCGACTCTCGCGGGAACTGGCGTCGGTCCCGGCCAGCTAAGCCGCCTGGGCGTGATTACGCCCGCCCAGGCCCGGCAGCTCGCCGAACTTGCCGCGCAGCATCCAGGGACCCGATGGCGGGTCGTCGTCGCCACCTCGGCCGGCGAGGCGATCGCCGTGATGCATGTCCCGCGCCCGCGGGGGCCTACTGTCCAGGACCCGGACGACTCGGTCGGGCTCGTCCGTCGGGTGACGGTGATCGTCCCCGTCGACGCAGTTGACCAGTCGGCCGCCGCGCGCGATGCACCTGCGGCGCCGACTGCGGAGTCGCCGCTCTCGATCGTGCTGGCCGGCGCCCTGCGGGCTGCCCGCCGTGCCGCGGAGCACGCCGACGCGCGGCGACGGGCGGACGACCGGTCTGGCGGCTGTGCGCACACGCAGGCGTCCGCGGCTTACCGACCGCCGCGCAGGCTCGTCGAGCTGGTGACGGCGCGCGACGGGTCGTGCCGGTTCGGGCCATGCCGACGGCCGGCCGAGCAGTGCGACCTTGACCACGTGACCCCGTTCTGGCGGGGCGGCCTGACCTGCTCCTGCAACCTAGGCAGCCAGTGCCGGACCCATCACCAGCTCAAACAGCATCCGGGCTGGACGCTGGCCGAGCCGACGCCTGGCGTGTTCCGGTGGACCACGCCAGCGGGGCGGTGCTACATCGTCCGGCCCGATCCGCACGTCGTGTAATTCCGGCGGTCACGACGCGGGTTCCTCCTGGCCGCCGAAGTTGCGCCGCAGGGTCTCCCCATTCGGCGTCCCGCCCAGGGCGGTCGAGATTCTGTCCCAGGACCAGCCGTCGGCCCTGGCCTCCCGCACAGCAAGCGCGACCGCGCTCTGGGCCACGCGCCGGGCATCTGCCGCGTTGCTTATCAGCTCTTCCACCGTCGCCATGCCATGAAGTCTGACACAGAATGTGGCAGTCGTCGAGCATCGGAGTAGGGTAGCCGCATGTCCGCCGAACCGCATCGCCTCCGGAACGTAGCCGAGTCGTTCGGCGCGGACCCCGAACGCTACGACCGCACCCGGCCGCCTTATCCCGCCGCCCTGGTGGAACGGATCGTCGCCGCTAGCCCCGGCCCCGACGTCCTTGACGTCGGCTGCGGCACCGGCGTCGAAGCCAGGCAGTTCCAGGCGGCTGGCTGCAAGGTCACCGGCGTCGAGCCCGATGCCCGGATGGCCGAGCTCGCCAGGCGCCGCGGGATCGACGTCGAGGTGGCGACCTTCGAAGCATGGGACCCGGCCGGTCGCCAGTACGACGCGGTCATCGCCGGCACGGCCTGGCATTGGGTTGACCCGATGACCGGTGCGGCCAAGGCAGCGCATGTACTACGGCCCGGCGGTCGGCTCGCGCCCTTCCATCACGTGTTCCAGGCGCCGCCGACAGTGACGGAAGCCCTCGCCGTGGCATACCGGCGGGTCGCGCCGGACTCGCCGATCCGCTTCACCAGCCAGCTGATCACGTCGACTCTGGACGCCTACCAGCCCCTCTTCGCCAAGATCGCCGAAGGGATCCGAGCGGCGGGCGCCTTCGGCGAACCGGAGCAGTGGGAGTTCCTCTGGCAGTGCACCTACACCAGGGACCAGTGGCTGGACCAGCTGCCCACCCTCGGCGGCCTCACGCAGCTTCCCCCCGACAAGCTGGCGGAGGTGCTGGAGAGCGTCGGTGCCGCGATCGATGCGATCGGCGGCAGCTTCACCATGCCCTACACCACCGTGGCGGTCACCGCGACGCGAACCAGCGCTCCCTGACAGTCGCAGAACCCGGGAGTCGCAGAACCCGGGAGTCGCAGAACCCGAGGACGGAGTACTTCGATGGCAGACCAGCCCCCAGCGCTGCGCGCCTGGCACGCCGTGGTCGAGGCACGTGACCCCGCGCTACTTGACGGCCTGCTGGCCGACGACGTGGTGTTCCGGTCGCCTGCCGTGTTCAGGCCGCAGGAGGGCAAGGTCCTGACGACGGGGTACCTGACAGCCGCGCTGGCGGTGCTCGGGCCGACCCTGCGCTACGTCGGCGAGTGGCACGACGACGGCAGTGCGGTGCTCGAATTCGAGGCCGACCTCGACGGGACTTACGTGCAGGGCGTCGACATGCTGCGCTGGAACGGCGAGGGCAGGCTGACCGGGTTCACCGTGATGGTGCGGCCGATGCGCGGACTCGAGAAGCTCGTCGAGCTGATGCGGGAACAGCTGATACAGGGCTAGACAACCGTGTGGTCGCTGCCCGCCTGCTAGACCCCCTTGCTATTGAACGCGACCCGCACCAGGGCCCTGTGCGCCGACCTACTGCCCGGCGTGGGAACGAAGAGCATCTGGCCCGTGCCCGAGCACGGCACCCTAAGCCCGGCGGAAGCTGGAACTTGGCAGCGGATAGATGCGCGATAATGCGATAGTACTTAAGAAGTGCCGGAACAGGCTTTGACCGGACCGGCTGGCCATCACTGGACTGCGCACCACAGGGGGTGCCGTGGGCTACCGTCTCGCGATGTCCGTCGAGATCAGCGACTGGCTCGCCGAGCTGCGCCGCACCGACCCTCGGGCCGCGGTCGCGCTTGGCCAGGCGCTGGCCGCGCTGATCGGCGAGGGCGCGAGCGTCGGCCCGCCGCTGGTGGTCCCGCTCGCCGACCTCTCCCTGCCCGCCGATCTCGGCGAGGCGCTCGACCGGGTCTACGAGGACCGGCTGGAGCGGCTGACCGAGGTACGCCGCGCGCTCGCCGACGCGGCGATGCTCGCCGATGACATCGAGCTTGAGATCGGCGAGCTCGAATCCCGTAAGGAGGCCGCGAAGGCGGCCGAGCTGCGGCGGATCCTGCCCGGCGTCCGCCAGGCCGAGGAGCAGCTGAACGGCTCGATGCAGCGGATGCAGTCCGAGATAAACGCGTACGGGGCCAGGAAGGAAGTGTTGAAGGCGCGTTTCGTGGCCGCGGTAGCGATGCGTTCCGCCGGTGAGGCCATGTCCGCGATGGGCAGCGCGGGCACCGCCGAGCGGGGAACTGACCAGCTCAGGGATATCGCCGATGAGATTCAACAGGAGCTATCCCGTGAGTCGCGTGCCGACGGCCTGCTCGAGCTGCGCCCGGGAACGCTGGCCGGCGCCGATGCGGCCGACATCAGGGTGCTGTTCGCCGTCGAACCGCCGGGAACCGCACTGCTCATCGCGGTGGTGCACGGCCGGGATGCCGTGCTCGACAACCGCACCGAGGCCGCGAAGGTCTCGGCCTCGGTGCTGCGCCGGGTGCGGGCCGGCAAGGACCCCGACGCCGCCGCCGTCAGCTTCGACGACGAGGAGTCGTTCGTCGGCGAGTTCTTCCCGGACGAGGCGGCCGAGATCAGGACCGGCGCGGCGGCGATGATCGCGCGCAGCCGTGCCCGCCTGCTCATCGACCAGCGGACCCGCCTCGGGCTCACCCAGGCGCAGGTCGCGCAGCGGATGGGCGTGCAGGGGGACCGGGTCGCGACCATCGAGACCGCCGTGCCCGGCGGGCTTGAGATCAGGGAACTCGCCGGCTACGTGGAGGCACTCGGCGGTCGGCTGGAGGTCGTGGCGGACTTCGGCGGCGAGCGCGTGGTGCTCAGGTAGGCAAGGCTGCGGGGGAGCCGAGCGCCTGGCGGCAGATGGCTCACGCGAGGCAGGTCAGCGGGCGGCCGCCGTTCCAGGCGACCATGTCGGCGAGCGCGGCAACGATATCGATCGGCCCGCCCGGCGGCACGCCGTCGAGCTCGGCGTACGCGCGGTGCAGGTTCCCGGCGATCCGCTCGGCATCCGGCCAGGCGGCGAAGTCGCCGAGGTCAGCCTGCCGGGCCGCGTCGAGCGGGGTCAGGCCGGCCGCCCGCCCGGTCGCCGCTGTCTCCTGCACGAACCGCAAGTACGCCACGGTCGACTCGATCGGGCCGGTGCCGTCGAACACCGGTCCGTGTCCGGGCACGACGGTCCGCGCGCCGAGCGGCGTGATCACCTGCTCGAGCACGGTGATCGTCCCGGCGACCGAGCCCATCAGCACGAACGGGGTGCCGCCGTTGAACACCAGGTCGCCGCAGAACAGCACGGAGCGCTCCGGGATCCACACGATCGAGTCGTTCGTGGTGTGGGCGGCGACGCCCACGTGCCTGACCTCGGCCCGCAGGTCGCCCGCGTGCAGCGCGAGCCGGTCGGAGAAGGTGATGAACGGCGGATCAAGCCTCAGGTCGCCCCACTGCGGCCCGTCCCAGAACGGCAGCTCGCGCGGCGGCCCGAACGCGATCGCCTCGGCGCGCGCCTGCTCGTGGCCGATGATCGCGGCGGCGGGGAACAGGCAGTTCCCGAAGGTGTGATCACCGTGATGGTGGGTGTTGACCACCGCCCGCACCGGCGTCGCGCTCACCCCGGCGATGGCGCGGGCGTAGGCGCGGGTGCGCCGCTCGGTGGAACACGTGTCGATGCTGATCACGCCCTGCGGTCCGACCAGGAAGCCGGTGTTGTTGATCCACCAGGTGCCGTCCGGCTGGATGTACGCGTAGACGCCCGGCGAGACCTCGGCGACCTCGGGGCGCCCTGGTTCGGTGATGTCGTGGTGCAGGCTGCTCATCCGGTTCCTCCGGGCTCGGCGCGTCGGGCAATCGTGATGATCTCATCGCTGGCGTCGGTGAGCGGACCTTCGTCCCAGCCGCCGAATTGCCGCTCGACTGTCAGGCCGGCCTCGCGCAGGAACTCGGCGAGTCGGCTCGGGCCGAGGAAGCGCAGCGCGCCGTGCTCGGCCAGCGGCCGGTCCCACCATGGCCCCTCGTAGGTCTCCGAGAGCCGTACGACGTCGCCTGCCACCTCGTGTACCCGGTAGCTGACTCGGGCGACGGCACCGCCTGGCCCTGCCACCTGCACCGAGGTATTCCACCCGTCCCAGGCACGGGCCTGCGGATGGCGGGTGTGGAACGCGAATCGCCCGGCCTCGGCCAGCGCGCCGGAAATGCCCTTCAGGCCTGAACGCACCTCCTCGTCGCTGATCAGCGCCTGGAAGGCATGGCCGGTCATCACGGCGAGGTCGAACCCGCGCTCGCGGCCGCTCGCCGCCGACGCGGCGTCGGCCAGCACCCACTCGATGTCGGACCTGACCCGCGCCTGGCCGAGCATCATCGGGTCAGGGTCGAGCCCGCAGAGCCGGCCGGAGTGCCCAGCGGCGCGGGCCCGGTGCAGCAGCCGGCCGGTGCCGCATCCCACGTCGAGCACCCGGTCCGCCGACATCACCAGCCTGAGGTAGAACTCGTCGTCCCGCCCCCATGGGTTCATGAGGTCGTACCAGGCAGCCGGGTGCTCCCATTCCGTCATCGCGTTCCCTTCGTGGCTGCATGCTCGCCGCGTGGCACCGGTGTGGCGACCCGACGAGGGTTCAGGCCGCGTAGGTGCGCAGCAGGTGCAGCGCAGCGTCCGCATGCGGGCCTGATGCGGTGAGCCCGGACCGCTCGGGTGCCAGCCGCCGGGCGGCGACCCGGCAGAACGCGCCGGCCGGTCCGCTGATCACGGACTCCGCGTCGGCCGGCCCGAACTGCCACCTGCCCGCTCCGCCGGGGGCGGTCAGGTCGCCGCGCACCTGGTGCGGTTCCTGGCCCGCCAGCCGGAACGCATAGCCGAGCGAGCGGTACGCCAGCCAGGCGATGTGGCGGAGCCGGCCGGTGTCGGGGAACTCGATCCCGAACGGCCCGGTGATGTCCAGCCCGTGGGCCCAGTGCTCGGCCAGCCGGGTGGTGGCCAGGGTGGCCGGCTTCAGCGGCGCGTCCACCCAGGCGAGCGGCTGACCGGGATCGGCCGCAAGGAGCGCCTCAAGCGCGGCCGTCCTCGCCAGCTGCCACCTTCCGAACACATCGGCGGGAGCGGCCCGTTGTGATCTGACGAGCTGATCCATCACGGCGTCGACACTCGTCCCCGGCGGCGGGCGCTGGCCGATCCCGGCGCCCCGGGCGGTGGCCAGGACCGACTCCTCGCTCTGCGCGAGGTGCAGCACCACGTCGCAGACGCTCCAGCCCGCCGCACCCGACGGCGCTGCCCATTGCGCGGCATCGAGGCCGGCCAGGATGCCCTCCAGGCGGTCTTCCTCGGCCGCGAGGTCACCGAAGATGTCCATTGGTGCACTATGCCCTACGCCCCGGTGACCTTTCGGCAGCGGGAATGCGAGACTTGCGAGGTGGGCGGCGGCTCCGCAGACAGCGGGCAGGGAAGCGGCGGGCAGGGAAGCAACGGGCAGCGAAGCAACGCGCCCGGCGACCCCGTCTGGCGGGGGGCGCAGCCGCGCCCGCGGTACGGCGAATGGTCCTACGGACTCGGCTTCGAGCAGCGCCGCGACCTGCCCGGCGAGGACCCGGTCAAGCGGCTGGCGCGGCTGAGCCGGTTCGCCGTGGTGGACCCTTCGCTGGTCGCCGAGGTGCGGCAGCGCCAGGACCAGGCCGCCAAGCGAGGCGGCGGAGCCGCAGACGTCGGCGGCGGCGCAGGATGCGCGCTGATGGCGGTCGGGGCGCTCAGCCTCGTGATCTCGGTCATCGTGGAGATCGTCTCCGGCGGGATGGCGTGGTGGATCGTCGGCAGCATCGGCTGCGCCGTGGCGGGCATCGCGGCGGCCGGCATCGCCGACGGTGTGCGCAGCCGGCGGGCGCAGGCCGGGCAGGGCGCCCCGGCGGCGATCGACAAGGCGCGGATCATCGCGCCGTCCGAGCTTGATCAGGCCTGCCGCGGCCTTCTCGACCGGGCCAGGAAGGCCATCAGCGACGTGCTCGCCTCCGAGGTCTACCAGCTCGACTTCCTCGACAAGGCGGCGGGCGAGGCCACGCTGCGGGCGCACGAGTGGGAGATCGCCTCGCTGCTGCGCGACATCACCGGGCTGCGCGCCGAGCACGCGGGCAGCACGCCGGTCGGCCCGATGACCGCGGCGGTGCTCGACTCGCAGAAGCGCGCGCTGGCGCTCGCTCAGGACGCCACCGAGTCCAGGGTCAGCGCCCTCGAACGGTACGCCACGCAGGTCAGGCTCGCCGACGTGGCGCGGACGGACTGGGAGACCGCGAAGCGGGTCTCCGGGCTGAACGACAGGTACCTGGACCTGGTCGCCAGGACCGCCGCGGACCCCCGAGCCATCGAGGAGATCGCCGGGCTCACCGAGCAGGCCGCCCAGGCCGCGCGGGTCTTCCAGGAGAGCCTGGCCGAGGCGACCACGGCCGGGCTTGCGCTGGTGCTCCCTACCGAGCTCCCTGAGAGCAGGATTCCCTAGATCGCGCAGGGCATAAGGTTGCACCCGTGTCAGGTCGCGAGCTGGTGGTACTCGGCACGGCGAGCCAGGCCCCGACCAGGCGCCGCAACCACAACGGCTACCTGCTGCGCTGGGACGGGACGGGCATCCTGTTCGACCCCGGCGAGGGCACGCAGCGGCAGATGCTGTTCGCCGGGGTCACCTCGAGCCAGATCAACCGGATCTGCATCACCCACTTCCACGGCGACCACTGCCTTGGCCTACCCGGCGTGCTGCAGCGGATGTCGCTCGACCGGGTGCCGCACCCGGTGCACGCCTGCTACCCGGCCGAGGGGCGCGAGGTGTTCGCTGGGCTGCGGCATGCGGCCCTGTACCACGACGTGGTTGACCTGCGCGAGCACTCGGTGGCCTGGGAGGGCACGGTCGCCGACGAGCCGTCGTTCCGGCTTGAGGCGCGCCGGCTGTCGCACGCCGTTCCGGCCATCGGCTACCGGCTGGTGGAGCCGGACGGGCGGCGGATGCTGCCTGACCGGCTGGCCGCGGCGGGTGTCGAAGGCGCCGACGTGAGCGTGCTGCAGCGCGAGGGCACGATCCAGGCGGGCGGCCGGACGGTCACGCTGGCCGAGGTGAGCGAGCACCGGCCCGGCCAGCGAGTCGCCTTCATCATGGACACCAGACTCTGCGACGCCGCGTTTGACCTGGCGCAGGGGACGGACATGGTGGTCTGCGAGTCCACGTTCGCCGACGCCGAGGCCGGGCTCGCGAAGGAGTACGGGCACCTGACCGCCGGCCAGGCAGGCAGGATAGCGGCCGAGGCCGGCACCAGGCTGCTGGTGCTGACCCACTTCTCGCAGCGCTACGACGGCGGCGACGGGGAGCTGCTGGCCGGCCAGGCGGCGGAGGTCTTCGGCGGCACGGTGATCGCTGCCGAGGACCTGACGAGGATCACCGTGCCGCCCAGGGCCTGACGAGCGCCGATCGCTCCGGTCCGCGCCGATAGCTCCGGTCCGCGCCGATAGCTATGGTGAGCCGCGATCTGCCCTGATAACGTGCCTCTGCCGGGACCGGAATGGCCGTGTCCTTGCCGTCCTCGCAGCCTGCCTGACGCCGCCCAAGGCGGCGGGCGCGAGCGGAGCCGGGCACGGTCGAGGGCATAGTCGAGGGCATGGTCGCGCTGCCCGCCGGAAGCGTCGGATGCGGAGTAAAGGGAAATCACATGGCCGGAATGGTCTTCTTTACCGATAACTACCAGGACAACAGCAACCGCGAAGGCTTCCAGTTCGAGTTCTTCTGCCGTCGCTGCGGTAACGGCTACTCGTCGTCCTTCCAGCGCTCGCTCACCGGTTTCGGCGGCCAGATGCTGCGGATGGGAGGCGACCTGCTCGGCGGGACGCTCGGCGACCGCGCGTCGCAGATCGGCTGGGACTCGCAGTACATGACCGACGGCGTCCGGTCCCCGGCTCGCGACAAGGCGCTGGCCAAGGCCGTCGACGAGATGAAGCCGTACTTCAAGCAGTGCAACCGCTGCGGCCAGTGGGTCTGCGGCCAGGTGTGCTGGAACAACGCGCGCGGCCTGTGCGTGACCTGCGCGCCCAAGCTGGACCAGGAGATCGCCGGAATGCAGGCCTCCGCCCAGGTGCAGCAGCTGAACGAGAAGATCCAGCAGCAGGACTGGACCAAGGACATCAACTACCGCGACCAGGGCACCGGCATGTGCCCGACCTGCGGCCAGCCGAGCGGCGGCGGCAAGTTCTGCCAGAACTGCGGCGGCGCGCTCGCGGCGGCCGAGCAGAAGAAGTTCTGCGGCAACTGCGGTTCCGCGCTGACCGGCGCGAAGTTCTGCGGCGAGTGCGGGACGCCGGCGGGCTGAGCCGGTGACCGACCAGGTGACGACCCGGTGACCACCGCCTATTACCGACTGCTCACCCCGGCCGGACAGGCGAGCGAGGAGGGCAGCGGCGACGTGGTGGTCGGCGGCGGCGCGTTCGTGCTCACCCCGAAGGCTGGCGACGTGCTGCGGGTCCCGTTCGGCCAGATCGCCTCGGCCGGGCCCGGCGAGCAGTTCACGATCAGGATCGCGCTGACGCAGGGGACCGTGGTCGAGCTGTCGCGCATGGGAACGATGCGCACCCAGCTGCTCGCCGAGCTGAGGGACGGCCTCGGCGACACGGCCGCGAGCAGCGCCGCGGTGGTCGGCAAGGCCGACACGTTCAGCGCCGTCAGCGGCGGAGCGCCGGTCGAGGTGCGGGTCTACGACGACGCGCTGCTCATCGTCGGCACATCGGGCGCCGAGCGGGTCAGCTTCTCCTTCGTGCGCGAGGTGACCACAGCGAACTACATCGTGACGATCACCGTCACCGCGCGGGAGGCGATCGAGCTCTCCAGGCTTGGCAACCGGACCGGGGAGTTCTCCAGCGCGCTGTCGGACCGTCTGTCGGCCGCGCGCTGCAGGACCTCGGCATTCCTCTGCGCGCTGCTGCCCGGGCTCGACCCCATGCAGCTGCGGCCGGCGGCAGGCCTGCTGCGGGACGGCGTCGCGGTGCCCGCCGCCGCGCTGAACGGCATCCACCCCGAGCTCGCCGACACGCTGATAGCGCTGTCCGCCCTGCCGGACCGGCACGGCTGCGTGACCGAGCTCAGTCGCCTGGCCGCGATCTGGATCGGCTTCCGGCAGGTCGGCTCGGTGCACAAGGACGCCGAGGGTGTCACGCCGTGGCAGGACCACTCGGTCACCCCGCACATCGGGCAGCACGAGAGCCAGGGCGGCTCCTTCCAGAAGGGTTTCGGCGGGATGCTCGCCGCAGGGCTGATGTCAGGCCTCGGCCCGGGCGGCGGGCTCGGGGGCGGGGGTTTCGGTCCTGGCGGGCTCGGCACCATCGCCAGCGGCGGGCCCTTCGGGTTCGGCGAGGGCTACGGCGACTTCGGCTCGTACTGGGCCTACCGGGCGCTCGGCGCCGGGATCAACGGACCGCAGCAGCACCAGATGACGCAGCGCCCTGACATGACCCGCGGCCGGCTGACCCCTGCCACCGAGGACCTCGCGGCCCTCACCACGTCAGGGGACAGCCCCACCGTGCTCGCGTTCGTGCTGGCCGCCGCCGGCGACCTGGTGGTGTTCGAGATCCTGAACCTGCCCGAGCCCCCGACCCTGGTGTTCCGCGCTGCCGGGCCAGACGGGCTGGCCGCGGTGAACCGGGCGCTGGTGGATTCCGGCTTCACCCAGCCGCCGCCCGGCAGTGGTCTCGGCGCGCCCGCGCGGGCCGCGGGGCAGGCGGGCGCGCTGGCCGACCTGCTGGCCGGACAGGTCGCGCACGACGGGCAGTGGTCCAGCCGGCTGACGGCGCTGCTGTCGGGGAGGAACCCATGACCGAGGCGATCCGGGCGTCCGACGCCGACCGGGACGCGGCCGCGGAGGCGCTCGCCGACGCGGTGGCGACGGGCAGGCTGACGATGGCCGAGCACAACGCCAGGCTGGACGCGATGTTCGCGGCGGTCACGGCCGACCAGGTAGCGGCGGTGACAGCGGACCTGCCCGCGAGGCCCGCCCAGCGCGGCGCCTTGTACCGGGCGGTCGACGCCCACCGGTGCATCGTGGTCGGCGGGCGGGCGCAGCGGGCCGGGCGGTTCGGCATCGGGCGGTTCTGCAGCGCGATCGCGCTGTTCGGGCGGCTCGACATCGACCTGCGGCACGCCGTGCCGACTCAGGACCAGGTCACCCTGACGGTGCGCGGCCTGGCCGGCACCGTGACGGTGATCGTCCCGCCGGGCTGGCGGCTGCGCGAGCAGGTGCTGGTCCTCGGCAGCAAGCGGGCAATCGAGAGCAATGAGGACCGCGGTCAGGGCCCGCTGCTCGAGGTGCGCGGTGTCGTCCTTGGCGGGACGTTCCAGTTGTCGCAAAGCTGATCCCTCGCTCCGAGTGTCCGTTCGGCCGGCCGGTATCCTGTCCCGGTGCGGGTGACGGGGGTAGCGCAGCGCGACGCGTGGCTGGCCAGGACGTTCCCGCCGGTGGAGCAGGTGCGGCCGGACCTGTGGTCGGTGCCGGTGCCGATCCCGGACAGCCCGCTCCGCTATACGCTCACCTACCTGCTGACCGCGGGAAGCAGGCTGATCGTGGTGGATCCCGGCTGGGACACCGAGGCCACCTGGCGGGCGCTGGTGGACGGGCTCGCGGCGATCGGAGCATCGCCCGCCGACACGACCGGCGTGGTCGTCACGCACATCCACCCGGACCACCACGGGCTCTCCGCGCGGCTGCGGGACGCCTCGGGCGCCTGGGTCGCGATGCACCCGGTGGAGCGCGACACGCTGGCGGCGCTGCGCTGGCAGGGCGACCGGACCAGCGACGAGGACGCGCGCTGGCTGCGCCAGTGCGGGGTTCCCGACGACGTGGCCGCGGAGATCACGATGCGGGTCGAGGCCGACCACCCGTTCGCCGCGATGGCCGATCCCGACCTGCTGCTCGCGCACGGCGACCTGGTGCCGCTGCCTGGGCGGCGGGTGCGGGCCGTGCACACGCCAGGGCACACCCCCGGGCACCTGTGCCTGCACGAGGAGGCGCAGGACGTCCTGCTCACCGGCGACCACGTGCTGCCGAGGATCAGCCCGAACATCGGGCTGCAGCCTCGTGCCGCCGACCCGCCGCTGGCCGCCTACCTGCGGTCGCTCGAGTCGGTGGCGGCCTACGACAGCGCCGAGGTGCTGCCGGCCCACGAGTACCGGTTCGACGGGCTGGCCGACCGGGTCAGGATGCTGCTCGCGCATCACGAACGCCGCTGCGACGAGGTGATCGCCATCCTCGGTCGGTGCGGCCCGTCCACCACCTGGCAGGTCACCAGGGAACTCACCTGGTCCCGCGGCTGGTCGTCGGTCACCGGGTTCATGCGCCGCGCCGCCGTAGCCGAGGCCGGTGCCCACCTGCGGCACCTGGCCGACCTGAAGCGGATCAGCATGACGGTCACGCGGGCCGGCGGTCCTGACATCTACGCGGTCGAAGCCGGCTGACGACTCGCCGGTCCATCCAGGACGACACCGGGATCAATCGGGCGGATCGAGGCGAGCCCGTTCATCCCGCACAAGGAGTCGGTCAGGGGATTCGTCTTCGACGTCGCCACCGGGAAGCTCAACGAGGTCGGCTGACCCCGGCCAGCCGGCCAGCGGCTCGCAGGCCGTCAGGTGTCAGAGCCGCAGCCGCGCTCCCTGGCGAGCCTGAGCATGGCCAGGGACATCTGCTCGGTCGACGCCGGAGCGGGCAGCGGCAGCGCGGGCTCGGGCCTGGCTGGCGGCCGGCGGAACGCGTCAAGCGCCAGGGCGACGAACCGGCGCCAGGCCTGCGGCGCGTCCGTGCGGGTGACGTGGGCAACGGCGGCGTTGGCGATGAGCAGGATCAGCAGGTCCTCGGTGGCGAAGTCCGCGCGCAGCGCGCCCGCCGCCTTGGCCCGCTCGACCAGTTTGTCCGCCGTGCCGTGGGCCCTGGCCCTGATCTGCTCGACCTGCTCGTCGGCGGGCAGCGCCATCGAGAGCAGGTCGGCCAGGCCGCGGTCGTCGGCCTGGAGCTCGCAGATCCGGTGCACGTACCCGGCGAACCCGGCCCACGGATCGGGGTCGGCCAGCGCCCGCTCGGCCGCCTGCGCGTACGCTGTGACCTTGTCGATCAGGGCCGCGGCGACGAGGTGCTCGCGGGCAGGGAAGCGCCGGTACAGCGTGGCGATGCCCACGCCGGCCCGGACCGCGATCTCCTCGAGCGGCGCCTCGAGGCCCTGCTCGGCGAAGACCTCCCGGGCGGCAGCGAGGATCGCCGCCCGGTTACGCTCGGCGTCGGCCCGCAGGCGGCGCTCGGCGTGCACCGCGCAGGCGGGCGCCTCGGTGCCGGTTTCCTGCCGCGGTGCCGCCATCTGCTCATGGTAAGTGATTCGGAGCCCGCCCTCCGGAATGCTGCTAGGCTCTTTCGGAGGTTACCCTCCACATAGGTCTGCGGCCGGATTCCCGGGCACGGTCCGTTCCCGCCCAAGCCGCGCCAAGGCCTGCGCCAGAAAGGCCCCGAGCCAGAAAACGGAGAAGCGACATGGAATCAAGCCCGGCACCGTGGATCGAGGCGCTGCGGCACGGCCACGACCGGCTGGCGGCCATCGTCAGGCCGCTCGGCGCCGATCAGCTCAGCGGCCCGTCCTACGCGTCGGAGTGGTCGATCGCCCAGGTGCTGTCCCATCTCGGCTCGGGCGCGGAGATCTTCGGCCTGTTCCTGGACGCCGGCCTGGACGGCACCGAGCCACCGGGGCGAGAGGCGTTTGGCCCGATCTGGGAGTCGTGGAACGCCAAGGCACCGCAGGACAAGGCGGCCGACGCGATCAAGTCCGACGGGGCCTTGGTCGCACGGCTTGCGGCGATGGACGCCGAGCAGCTTGCCGAGCTGCGGCTGGCCATGTTCGGGATGGACGTCGATGCCGCGATGCTGGCGCGGATGCGGCTGGGCGAGCTCTCCGTGCACACCTGGGACATCGCGGTCGCGCTCGACCCGGCGGCGACCGTGGCTGCTGACGCCGTTGACCTGCTGATCGACACGCTCGACCAGCTCGCGGCCCGGGCCGGCAAGGCCGACGGCGGGGCGCTCTCCGTGCGGGTCGACACCTCCGGGCCGGCCCGGCAGTTCGCGGTCCGGGTGGCCGACAAGGTCGAGCTGACCGAGTCGGGCGACGGCCGGGCCGATCTGACGCTGCCCGCCGAGGCGTTCGTCCGGCTGGTCTACGGCAGGCTCGACCCGGCCCACACCCCGGCCGTGCAGCCCGCGCAGTTTGACCTCGACCCGCTGCGCAAGCTCTTCCCCGGCTTCTGACCGGGCGGCACGCACGACCACGCAGGTAAGACGAAGGAGGACCGATGTGAAGGCGCGTGACCTGCCGGGCCGGCTGACCACCGGCGGCTACATCCTGCACTCCGGCCTGGAGAAGTGGAACGGCGACGAGGCAAGGGCCAGGGCCGTACACGGCATGGCGGCGAAGGCGTTCCCGTTCCTGAAGGACATCCCGCCCGAGCGCTTCATGCGGATGCTCGCGGTCGGCGAGATCGCGGTCGGGTCCGCGCTGCTGGCGCCGGTGGTGCCGAACGCGCTGGCCGGGGCCGCGCTGACCGGCTTCTCCGGAGCGCTCGTGGCGATGTACGCCCGCACGCCCGACCTGCGCAAGCCGGGCAGCATCTGGCCGAGCCGGGCGGGCATCGGCGTCAGCAAGGACGTCTGGATGCTCGGGATCGGGCTCGGCCTGGTCATCGGCGGGCTCGGCGGCCGCAGCGAATCGTGAGCGCGGTCCGGGGCGGCCGCACGTGACTGGCGGCGGCAGGCAGGCCGAGCTCAGGCTCGGGCTGCGCAGCTTCGGCCCGCGCGACCTGCTGGTCATGGCGATCGTGAACCGGACGCCCGACTCGTTCTTCCGCCCCGGCGACACCTGGGACGAGCAGGCCGCCATGGACCGGGTCCACCAGGTGATCGCCGAGGGCGCCGACATCGTCGACGTGGGCGGGGTTCCGGCCGCGCCGGGCCAGGACGTGGACGTGGCCGAGGAGATCCGGCGCACGGCTGGATTCATCGCCGCTGTCCGTGCCGCCTACCCCGAGGTGATCATCAGCTCCGACACGTGGCGTCACGAGGTCGCCCGCGAGACATGCGCCGCCGGAGCCGACCTGATCAACGACAGCTGGGGCGGCTGGGATCCCGGGCTCGGCCCGGTGGCCGCCGAGTTCGGCGCCGGGCTGGTCTGCTCGCACGCGGGCGGCCAGGCGCCGAGGACCAGGCCGCACCGGGTCAGCTACCCGGACGTGATGGCGGACGTGCTGGCCGGGACGCAGCGCCTGGCCGAGCGGGCGGTCGCCGACGGCGTGGACCCGGCCAGGATCGTCATCGACGCGGCGCACGACTTCGGCAAGAACACCTGGCACTCGCTGGAGATCACCCGCAGGCTGGACGAGATGACCGCGACCGGCTGGCCGGTGCTGGTCTCGCTGTCCAACAAGGACTTCGTAGGCGAGACGCTCGGCCTGCCGGTGACCGAGCGGCTGACCGGCACGCTCGCGGTCACCGCGATCTGCGCCTGGCAGGGCGCGCGGATCTTCCGCGCGCACGCCGTCGCCGCCACCCGACAGGTGCTCGACATGGTCGGCGCCATCCGGGGCGACCGCCCGCCCGCCCTCGCGGTCCGCGCGCTGGCCTAGCCGGTGATCGCCGTCGCCGCGCTCTGCCCGGCGCCACCGCTGCTCGTGCCCGAGCTGACCGGCGCCGAGGCCGCGCTGCCCGACGTGCGGGAGGCCTGCCTGGCCGCGGCCGGCGAGCTCACGGCCGCCGAGCCTGATGCGGTGGCCGTGCTCGGAACGGGCGGCCAGGCCAGGCGCTGGGATCCCGGCTCGGGCCTGAACCTGGCTGCCTTCACGGCCGGCCGCCGCCCCCGGCCGGCGGTCGGCGAGCCAAACCTGCCCGCGGCGCTCGGCGTGGGCGCGTGGCTGCTCACCGCGGCGGGCTACCGTGGCACGCGGGTGCTCCAGTCGGTCGGCAGCGACGAGCCGGCCGCAGCCTGCGCCGGGGTCGGCGCCGCGCTCGCGGCCGCCCCGGGGCGGCTGGCCCTGCTGGTGATGGCGGACGGCAGCGCCCGGCGCACCCTGCGCGCACCTGGCTACCTCGACCCGCGCGCCGAGGCATTCGACGCCGCGACCGAGCGCGCGGTCAGGTCCGGCCGCCTGGACGCGCTGCTTGCGGTGGACCGCGCGCTGGCCGCCGAGCTGATGGCCCATGGCGTCCCCGCGCTCCAGGCCATGGCGGGCGCGCTGGCCGGGCGGCAGGTGCGCGCGCAGATCAGGTACTGCGGCGCGCCGCTCGGCGTCGGCTACCTGGTCGCCTCGCTGCGGGTGGGCGGCGCCGGGCTGCCTTGATCTGGCCAGGGCAGCGCCGTGAGCGACGGCCACTGGCCGCGCCACCTGGCGACCTTGGCCTCATAGACCTGGCGCGGGGCGAGCACCGGGTTGGGGCGGACCACCAGGTTGAACACGTCAGAGAGCCCGTGCGGCGCGTACACCCGCCAGCGCCCGCCCGGCTCGGCGCGCACGCCGATGCAGGCGGTGGTCGCCTCGAACGTGTCGATCGCCCCCTCGGTGGACTCGTGTGCCGGGCAGCGGACACCGAACTTCCGGCCGTACCACAGGTGCACCCGAGCCTGATTGCGGATCTGGACCGGGGCCGCGAGGTCGCCGAAGAGGTCACGTCCCGACCTGATCACGTCGTCCTCGGCCTGCCAGGACATGTCGGAGCCGTCGAAGTAGGCGAGGTCGTAATCGAGTATCCCGGCCTCCGGCGGCTCGCCGGTGACGACGTTCCACACGGTCTGGCAGATGCCGCCGGCCACCAGGTACCAGCCGGGCAGCCCGGCCCCCGCGGCCCGGCGCACGACCTCGGCCAGCGTCGGGTTGCGCATCAGGATCGGCGGCAGGCACGCGAGCTGCTCGTCCAGCGGCAGCCTGCCGTACTGCGTGAGCCCCCCGCCGGTCAGAGCGGCTGCTGCTTCCATCGGATGCCGTTCCAGTGCAGGATCAGCGGTCCGGTGCCGGCGGTGCCGACTGCCCATGCGCTATCGGCTGTGATGGCGGTCAGGCCGGTGAGCCCTTTTCCCGGGCAGGGTACGCGGGTCCACCGGGTGCCGTTCCAGCGCAGTAGCAGGCTGGAGGTCCTGGTGCGGGCGAAGGTGAGCCCGGCGGCCCAGGCGCTGGTGGCTGAGGTGGCGGCGACGGCATGGAGCTGGCCGCGGGCGAACGGGCTGGGTACCTGGATCCAGCGGGTGCCGTCCCAGTGCAGGATCAGCGGGCGGTTGCTGGTGCCGGCGATGGCGCCGACTGCCCAGGCATTGCGGGCGGAGGTGGCGATGACCCCGTCGAGGAAGCTCACGGCGTCGTCTCCGACGTCGGCAGGGCTGGGGCTGGGTACGCGCTTCCAGCCGGACCTCTCGCGGCGGTAGATGACAGTGCCCAGGCAGCCGCCGACCGCCCAGGTCTGGCCGGCCGGCCCGGCGGTGACCGCGGAGAGCGGCCCGGCGTCCGAGCTGGCCTGCCGCGTCCAGGCGGACTCTTTCCACCCGGCTATGAAGGCCGACTGGTAGCCGCAGTAGCCGCCGGGGAAGCCGCCTACTGCCCAGGCCACATTCGGGGCGACGGCGGCGATGGAGAACAGGCGTTTCCCTGCCGAGAGCCCCGGGCCGGTGGTTCGGGTCCAGGCGGTGCCATTCCAGTGCAGGATCAGGGGCTTCCCGCCGCCATCGGTACCCGATGCCCACGCATCGCGGTCTGATACGGCGGTGACGCTGGTCAGCGTGCTGCCCGCTCCGGTGCGAGGCACCCGAGCCTCCTGCCACGCCGTTCCGGTCCACCGCACGATCAGCACGCCCGAGCGGACACTGCCGACCGCCCATGCCAGGCGGGGGGATACTGCCACCACGGCCGACAGGACCGGGTCGGTCAGCCTCGGCGTGACGCTGCCCGCGGATCTGCGGTCCGAGCGCTGCCCGCTGCCCGCTCCGGACGCGCATCCAGCAAGCAGCACCACGGTGGCCGCAAAAACGGCAAGCACTCTCATGCCCCCGCATGTTAGGCCCAGTCCGCCGCCTCTGACTGCGGCTTCAGCTACTCGCGGGCGCATGGAGCCTTACGCTGTCATCGTGTTGGCCATGCGCAGCCGCGGGTTGTCATCGGCCGTGGCGGCCATGGCAGCCGTGGCGGCCATGGCAGCCACGGCAGGGCCGGCGCTGGCCGGATGCGCGTCGGCGGGCCCTGGCCCGGCTGCCAGCCAGTCCCATGCCGCCAGCGCCAGCAAGGACGCTCCGGTCAGCGGCGGCGCCGTTGCCGACGGGACTCCCGGCGGACATGACCCAGGTGGCGGTGCCTCCGCGTCCCCGCCCGGTCCGCCGGTGACATCGTGCCGCTCGGTCGTGCACATCGGAGACTCCACCTCGGACGGCCTGGTCCTTGCGGCCTTCCAGCCCGACGCCGCGTTGCGGATCGCCGCGCAGTATCGCCGGGTTGGCGTCACCCGGTTCATCCCGGAAGTCTCGGGGGCGCGGTCCATCATCGAGACCTGGCATGGGTTCCCCAATGGCTACACCGTTGCCCAGCAGCTGATACGGCAGGGATACCAGGGCTGCTGGGTCATCGCGCTGGGCACGAACGACACCGCGGACGTCGCTGTCGGCTCCACCGTGGGCCTGGCGGCCAGGATCACGCGGATGATGTCGCTGATCGGCCCACAGCCGGTGATGTGGGTGAACGTCAAGACGCTGCTCGCCAGTGGCCCGTGGGCCGAGGCCAGGATGCAGCTATGGAATCGAGCCCTGCTCAGGGCCTGCCCGCGCTACCCGAATATGCGGGTCTATGACTGGGCCGCCGCCGCCCGCAGGAGCTGGTTCATCTCGGACGGCATCCATTACACGGCGCAGGGATACGCGATGCGATCCCGCCTGATCGCTAATGCCCTTGCTCAGGCATTCCCGGCGGCACCGCCGATTCAGCTCGCGCCGAACCTGACCGGGGCGCCGGCGACCCGCTCAAGTTGCCTGGTTCAGTAGCACGCCAGGGGTGGACGCAGCCGCCCGTTCGGTGGCCGGGCAGCTGGTTCGGCGTGCCGGTGGCGTGCCTGCTGATCAGAGGGGGAGGGGGTGGGCGAGGAGCCCGGTGCCGGGTGCGCGACCGGAGACGGTCCAGGCCCAGTCGGTGGCGGCGATGTCCAGGTGCGGGCCGTTGCCGCCGCGCGTGTAGGTGGCGCCGGCGGGCCCGGTGAAATGAAGCGAGAACGGCGCGTCGTGGGTGCCTGCCCAGTCGGCGACCATGTCGGCGATGATCCGGCCGTCGTGCCCGGCGGTAAGGACGGGCTGGCGGCCGGTGGCGCGGGCGATGTCGATGCGGTGCATCCAGACATCGCGGGTGTAGACGATGTCCATCAGGTAGGACAGCGACCGCCTGCCGAGCGGTGCCTCGAAGCCGATGCGGACCGGGCGGAGGAACGCCGGGAACCTGCGCCGGCGGCCAGGGCGCGGGGGACGGCGCGGGTCCACCGGTCGATCAGCTGGCCGGGGTCAAGGTCGGCGCGCTCGCGGACCTGGACTTCGTTGGCGCCGTGCACGATATGCCCGAGGCCGAAGCAGGTCGGCCGTCAGCGCCGCGGACGGCCCGCATGGCGATCGCTGTGTCCGGTGGTGGCGACGGCGGCGGCCGGCCAGACTTGGGGTGCCGCCGGTATCCGGTCATGGTTCGTGGGCGGCCCGTGTCGGGTTGGGGCTTTCGGTGTCCATGTGGTTCTCCGCGCAGATCGTGCAGACCGGCAGGCTGCCGCTGTTCTGCTTCTTCGTCGCGCTGGTGGCGGGTTTCCTGTGTATCCGCGCGTCGGTGCGGATGATCAGGGCCGGGGTGCGCTGGTGGCCGCGCGACCTGGTGGCCGGCTCGCTGCACGTGCACCACATGGTGTTCGGCGTGGTGCTGATGACGATCGGCGGCATCGCCGGGTTGGCCGCTCCGTCGGCGTCGCTGGCCTGGCGGTCCGGGGCGGCCGTGGTGTTCGGGCTCGGCACGGCGCTGGTGCTCGACGAGTTCGCGCTCATCCTGCACCTGCGCGACGTGTACTGGTCGAACGAGGGCCGCCTGTCGGTGGACGCCGTGTTCGTGGCTGCCGGCGTGACCGCGCTGCTGCTGATGGGCGCGAACCCGGTCGGCGTGCGCGACGTCGCCGACTACCACCACATGCCGGGCAGTTCCGGGGCGGTCGCGACGCTGGTCGGGGTGCTCGTCGTGCTGTTCGCGCTGGCTGGTGTCACGCTGCTGAAGGGCAAGGCGTGGACCGCGCTGCTCGGCCTCGTGCTGCCGGTCGCGCTGGTGGCCGGCGCGATCCGGCTCGCCAGGCCCGGCTCGCCGTGGGCACGCTGGCGGTACCGCGAGCGGCCGGGCAAGCTCGCCGCGGCGACCCGCCGCGAGGAACGCTGGCGTCGGCCTGTGATCAGGGCGAAGAACCGCCTGCAGGACCTGCTCACCGGTCGGCACGGCGATCCCGCCTGGCACTAGCGCCAGGCGCTAGCCCGGGTCGGCCGGGGGATCCAGGACAGTGCGGAAGAGCGCGATGGCCCAGTCCTGGGTCTGCGCGGTCGGGCGCAGGTCGTCCGGCCAGCTGCTGACCTCGTCGGCCGCCCACTGCGCCCAGTCAGCCACAGCCGAATAGAACCGCCACAGGAAGTCCCACATCAGCGCGTTCACGGCGAGGTTGTCCGGCAGTGGCACCCGCGCGTTCGCGTACTCGTCGGCCCTGGCCTGCCCGGTTGCCAGGTTGACGGCGGCCTGGTCGGCGACCGCGTGCAGGTGGCCGAGCAGCCCGTCCTTGGTGCCCCGGCTGGCGAAGGAGACCTTCAGCAGGGTCTCGTACTCCAGGACCGGCCCGCCAGCCGGCTCGGCGAGCCAGCGCCAGAACGCGCGCTCGCCGACGGGGGTGATCGAGTAGACGGTGCGCGGCCTGCGTCCGGTGTGCTCCCTCCTGGCGGCGGCCAGGCCATGCGCGACCAGCAGCTTGGGCTCGTCGTAGATCCGTCCTTCGGCGCGGGGCCACACCAACCGCAGGCCGCGCGCGGTCTGCTTGACCAGCTGGTAGGTCGTCCGCGGCCCGCCGGCCAGCATCCCGAGCACGGCGTAGGAGGTGGAGGTGAGCTCCCTGGCCCTGCCCGGGCCTCTCGGCGGCTCAGGGTCTGAGGCCGTCTCCCTTGAGATACTCACATTGTGAGTATAAGCTGCGGGCTACGAGCCTCCCCGTACCGCGGGCGGCGTGTCAGCCGGTGGGGAGAGATGGATCCCGACAAGCTCAAGGCGATGTACCTGCGGTGGCTGTCCGAAGAATGGGGCCAGGGCGACTACTCCGTCGCCGACGAACTGATCGCCGAGGATCTCATCGACCACAACCCGATGCCGGGCCAGCCCGCCGGCCGGGCCGGCGAGGTCTGGATGGCCAAGATGATCAGGGCCGCCTTTCCCGATGCCCGCTTCCAGGCCGACGTGGTGGTCTCGGACGGTGAGTACGTGGCCGGGCGCTGGACGATGACGGCGACGAACACCGGCCGCTTCGAGCTCTTCGGCCTGCCGCCTACCGGTCGGCCGGTGACGATGACAGGCCAGGAGATCTTTCTGGTCCGCGATGGCAAGTTCGCCGAGGTGTGGCATCAGGAGGACGTTCCCGGCATGCTGGCCGCACTCGGCCTCGAGCCGCCGCCGGCCATGATGCGGCTGGCGGCCAGGCGCAGTGCCCGCAGGTACCGCCGCGAGCGGGGGCGGACACCGGCACGCTGAGGTCTGGTATGCCCCGGTAGGGTGACGGCCAGTGCGCGGGGCCGACGGGAGGGGCAGGCAGATGAGTGACAGCTTCAGCAGCGAGCTCTGGGATGGCATCACCGGCATCTACGACGCCATCCTGGCCCACCCGTTCCTGGTTGGCCTGACCGACGGGAGCCTGCCGCAGGAGTCGTTCACCTTCTATGTCGTTCAGGATGCGCTGTACCTGCGCCGGTATGCGCAGGCCCTGGCCGTCGTGGCGAGCAAGGCGCCGGACACCGAGCAGACCGAGATGTTCGCGCGGCATGCGGCGGGGATCGTCGCGGTCGAGATGAGCCTGCACGACACGCTGCTCGGCGAACTCGGCATCGACCCGGCCGCGTTGGACGCTGCCGAAGAGGCGCCGACCACGCTCGCCTACAACAGCTACCTGCTGGCTGCCGTCCGCGGCGGCTCGTACGCCGAGGGCGTGGGCACGGTGCTGCCGTGCTACTGGATCTACGGCGAGGTCGGCAAGCACCTGCTCGGGCGCGGGTCGCCGAACCCCAGGTACCAGCGGTGGATCGACACCTACGGCGGCGAGGAGTTCGATGCCGAGGTGCGCGACGTGATCGCGGTGACCGACGCGCTCGGGCCGGGACTCGCGCCGGCCGAGCGTGCCGCCGTGCACAGGCACTTCCGCGCGACCAGCCGGTACGAGTGGCTGTTCTGGGACATGGGCTACCGGCGGGAGACCTGGCCGGTCTGAGATCAGGGGGTCGATCATCACGCCGAGTAAACGGGTGGGCCAGCGAGGGCAGGAAGGAACCACCGTGGCCGACTACCAGGAGATCAGCTACCAGGTCGATGACCCGGTCGCCACCATCACGCTGAACCGCCCTGCCGTGCTCAACGCGTGGACCGACCGGATGGGCTTCGAGGTCAGGCACGCCGTCGCCGCGGCCGAGCGGGACCCGGCCGTGGTCGGTATCGTCCTGACCGGAGCCGGGCGCGGGTTCTGCTCGGGCGCCGACATGAACCGCCTTTCGGCGCTTAGCGCCGGCGAGTACACCCCCGAGGCGCTGGCCGACGAGCTGAGGTCCGATCCGGGCGACCCGTCCTTCGGCGACGACCTGCACCTGGGCACCTATACCTACCTCATGTCCGTGCCCAAGCCCGTGGTCGCGGCCATCAACGGCCCGGTCGCCGGGATGGCCGTGCCGATCGTGCTGGCGTGCGACATCAGGTTCATGGCGCAGGACGCCATCGTGACGACCGCGTTCGCCCAGCGCGGGCTGGTCGCCGAGTGGGGGACAAGCTGGATGCTGCCCCGGCTGGTGGGCACCGCGGTGGCGCTTGACCTGCTGTTCTCCTCGCGCAAGATCACCGGCACCGAGGCGGCTGCGCTCGGCCTGGTGAACGCGGCGCTGCCGGCCGGCGAGGTGCTCGCGCACGCGCAGCGCTACGTGTGCGACCTCGCCGCCACCTCCTCGCCCCTCTCGATGGCGATCATGAAGCGGCAGGTGTACCAGCAGCTGCACGCCGGACTGCTCGCGGCCGAGCGGGAGGCCAGGGCGCTGATGCTGGACAGTTTCGGCCGCCCCGACTTCCGCGAGGGAGTCCAGTCCTTCGTGCAGCGCCGGCCGCCGCGGTTCGAGCGGCTCCCGGCGACGGCGGAGTGACGCCTGCGGCGCGGCCGCTACTTGATCAGCGGGTCGCGCGGCAGACCGAGTATGCGCTCGCCGATCTGGTTGCGCTTGATCTCCGAGGTGCCGCCGGCGATCGACATGGCTCGGTGCATCAGCGAGAGCGTCGCACCGACCGCGCCGGGGCCCTCCATGAACGCGAGGTCGGGCCCGGCGAGCTCGGCCATGATCGCCGCCGCCTCATGGCCGACCTCGGACAGCAGCAGCTTGGTGACGTTGCCCTCGGGTCCCGGCCCGCCGCCGGCCACGGCCCGGTGCGCGCTGCGCAGGTTCAGCACGGCCATGGCCTGCGTCCGCGCGATGTGCCTGCCGACCCGGCCGCCGCCGCCGGCCAGCCGCTCCGGATGGGCGTCGAGCGGGGCGATGAACGATTCGGGCGGCATCGCCATCCCGCCCTGCCCGCCGCCGATGCTCACGCTCTCGTTGCCCAGGGTCGCCCTGGCCACCGTCCAGCCGCGGTTGACATCGCCGACCACGTCGGCGTCGGGCACGAAGACGTTGTCGAAAAAGACCTCGTTGAAGTCCGAGTGGCCGGTCGGCATCTTCAGCGGCCGCACCGTGACGCCGCCGGCCTTGAGGTCGATGACCATCGTGGTGATGCCGTTGTGCTTGGCGGCATCGGGATCGGTGCGCACGGTCGCGAGCCCGAACCTGCTGTAGTGCGCGCCGCTCGTCCACACCTTCTGGCCGTTGATCAGCCAGCCGCCGTCGGTTCGGGTGGCCCGCGTCCTGATCCCGGCCGCGTCCGAGCCGGCGCCAGGCTCGCTGAACAGCTGGCACCAGATCACGTCCTGGTTCAGCGCCGGGATGACCCACCGCTTCACCTGCTCGTCGGTGCCGTACTGGATCAGGGTCAGGATCACCCAGCTGGTGATGCCATAGGACGGGCGCCTGATCCCGGCCGCGCCGAACTCCTGCTCGATCACGAGCTGCTCGATCGCGCCGGCGTCCCTGCCCCATGGCTTCGGCCAGTTCGGCATCACGTAGCCTGCCTCGATCATCGCGGTACGCCTGCCGGCGTCGTCGAGGCCGCGGATGCCGTCGATGAACTCGCGCACCGCCGCGCGGATGGGCTCGGCCTCGGGCGGCAGGTCGATCGCCTTCTCGCGCCTGACCCCGTGGCGCACCGAGTCGGTCACCGCCAGCGCGGCGGCCTCGGCGTCCACGATCGCCTTGATCGCGGTGGCGCGCCGCAGGTACAGGTGCGCGTCGTGCTCCCAGGTGAACCCGATCCCGCCGTGCACCTGGGTATTCAGGTTCGCGTTCAGGTCGGCGGCCGCGACGGCCAGCACGGCGGCCATCGCCGCGGTATAGGTCAGCTGGTCACCGCCGCTGGCCTCGGCGCGGGCGGCGTCCCACACCGCCGCTGTCGCCAGCTCGGCGGCCACGAGCATGTTGGCGCAGTGGTGCTTGACGGCCTGGAACATGGCGATCGGGCGGCCGAACTGCTCGCGCCCCTTCGCGTACTCGCTCGCCATGATCGTGCACTCGCGGGCCACGCCGGTCGCCTCGGCCGCCAGCAGGACGCGCGCCAGGTCGGTCAGCGCCCGCCGGCCCCCCGGCACCACCTCGGCCCGCGCGCCGTCCAGGGTGACCCGGGCGGCGCGGCGCGCCGGGTCGATGTTGGCCGGCACCTCGGCGGTCACGCCGCCCTCGCGGCAATCCACGATCGCGGCATCTGACCCGGTGCCGACCATGAGCACGTCCGCGAGGTGGCCGGCGATCACGACCCCTGCCGAGCCGGTCGCCGAGCCGTCGGACACGCGCACATCGCCGCCGAGCGCCACCGCGCCGACCAGGGAGCCGTCGGCGAGGCCGGGCAGCAGCTTGGCGCGGATCTCGTCCGAGCCGACGGCCGCGATCACGGCGCTCGCCGCCACGGTCGGCAGGTACGGTCCCGGCGCGACGGCCCGGCCCATCTCCTCGGCCACCACGACGAGCTCGGGCAGGCCGAAACCCGACCCGCCGTGGTCCTCGGGGATATGCAGGCCCAGCCAGCCGAGCTCGCCAAGCTCGCGCCAGTAGCCGGGGAGCCCGTCGGACTCGGCGGTGAGCAGGGCGCGGCTCGCGCCGAGGGCACCCCGCGCGACCAGGAAGTCAGCGACCGTCCTGGCGAGCTCGCGGTGTTCGTCGGTGATGGCGATAGACATGGTGTAACAGCACCCTCTTACTGCTCGCCCTGCTGGCCATGACCGTCGGCGGGCGCGGCTGCGCTTCGCTGCGGTCGCTTCATCCTCGGTCCAGGCACCCGCCTCCCGCAAGTGGGGGAAACCCTCCGTAACGTCCTTGTGGCATATGCGTTGCCAGAACCGGCGACTGCCCGGTCAGCTCGCCAGCTGGGCGAGCAGCGCGTCGGCCTGGCCGGCGAGGTCGGCCATGCCCAGCTGAGCGGCGGCGGCACGTACTTGCGAGGCCAGTGAGGTCGCCGCCGGCCGGTCAGACTGGCGGCCGCCGAGCAGTGCCCTGGCCTTGTCCAGGCGCAGCCGGGTCACCTGCGGCCTGGCGTCGCCGATCACCGGGAGCGCCCGGTCGAAGAAGGCGGCCGCGGCGCCGTGGTCACCGGCCGCAAGTGCCAGCAGGCCGCGCGACCGTGACACCGGGCCGATCAGGACCGTCGGCCATCCGGCCAGCGCGATCTCGTCGGCGTGGCCGGCCAGCAGCGACTCAAGCCGCGGCACGAGGAACCGCGGCATCGCGTCCCCGGCGCCCGCGGCGGCCAGCACCGCGCAGGACTCGGCAAGCAGCGCCAGCATCGGTACCGCCCAGCCCTGCGGCGGCAGCGTGGCCAGATCCCCGGTGTCGGCGAGCAGCGAGCTGAACCGGTCCGACGCCTCGGCGAACCGGCCTGTGTCGGCGCAGGCCAGGATCCACGCGGCTCGCCAGATCGGGAAGTAGCCGTGGTCCTCTATGCCCGCCGCCATCGCGGAGTCCACGACCTCCCGCATCCGCCCGCGCTCGCGCAGCAGCCAGTAGGCCTGACCCTGCCAGGTCTGCTGCAGCGTGTCGGCGGGCAGCACCCTGGAGTCCTGCGCTTGCTGCACGGCGACCAGCGACTCGCCGAAGATCCGCTGCTCCGCCGCGTCGAACCGGCCATGCCACAGGTCGATCAGCGTGTCGAAGGTGCCCTGCAGCCAGGTGCCGAGCGGCCGGGGGTGCTGTGCCACGTACCGGCGGTGCTTGGCGATCGTGTCCTCGGCCCTGGTCACCGGCCCCACCCGCAGCTGGTCGATGGCCAGCGCGATGAGTGCCTCGCTGCGGTAGTAGGCGGACCTGGTCCGCAGGCTGGCCTCGCGGAGCCGCTCGGAGATGGCCAGCGCCTCGGCGGGCGCGGCGTGGTCGTACAGGCCCCACCGGCACTCGTTCAGCACCTCGCAGGCGACTCCGGGTGGCGTGTCCGGCGTCAGGCCGCCCAGCGCGGATCTGGCCAGATCGGGACCGGCCGGGCCGGGACCGGCCCGCGCGCCCGCGACGTCGGCCGGCCCGGGACCGGCCAGCGCGCCCGCGGCACCGCCGTGTTCGGGGACCGCCATCGTGGACTTGTGCGCGAGGTGCGCCATGATCTGGAGCCGCTCGTGACGCCCCTCGGCGTCGTCGGCATCGGCCAGCGCCGTCAGGCTGGACCTGAGCAGGTGCAGCAGGTCGTCGTCGGCCTGGCCGGGGTCGGACCACCGGCGGGCGAGGTGGATCACTGCGGCTGCCTGCCAGCGCGGGCGTCCGGCGGCCTGCTCGTAGGCCTCCAGGTACTGGTTCCCCGCCCCCGACATGTCGCCGCTCTCGTTCTGCGCGTCGCCGAGCGCGAGCAGCAGGTCGAACCTGGTCTGCAGGTCGCACCGGCGCCGCAGGCCGGTCTTCGCCCAGCCGGTCGCCGCGTCGATCCGACCCGCCGCTCGCTCTGCCCGCGCCGCGTCCAGGCAGGCCCTGGCGAAGTCGTGCTCGCTGAGCGCCCGGCCGGCCTGCCTGGCGTGGCCGGCGATCCGGCCCGGTAGCTCCGGATCCGCCCAGGAAGCCGCCCGCGCCCTGGCGCTGAGCACGTCGAACGCGCGCCTGTGCAGCCATCTGGCCAGGGCCGGCTCGGCCAGCAGGTCTTCGGCCAGCCGCTCGCGCTGCGCTGGCGCGGTGAACCGCAGGCCCTCCCCCGCATCAAGCGGGCCGAGCGTGGTCGCCGCCGCTCGCAGCCGGTCGGCTTGCGGGCCGGTCAGGTCCAGCATCTCGGCGACCAGCGAGGCGTCGATCTCCAGGCCCGCGCTCGTGATCGCGGCGGCTGCCAGCCAGCGCCTGGCGGCCTGCTGCGTCCCGGCCTGCTGTGTCCCGGCCTGCTCCGGCCCTGGCGCACCGCCGTCGCCGGGCACGGGCGGGCTGAGCGTCAGCGGCGGCAGCACCTCGCCGCGGGTGAGCTCGGCGATGTCGGTCCAGTTGCCGTCGGGCCTGCCGATCAGCAGCCAGCCGACCGGGGCGCCCGCCAGCCCGGTCCTGACCTGACCGAGCAGTTCGAGTCCGCGCGGGCTGAGCAGGTCGGCGTCGTCGAAGACCACCACCAGGCCGCGGTCGCTGGCGCCTGCGCGCAGCAGCGCGCACAGGGCGGACGTCAGGTCGGTCAGGTCCCGCTGCCGCGCGATGGCCGCGGACGGCCGGTCGGGCCGCCCGCTCACGAAGTCGGTCAGCGCCGCCTGCTGCGCCTTGCTGAGCGGCTCGGTCGCGTCGGACAGGTCCCGCAGCGCGCTGGCCCACAGGGTTCCGGCCAGGGCGCGCCACGGGTGCAGCTCGCCGTGGCTCTGGCAGCTGGTGACCGCCATCTTGAGGCCGGCCGCCGCCGCCGAGCGCGCGAACTCCTCGGCCAGCCAGGTCTTGCCGGCCCCGGCCGGGCCGCGGACGGCGAGGACCGCGGGCTGGCCGCCGGCCACCCGGCCGCCGAACGCGTCGAGCGCGGCGAGCTCCGCGGCGCGGCCGCCCGGGAACGGCTCGCCGCCGGCCGCCGGCTCGGGCGGGGCATCAAGCGGCCGGTGCACGTCCACGCCCGATCGCGCGAGCGTGACCAGGTCGAGCGCCCGGTCCACGACCTGTGCATAGCCGGCGCCCGGCGGCCTGGACTCGATCACTCGCTCGGCCGCGGCGGCGCCCTCGCCGCGCAGCGCCTCGAGGACGTCGAGCAGCCAGAGCACGTCGGCGGCCTCGTGCCCGGCACAGACTGGGTGCCCGCGCAGGAAGCCGGCCTCCTGGTAGCGGCCGAGCCGAAGCGCGATCTGCGCGACCTTGGTCACCAAGTCGATGCGCTGGCTGTTGAGATCGGCCACGAATGAGGCGCACAGGCGCGGATATCGCCATGACTTCCCGCCGATGTCGAGCGCCGTGCCGCGCCATTCGCCGGCCGCCGCGCGGAACCGCTCGAGCGCCCGCGCGGCATTGCCGCCAGCTGCCAGTTCCAATCCTTCGCGCCTTGCGCGCTCGAATCGGAATGCGTCAACCCGGCTTTCCAGGCTGTCGTCATGCAGACCGGCCAGCCGGTAGCCGCCTGACCCCTTCGCCGAAGGGATCCTCAGGCCGTCCGCCGCCAGCTTCGCCCGCAGCCGTGACATGATCGTGGCGAGGCCGTCCTGTCCGGATTCCGGCCCGTCCGGCCAGATTGCGGAGATCAGCGTCTCGCGGCTGACCGGGCGCCCCCTGGCCGCGACCAGGACGGCAAGGGCGGCAGCCTCCTGACGGTAGAGCCTGACTGGTGCCCCGTCCCTCGCGAGCGCGACAGGGCCAAGCACGTCAATGGTCAGCAGGGACACGCACAACCGCCGGGAAGACTTGGTGGACCGGCCGTCATCTGGCCATCCAACGCTCTGCAAGGTTATTTCAATGATAGTGGCTTAAATTCAAGATTTGCTGTGAATCGCTTCGGCTCCGGGGGGACAAGAATGCGTGCGACGCAAGGACGAATGACGTGGGTTCCTCGCTGAGGATGGAGCCGGACGGTGACCCGCCCGACGGCCAGTCAGGGCTGCGGGTGCGCCGACGGCCGCGTATCGGCAAGCTCGCGCAGGTGACCATGCTCGGCCAGGTGCGCAAGCTGTCGGCGCGCGGCGAGCACCGCCCGCTCCAGCCGCTCTGCCCTGACGAGAAGTGGTGAGCACCGCGCCTGGGGCGGGATAGCGAGCACCGCCTCCTGAGGCGGGACGTCGAGCTTCGTCCGGTCAGGCTGACAGCGGGCCAGGCCGCCTGCTGCCCGGCCGGAACAGCGACTCCTGCGCGATCCCGGCTGCCAGCGTGCCGTCTCCGGCGAAGATCCGGCCCGTGTACATGCCGCGCCCGCCGGCCGTGGACTCGGGCTGCAGGTCCATCAGCACCCAGTCGTCGAGCGCGATCCGCCGGAAGAACCACACGGCATGGTCGATGCTGGTCACCGGCCCGACCTGCTCGATGCCCGGGACGCTGGCCAGCCCGGTGAACATGTCGGACACGTAGGTCAACGCGCAGGCGTGCATGGTCTCTTCGCCGAGCGGCTCGCGGGAGCGCATCCAGACCCTGGACGGCCACTCCTGGCCGGGGTTGGCCTGCTTGGGCACCCGCACCTCGACGCCGAGCATCCGGGTGCGCCCCGAGATGTCCCTCGCATCATCGGGCCGCGCCACCTGCGGCATCTGGTGCGCCTGGTAGTCGGGGCCGTCCTGCGTGACGTGGAACGAGGCGGCCATGTTGAAGATGACGATGCCGTTCTGGATCGCGATGACCCGGCGGTTGGAGTAGGACCGCCCGTCCCGGTCCCGGTTCACGCTGAGCAGCACCCGGCGGGCCGGGTCGCCTCGGCTGAGGAAGTACCCGTGCAGCGAGTGCGGGTGCCTGCCGTCCGGCACCGTTTGCGCGGCAGCGTGCAGTGCCTGCGCGGCCACCTGCCCGCCGTACAGGCCGTACGGGTCGTTGTAGACGACGCCGGTGCGGAACAGGTCGGCCTCGATCCGCTCCAGCGCGAGCAGGTCGGTCAGCCTGGGACTCGCGCTCTCGGTGGCCGCCTCGGCGTGCTGTGCCATGTGCCAAGACTAGGGACTCAGTCGCGCTCGTCCGCCACCTCGGTAGTCCACTGCGCGACCGTGCGGACGTCTGCCTGCCTGGCGAAGACCTTCTCGGTCAGCACCGCGTGTACCTGCGGATCGGCGTCCAGGCAGCCGTCGGAGAGCACGACAAGCCCGAAGTCCAGGTCGGCCGCCTGCCGCACCGTGGACAGCACCACGCCGCTGGTCGCGATTCCGGCCAGCACGAGCGTGGTCACGCCGAGACCGCGCAGCAGGACGTCCAGGTCGCTGCCGGCGAAGGCGGAGACCCGGCGCTTGGTCACCACCGGGTCGCCGGGCTGGGGAGCGACCGCCGCATGGATCCGCGCGGCCGGGTCGCCCTCGGCATAGGCGCCCGATGCGGCGATCGCGCCGAAGGTCTTGTTGCGCGCGCTGATCTCCGGATGCCCCGCGCGGAACCCCACGACCACGTAGACCACGGGCACCGACGCCGCGCGGGCCGCCGCGATGGCATCGGCCAGCCGGTCCAGGTACTGCGGTCCGTCGGCGAACCGGCCGACGATGCCTTCCTGCACGTCCATCACGAGCAGCGCGGTCCCCTCCGGCACGGCACGTCCCTCCGCTCAAGATCAAGGACTTCTCCCGACGGAAAGTCTGGCGTATCCCCGTACGCCGACCTTCCGGGATCACGAAGTTGACGCGACTGCGCCGTTCCATCACGATGAACGCACTTACATTCCTGGTGGGGGGAAATACCGCCATGGCCGTGAAGACAGTAAGTTCCGGCCTTCCTGCCGGAATCGGCGCCGTGGCCGGGCTGGCGCTGATGGTGCCGATGGAGGCGGGCATTCCGATCCCCATTCCGTCGGACCTGGTCATGCTGGCGGTCGGTGCCAGGGTCGCGGCGGGCGACCTTCCGCTCTGGGCCGCTGTGCTGGCCTTCGAGGCGGTGTCGGTGATCGGGACGACCGCCCTGTTCCTGGCGGCTCGCGGTCCCGGGCACGCCCTGGTCGCGCGGCTCGGGCCGCGGGTCGGGCTGACCGCCGCCAGGATCGGCCGGGCCACGAGCCTGATCGAGCGGCGCGGGCGGGCGGCGCTGGCGGTCGGCCGGGCGACGCCCGGCCTGCGCACGCTGACCGTCGTGGCGGCGGGTGGATCCGGGCTCTCGGTGCGCGGAGCGCTGCCCGCGCTGATCGGCGGCAGCAGCGTCTTCCTGCAGCTGCACCTGTTCCTCGGCTACTTCCTCGGCACGGCGGCCACGCGTGTGCTGCGCACCGCGACAGCTCCCGCGCTGATCGTGGCGGCGGTGCTAGTCGGCGCGGCCGTCGCGTTCTGGCTGGTGCGCCGCGGCCGCCGCGCCGGCGGAGAGGCGATGGCCGAGGCGGCCTGCCCGGCCTGCCTCACGCTGGCGTTCCTTGCCGAGCGGCCGCCCGCGCTGCGGTCGCTGCTGCGGGCCGACGATGTCGCCGAGCCCCGGCGGGCCGCCCGGCCTGCCGGACAGTGATGAGCTGGCATAACGAGCTCGCCGGTCCCGGTCGTCGCCCGCCTGGGCCGGGCCGCCCGCCGCGCTGAGCGGATCCTGCGCCGCGGCCGGCCACAATCGTGCGTATGCGCTGCCCTGTCCTGGTCGGCCGTTCCGAGCCCGCCGCCCTGATCGACGGGGCGGTCCGCGTGCTGTCCGCGCGCGGCGACGGCGGTTCGCTGGTCCTGCTCGGTGAGGCGGGCATCGGCAAGAGCCGGATGGCCGAGCAGGCCGGCCTGGCGGCGCAGCGGGCCGGCCTTCGCGTGGTCACCGGCCGGGCCGCGCCCGGCGGCCTCGGCGGCCTGCTCGGCCCGGTGGCGGAGGTGATCGGCGCGCTCGCCCGCGACCAGCCGCCGCCGGAGGATCCCGGCCTCGCGCCGTACCTGCCGGTGCTGGCCGGGATCGTGCCAGCCTGGCGGGCACCCGGCTGGTCAGGGCCGGGCGAGCCGCTCCTGGCGAGCGGGCGGCCGACGATCGCGCCGCGCTGGCCAGGCTGGCCGCCGGCCTGCGCTGACCGGCGGGCGGCTGAGCGCTGAGCCCGCCTTTCCACGATGGGTAGTCGCTACCCATGTGCCCGCCGCGCCTGGCCGGAACCCTGGAGGCATCAGCAAGGACGCATCCCATAGGAGGTTCCCATGGCCATCTCGGCGGTATTCGAGTTCCCCGGCGAGCCGGTCAGCAAGTACCACGCGGTCTTCGAGGCCGGAGACGACATCGTGAACCAGCCGGCCAGGCTGTACCACGCCTGCTACCGCACCGGGAACGGGTTCACTGCCATCGACATCTGGGCCGACGAGCAGTCCTTCGCCGCCTTCGGCGCGACGCTCGGCCCCGCGGTGCAGCGGGCCGGCCTGGACGCCAGGCCGGCCGTCTACCCGGTGGAGCAGCTGATGACCCAGGACGGCACCAGGGTCAGCTGATCGGCGACCGGGGCTGGTGATTTGATCGAGGCATGAGTGACCAGCCCCCTGCCGGTCCGGCCGGGTCCGGTGCGTTCGCGCGGCGGGCCGGCCGGATCGCCGCCGAGGTGCTGCTGCCCGCCGCGATGCAGGTGGAGTCGAGCGGGCGGGTGCCGAAGGCGCACCTGGACCTGCTCGCCGCCGAGGGCCTGTACGGCATGGCAGGCCCGGCCGACTCCGGCGGGCTCGACGTCGACTTCGCCGAGGCGTGCGCGGCGGTGGAGGTGCTGGCCGGAGCCTGTCTGTCCACGACGTTCGTGTGGCTGCAGCACCACGGCGCGGTGCGCGCGGTGGCCGCGTCCGGGGACGCCAGGCTACGGCGGGAGTGGCTGCGGCCGCTGTGCCTGGGCGCGCGGCGGGCCGGGGTGGCGCTCGGCGGCACCCTGCCAGGGCCGCCCCGGCTGCGGGCCGCCCCCGCGCCCGGCGGCTACGCGTTCGACGGGGTATCGCCGTGGGTTACCGGGTGGGGCTACATCGACACTCTGCATACCGCGGCCAGGACCGAGGACGGCACCATCGTCTGGGCGCTGCTTGACGCCAGCACCGGATCAGGGCTGACGGTCGAGCCGCTCGACATGGTCGCCGTGATGGCGTCGAGCACCGTGCAGGCCAGGTTCGACCGGCTGCACGTCCCGGCCGGCCGGATCACCGGCACGCTGCCCTTCGAGCGGTGGGCTGAGCGGGACGCGGCGGGCCTGCGGATGAACGGCTCGCTCGCGCTCGGCGTGGCCGGCCGGTGCTGCCAGCTGATCGGGCCTGGCCCGCTCGACGGCGAGCTCGCGGCCGCCCGCGCCGCGCTGGACGCCGGGACCGCGCAGACCATGCCGGCCGCCAGGGCCGCCGCGTGCGAGCTCGCGATCAGGGCGGCGGCCGCGCTGGTGGTCACCCAGGGCAGCACCGCGATCCTGGCCGGCGCTGACGCGCAGCGGCTCGCCAGGGAGGCCCTGTTCCTGCTCGTCTTCGGCTCTAGGCCGCCGATCAAGGAAGCGCTCGCCGGGCTGCTGACCGGCCGCTCCAGCAGCTCCTGAGCGACCAGCCGGGCAACGGGGGCATTGACGCCGGGTCGGCCGGCATGCGAGCATACAGCGCAATCGGAATCGGTTGCGCAATCGTTGTCTTGTGGCTGACGACACGGCGAAGGGGCGGCACGCGGCGGATCGTCTCAGCGTTGGCGTTGTCGGCTGCGGCATGATCGCGCAGGTCATGCACCTGCACTACCTGCGCGAGCTGAGCGAGACGTACGAGATCGCCGCGCTGTGCGACGTGTCGGAGCCGGTGGCACGGGCGTGCGCCGACCGGTACGGGGTCCCGGTCGTCCACACGTCATGGCAGGCTCTGGTCGCCGAGCGGCCCGATGAGGTCATGGTGCTCACCTCGGGCAGCCACGCGCAGGTCGCGGTGGCGGCGGCGCAGGCGGGGTCGCACGTGTTCGTCAGGTCGCCAATCGGCAGTGGCTGCGCGAGCGCGGCATCTGACGGGGCTGCCGTGGCCCGGTGCGTGCCGATCGGGACGTTAGCTGTCAAAATGGCCGCTGACGGCGGGTATGTTCGCCTGAAGCCGGGTGCGGCGCGGACGACGGCCCGCCGCGGCCGGCCGCCGGACCCGCGAGCGGCGAGTAGCAGAGGAAACTGCCGTGGCCAAGATCGTTCTGGACAACGTGAGCAAGACCTACCCGGGCGGCGTGAAGGGCATCGACCAGCTCGACCTGCACGTGGCCGACGGGGAGTTCATGGCCCTGGTCGGCCCGTCCGGCTGCGGCAAGTCCACGGCGCTGCGGTCGATCGCCGGCCTTGAGCAGATCACCTCGGGGACGATCACGATCGGCGAGCGGGTGGTCAACGACCTGCCGCCCAGAGACCGCGATATCGCGATGGTGTTCCAGAACTACGCGCTCTACCCGCACATGACCGTGGCCGAGAACCTGGCGTTCGGCCTTCGCCAGCGCCGGACGCCGAAGGCCGAGATCCGGCGCCGGGTCGGCGAGGTCGCCGCCATGCTCGGCCTGGAGGAGTACCTCGGCCGCAAGCCCGCCGCGCTGTCCGGCGGGCAGCGGCAGCGGGTGGCGATGGGCCGCGCGATCGTGCGGGAGCCGCAGGCGTTCCTGATGGACGAGCCGCTGTCCAACCTGGACGCCAAGCTCCGGGTGTCGATGCGTGCCTCGCTGTCCCGGCTGCACGAGCGGCTCGGCGTCACCACCGTCTACGTGACCCACGACCAGGTCGAGGCGATGACGCTCGGCCAGCGGGTGTGCGTGCTCCGGGACGGCCGGATCCAGCAGATCGACACGCCGCAGCGGCTGTTCGACGCGCCGGTGAACCTGTTCGTGGCCGGGTTCATCGGCTCGCCGGCGATGAACTTCGTGGCCGCCGACCTGGTGCGCGACGACGGCGTCGGGGTGGTCTTCGCCGGTCACCGGCTGGCCGTGCCCCCCTCGGTGCTGCAGGCAAGGCCCGGCCTTGACGGCTACGTCGGCCGCCAGCTGATACTCGGGATCAGGCCGTCGGACTTCGAGGACGGCGCGCTGGCCGCCGCCGACTGGCCCAGGCTGCCGGTGACCGCCGACGTGGTCGAGGAACTCGGCAGCGAGGTGCACGTGATCTTCTCGGTGGACACGCCGCCGGTACGGCACGCCAGCCTGGCGGACGCCGTGGCCGAGCAGGGCGACGAAGATGCCGCGGCCGCGCTCACTGGCGGCAAGTCGCTGTGGACCGCCCGAGTTGCCGCCCGCACCTCGGCCAGCCAGGGCCAGCCGATCGAGCTCGCGGTCGACACCGAGCGGATGCACTACTTCGACATCGCGAGCGGCCTCGCGATCGGCACGGCGCAGGACGCCACGGCGGCAAGCTGAGCGACGAACGGCCGATCGGAACGATAATCACTGTGCGGGAAACGCGGGTCCGGCTGGTCGGGTACCGTGTTCGACTTATGCCGTATTATCGTTTGCGCAACCGATTTTGGTAGGGGCCGAGCCTTGGATGCGCGCAGCACCCGTATCCGCCTCGCCGACGTGGCGAAGCTGGCGGGGGTATCCACCACGACGGCGTCGCGCGCGCTGAACGGCCGCGGCGAGCTCACGGAGGAGACCCGCTCGGCGGTCCTCGAAGCGGCCTCCCGGCTCGGCTTCCGGCCGTCTCCCTTCGCGCAGTCGCTGCGGACCAGGCGGTCCAACACCGTCGGCCTGATCGTGCCGCACGTCGCGCACCCGTTCTACGCCGCCATCGTCCAGGGCGCCCAGTCGCGGCTGCGCGAGGCGGGATACCGCCTGATCCTGATCGACGCCGGCGAGGACGCGCAGAGCGTTGCCGAGGCCATCGATACCCTGCTCGACCACTGGGTGGACGGCATCCTGGTCTCCACGACGCCGTTCGCTGCCGCCAGGTTCGCCGAACTGCTCCGCGGCACCCCGTGCGTGTTCATCGACGAGACGGTCCCCGGGGTAGGCGTGGGCAGCGTCACGCTGGAGAACAGGGAGGGCGTCGCCGCTCTGGTCGGCCACCTGGCCGGGCACGGCCACACCAGGATCGGCTTCCTGCGCGGGCCAGGCGACCGGACGGACGGGCGGGAGCGGCTGGAGGGCTACTACGCCGCGATGGCCGCCCGCTCGCTCGAGGTGGTGCCCGGCCTGGTCATGGAGTGCGAGTGGAGCGTGCGCAGCGGCATCGAGCAGACGCTCGCGCTTCTGGACGGCGGGCTCGCCCCCACCGCCGTCGCGGCATCAAGCGCCGAGCTTGCGCTCGGCGCGCTCGCCGCCTGCCGGAGCCGCGGTCTGCGCCTGCCCGGCGACATGGCGATCGCCTCGTTCGACGACACCTACTTCGCGCCGCTGCTCGAGCCGGCCCTCACGGCGATCGGTTACGACACCAGAGCGATGGGCACGAGGAGCGCGGGGCTGCTGGTGGACGCCATCGCCGCCGACCAGCCGCGCTACGCCGAGATCAGGGTCGGGGTGGAGCTCATCACCCGCCGGTCCTGCGGCTGCGAGTTCGACGTGATGACCGCGCTGGGCGCCGCCGACCTGGGCTGAGCCCGCCGGGCGGGTGCTGACGATAGCCGCTACTTGCCCATGCCCATCGTGATGCCGCGCACCAGGTGCTTCTGGAAGAGCACGTACACGATGATCGGCCGTATCACGCTCAGCACCGACGACGCCATCAGCGCGGGCACGCTGGCGACCCGGCCCGAGGACAGCAGAGCCATGCCCACCTGCACGGTCTGGCGTTCTGCAGGAACGGCAGCGCGACCAGGTCGTTCCAGATCTGGATGAATTGCAGCACGGCGATCGTGAACATCGCCGGCCTGGCCAGCGGCACGCCGAGCCGCCGCCGGCCGTGGTGCTGCCGGCTGAGGCTGTCCTGACCAGGCGTCGGCTCATCAGGCGGATGGGTGCGGAAGGTAAGGTTCAGGCCACCGGCGGCGGGTTGCCGTCTGCGCTCGCGGCCAGGCGCGGGTCCCAGTCGCAGGCCAGGCAGGCGTGCCTGAAGGCCGATCGCGCGAAGTCCAGGCCCGCTGCATGCGGGTCGGGCGCGGCGCGTACGTCGTCCCAGTCGAGCACGTACTCGCCGAGCGCGGCATCCCAGCGGGCAGCGGAGGGGGACAGGGCAGCGTTTTTGTATCCGTCGGGCGCCGGATGGGCATAGGCATAAAACGCCGCCCGCGGGTAACGGAGATCTCCCGGCCACCAGCCGACCGCGACCTCCTGGGCGTCCATCGCGTTGCGCATGATGAAATCCCCCGAAGGCGGCTCGGCCGGCTGGCCGGAGAACATGCTCACCGCCAGGTCGAACGAGCCCCACCAGGCGTTGACCGGCGTGGACCTGCCGCGGTAGGGCGCCCGGTAGGCGGCAAGCACCGTTGCGGCCCTGGTGGCCGCGGCGAAATAGTCGCCGACCGCGGCGACGTCGTAGCTGGCGTGCTCGTAATCCTGATCAAGCGGGGTGCTCCAGGGCACCTCCTGCGGCGCCGGGTCGATGTCCACGGGCCCGGCCAGCTCGGCGACCGCGGCGAGCAACTCGGCGGTGACCTCGGCGACCGGGCGGTCCGGCTTCAGCGCCACCCGCGCCGACCGGCCGTCGCTGTGCTCCGCGGCCCCCTCGTGCGCCCGCAGGTCGAGCAGGACCACCAGGGCGCCTGAGCCATCCGGCGCGGGCAGCGGCGCGGTCTCCCAGCCACGCGCGGTCAGCCGCAGCGCGGCGTGCTGCAGCTGCGGCTCCGGTGGCGCAAGTCGCGCCGCCAGCTTGCCGAGCACCTGGGTGTGGGCGTGCAGCGTGTCGCAGGTGGCACTCCACCGCTCGTAGGAGGCGGCCGGCCAGGCGTCGGGCATAGCTGGCACGCTAGTCCGACGGGCGGCCCGGCTCAACCTGCCTCGCTGGACTTGCCAGCCGGCCCGTCGAAATTGACCCGGACATTCTCTCTTTAATGAAATCGGCTAATTAGTTCCCACGGTGGCTCATTCTTTTTTGCGAGTCGCCGCCCCTCGAATGACGGCGCTCGATTAGAGTTGATGGTGATTGTGCGATCCGGAAATGCGCTATAAAGACCACTTATGGGGGGCTGAGAGATCGCGCTCAATTATGTTCCTCTGGTTCTCGACCTGCCGGGCGGCGGGACGGTGAGGTTCGCGCCCACGGTCGCGCTCACCGACAGCACCGGTGCGGCCGTCGAGCAGCGTCCGCTGACCGCGTCGCTAAGGCCTGGCGAGGTGAGCGTGATCCGGCTGCTCGCCACCGACAACCCCGAGTTGTCGCCGCAGGGCTGGCAGTGGTCGGCGCAGCGGGAGCTGACCGTGGGGGGAGTCGAGGAGCACACCTTCGCGCTCCCATTCCAGACCGGAGCGAGCCGTCACCTGTCCGAGCTGATCGCGGCCCGGCCCGGCGGCCGCAGCCGGACCAGGCGGGCGGTGCTGGCCGCGACGGCGGCGGGGATCGGCGGGATCGCGGCGTACACGGCGCTGCGTGCCGTTGACGGCGGTAACGGCGAGGTTTCGGCTCTGACCGGCGCGGACGCGTGCATCCCGCCCACGCAGCAGCTGCCGGTGGAGCGCGCGGTCGTCGCGCGTTTCGGCCGCGGCTGGCGGTGGGCCCTCTCCGGCGCCGCTCGGACCTCGGACGTCGGCGACTCCGGCCGCGCGGGCCCGGACTGCGGCGAGCCGGTCGCCACGGTCGTCACCAGGGGCGACGGCGTCACCTATGCCACCTTGAGCAGCACGCAAGTGCGGTTCGACACCACCGGAAAGTACCTGGCGGTCAGGTACCGGCTGAACTCGTCCCTGAAGACCAGGACGCTGGAGCTCGACGTATCCAACGACAAGGACTTCACCAGGTTCTTCCGCTGGCAGTTCGCTGACCGTGCCGACAACCTCGGCTCGGGGTTCTGCTACGACAACGAGTGGGAGCAGATCTTCCTGTCCTTCGCCGACGCGATCGCCTACGGCAATCCGGATCGGTCCGGCATCACCGCGCTGCGGCTGCGCGCACAGGACAGGGGTCGGCCGGTCACCGTGCAGTGGCAGGACGTCGCGGTGGTCAGCGACCCTGGCCGGCGGTTCCCCCGAGGGATCGCGACGATCTGCTTCGACGACATCTACGAGACCCAGTACTCCCACGCGCTGCCGGTGCTGAGGGAGCACGGCTTCCGCGCGACGGTGGCGGTGATCCGGCAGATCATCGACCACCCGCGCGCGATGACGCTGGCGCAGCTGCAGAGCCTGCGGGACCTGGGGTGGGAGATCGGCTGCCACGCAAACACCGTCGCCGTGCACCGGGCCACCGACATCGGCGTGCCGCTGTCGGTGCTCACGTCCGACCTGGGAAGCGAGCTCGCCTTCTTGCACGCGAACGGCTTTCTTGGGGACAAGATCCTCGCGTATCCCTCCGGCCGCTGGAACCCCGGCGTGCTGAAGGCGGTGAGCAGGTACTGCATGGCCGGGCGGCTTGACTTCTTCAGGACGCAGGAGACGTTCCCGCCCGCTGATCCCTACAAACTGCGGGCGTGCGGGAGCATCTCCAGCCTGCCCGGCACGCATTCGGCCGCCGACGTGTGCGGTTTCATCGACGCGGCCGCCGAGAACCGGTCCTGGCTCATCCTGGTCTTCCACAAGATCATCACCGGCACGCCGGTGCAGGAGACCGAGTGCCGCCTGGCCGACTTCAGGGAGATCATCGGCCACCTGGCGGCGTCGCGGATGCCGGTGATGACCACCGGCGAGGTCATGCGGCTGGCGCGGGCGGGCCGGCCGGTGGTGGAGGCGGCGACCTAGCGCTCCGCGGGCTTCCGCAGGGCCGGTGGGCCGAGCCGCGTGGCTGAATGAGAAAAGTGCCTTTGGCCTGGGCGCTAGGCGGGACTGGCTGGCGGACGTGGCCGCACTGCGCGCCGAGCCCGAGCTGTTCGGCCCGGTCACGTCCGACCCGGTGATCTCCCGGCTGGTCGCCGCGCTGGCCGCCGACACGCCCCGGGCGCTGAAGGCGATCCGCGCCGCCCGGGCCGCCGCGCGGGAGCGTGCCAGCAGCAGCTGAGGGCCACGGATGCGCCTGAGGCACCCAGCGGCCAGCCGCTCATGGGATGAGGTCGTGAGGCTAGTAGTCCTCGCGGTCGTCCACGTTCAGAAACGGACCCTGGGCGGCGGGCGACGGGCCGCCGGCCAGGAGCGCGCTGACCATCGCCGCGCGCTGCTCCTTGGTCGTCTCGCGGATGATCTTCGGGTCGTACCTGGGGTCGCCCGCGATCAGGATCTCGGTCTTGTGGTTCTTCGGATCGTAGCTAACCCGGACCACGTCGCCGGTGCGCGGCGACGACCTGATGGGAACCTTCGCCTTGGTCTCGACCCGGAACGGGGCCTCCCCCGCAGGCCTGACCTCCAGGATGAACTTGTGGTGGTCCCAGTGCACGCCGTGGATGTCGGCGTCCTCGGAGCCGGACGGGCCCTCGTCGGCCAGGATCTCGGCGTCGGCCTCCGCCTTTTTGTCGAACATCCTCACAGTATGCCGGTAACGCCTGCACCCCACAATTAGGACGATTTCCTGGTGTGTGGCCATTACCTAGCGCTCCGCGGCGTTGCCCGTCGTGCGGCTGACAGGCCCCACGTGCGCGGGTGGATGATGGGCGGATGCCGAGTTCCGCCGATCCGTACCTGCACGGCCACCACGACAGCGTGCTGCGCTCACACCGGTGGCGGACCGCGGAGAACTCGGCCGGCTACCTGCTGCCCCGGCTGGCTGCAGATGCCCGGGTGCTTGACGTCGGCTGTGGACCCGGCACCATTACCGCGGACCTCGCGACCCGGGTGCCGGCCGGTTGTGTCGTCGGGATCGACGCGGCCAGGGACATCGTGATCACCGCGCGGGCCGAGGCCGCGGGGCGGGGCATTGTGGGGTTCGCGGTCGGCGACGCATACCGGCTGGCGTTCGGTGACGGCACGTTCGACGTGGTGCACGCGCACCAGGTGCTGCAGCACCTGGCCGACCCGGTCGCCGCGCTGACCGAGATGCGGCGGGTCTGCCGGCCCGGCGGTGTGGTCGCCGCGAGGGACGGCGACTACGGGGGGATGATCTGGTTCCCGCAGGACCCGGAACTGGCCGAGTGGCGCGACCTCTACCAGCGGGTCGCGAGGGCGCTGCACGGTGAGCCCGACGCGGGCAGGCGGGTGCTCTCCTGGGCCAGAGCCGCCGGGTTTACGCAGGTAGAGGCATCGGCGAGCTGCTGGTGTTATACCGGCGCCGCGGACCGGTCCTGGTGGGGCCACTCCTGGGCCGAGCGGCTCACCGACTCCCCGTTCGGCGACCGGGCGGTGGAGCACGGACTGGCCACCAGGTCCGATCTCGACCGTCTGGCGGGCGCTTGGCTGCGCTGGGCGGCGAGCGAGGACGGATGGTTCCTCGTGCCGCATGGCGAGATCATCTGCACGGCATAGGCGATCGAAAAACCGGTGCAGTGCCTGGTCTTGTGCCAGCTAGAAGCAAGGATCTAGCCATCCTTGATCGGGGTCCCGGTTAGGATTCCCTTGAGTCAATAGTCACGGTCTTCGGCTCGGTCGGCACGAATTACCGTTCCGAAGGCGGCGCCCGGCAGGCGAAGCCACCACGCGGACCATGATGCGGCTGTCGCCTCGCCAGAAGGTTCTGGCGGGTCGGCTGTTAGCTAGGCGGAAAGGCTGAGCCATGCGTCGACGCCGTGAGCGCCGAGAGGGCAACGACCCTCGGCAATCGCAGGACAGCGCGCAGCCCGAGTCTGCAGGGGCTCAGTTCGCGCCAGGCGAGCTCGCGCCGGGCCAATTTGCGCCGGGCCAGTTCGCGCCGGGCCAGTTCGCGCCGGGCCAGCATGAGTGGGGCCAGTCTGCGCAGGGCCAGTCCGCACCGGGCCAGTCCGCACCTGGCCAGTCCGCACCGGGCCAGTCCGCACCGGGCCAGTCCGCACCGGGCCAGCCCTCGTGGGGGCAGGCCGGACAGCCTCCGCCGTCCGGGCGGCCGCAGCCCGGGCGGCCGCAGCCCGTGCAGCCGCAGGTCGTGCCGCCTGAGTTCGTTCAGCCTGTCCAGGCTGGGTACCCGCAATCTCCGTTCGACCCGCCTCGGCTCGCGCAGCCGCAGCCTGCGCAGCCACCGGACAACCAGTTGCAGGTCACGCGGGCCGAACCCTCGCGGCGGCGGTTCGGGCGGTCGCGAAGTGCAGCCCAGCCGGAGCCCGCGCAGTCACAGTCCACGCTAGCTAGCCAGCCCTCTCAGGTCGGTCAGCCCGCTCAGGTCGGCCAGCCCGCTCAGGTCGGCCAGCCCGCACAGAGCGGCCAGCCCGGCCGCGGTCAGTCCCGCGCTGGCGCCGATCCGAGCCTCGGCGGTCAGTCCCGCGACCCCGCTGACCCGATTCTCGGCGCGCAGCTGGGCGGCGGCGTGCCGGGTCAGCAGGGCCAACAGGAACCGGCGGGGAGCGGGCCTCCGGCCTATCCGACCGGCGTCTACCCGGGCCGACGGAACCGCCCGGGATCGGGGCCGCAGCCGTGGCGGCCTCCGCCTGGCGACCAGTTTCCCGCCCGGCCACACCAGGGCCAGCCGACCGGCCCTGGTCAGTACCAGGGGCCGCGCCCGCAACCTGACCACGGCCCGCAACCTGACCACGGCCCGCAACCTGACCACGGCCCGCAACCTGACCACGGCCCGCAACCCGGTCCCGGTCGGCCGAGGTATCAGGCTCCATCGGCGGACGAAGCGCTACCGGCGACCGAGGCCCGGCCAACCTACGAGGCCCGGCCAACCTACGGAGTGCGCCTGACGTACGACGCGCAGCCGCTCTATGACGCCCAGCCGCCCTATGACGCGCAGCCGCCCTATGACGCGCAGCCGCCCTATGACGCGCAGCCGACCCACGACACGCGGCCCACCTATGATGACCAGTCGCGCTACCCCGGCCAGCAGACACAACCCGCCCCGCCTCGTCTTTACGGTGAGCGGTCTGATCCTGGCCAGAGCAGGTCGGGCCCGCACTCGGCGCTGCAGCCAGGCGGCCCGACCGATCCGTACCCGAGCAACGACAGGTTGGGGAGCACTGGGCAGCGCCGGAGCCCGGACGGCTACGCGGATGCCGGCTACCAGCCTCCGGCGTCCGACCCGCCATTCGGACCGCAGCGTGTGCCCGATCAGGGCCAGACCTGGACGGCGTACCCAGGGCGCCCCCGCCAGCGCGATCGGTGGTCACACGGCGCCGCAGAGACTTCCGATCCTGGCGGAAGCTCATCTTCGCGCTACGGCCTTGGGGACGGCGACCAGTACGCTCAGCCCAGCGGGGACGCCGGAACGGGCCGCTACGACCGTCCCGGTCGCCACGCCGGACTGGGTCAGGACACTGTGCCTGGTCAGAACGCCCTGCCAGGCCAGAACGCCCTGCCAGGCCAGAACGCCCTGCCAGGCCAGAACGCCGGACCTAGCCAGGGCACCGAGCCCGAGCGCTTGAGCGGGTCAGGCCGCCACGCCGGGACCGGCTGGCAGGGGGTGCCCGCGGCACGTGGCGATACCTGGCAGAACGATTACACAGTGCCAGATGGCGCCCCGACGCAGGGCTGGCAGCAGGGCCAGTACGACCCGCGGCAATCTGGCTACCCGCCCCAGGACGTTGACTCCGGGCGACTTGGGCGACCCGGTCAGTACCCCGGCTCGGACGCGCGGGGGGAGCATGGCGGGTACATCGCTGCGGGTTCCTACGGTGGAGCCGCTTCCTACGGCGACCCAGGTTCCACCGGCGAGACGCTTGGCGCAGTCGGCCCACCCGAGCGGACAGATCGGTTCGCTGCGCCGGGTCAGCGGGCCGGGTCGCGCCAGCCCACCGGGCCGGTTCAGCCTGGTTCGTATGGCCAGCCTGGACAGCCCGGCCAGTACGGCCAGCCCGGCCAGTACGGCCAGCCCCGGCAGTTCGGCCAGCCCGGTGAGTACGGCCAGCATGGTCAGGCACCGGCAGGAACCCAGTCCGTCAGCGACCAGCGCACCCAGATCGGGTCGCCAGCCCAGGTCGGTCCGCAAACGCAAGCACGGGCACTGCCACCGGTCCAGACGCAGTCCAAGGTATCCAAGCCAGGCAAGGGAGGGTCGGAGGGCGTCGGCGGCGGCCGCCGGAAGCGGCGCAAGTCCTGGGTCGCCGTGCTGGTCACCATCGTCCTGATCATCGCGGCGGCTGCGGTCGGCGGCGGATACCTGCTGCTGCACACAAAGGGCACCCCGGAGCAGGTCGCCGAGACCTACCTGCGCGCCTGGCAGTCGAGTGACTATGCCGGGATGGGCCGGGTCAGCGTGGGCGTTCCGAAGGGCGGCCTGGCCGGGCCGCTGACTGCGGCCGCCACCCAGCTTGGAGTGCGCGGCACCACGCTCACGCTCGGCAAGGTGACAAGCAACGGCGCCCGGGCGCATGCCACGTTCGCCGTCACCGACCGCCTCGCGAGCGGCCACGTCTGGCACTACCAGGGGTTGCTCAACCTGGTGACCAGGGATCACCACTGGTGGGTCGAGTGGAGCACGGCCAACATCTACCCGGGCCTGAAAGCGGGGGAGCAGTTCAAGCTCACCAGTGTGTGGCCCGCGCGGGCTCAGATACTCGACGCCAACGGCAATGTGCTGAGCTCGCCAGCGGTGATTGCCCAGTCAGGCTCGCTTCAGCTCATAACAGGCATCGTGGTGAAGGCGACCGCCGCGCAGGCCAAGAAGCTCGGCGCGCCCTACCAGGCGGGTGATCCGATCGGGTTCGGCGGGATCGAGCAGGCATACCAGGCCCGGCTGGCGGGCCGTCCTTCACTCACGATCAGCATCGTTGGGCCTGGCAGCCGCACGGACGGGGTCGCCGTGCGTTTTGCCGCCTCCAAGGGATTGCCGGTGCGGACGTCGATCGTGCTATCCGTCCAGCTCGCGGCGTCGCAGGCGGTATCTGAGGCCAAGACCAGGCTTCCGGTGGACATGGTCGTGACCCAGCCGTCCACCGGGCGGGTGCTTGCCATGGTTGAGCGGCCCGGCGGCTTCGACCGGGCGCTCGAAGGGATCTTCCCGCCCGGTTCGACGTTCAAGGTCGTGACCGCTTCGGCCCTGGCCAGGACGGGGCTGACGCCTTCGAGCCGCGTGCAGTGCCCGGCTACCGCGGACATCGGCGGGCGGGTGTTCCACAACGACAACAACGAGCACTACGGCACCACGACGCTGCTCAACGCGTTCGCGGTGTCCTGCAACACCACGTTCGCGCTGCTGGCCACGCAGAACCTGAACGGGGACACGCTGCGTGCGATGGCGCGTAACTTCGGCTACAACGCTCAGCCGGCCCTCGGGATCCCGGCGACGCTCGGCCGGTTCTACCTGCCGCACGCGACCGTGGACCTGGCCGCCGATGCCTTCGGCCAGGGCACGGACCTGGTCAACCCGCTCAGCCAGGCGACGGAGGCGGCCGCTATCGAGGACGGGACATGGCGTCCGCCGCTGTTGGTCATCAACCCGGCGCCGAAGCAGACCGCGCGTCCGCACGTGCTCAGTCCCACCATCCTGGATACGCTGCGGCCGATGATGCGGGCGGTGGTGACCGTCGGCACGGCGTCGGGCGTTGGGTTCCCGCCCGGCGTGTACGGTAAGACCGGGACGGCCGAGTACGGGAACGGGCCGCATCCCAAAGCGCACGGGTGGTTCATCGGGTACGACGGGAACCTGGCGTTCGCCGTCCTGGTCGAGGGCGGCGGCTACGGCGCCACCAGCGCCGGCCCGATAGTGAACACATTCCTGCGCAAGGTCGGCATCTGACCGCGCTCGCCGTTGGGCCGCCACCAACCACCGAGGTCGACTTATTACCCGCTGACGCCTCGCAAATCATTCCAAAAGCCTCGTGATCATGACGTTAGCGGATGGGAAGTGGCGCTGGTGGATGGGAAGTGGGGCTGGGTTAGGGGGTTCGGGTGATGGCGAGGGAGCGGGTGCGGGCTAGGGCGGCTAGGGCGGTGGAGTCGGCGATCGCGGCGGCGTTCTGGTCGTTGTTGAAGTAGATGTAGACGGGGGCCGCGGCCGGCCAGGCGTCGGTGATGCGGTCGAGCCAGGCGCGAAGTGCGCGCGGGCCGTAGCGCGGCCATGGCTCGGCGTCGCCCTGGTGGAGCCGCAGGTAGCCCCAGTCCGCGGTGCGCCACAGCGGCGTCACCGGCTTCCCGAGCTGGTCCGCCCAACACAGCGCGGCGTTGTGGGCGAGCAGTACCTGCCGTGTCTCGTCGGTCCACCAGGACGAGTGACGCGGCTCGACCGCCACGCACGGACTGGCGCCTTGATGCGCGGCCCCTGCGGAGGGCCAGGATTTCGTGAACGCGGCCAGGCAGGCGTCGAGCCTGGCCGGGTCGGCCTGGAGGTTCGGCGGCAACTGGAGCAGGACGGGTCCCAGCCGACCGCCGAGCCCCGTAGCTGCCTGCATGAGTCGCTCCACCGGCTCGGCCGGGTCGCGAAGCCGCTTGACATGGGTGAGGTACCTGCTCGCCTTGATGGCCATGACGAAATCCGTCGGCGTCCTGGCCTGCCAGTCCTCGAACGTCTCCCTGGCCGGGAGCCGGTAGAAGGTGCCATCGTTCTCCACGGTGGCGTACTGGCTCGCGTAGTGCTCGAGCCAGCGCCGCTGCGGCACGTGCGGCGGGTATAGTGCGCCCCGCCAGTGCGGGTATTGCCAGCCGGACGTCCCGACCAGGATGGGCATGGACGCTACCTTCCCGCTCGGGACCGCGTCACCCCGCCCTAGTCGACCGTGACCGCATCGCCGACGGAGATCTTGCCATCAGTCAGGATGTCGGCGCGGAGCCCGCCGCGGTGGATCAGGTCCTTGATGATCCCCGGCCGGGTCAGCGACTGAAGGTGGGTGCATGGTTCGGCGATCTTGACACCGGCGCACTCGACGTCGCCGACCCTGAAGCGCCGGCCGACCAGGTCGTTCAGCCGGACGCCGCGGACGACCACCTGGCGGCGGGACTGCGCTCCGGTCAGGCCGACATCCTCAAGTACCTCGGCCTCGATCAGCGTCAGTGCCTCGCCGGGGTCGGCGCCGTCCGCGAAGTACTGCCGGTCACCGATGAGGCCCTTCCCGGCGATCGCCGCCACCGAGCCGACCGGGGTGAGAGCATCACTCGGGCCAATGTTGATCTGCTCGACGTTCATGGATCTCATCATCGTCGCCAGGACCGACCGTGGCCAACCCGATATCGCCGGCCCAGCAGCGACCTGGCAGCGGCGACCGGGCGCGTGATCCGGCTGGGCTTGATCGGCGAGGGTTTCGCCGCCAGCGCCCGGTCGGGCACCCTGGTGTCATGGGCGCCCTGGAACCTGATCGGGAACCGCGACTCGGTATCGACATCGGCCGGGTCATCATCGACGGCCCGGCGCATCCCGGCGGCGGGGACACGGCGTTCTTCAAGGGCGACGAGACGGCGCTGATCGCAACCCCTGAGACGGACGGCGCCTTTCCCGCGATCGCGCAACTGGTCAGGCTCTTCGCCGGCCGGGTCTGGCTCGTGTCCAAGTGCGGGCCGATGGTCCAGGCGCGCACCCTGCGCTGGCTGGACGGCCATGACTTCTACGGGCGGACCGGGGTGCCCGCCGAGCACGTCAGGTTCTGCCTGACGCGGCCTGACAAGCGGCACCACTGTGCCGAGCTGGCGCTGACCCACTTCGTCGACGACCATCCCGAGGTGCATGCCGCCATCCGCGGAACGGTGGATCACCAGTACTTCTTCGGCCCGCAGGCCGGCCCGGTGCCCGACTACGGCACGCACGTCACTGGGTGGGCCGAGGCCGAGACGCTGATCGGCCAGACACTGATCGGCCAGACCATCCCGGTGAGGCAGCACGGCCCGCGGTGAGCCTGGCCCTTCCGCGGCGGCACCGGGATACGCCGGGGCGGTGGGATGCACCGGGGTGGTGGGAGGCATCAGTCCGTATCGAAGTGCCGGGGGTTGGCGACCGCTAGCCGCGCGGCCACGTTGTCGGCGAGCTCGGACTCCGGAGGCACCGCGCCCAGCTCAAGCTCGCGGGCGACGATCGCCAGCACGTTGGCCGCCACCCTGGCGTGGAACGCCAGCTGTCCCGTGGTCTCGGTCATCACCCGGTCGGTCAGGAATCCCCGTACCGCGTCGAGCAGCTCGCTCACGGTGGGCCTGCCATGCGGCGCGGGCTCGCCGCGCGGCGCTCCGTCGGGCCTCGGCCGCCGGGCAACGGCCTGCGCCGCGGCATCCGGATCGAGCAGGAGCAGCAGGTCCCATTCCTGCTCGCAGACCCGGCGGCCGATCGCAGCGAGCTCAACCGACCGGTGCGCGCCTGACAGGTGCACCTCAGCCTGCGTCATGCAGATCACGCCCCAGCGCAGCGTGCCAAGCAGCTCCCACCAGCGCAGCTCGTCCAGGCTGATGTCGGCCCCCCCGCCGGCCCGATAGGCGGAGAGCAGCTCCTCGCGCGTTCCGACACCGGCCACCGCCGGCCCGAGGCCGAACCGCCAGGCCTTGACGCACAGCCAGCCGAGATCCTCGGCGGGATTGCCGGAGTGGGCGAGCTCCCAGTCGATCACCGCCCGCAGGCCCTGCGGCCCGACGATGAGGTTGCCCAGCCGCAGATCGCCATGGACCAGCACGGGCTCGCGGTTCGGCGGCGGCTCGGCTTCCAGGGCTGACAGCGCCCGCTCGAACACCGGGCTCGGCCGGCCGAGCCCGGCGAAGGTGGCCCGCAGGTCGCCGACCGGGTCGGCGGCCTGCGGGAGGCCGGCCGGCGGGGCCAGCGCGTGCAGCCCGGCGGCGAAGGCGCCGAGCTGGCCCGTCAGTGCCGCCCTGGCGGTCAGGTAGGCGTCGTCACGGAGGATCCGCCGGGCGATGGTCTCACCGCCGACCCGGCGCATCAGCAGGCCTGCCGAGCCCCAGAGGCTACGCTCGTCGGTGGACAGCAGGACCTCGGGGACCGCCAGCCCGGCCGCGGCTGCGGCCCCGATCGCCCCGGCCTCGCGGCTCATCGCGCCTGGCTCGCTGGGACGGCCCGGCGGGTCGCGGCGCAGGATGAGCTCGGTGCGCACTCCGCCGGTCCGCACGGCGTCGAACGCCCAGGTCTCGCGTGATGCCCCTCCGGACAGCCTGGTCAGCCCCTCGATCGTTACCGGCCCGAGCAGGTCAGTGACCGCTCGCTCAAGCGCCTCGGCGAGTGGCTCCGCCCTCATCAGCCCTCGCCGGAGCGGTCGGTGGCGGGACTCGCCGCCACGGCAGTCTCCTGCGCCGCGGGAGCTTCCTGCGCCGCGGGAGCTTCCTGCGCCGCGGGAGCTTCCTGCGCCGCGGGAGCTTCCTGCGCGGTTTCGGTCACCCCCTTCGGCGCGCGCTGGTGCATGTAGCCGAACATGTACCCGGCCACCCGGCGCATCTGGATCTCCTCCGCGCCCTCGGTGATCCGGTAGCGCCGGTGGTGCCGGTAGATGTGCTCGAACGGCTTATGCCTGGAGTACCCGAGCCCGCCGTGCACCTGCATGGCCCGGTCGGCCGCCTCGCAGCACAGCCGGTTGGCCCAGTAGTTGCACATCGACACCTTGTCCGAGGCGGAGAACGGCCCGTAGGTGTCCATCAGCCAGGCCGTCTTGTGTATCAGCGCGCGCAGCATCTCGACCTGCGTCTGGAGTTCCACCAGCGGGAACTGGATCGCCTGGTTGGCGGCGAGCGGCTTGCCGAACGGCTTGCGCTCCTTGGCGTACGCGACCGACTCGTCGATGCAGTACTGCGCGGCACCGAGGCTAGAAGCGGCCTGCCGGATCCGGTTCTCGTTGAAGAAGTGCTGCACCACCGCGAGGCCGCGGCCCTCCGCGCCGAACACGGCGCTGGCGGGCACCCGGACGTCGCGGAACGTGACGTGCGCGTGGTCGGTCGGCATGTTGAAGGTCCACAGGTACTCCTGCACCGTGAAGCCGGGCGAGGTCACCGGGGTCAAGAACGCCGTGATGCCGTCGGCGTCGCCCGGCTGGCCGCTGGTGCGGGCGAAGATCAGGTCGTGCGATGCGGCGTGGATGCCGGTGTTCCAGGTCTTCTCGCCGTTGATCACCCATTCCGCGCCGTCCCGGACCGCGGTGGTCTCCATGAACGTGGCGTCCGACCCGTGGGCCGGCTCGGTGATGCCGAACGCGAAGCCGCGCCGGCCGGCGGCCAGCCCGTCGACCCACTCGGTCTGCTGCTCGGGCGTCCCGTAGTGCAGCATCAGCAGCAGGCCCACGTTGTTGCCGACGATCATGTGCTCGTTCTGCAGGTCGCAGTGCAGCCCGAGGCCCTTGCACGCCAAGTGCTCGCGGATCAGCGCCATGCCGAGGTTCGTGCCGTCGCGGCCGCCGTAGCGCGCCGGGAACGCGTACCTGTAGTGCCCGGCGGCGTCAGCCCGCCGGACCGCCTCGCGCAGCAGCGCCTCCCACTCCCGGTTCGGCAGGCCGCCTCGGTCCCAGTCGGTGCGAGCATCCTCACGCCGGTGGTCGAAGAACCTGAGGTTGTCGTCCTGGCGCTCAAGCGGCCGGATCTCCCGCTCGATGAACTCATCGAGTTCGGCGAGGTAGCTGGCCAGGTCGGCCGGGATCTCGAAGTCCACGTCTCCTCCGGGCACTCTCCGCGGGCGCGCTGGCGCGCGCGTCCGGGTCGGCGGCAATCGTGCCAAGCTTGATCAGGTGGCACGGCGCACGGCGGCCACGCTATCGCCGTCCGCCGTCGGCAGGAAGGAGCGGCCCTGACCGAGGGATACTCGCCCAGGAGAGCATTCAGACCGGGCAGCCCGCCCGGCGGCGCGGTGAGGCGAGGTGGGCGCACGACATCTGCCCGCCGCAGGAGGACTAGGCGGTCGGGCTGGCCGGCTTCGCATCCGCCCAGAACCGTGCGATTCGGTACAGCCGTCACTAGGCGCAGGCCCGCACCTACGGAGATGATCTTGATGGATGTGGGGAACGTCCCAGGATACGCAGTGGATGTGGCATCCACTCCAGAGGCACTCGGGTGGCCACGTCCGGACTGACCGGTATGCGCGGATATAGTCCGCCGGACCGCCGTGCCCGCCCCCTGGATCGGCACTCGACAGCCTGCCGACCGAATCGGCATTGGCCGCTCTCCCCGCGGTACGCGGCCAGATTTCGGCCAGACCTCGGCTGGACCTCGGCCAGACCTCGCTAGACCTCGGCCAGACCTCGGCCAGACCTCGGCCAGACCTCGGCCAGACCTCGGCCAGACCTCGGCCAGACCTCGGCTAGACCTCGCGCGCCGGGGGCAGGATGCGGGTAGCCGTTCAGGCGGCGAGCGCGTCGGCGTCCCTCGCGTTGACCACCCGCTCAGGGCCGATGCCGAGCGCTTCCGCCCTGGTGCAGCCGCTGTCCAGCCAGTCGAGCTGGCCTGGCGCGTGCGCGTCGGTGTCGATGGCGAACAGGCAGCCAGCGTCGATGGCTAGGCGCAGCAGCCGGTCGGGCGGATCCTGGCGCTCAGGCCGGCAGTTGATCTCGACCGCCACGCCGTGCTCACGGCAGGCCGCGAACACCCGCTCGGCGTCGAACTGCGACTCCGGCCGGCCCCGGCCCATGATCATGCGGCCGGTGCAGTGGCCGAGCACGTCCGTGTGCGGGTTGCGGATCGCGGCGATCATTCGCTCGGTCATCTCCTCGCCGGGCATCCTGAGCTTGGAGTGCACGCTCGCCACCACCACGTCGAGGCGTCCGAGCAGGTCGGGCCGCTGGTCCAGGCCGCCGTCCTCGAGTATGTCCACCTCGATTCCGGTCAGCACCCGGAACGGAGCCATGACGGCGTTGATCTGGCCGACGAGCTCGAGCTGGGCCAGGAGCCGGTCAGCGGACAGCCCGTTGGCCACGGACAGCCGGGGTGAGTGATCGGTCAGCGCGATCCACTCGTGGCCGAGATCGCGGGCCGCCTCGGCCATCTCGTCGGGCGGGCTCCCGCCGTCTGACCAGTCGGAGTGCGAGTGGCAGTCGCCGCGCAGCGCTGCTCGCAGGCCGGTGGGCGCAGCGGGCGCGGGGTCGCCGACCAGCCTGGCCAGGTAGCTGGGCTCCTGGCCGGCCGCGGCCTGGGCGATGGCCTCGGCAGTGGCCGGGCCGATCCCCGGCAGCGCCTGCAGCGTGCCGTCACGCAGCCGTCGGTCCAGGTCGCCCGGGGGCAGTCCGGCTACGACCGCGGCGGCGCGCCGGAACGCCCGCACCCGGTAGGTTGGCGCGCCGGCCCGCTCGAGCTGGAAGGCGATCTGTCGCAGTGCCCTGACGGGGTCCATGCGCCACCCTAACCGCGAACGGCGAGCACGGCCGGGAGGAGTACGGGGCGGCGGAGAGCACGAGGCCGCGGCCCCATCGGGCACCGCGGCCTCAGAGCCTCACCGGCCCGGACCTGGCCGGGCCTGGGCAGGACCGGCCAGGGCGGAGCATGCCGCCCCGCCCTGGCCAGCCTGCATTACTTGATCATGTACCGGTACGGGATCGCGGCCAGTTCGTCAGCGCCCTCCTGGCCGTAGGGCGGCACGTTGGTCAGGAAGTCATCGACGTACAGGTCGCCGGTGACGATCGTGCCCGAGGTGCCGGACGGGGTGATGGTGATATCGATGGTGGCGGTCTGGCCCGGCCCGATGACGATCGGGCTGAAGGTCGCCTTCGGGTTGATCGCTGCCAGCATGACGTCGCCGGTGGAGGAGGTGATCGCCGGGTCGAACGTCTGCGTCGTCACCTGGGCCGTCGTGCTCACCGTGCCGGCCGGCGCGGCC